>Ga0302326_10026002_pt1 | contig 11849 bp, 13 predicted proteins | sample Palsa_T0_3_FD_202264 | JGI IMG/M metagenome (GOLD analysis project Ga0302326, IMG submission 202264) | Peat permafrost microbial communities from Stordalen Mire near Abisko, Sweden - Palsa_T0_3 | ecosystem: Environmental > Terrestrial > Soil > Palsa > Peat permafrost | place: Sweden: Abisko... | reverse complement strand
CAGGGTCATCGACCACAACGACGACGCCATCCAAGGCGAGTACGGGCACCTCCGATTTTACCGGCGGAGGGAGCGGATCGGGGTTGTCGGGAGGTTCGGGAGACTCTTCACCAAGTGACAGCGCGGCCACGCTCGCCTCGGACGAGGCGACCATCGACACCGCGGAGGCGAACCTCGTCGACGCCCAGCAGTCGCTGACCGACGCGCAATTGACGAGCCCCATCAGCGGCACCATTGCGTCGGTGGGCATAGGTGTGGGCGACACGGTCAGCGCTGATTCGAGCACCGATGACATCGTCATTATCGGGACCCAATCCTTCGAGGCGGAGGCCACGCTCTCCAGCACCGAGGTGAGCTCCGTGAAGGTGGGCGACCCGTCCAATGTCTCGGTCGACGGGTCGACCAAGCCGATTGCGGGAACTGTCTCGCAAGTGGGCCCGGTCCAGAGCGACGACGGAACGTATACCTACCCGGTTGTGGTGGCACTCCCCTCTTCGGCGTCGGGTCTCTTCACGGGATCAAGCGCCAACATCTCGATCATCACGAGCCAGGTGAAGAACGTTCTTGCTGTTCCCACATCCGCCGTCAACACCAGTGGGACGCGGAGCTTTGTCGTTGAGCTCTCGTCGGGAAGCCCGGTGGACAAGACCGTCAAGGTCGGCGTGGTCGGGTACACCTACACGCAAGTCATCTCGGGGTTGCAGGTGGGCGACAGCGTCGTGCTGGCGAATTACTCCGCAGCAGTGCCGAGCTCCAGCGCCACCACCCTTGGTGGTTTTGGCGGCGGAGGATTTGGCGGAGCCGGAGGGTTCACCGGCGGAGCCGGAGGCGGCGGGCGATTCACCGCCGGTGGCGCCGGCGGTGGCTTCGGTGGCGGGTAGCTCCGTGCTGTAGATCAGCGACCACGTGGCCTCTGGTCACAGTCGTGCTCAGTCCTTCTTGTACTCGATCAGCTCCGTGAGAAGCGCCTCCCAGGGCGAGTTCTCCCATCCGTCTTCCTCGCCGAGCTTCTTGGCGACGGCGACGGCATCCTCCGCCCATTCGATCCGCACATCTTCGATGGGTTCTGCCTTGCCCACGAGGTGGTGGGTGCCGCTGCCTGGCAGCGCGTCAGCCACACCGAAATCAAACGCGAACCATTCGTCCTTCCAGATCTGATGGCGCTCCTTCAACTGCTCCCAACGGGGGTGCTTCTTGTTCTTGTCGTCTGCCATCTTGATGGCCCACTTCACGCAGAGGCGGGCGCGGTGAGGATCTCCCTCCGACGTGGTCCTGGCTATCGCCTCTTCGTGCGAAGCTACCTTGGCGCTCTCGACATCCGGGAAGGACGCATGGACTTCCCGGATGAATACTTCGATGATCGGAGACGGGGAGATCGAATTGGCCATGGCTGATGCTACGTCAAGGAACCGCCGTTACCGGAGGTCGAAGGGCGTTCCGCTCCGTTGCCCTGTGAGGCCCGTGACGAGATCAGCGGAACGTGGGCACGAAGAGATAATGCCACGAGTCGAGGGGACGTCCACCAACGCGTATGCACCCCGGCGTTCCTCGATTTCGATCCGGGGCGGGAATATCTCCAGCCGGCTGATGCATGGCCCTCCGTCGCAGCGGATGAACAACCGATCGCCGAGTGCCATCGGATCGGCTCCGAACGCGCGCCGAAGAGACGGATCTACGACCCCGTACCGCGGTGAGTCGCCGGTGTACCCTGATGGCGGCCGTACTCGACCAGGAGGATCACGATGCCCGGCGCTGCCATCCCCCGCTTCGATACCGTAACGATCGACTGTCCGGATCCGGCCGCTCTCGCCAATTTCTACGGGATGCTGCTCGAGTGGCCCGTACCGGCCGAAGATGGTGACTTCGTGGCACTGGACCCACCCGACGGGGGTACGGCTCTGACGTTTCAGCGCGCCGCGGGGTTCGTGGCCCCAACCTGGCCTCACCCCGCCGTGCAGCAGCAGATGCACCTCGACCTCGCGGTGGACGACATGGACGCCGCGCACGAGCGGGCAATCGCCCTTGGTGCCCGTCACCTCGACACCCAAGACAAGTTCCGGGTCTACGCCGACCCGGTCGGTCACCTCTTCTGCCTTTGCTCGTGGTGACCCGAGGGGCACGCTACCCGGCGTCCACCTTTGCCAGGGCTTGCGATGCGAAGGTGCGCAGCTGCGAGAGGGGGCCATCTCCGACGTATCCGACGACCACCAGCTCCGTGCCGTCTTGCAGGAGGGCGCCTCCGATAATTCCGTGGTGCCCGTGCACACGGAACGTGTCGACGAAGCCCACGGAGTCAGCTCCGATGCCGTCGAACAAGGCCGTCCTGGCGATTTTCACATGGATCGATTGGTGGGCCGCCGTGACCGGACAGACGCGATAGGCGTGGATCACCTGGCCGGGGTCGACGGACGGTCGCTCGAGTGACTCCGTGAACGTGTCTCGCCGGTTCGGGCTCTCGTAGGTGGCCGTGGCGGTTGGGCCGCCGAACATCACCGTTCCGGACGGGCACCGTTCGTCGTTCCAATTGTCCTTCGTCACTCTGGAGGACGTCGTCCCGGACTGCTTCCAACGGGGGCCGAGGTCCTGCAGGCCAAGGAGTTGCGCCTTGAGCTGATCCACGGTGACCGGGCCGCTCATCGCCCGCAATCCGAGAACCAGCCCTCCCACCGTCAAGAGCGAGAGGACGGCCAGCAGGATCCAAGGAATGAAGCGCCGCCCTCGACCTCCTCGCGTCTCGGGGTGCACCACGAATCCATTCTGACATTCACGCGCGTGTGCTCCGGCTGACCTCTGATAGAGGCGAGTTCCCACCGGTGTGATCCGGGCCGACCGGGGCGGACCTCTCCCCCACTGTCCGCTGTCCGCTGCACGGCGCACGGTTCACGGCAGACGGCCCTGGTCGATCACGTACGGTGGAGGGAGATGCCTGGGCTGGTCCTCCCTTCCTCGCCGCTTGCTGGCGGCGGGCCGGTCTCGCTCACGTACCGTCGGCAGGGCCAGGGGCCGGCACTGGTATTTCTCCACGGCGGCTGGGGCTACGACATCTATCCGATCGACACCGAGGCGTTCACGGTGACACACACGGTTGTCATCCCCGACCGCTCCGGTTACGGCGGCTCGTCGCCCCTGGTGTCGTTTCCGGAGGACTTTCACTACTGCGCCGCCCTCGAAACACTGGCCGTCCTCGATTCTCTCGGCGTCGAACAGGCCGTGTGGTGGGGCCATAGCGACGGCGCGGTCATCGCGGCGACAGCGGCCATCCATGCGCCGCACCGGGTGAAAGGGGTCATTCTGGAGGCGACGCACTTCTATGCGGGCAAACCGCGGTCTCGCTCCTTCTTCGAGCGGATGGCGTTCGACCCGGACAGCTTCAGCGCTACCATCCGTCGCACGCTGGCGGCGGAGCACGGCGAGGACCAATGGCGCACGATCGTGCGCCTCGATGGCCTGGCCTGGCTCGACCTGGCCAGGAATGCCTCTGCACCGTCGAGCAATCTGTACGGCGATCGACTGTCCGCAGTGCGGATTCCAGCGCTGGTCGTGCACGGTGGCCACGATCCGCGCTCGGAGCCGGGAGAGCTCGAAGCAATTCTCGGCGCGCTTCCCCAGGCCCGGCTCTCGTTTCACCCCGATGCCGGACATTGCCCCCATGCTGAGGAGTCAAAGGACGCCGTTACGGACGCGGTGGCGGAATTTCTCGCCATTCTGGCGGGGGACGGGGGTCGAGGGTGACCGTGGCGGCGCGACGTGGGACCTCGGCCCAGCCGAGACGGTGGCGTAGGATCGGCGGCATGGCCGATGCGTTTGCCACCCGGTTCGCCGCGGTGCGATCCACGTGGGGTCCCTTGGCCTGGGGTCTGGATCCCTCGGGAGCGATGCTTGACGCATGGGGCCTCGGCGACACGCCCGACGGGTTGGATCGCTTCGCCGACATCGCGCTCCGTGCAGCAGCGGGGACGGTTGGCCTCGTCAAGCTGCAAGCCGCCTTCTACGAGCGCCACGGCTGGCGGGGTTTCCGCACCCTCCAGCGCTTGGTCGCCGATGGTCGAAGCGCCGGGCTGCTGGTAATCGTGGACGCCAAGCGCGGGGACGTGGGGACCACGAACGACGCCTATGCCGAGGCGTTCCTCGGCGCTGATGCTCCTCTGGGCGCCGATGCGCTCACCGTCCACCCCTACCTGGGACTGGCAGCCATGGGCTCGTTCATCGCCCGCGCCCATGAAGCAGGGAGTTGTCTGCTCGTCGTGACCCGGTCCTCGAATCCGGAGGGCCGGGCCATCCAGTCGGCGACCGATGCATCGGGACTGAGCGTCGAGATGGGCCTCCTTCGTGCGATCGGAGAATGCAACGCCCGCTTGGCGCCGGGTGAGATAGGGCCGATCGGTGCCGTCGTCGGTCCCACCCATTTCGAGCCGGCCCTCGACCTTCGCGCCACCGAGGGGCTGTATCTCGCCCCCGGGGTCGGCGCGCAGGGTGCGACGCCAACCGACGTCGCACGCGTCTTTGCCGCATGTCCGGACCGCGTCATTCCCAGTGCTTCGCGGTCCCTTCTCGATGGTGGACCGGACCTTTCGCGACTGCGGGACTCGGCGGCGGCCCTGGCGGCGGAGTTCCGCGTCACCCTCGCCGCATAGAGCCGCATCACGATCAGGGGCGGCGATCTACAAGACCACCCATTGGCGTCCATCGAGCAGTTCCCTGGTCGCGTCGAGGTGTCCCGCGTGGCAGGCGGTCTCTGCGATCACATGGAGAATGACGAATCGTGCGTTCGGGACATCCCAGTCTCCCCACCAGTCGTCTCGTTGCCGTGGCGCCGTTTCGAGATTCGTGACGGAAAGGACGGCGTTCGCTCGTTCGATCTCCGCTCGGTAGAGGTCGAGGACATCGCCGGCCGACCCGATCGACCCCACCTCCCACCCACCGCGCGCGTGTGCCTCCGCGAAGAAGTCGAGCGGCTCACCCCCGAGGATGCAACGGAACCAATAGTGCTCCACGTCCAAGGCGAGATGGTTCACCAAGCCGAGGCAGCTCCATCCCGACGGCAGTACCGGCTGTGTGAGCTGGTCCTCCGAGAGGCCATCGAGAATTCCCAGCACGTGCTGGCGCTGGCGGTCGAGCGTGTTCCGCAACATCTGGGTCTCGGAGGCCTCGGGAGTCATGGGGACGAGGGGGCTCGCGTGCGTGCCGTACTGGTGAGGTGCGGGACTGCGCCGGCGGCGAGGAGTGCCGGGCTGGGTTCTCTCCGAAGCATGCCGTAAGCATGCCACCTGGTGCCGCCGACCGGCCCGGTGTCGTGGGCGGCTGGCGGAGTCAGCCGATACGGTAGGAGCCGCAATGGCGTCTACGGCGTCCCGCTCCCAGGATCTCGCATGACGGACACCTCGGCTCCGGCTATCGATGTGGTGATCGAGATCCCCACCGGCAGCCGGAACAAGTACGAGTACGACCACGAGAACCACGTCATCCGACTGGACCGGCGCCTGTTCACGGCGACGACCTATCCGGCCGACTACGGCTTCGTGCCCGACACGCTCTCCAAGGACGGAGACCCGCTCGATGTCCTCGTCCTGGTGGCAGACCCGACCTTTCCCGGCTGCGTCGTGCGGGTCCGGATCCTCGGCGTCTTCTTCATGCGGGACGAAGCCGGCCTCGACGCCAAGCTCGTCAGTGTCCTCGAGCACGATCCCCAATGGGACGATGCGCATGACATCGGCGACCTTCCGGGCCACCTGCTCAACGAGATCGAGCATTTCTTCAGCATCTACAAGGACCTCGAACCTGAGAAGCACACCGAGGTCATGGGTTTCAAGGGGCGTGCGGAAGCACTCGAGGAGTTGGCGGCGTGCCGGGAGGCATTCGTCGAGCACGAGAAGAAGAGTTGAATCCAAACAAGGGGGATGTCATGAGCTATCCACGCGAAGAAGTACAAGCGACCGTCGAGCGCTACCACGAACTGCGGAACCGCATCGACGACGGGCTCGAAGCCGACGCCTTCGGCGCCCTGGCGGACTTCTACACGGATGACGCGGTCTACATCGACGGGGCGTGGGGCCGCTTGGAAGGCAAGGAGACCATCGCCAAGTGGCTCGTGGAGTCGATGCTGGGTCTCGAGGACTGGAAGTTCCCCGTCGAGTTCACCGCCATCGAGGGCAACGACGTCGTGGTCAAGTGGACCCAGATCATGCCGCGTACCCGTCCCGATGGCACGCCGTACCGCCAGTCGGCGTACTCGCGGCTCATCTATGCCGGGGACGGGAAGTTCTCCTACGAGGAGGACATGTACAACATGGCGCACGTGCTCGAGGACATCGAGGCCAGCGGCTGGCAACCCAACGGGCCGATGAACGTCCCGCCGGCCCATCCCGACCGCAATTTCGACGTCTGAGGCTTCGTTCGACGGCTCGATCGCTGCGCCACACTGCGCCGCGGCATCGCCTGCCCTAGCTCGAGCCTGAGCCTGAGCCGGAGCCCGAGAAGCCTCCCGCACCGAACGGGTTGCTCGACTGGCTCTGTTGCTTTGCTTCTTGCTGCTGCCCCTCGGCTTGCGTGCCCAGGGTGACCGTCGTCGTGCGCTTGCTATCACCGACGTAGTAGGTGACCTGGACGTTCTGTCCCGCCTTGTCCTTTTGGATCAGGCTCTGCAGGCTTTCCGCCGAGCTGACGGCGTTCCCGTCGATGGCGACAATGACGTCACCTTGGGTGAGGCCTGCCTTCTTTGCCGGCGAGCCCGAGATCACGCTGAGGATCACGACACCCGAGGAGGGCGTGAATCCGTACTGCTGGCGCAGGGCCGGTGTCAACGTTGTGATGTCCACGCCGAGGTAGCCACCGTTGTTGGTGGCCGGGCCGCCCTTTTCCAGCGTGGGAAGCAGCGACTCCACCTCGTCGATCGGAATGGCGAACCCGATGTTCTGGGCGTCCGTCCCGTCCTCTGAACTGCCGGCCACCGCGGTGTTCATCCCGATGACCTGTCCCGCCGTGTCGATCAGTGGGCCGCCGGAGTTACCCGGATTGATGGCCGCGTCGGTCTGGATCAGATTCTGCAGGTTCTCCGTCACCGTGCCCTCGCCACCGGCGCTGACCGAGCGTCCCAGAGCCGAGACGATCCCCTGCGTCACCGTCGGTGTGCCGGCCGCCAGGCCCAGGGCATTGCCGATCGCCACGACCGAGTCACCGACGACAGCCTTGGACGAGCTGCCGAAGGTCACGGTGGGGAGGCTGGAGGAGGGATTGTTGATCTTGAGCAGGGCCACATCCTGCTGCGTGTCGTAGCCGATGAGCGTTGCCGCATCGGAGCTCTTGTGCCCGTATTCGGTCACGGTGATGGTGCCGGTTGAGCCGCCATCGGTGTAGAGCTCGATCACGTGGTTGTTGGTCACCACCTCCCCGTTGGACGAGATGATCATGCCGGTGCCCTCGTCCTCGCTGCCGTGGGACTTCACATCGATGGAGACGACGGCCGGAATCACCTTCTTGACCAATTGCGGGATGGTCACGTTGCCGCTGAGGACCGCCGCGCCGGGGTCGGCACTCCCTTCGTGAATGGTGACCGAGTTGCCGCCGTTGCCATTGTCGGCCAGGGCGGTGACGCCGGCTCCGACCGCTGCTCCAATCAGCGCGGCGACGATCGCCACGCCGGCCCAGGAGCGCCGGTTGCTCGGTTTCGCCGCGCCGGCCGCCGACACGGGCACCAGCGCAGTCGAGGGCGGCGGCGGCGGTGGTGGAACCGGCGGTGGGCTCTGAGGGTGGGCGGCTGTCGCAGCCGGTATCTCAGCGGTATCGGGGTTGACGCCGATTCGCGGGTCTGTCGGGTCCACGGAGCGAGGGGTGGAACCCGGGTCGACCGGGGGCAGGGGCCAGCTCGGTGGGGTCGGGGACGCCGCTCCCCACTGTCCTGGTGGCGGTACGGGGGGAGGCATTGGTGGTGGCAGGGTGGGTGAACCTTCAGACGACGACACGACCCCTGCGGTCGGTTCGGTCGTAGCCTCGGGGTGCGTGGTCTCGCCGGCATCAGGAGCTGGCACGCCCTCCGTCGGTTCCGTGTCATCTGTCATGTGAATCCTCCTGAGAACGGACATGGTCCGCCGCGCCAGCCTCCCAGGCGGCAATCAACGGTGCGCTTATTGGACGAAGTCCCATGTTAAGGGACGATACGCGCCACTTGTCCTCGCCTGATGACGTCGCCGGCACATGACCCTGCGCCCGGCGCGGTAGCGTGTCCGCCGCATGTCACGCCGAATGGATATTGAGTTGACGAGCAAGAGCGGCGACGGGTCATGGACTTGGCGCGCCGCTGGCGCGCGCCAGCCAAAAGGCGTCGTCGAGGGGTCCCTGGTGCCCGAGAGCCAGGAAGTCGGATCGGTGCTCCGCGCCGAGGTGGAGACGGGTCTGGAGGGGATCGAGGTCCTCTCCCTCACGGCGGTGAAGCCAGTCCGTTCGCCCGAGAAAACGGGGCGGATAGAAGTGGTCGGCACACCCAAGCGTGCGCCTGATGTGTCCGTCATTCTCGCCCCGGGGTCGGGGAAGCGCACCCGTCGCCGCGACGAAGGTTCCGACGACCGGGAAGACCGCAGGCCCAGCCGCGGTGGTCCCCGCGGTGATCGTCCCAGTGGCGGTCCCGGAGGCGGACCCGGCGGAGGCGGTCCCGGAGGCGCAGGCCCAGGCGGAGGTTCATCGGCCGGAGGGCGTGGTGGATCCGGGGGGACCGGTCCCCGTCGGCCGGGAAATCGGCGTCCGGGCGACGGGGACGGACGTCCGGCGCGGGGCGAGCGGCCTGTTGCCCCGACCTCGACCGTGCACCGCAATGCCATGCTGGCCGCTCTGCGGCCCGAGCAGATCCCTGTGGCTGAGCAGCTTCTGCGCGGTGGACTGCCGGCTGTACGCCAAGCCATCGAGGCGCAGAACTCCGCCGCGAAGGCATCAGGAAGGCCAGCGGCCTCGACAGACGCCCTGCTGGCCATGGCCGACGAGCTTCTGCCGGTGGTCAAGCTGGCCGATTGGAAGGATCGTGCGACGGCGGCGCAGGCTGCCGGCAAGGATTTCCGGCTCCGGGAGCTCCGCACCGTCGTGGCTGCCTCGCGCACGGTCATTCTCGACGAAGAGGGCCGGGCCCTGGCCAAATCCCTTCAGGAGTCCCTGGATCGACGTGTGACCGCACTGCGCGACGAGTGGCTGGCCCGCATCACCAACGCCATCAGCGAGGGAAGGATCCAGCAGGCGCTAGAGGCCTCCATTCGGCCTCCTGAGCCCGGAACCCGGTGCCCCGCCGACCTGGCCGTAAAACTGGCTGCAGCGGCCGGAGAAGCGATGACGGCCGATGTGCCACCTGAAGAGTGGATGAAGATGCTCGATGCGGTCGTTCTGTCGCCCGTGCGCCGGACGGTCAAGCCGGTGGGTATCCCGGCCGACGAGGTGGCGCGCCAGGCCGCACGGCATGCCGCCGGTTCGGTGCCTGCACTCGCCAAGCTGCTCGGCCTGCCCATCCCTCCCCCACCGCCCCGGCGGCTGGTCACCGAGCACCGGCTCAGCTCAGCAGGCGGTTGAGCACCAGCAGCCGGGCGGTGAACCCGGCTGCTTCGAGTCGTTGTTTCGTGAGTCGATCGCCCGGGAGCGCCAATGCGTCCACGTCCCGGCATCCCTTTTCGCTACACCATGCCAGCATCGACTGCATGAGCGCGGAGCCCACGCCGACGCCACGGGCGCCTTCCTCGACGTAGCAACATTCGATCCGTCCACTGCGCTCACTCGCGCCGGGCGGCACGAATGTCGTCGCGGCGGCCAGCCCGACGACCACCTGGTGGAAGACGCCCACAGATACGGTGGCCTCCGTCGAGGCATCGTTCCAGCGAGCCAGGAGCGCATCGGATGTGGCATCCCCCGCCAGCTTCGCTCCCCCACGAGCCGTCCGTGCTTCGGCGAGGGCCCGGGTGAGCAGCTCGATGCAGGCCTGTCGGTCATCCGCTTCAGCGGGGCGTGCCGACTCCATGGAGAATCTCCTCGGCCCTACTCGGCCGGATAGTCGGGTTGCGCCGTCGGTGTCCCTGACGGGGCCCCGGCGTGGTTGCTCTCACCGTTGCCGGCGTCGGCGATGCCGTTGGCGCTCGCAGGCTCGGGGCTGGCGTTGGCGTTGGCGCTGGCGTTCGCGTTCGCGGCCTCGAGGAGTTGGTGGGCGCGGTTGAGGATGGTCCGCCGATTGCGATGTGACGCCTCGTGGCGGTGCACCGCCCGCAACTGCTCGAACTCGAGGCTCTCGAGCCGCCGGACCACCTGCGAGGCGGAGAGGGTGTCGTAGCCGGCCAACGCCTCGTCGACGATGACGCCGTCGGCCGGGTCTGGCGCGGGCCGTGCCGATGCCGCCGGCGGGAAGGGCGTGACGGATCCTTCGGGGGATGATGGCGCATCCGGCGCATCAGCTGCCGGAGCGGCGCGGTCGCTGTGGAGAAGCTTGCCCACGCGCTCGGTTATGTCTCGTTGTCCATGGGTGACGACGAACTTGCCGATGATGCGGGCGTTGCGGATGTCGTCTTCGAAGCGCTTGCGGCCCTTGACGATGAGGGCGGGCAGATCCTCGGCCACCGTCAGCGCCACGCCCACCGGAGCGAACAGCAGAATGTCGAGTGCTCGGCGGACCGATGTGGCGTCGGTGTCGCCGTCGCCAGTGTCGCCCTCGCCAGTGTCGCCCTCGCCTGTGTCGCGGCCCGGGTTGTCGGGCCCTACGGCGCCACCCGGCCCGGTCGCACCCTCGGGGACGTTGTCAGACACAGTCCCGGCAGAGCATCTTCTTCTTGTCGGCCAGCTGGCTCGGATGCTTGACGAGAAAGCAGGACCGGCAGACGAACTCGTCGGGTTGCTTCGGCAGGACCCGCTCGTTGCCCTCGGTGCGATCCTCCTGATCCGTCGCCTCGTCGTCCTCGGGCTCGTCCTCGACGACGAGGCGTTCCTTCAGAATGACGTCGAGGCTGGCCTCGACGTCTTCGTCCTCGGGCTCCTCTTCCTCCTCCTCGTCTTCCGCGTCTCCGGAGCGTTCCACCACCGCCGCCGGGGCTGCGGTGAGGATCTCGACAACCTCGACTCCTACGACGTCATCGTCCTCATCGTCGATTTCGACGATGTCGTCATCGTCGTCCAGGGGGTCGTCGTCTTCCAGATCGACGAGGGCATCCTCGTCGATATCACCTTCGAGGTCGTCGGCCTCAACCTCGTCATCGACGACGTCGTCGTCCTCGAGCGCGGGGGTCTCGGAATCGAGATCTTTGGACATATCCTTCTTCTTCGTCGCCATGTGCCGCCGGAGCATAGACGTTTCGGAGGGTCATTCAATCGTCATTCAGCAGAATGTATTGGTGCTGCTCAACGGCCTGGAGTGTGGACAAGGCGGCTGGGCCCTGGGGTCTTTGGCGCCGTCTTACGTGCTCGATCAGATCAAGCAGGCAAAACGTTCTCTACTCAACCCCCAGGGCCAACCTCCGCCTCTCGCCACTTCACTCCCTCGGGACTCAACAGTCGACAAAGTCGTTGAACCCGCTCGGGCGTTTTGGGACAGAGCAGTACCTTAGGTGGAGAACGGGAGGTGCCGTCAAGGGGAGGATGCGCCTTCTCACCAGGGCCGATAGCGGTTCTTCCTGGTCAGGGTGTTGCAGATTTTTCGGCGCGTCGTCGCTCGGATCGTCGCTCGGATTCGAGGCGTTCCAAATCGGTTGACCCGTGATCGACGAACGTCATAGCATCCGCCAGCGCGCGATGACCGGCCCGTTCGGCGATGGCTCGATGCATCTCCTGCGCCACACGTCGGTACGCCGGATGACCTTGCGATCCGGAGCGGAGCTCGATGAGATGCATCGCCTCGCGTG
>Ga0302326_10026000_pt1 | contig 11850 bp, 11 predicted proteins | sample Palsa_T0_3_FD_202264 | JGI IMG/M metagenome (GOLD analysis project Ga0302326, IMG submission 202264) | Peat permafrost microbial communities from Stordalen Mire near Abisko, Sweden - Palsa_T0_3 | ecosystem: Environmental > Terrestrial > Soil > Palsa > Peat permafrost | place: Sweden: Abisko... | reverse complement strand
ACCGGAGCTTGTCCTTGAGCGCGAACGAGCCAGCTCAATGGATCCATCCGACGAAAGAATGCGCCCCCTAGTCACATTGGGACGTCTACCGTTACAATCAAACGACGCAGCGAAACGGATTTGCTGACTTCCGCTTTACGTCTGACAAAACACGCGCCTACTTGAAGGAGACGATTCGCCCCATGAAATTGACCGCACGGATTCCGGTTACGGCCGCTCTGCTGTCGCTGCTGCTTCTTACTGCAACCGGCTGCAACGTTCTGAAGTCGCGGGACCAGTTGACCAAGGGTATACAAGCCTTCAAGAACGCACGCTACGAAGAGGCTGTAAACCACTTTCAAAATGCGATTGCCCTCGACCCGAAGTCCGAGGATGCAAAGCTGTATCTGGCGACAGCGTACTCCTACCAGGTGGTGCCAAATTTGGATACGCCTGAAAATCTCGCTATCGCACATAAGGCCATCGACGGATTCCAGGCAGTTTTGGCAAAAGATCCAAACGATCTGACACCTTTGAAGCAGATTGCATCGATCAATCGCAACATTAAGAACTTCGATGTTGCCAAAGAGTATGAGAAGAAGGTCATTGCTGTCGCGCCGAATGATCCTGAGGCCTACTACACGGTAGGGTTCGTGGACTGGACGCTGGCCTATAAGAATGCGATCACGATTCTTGCTGCCGATGGGTTGACGGATTCTGGCGATGGCAACCCCAAGAAGAGCAAGGGCGCCTGCCAGAAGCTGCAGGCTGCGAATACGGATCTGGTCAACGAAGGCATGCAGTATCTGAACAAGGCGATTGCGCTCAACCCGACCTATGACGATGCCATGCAGTACCTTCAGCTGACGTACCGCCGCAAGGCTGATCTGGAGTGCGGTGATGATGCGGCTCGCAAGGCGGATATGGCTCAGGCGGACGAGTGGGTCCAGAAGGCGATGGGCGCTCGCAAGCTGAATGAAGAGAAGAAGGAAAAGGCGACTCAGGGCGGCGTGACGATGCAGTAGTTGTTGTCCTGGTTTGTATCAGAGGAAGGCCTCCCAATGTGGAGGCCTTCCTCTTGGTTGGAGCAGTGGCTTGCTGCATGCTGCTGCTGAATACGGTGTAGAGTCTGGGGTAGAATGGCCGCTTGCGACGAACGATAAAAAAAGTGTTGATTGCGAACCGCGGTGAGATTGCCTTGCGGATTATTCGCGCGTGCCGGGAGATGGGGCTGGCGACGGTTGCTGTCTACTCGGATGCAGACCGTGCGGCGTTGCATGTGTTGCATGCGGATGAGGCCTATCGCCTGGGACCTGCACCGGCTGCGGAGAGCTATCTGCGAGGAGACTTGATTCTGGAGATTGCGCGGCGGGCAGGTGCCGATGCGATTCATCCGGGATATGGGTTTTTGTCGGAGAACGCGGACTTTGCGGAGGCTTGTGCTGACGCAGGCGTGACGTTTGTTGGGCCGCCTGCTAGCGCGATGCGGGTGTTGGGATCGAAGACCCGGGCCAGGCAGGCGGCGGATGCAGCAGGAATGCCGAGGGTGCCGGGCAGCGTGACTGGGCTGTCGAGCGTGGCTGAGGCGGTACGGGTGGCGGCCGGGATCGGGTTTCCCGTGATGCTGAAGGCTGCGGCGGGTGGTGGCGGCAAGGGGATGCGGGCGGTGTTCGGGCCGGAGGAGCTGGCCGCAGCCTACGTGGCGGCGAGCAGCGAGGCTGAGCGGAGTTTTGGGTCGGGCGAGGTCTATCTCGAAAAGTTGATTGAGCGGCCGCGGCACATCGAGATCCAGTTGATGGCGGATGAGTATGGCGGGTGCCTGTATCTGGGCGAGCGGGAGTGCTCGGTGCAGCGGCGCCACCAGAAGGTGATTGAAGAGGCTCCGTCGGCCGTGGTGAGTGCAGAGCTGAGGCGGCGCATGGGAGAGGCGGCGGTTCGGCTGGCGCTGTCGGCTGGGTACGTCAATGCGGGAACGGTGGAGTTTCTGGTGGAGGGCCTGGAGCGGCCGGGGGAGGAGAGCTTTTACTTCCTGGAGATGAACACGCGGCTGCAGGTGGAGCATCCCGTGACGGAGATGGTGACGGGGCTGGACCTGGTGCATATGCAGCTGCGGGTGGCGATGGGAGAGCCGCTGGGGTTGAAGCAGGAGGAGGTTCGGCTGCGCGGCCATGCGGTGGAGTGCAGGATCTATGCAGAGGATCCGGAGAACCATTTTTTTCCGTCGCCTGGGTTGATCACGCAACTGGTGCAGCCTGGTGGGCCGGGTATTCGTGAGGACTGCGCGGTGTATGCGGGGTGGGTGGTGCCGCTCGACTACGATCCGATGCTGTCCAAGCTGGTGGCGTTTGCGGAGACGCGTGAGGCGGCGATCGATCGCATGCTGCGGGCGCTGGACGAGTACGTCATCGGCGGGATCAAGACGAATATCGGGTTGTTTCGTCGCATTCTGATGGACGAGGATTTTCGCGCGGCGAGGATCGATACGGGGTATCTGGAGCGACTGCTGGCGGATGGTTCGTCGGTGGAGCAGGATGAAGCTCCGGACGATGTGGTGGCGCTGGCGGCGGCTTTGTTTGCCTCCACTGCCATGAAGGTGAGCGTCGTGATGCCGGCTGCGGCGGCAGAGAGCCGCTGGGCGGTGGCAGGGCGGCGGGAGGGGTTGCGGCTGTGACGGTTTGGCTTGAGATTGGCGGGAAGAAACGGCGGGTGGAGTTGCCCGCGGATATCGGTGTCGGCACTGGATTGATCGAATGCGTGGTCGATGGCCGCTCGGTCGAGGTGGATGTTTGCTTGCTGCAGCCTGGGGTTTTGTCGCTGCTGGTTGCGGGGCGGCAGTACCGGTGTGTGCTCGATGGCAATGGCGTTGTGATCGGTGGGCGGCGATTTGGGTTTGAGGTGGAAGATCCGCGGTCGCTGCAGGGCAGGCGTGGCTCTGGGGCTGGGACGGATGGGCCGCGGTCGTTGAAGTCTCCAATGCCGGGCCGGGTGGTGCGCGTGCTGGTGGAGGCTGGGCAGGAGGTGGAGGAGGGTCAGGCTCTCGTCGTGATTGAAGCGATGAAGATGCAGAATGAGCTGAAGTCTCCTAAAGCTGGACGGGTTGTGAGAGTTGCTGTGGGTGTCGGTGACACGGTGGGCGCTGGAGAGGTGCTTGCGGTTGTCGAATAGCGCCAGGATTTTAGTGCAAGCGCGCGAAGTGCACGTAGGGTGCGCCGTACTGAATGGCGCGTTGGACGATCTCCAGGAGTAGCACCGCAATGAGCGCGCGGTAGATCCAGAACTTTGCCTGCGCTTGCATGGTGAGGCGTGCGCCTATGCATCCGCCAACGACACTTCATCCTCCTGCCTATTGTAGATTTCTGTTGGGCGGTTTGGCGGGGAGGGCTACAATCCGAAAACACTGTTGCTAGATGTCAGTGGCGTATCGAGCCGTGATGCACCTGCGCGAGGAGAGTTCATGAACGATGTGGTAGCGGTAGAAGGACAGCAGACGGAGCCGGGGTTGAGCCAGGTGGAGCGGGTGGTCGATACATTTATCGCGCCGAGCAAGACGTTTACCGACATTCTGCGCAGCACGACCTGGTGGCTGCCATTCGTATTGGCTGTCGTGGTCACGCTTGGCGTGACCTTCGTCATCGATAAGCAGATCGGGTTTGAGCGCGTGGTGGAGAACGTGATTCACGCGAGCCCGAAGCAGGAGGAGCAGCTGACGAGCCTGACGCCGGAGCAGCGAGCGGGGCGAATGAAGGGCATGGCTGCCGGCTATCGGTATACGTCCTATGCTTCGCCGATCTTTATTCTGGTATTTTCGGCGCTCGGCGCGGTGGTGCTGTGGGGCAGCTTCAACTTCGGTCTGGGAGCACGGACGACGTTCGGGCAGATGTTCTGCCTGTGGATGTACTGTTCGCTGCCCAGGCTGCTGAGCGGGCTGCTGACGGTCGTGACTATTTACTTTGGCGGGAATGCGGAGAGCTTCGATCTGAAGGATCCGGTCGGCACGAATATCGGGTACTATCTGCCGGATGCCGCGCCATGGCTGAAGACGGCGCTGGAGTTCTTCGATGTGATTGGGATATGGACCGTGGTGCTGATGGTGATTGGCACGGCGATCGTCGCGAAGGTCAGTCGCGGTAGAGCAGCGGCAGTGATTGTGGGCTGGTGGGCGTTGATTCTGGTGATCAGCGTAGCGACTGCTGCGGCGTTCAATTAGCAAAACGACAGGGCATAGACTTAGCTATGCCCTGTCGAAAATCTGATTCGATTGCGTTGCGTGTTGGAGCTACTCTGTCCACCGTTTGAAGACGAGGGAGCCGTTGGTGCCGCCGAAGCCGAAGGAGTTGGAGAGGGCATAGTCGATCTTTGCGGGCTGCGGCTTGTTGGGCACGTAGTTCAGCCGGCATTGAGGATCGAGCTCGACGATGTTCATTGTGGGTGGGGCCATCTGCTCGAGCATCGCCATGACGGTGATGCCTGCTTCAAGCCCGCCTGCGCCGCCGAGAAGGTGGCCGGTCATGGACTTGGTGGAGCTGACGAGGAGCGTATGGTTGGTGGCGCGCTCGCCGAAGACGTTTTCGATGGCCTTGGACTCCAGGGCGTCGCCGAGGGGCGTCGAAGTGGCGTGAGCGTTGACGTAGTCGATCTGGTCTGGTGAGACGCCAGCGACCTTGAGCGCATGCTTCATGGAGCGGTAGCAGCCTTCGCCTTCGGGGGCCATGCCGGTCATGTGGAAGGCGTCTGCCGAGAGGCCGTAGCCGACGATCTCCGCGAGAATGTTGGCGCCGCGTGCCTTGGCAAACTCGAGCTCTTCGAGGATGAGGATGCCTGCACCCTCGCCGACGACAAAGCCGTCGCGGTCCTTGTCGAAGGGGCGGCTGGCGTGTTGAGGGTCATCGTTGCGGGTGGAGAGGGCGCGCATGGCGGCAAAGCCTGCGACGCCGAGCGGGGTGATGGACGCCTCGGTGCCACCGGCAATCATGACATCGGCATCGTCGCGCTGAATAAGCCGGAAGGCATCGCCGATGGCATGCGCGGAGGTGGTGCAGGCGGTCGCGGTGGCTTCGTTGGGGCCACGTGCACCGTACTTGATCGAGACGTGACCGGCGGCGAGGTTGATGATGGCGCCGGGGATAAAGAACGGCGAGACCTTGCGGGGGCCACCGGAGAGCAGGTTGGAGTGCTCCCGCTCGATCACATCGAACCCGCCGATGCCGGAGCCGATGTGAACGCCAACGCGATCACGATTCGCTTCTGTCACCTTCAGGCCGGAGTGAGCCATCGCCTCTGCCGATGCGGCGAGAGCGAAGTGGATAAAGCGGCCCATCTTGCGGGCCTCTTTTTTGTCGATGAAGAGAAGAGGATCGAAGTCCTTGACCTCGGCGGCGAAGCGAACAGGATGGCCGGTGAGATCAAAGGCTTTGATCTCTGCCATACCGCTCCGGCCAGCCATGAGGCCTTCCCAGAGCTCAGGGGCAGTTTTGCCGACCCCGCAGATGAGGCCAAGGCCGGTTACGACGACGCGACGTTGCTCCATTTTTTACTTTGCCGCCTTCTGGTTCTTTTCGATATAGTCCACGGCGTCTTTGACGGTCTTGATCTTCTCGGCATCTTCGTCCGGGATCTGGATGTCGAAGGCCTCTTCGAACTGCATGACGAGCTCGACTACGTCGAGGGAGTCGGCGCCAAGATCTTCCTGGAAGCTTGCGCCGGGGGTGACTTCAGCCTCATCCACCTGAAGCTGCTCGACAATAATCTGTTTTACCTTTTCGTCTACTGCTGCCATTTCGTTCTCCTGTATACGTCTGAAATCAAAACTGGATGTTTGTGCGCGATCTTCAACACAGCCAAACTCAAGAATACTGAGCGCCTAGGTGAGTGTAAAGCAAAGCGGGCTACGGCGGGGTAGGTCGGTGAGGAGGGATCTCTCAATCATCGTCTGTGGAGGCTGCTAAAAGCGGGGCAACCCCTGCTATCTCGTCAAAGCCGAGTAGGTTAGAGGTGGGGGCTCCGGTGTCGACGCTGGAGACGTTTTTCAAGGCGCGATTGATGGTTTTGGTCTTACTGGTGATGTCGCCCAGGGTGTTCTGGACGGTATCGACCTGCTTCTTGACCTTGTCCATGAGGCCGCCAAACTTCTCGAACTCGTTTTTGGCGGAGGAGAGGACGCGCCATACCTCGTCGCCCTTTTTCTGGATGGCGAGGGTGTGGAAGCCCATCTGAAAGCTGGTGAGGATGGCCATGAAGGTGGACGGGCCGGCGATGGTGACGCGGCAGTTTTGCTGTATTTCGGATTGGAGGCCTGGGCGGCGGACGACCTCAGCGTAAAGGCTTTCAGTCGGCAAGAACATGATGGCATGGGGCATGGTGGTGGGTGGGTCAATGTACTTGTCGCAGATGAGTTTGCCCTGAGCGCGGATGGCACGTTCAAAGGCCTTGCCTGTGGCGGCGATTTCGTCCGCAGTGCCGTGTTCGTATGCGTCTTCGAGCCGCTCCCAGTCTTCGCGGGGGAACTTGGAGTCGATAGCGAGGAGGACGCTGGTGCCGTCTCCATTGGGGAACTTGAGGGCGTATTCGACGGCTTCGATGGTGGTGGGTTTGATGCGAGCGTTGTGGACGTACTGCTCGGGGGAGAACATGTCCGCGAGCTGCTGACCGAGGAGGAACTCGCCGACGCCACCGCGGGATTTAACGTTGGAGAAGACCTTCTTGAGGTCACTGACGCCGTTGGCGAGCTCTTTCATCTCGCCGAGTCCCTTCTGCACTTCGCCAAGATGCGTGGTGACCTGGCCGAAGGATTCGGTGAGGCGCGTCTGCAGCGTGGCATGCAGCTTTTCGTCTACGGTGACGCGCATCTCTTCAAGCTTGGCGGCATTGGTTTCGTTGAGCTTGGTAAGACGCTCTTCGACGGTGGTGCGGAGCTGGTTCTGGTGGCCGGTGTTGCTGGTCATCAGGTCGGCGAGCTTGGTATTCAGCGACTCGCGGAGATTGGTGTGCTGGAGGTTGGTGTCGGCGGTAAAGGCGGAGAGCCTCTGGGTGATTGCGTCCATCTGGCTCTGGACGGCGGAGCGGAGCTGGTCGTCGGAGGATTTGTTGTCACTGCGAAAGCCGCTGAGCCCGGTCTGAAGGAGTTTGCTGAGTTCGGCGATATTGTTGGTGATCTCGCTGCGCAGTGCGGTGAAGTCGGCGGCGCTGGCATCGCGGGTGCGTTTGGCCTCGTCGGCAATGTCGGTACGAAGCTGGGCTACCTCGCTGCGGAGATGGCGATCGAGGGACTCGAAGTGGGCGTCCAGGCGAGTGAGCTGCGCTGGTAGAGATTCGGCGAGCTGGGCGAGGCGAGGGTCTTGATCGGGTGCGGGCTGCTTGCGGAGCAGAAGAATAACTACGACGATGAGGATGACTACCTGGAGGATAAGGAGGGGGATGGGCATTTCGTTTTTCCTTCGCCGTCAGGATAGCATCACAGTTCAGAGATTAATCCCGCAAAGGGACCAGGGCTGTTGAAATACCTGAGGAGGAATGGGATGCCGATTACGAGCTACAGTGTTTTGGTGGGCGACCCGACGGCGGGGAAGGTCGTCACCGGCGCGAGTACGCACTATCAGATCACTGTGCAGGCCAAAGGTGGGCCGTTTACCGTTGCGGTGAATATTCAGTCGGTCGATGGTTCGGAGGTGCTGTATGCGATTGAAGAGGGGTTCACGCCGCCGGATGAGGCTGCCCTGCTGGCGTTGCCGACGGGGATGACTGCGCTGCAGAGCGAGCCGGGTGGGTTGGCGCTGGACTATGTGCGAAGCACCGTCGATGGGCAGCCAATGATTACTCGCGAACAGATGGTGCTGTTGCCGCAGGTGCGTTCGAAGGGTAGTGAAGAGGAGCGGATGTTGAACCGGATGCGGGCCAGTGCGTTGCAGAATGCCGTGGTGACGCTGCTGAACATGACGATTGCGGATAAGGATGGCACGATCTATGCGTTCGGCAGCGCGTATGCTGACTCCGGGCGGGTGGATGGAATCCACGATATCCACATGAACCAGGGGAACCCGGTGAACAATCATGGAGGTGATAACGGCGTCTGGCAGGATGGCGCGCTGTTGATCCATCTGCCGTCGAAGGGAACCTGGACGGCTGTGTTCCTCGCGTTTCAGACGGAGAGCTGGACGACGGATTCGGCGGGGAATCCGGATTGATGGTGCGTTGCGCGAACTGGTATCTGCGGCCTTTTGGACTTACGTTAGCTCTTTTTGCAGGCTAGAGAGCGGTGAGAATTCGGTCGGCGATGGCGGCTGCTTCTATGGCGGGGCGGACGTCGTGGACGCGGAGGATGTGGGCTCCGGCGAGGATGGCTGCGACGTTGGCTGCGGTGGTCGCGTGGACGCGAGCGTCGATGATCGGCTGGGTTTGGTGCTCAGCTGCGGTGCGGGCGCTGCTTTGGGCCAGCGTGTTGCCCAGAAAACCCTTGCGGGAGGCTCCGACAAGGATGGGCAGGTTGAAGTGCCTGAGCTGTTCGAGGTGTGCCAGCAGGGAGTAGTTTTCGTCGAGGCGCTTGCCGAAGCCGAGGCCCGGATCGAGGACGATCTTGTGGCGCGAGATGCCGGCGGTCAGGGCGGATTCGAGGCGCTCTGCGAGTTCGGCAAGGACCAGCGGAAGGACCTCATCTGGGGCGAGCGGCGGGAGGGTTGGCCACTCCTGCGGGCGTCCGCGGGTGTGCATCAGGACGGCTCCGCAGCCAAGCGCGGCGCAGGTGGTGGACATGCTCTGGTCCCAGAGATGGCCGCTGACATCGTTGACGATCTCGACTCCAGCTTCGACGCCGAACTGCGCGGTGCTGGCGTGGAAGGTGTCGATGGAGAGGACGGCATCGGGTCTTTGTCTGAGGATGGATTCGATGACCGGGAGGATGCGGGACTGCTCCTCTTCAGCGGTGAGAGGAGTCGCGTTGGGCCGAGTGGATTCGCCGCCGATGTCGAGGATGTGCGCGCCTTCGTCGAGCATCTGGAAGGCGTGGGCGACGGCGCGGACAGAGGCGTCTTCGGGCGAGTAGAAGTGGCCACCGTCGGAGAAGGAGTCGGGCGTAACGTTGAGGATGCCCATGAGGATGGTTCGCTGGCCCAGGGGAAGGGTGCGGGTGCGGAGGTGCCAGTCGAAGTATGGGCGAGGCGCGAAGGGCATGAGGGGATTTTAGCTGTGTCCTGCCAGACGTGCCCCACGCGCAGTCGGATCTGTCCGGCAGGACATGAGTCTTTCCGCGGCTTCTAATTAACTTCAAGGTGAGGAAGGCAAGTAATATTAAATGATAATAGAATATCAATAGCATGTTTGTATCTCATTCCTCCGATTGCTTACTGCTCCTAAAAGGACCTCCCGAAAACTATGAACACCCTGTCGCGCTCTTCAGCCTTCTCCGCAGATAACCTCGGCATCTGGGCCTCCGCTCTCTGCGTGGTGCATTGCGTCATGACGCCGGTTCTACTCTCCATGTCAGTCGTGTTTGTGCATCTCATTCCGGGGGAAGAGCGAACGCATCGCACGCTCGCGCTTGGAGTCGCAGCACTGGGAGCGATTGCGCTCGTCAAAGGCTTTAGGACGCACGGCCGGCGGCGCATTCTCGGGGTGATGGCGTTAGGGCTGGCGGCTATCTTCGCCGGAGCATTCTACGGAAGCCGTCTGCCCTCGCATGGGTGCGAGGTCGCCGTGACGATGATGGGTAGCGTCCTGATGATCAGCGCCCATCGGATGAACCACACCTTCTGCAAGGCCTGCGGTCGATGCTCGCAGATCGGCGCGGAGGCGAGCAAATGCTAAGACGTCGCACCTGCAACGGGACACCTGCTTACATAAGGTCCATACCGATTGAAAACTCTTTGCTCTGCTAGATCTTCTGCACCCGCTGCACATCCCGGACGCCGGGCACCTTGCGCAGGTTCAACACCAGCCGGTTCAAGTGCCGCACATCCACCGTCTCCACCACGAAGTCCACGATGACCTGCCCGTCCTCAGTCGGTCTGGTGTCCACACTGCGAATGTTGGTCCCGTCGTCGGAGATGATCGCCGTAAACTCCTTCAGCATGCCTGATCTGTCATCGCACAGCACCGTCAGCTTTACCGGGTACGTCTGCGCCTTGGTCGTTCCCGCTTCCAGCGGCGATGGCGACCACTCCACCTGAATCCGACGGTCCGACTCGTACAACAAGTTCTGCACATTCGGACAGCTTCGCGCATGCACCGCCACGCCCTTGCCCCGCGTCACGTAACCGATAATCTCCTCGCCACGAATGGGGTTACAACAGCGCGCCCGGTAGACCAGCAGATCGTCCTGCCCCTCCACCTGCAGCGAGTCCGATCCCTTGCCGAAGAAGACCCGCTTCACCGCCTCGGACATCTGCCCAAGCGTATTGCCGACCCCGCCTTCAGGCAGCGCCGGTTCAGCCGTCATCGTCGAACCCGGCTCTAGCTTATTCAGCACCTGCCGCGCAGAGTATTTTCCGAAGCCGACTCCAGCCAGCAGCTCCGCCTGCGTTCCCAGCCCATATTCGCTGGCGACCTTGTCGTAGTCGGCTTCATGAAACTTGCCCAGCGTGAGCTTGTACTTCCGAGCCTCGCGGTCCAGCAGCTTCTTGCCGATCTCGATCGCCCGCTCGCGTTGGTGCTCATTCAACCAGTGCTTGATCTTGTTCCGCGCTCGTGAGCTCTTCGTAAAGCTAAGCCAGTCGCGGCTGGGAGCGTGTCCCGTCTGCGTCGAGATCTCAACGATGTCGCCGTTGCGCAGCTTGGTCCGCAGCGGCACAATCCGTCCATTCACCTTCGCGCCAGTGGTCGTATTGCCCACCTCGGTATGAATCGCGTACGCGAAATCAATCGGGCAGGCGTCCTTCGGAAGCACGACGACCTTGCCCTTCGGCGTAAAGGTGTAGACCTCCTCCGGATATAAATCGATCTTCAGCGTCGACATGAACTCGTTGGGATCGGTCATCTCGCGCTGCCATTCCATCAGTTGCCGCACCCACGCCAGCCGCTGCTCGTCCTTGGCGCTCACATTGTCCGAGGCCTTGTACTTCCAATGCGCCGCGATGCCTTCCTCGGCGACGCGATGCATATCCTCCGTGCGAATCTGCACCTCGAACTGATGCCCACCCTCGGCTATCAACGTCGTATGCAGCGACTGATATAGATTCGGTCGCGGCATGGCGATAAAGTCCTTGATGCGTCCCGGCACCGGTCGCCAGATGCTGTGCAGCAGCCCCAGCAGCGCGTAGCAGTCCTGCACTGAGTTGCAGATCACGCGAATCGCAAGCAGGTCATACACCTGATCGACGGGGATCTTCTGGTCCGCCAGCTTCTGCTGTATCGAATACAACCGTTTGATCCGCGACTCCACCCGGCCCAGGATCTTGAACTCCTTCAGCTTCGCCTCAAGCTGCGTCACGATCTTCTGCAGAAACTCTTCGCCCGCCCCGCGCAGCGCATCGACCTCTGCCGACACTTGCTCATACGCGTAAGGATCGGTGTATTGGAACGCCAGATCTTCGAGCTCGCCGCGTAGCTTACCCATACCCAGCCTGTGCGCCAGAGGAGCATAGATGTCCAGCGTCTCCCGCGCGATCTTCTGCTGCTTCTCCGGCTTCAGGTGTTCGAGCGTCCGCATATTATGCAGCCGGTCCGCCAGCTTGATGATGACGACGCGAACATCGGTGACCATGGCCAGCAGCATCTTGCGAATGTTCTCTGCCTGGTGGTCCTCGCGATTGGCAAACTTGATCTTCTCGAGCTTGGTCACACCCTCGACGATGTGCGCCACCTGGTCCCCAAACCGCTTCGCAATCTCCGCCGACGTAACATCCGTATCTTCCACCGCATCATGCAGCAACCCCGCCGCAATCG
>Ga0302326_10025999_pt1 | contig 11850 bp, 12 predicted proteins | sample Palsa_T0_3_FD_202264 | JGI IMG/M metagenome (GOLD analysis project Ga0302326, IMG submission 202264) | Peat permafrost microbial communities from Stordalen Mire near Abisko, Sweden - Palsa_T0_3 | ecosystem: Environmental > Terrestrial > Soil > Palsa > Peat permafrost | place: Sweden: Abisko... | reverse complement strand
GACTGCGGCGGCACGTTCGCGCGTAACGAAGATGTTGATGCCGAAGGACCGGCTGCCGCCGCCGGTTACGGCCGTGACCGCGGCGGTATAGCGCTCGCCGCCGTCCATGTTGGGCGCGATCCGGGCGGCAATCTGCCGGCGCAGGAACCCCAGCTGCAGCGCTCCGTACCAGACGCCGATTGCGCTCGGATCGTGCGGGTTGGCGGGATCCCGGCGCAGTTCGACCCCCTCGCCCGCCCGCAGCGCGGACACCGTATCCTGGCGCCCTTCAAAACTGACCCCGACGACCTTGGTGTTAAAGCTGCTCGCGTCGCCGATCGACGCATACGGGTCGCGTGAGGCGTAGGCTTCAGCCTTGGCGTAGAGTTCGTCGAGAAAGGCGCGCGTCTCGGACGGCACGGCAGCAGCCGCGGTGCCGAAGTCTTGCACCAGCTTGAGGAACGCCGCTTCCGATGCGGTCGGCGGGGGAAGACGTTTCTCCCGCACGCCGGCTCAGGGAATCGGTTTGGGTTCGGGTACCGGCGCCGGCTCGTCGTCGCCGAGGTTCAGATGAATCTCTTCGTGTCCGAGCTCCGCGGCTTCATCGTGCAGCCCCATCGCTTGCGCGTCGAGTGGGTCGACGATTTCGGCTTCCTGCTCGTCCGCTGCCTGCGACGATGCCGGCCGCTCGGGGACGCCGAAGTTCCGGTTCTCCAGTTTTTCGAAGTCGATCTGCTCTTGCCGCGTGCGCTTGTAGCGCGGCGGCGCGGCCGTGCGGCGGGTCGCTCCGTCGCGTTCGCGTTCGCGCCGGGCACGGCGCGCCGCAGCAACTTCCTCGCGGTCGCGCAGCGCCGCGGCGGCGCTTTGCGCCCGCGCCTGCGCCACCGTTTTCGGCTGGCTGAGCGACGAACCGCGCAGGATACGGCGGCTGTTGGCGCGCTTCTGCAGCACCGCGACCAGCGGCGCCGAGTAGAAGATCGAGTGGTAGCCGCCGGAACAGATGCCGACCAACAGCGCGAAGGCGAAGTTCTGCAGCGAGGCGCCGCCGAAGACGAGCAGCGCGACCAGCGTGATGACGACCGTCGCCAGCGTGTTGACCGAGCGGGTCATCGTTTGCAGGATCGACGTGTTGACGATCTCGTCGAACGGCTTGCCGTCGAGCACTTTGGTGTTCTCGCGGATCCGATCGAGAATAACGATCGTATCCATGACCGAGTAGCCGATCACGGTCAGCACCGCGGCCAAAAACGCATCGTCGACGCGCCGGCCGGCCAACGCGTAGATCCCGATCATCATGAGCGAGTCGCGCACCAGGGCCACCACGCAGACCCAGCCGAAGATCAGATTCCAACCGAACCGAAACGCGATGTAGAGGAACTGGATCGAGATCGCGATGACCAGCGCCTTGAGCGCATTGAGCAAGTACTCGTGCGAGAGCGAAGGCCCGACGGTCGAGATCGAACTGTCGGTACCGAGTTTCGGCAGCGGCGGCTTGGTACCGGGCGCCTCGTAGACGGGCCCAACCTTGGCGATCGCCGCATAGAGCGGCGAGCTGTCGTTGCCGAAATCCTTTTGGGTCTCGACCGTCCAGCGTTCGCCGGCCGGCTCGCCGGCGTGCGGCGCGATGCTGTTGATCTTGGCATCGGTGATGCCGGCCTCCGGCAGCACGGCAGCCAGCGCGCTCTGCGTGACGGGCTGCGCGAAGCGGATCGTGATGTCGGTGCCGCCCGTGAACGACAGACCCAGCCGCAGCGGCGCGCCGGTGGTCACGAAGTTGTAGATCATCATCGCGATCCCGAGGCCGATGATCGCGTACGAGATCGCCGAGACGGTCCGGAACCAGCCGACGATGTTCCAATTCAGGCGACGAAAGAACATCTACGTTCCCGCGCGAGCCGGGACGACTGGCGGTGTCAGCGCCGCCGCGCCCCAGGCCGCTTTGTCGGTCACGAGGTCGTTGTCGACCACGACGTCGACCAGGAATCGCGTCACGACGACCGCGGTGAACAGCGAGAGCGCCGTACCCCAGAACAGCGTGTAGGCGAATCCCTGAACGGTGCCGGTACCGAACAAGTACAGCACGCCGGCGCCGACGATCGTGGTGAAGTGGGAGTCGAACACCGAGCTGAAGGCACGCTGGAACCCGATGCGGACTGCGGCACGCAGCGACTTGCCGGCCCACAGTTCTTCTTTGAGGCGTTCGAAGATCAGCACGTTGGCATCGACGGCCATACCGATCGAGAGCACGAAGCCGGCGATCCCGGGCAGCGTCAGCACGGCGTGCGCGACCGCGAGCAGGGCCAGCAGCATGAGCACGTAGACGAACAGCGCGAGATCGGCGAGCCCGCCCGGTAGGCGGTACACCAGCGCCATGAACAAGAGGACGAGCGCCAAGCCGACCATCGAGGCGTACAGCGATTTCGTCAGGTCGTCGCGGCCGAGCGTCGCGCCGACATCGTCCTTCGAGAGGATCACGGTCGGCACGGGCAGCGCACCCGCGTTGAGTTCGTTGGCGAGTTCGGAAACCTGATCCTCAGTGAACGAACCGTGGATCATGCCGTCGGTCGAGATGATCCCTTCGATCGTGGCGTCGCTGACGAATTGCTTGTCGAGGAAGATGCCGAGCAGCTGCCCCATGTGATCGCGCGTGAGGGTGGCGAACTTGGTCGGATTCTTGGTCGTGAAGTCGACCTGCGGCTCGCTGCCCTGACCGAAGCCCGGGTGCGCGCTCTTGAGTTCGGCACCGGTGTAGATGACCGGGCCGGAATCGATGTAGGCCTGACTGGCCTGTCCCGGCTTCAGTCCCACGGTACCGGCGTACTTTTTGTCGCTGCGCGCGCGCTGGCTCACCGCCGGCGGCACGATCTTGAACTCAAGCACCGCGACCTTCTTGAGCAGGCTCTCGAGCTCGTCGGAGTTCTTGAGCGCCGGCACTTCGACCAACAGACGATCGCTGCCGACCTTGGTGATCACCGGTTCGGAAACGCCAAGCGAGTTGACGCGTTTTTCGACCACGAGTTCGACCTGATTTTGAATGTCAGGCGTGATCGTTGGCACGTCAGGCGTCGTCTGAAGCTTGAGCAGCACGCGCGCGCCGCCCTGAAGGTCGAGGCCCAAGTGGATCTTCTGCTGGATAGGCCAAATCGCCCAAATACAGAGTCCGACGAGTGCCACAAGGAGGACCGCTTCGAGCGGCCGCTTGAGCTTATTCCACATACCGGTTCCGGGGAAGGGGAGAACCCTCGGATGGTAGCATGGGGGGCGAACAGCGTCAAACGACGTTGCGGTCGTCCGGACACAGGCCGAAGAGGCCCGGACCGCGGAGGGCGCCTCTATGATTGACTCCAAGGGAGTTGATGCAGGACTCCTTCAGACACGCTACCGTCTCACGAAGCAGCGCGCCGCGATCTTGCGTGCGCTCGAAGACGGCGCTCACCTGACCGCGGAGACGATTCACGAACGCGTGCGCGCCGCGCTGCCCGCGGTGAGCCTCGGTACGATCTACCGCACGCTCGATATCCTACGCGCGATCGGTCTGGTTCAGGTCTTTGCGCACGGCGGCGCCGCCCGCTACGAGGCGGCGCTCGATAAACACCATCACCTGGTGTGTGCCAGCTGCGGCGAGATCGTCAACATCCCGGCACCGCAGATCGCCGCGCTTGCGCTTTCGATCGCGCAGGATCATCGCTATTCGGGGGTCGACGCGGCGCTGGTCGTGACCGGCCGTTGCGCGCGCTGCGCCGGGCTCGCGCGCAACGGCGTCTCGACCACCGGCAGCTAGGCGCTCTCGCTCGCCGTCTTCGGCACTCAGCGTGCCGCCGCAAGCGATGCCGGCGGGCGGTCGATGATCGCTGCGGGCGCGAGGACGAGTTCGGGCGGCAGCTCGCCGTACGCGTACACGGCGAGCCCCGGGGCGGTGCGGTCGAGAAATTCCGCGATCAGCGGCCGCAGCGGCGCGGTCACCACCAGCGCGTGCGGCGCGTACGCGCCGTCGGCGACGTACCGCGCCGCCGTTTCGCGGACGTGCAAGGCGGTACGCGGATCCGGCGCGAGGCCGCCGTCGACGGCCCACATCGCGGCCAACTCCGTTTCGAGTTCCGGCGTCACGATCAGCGGACGCAGCCGCTGCACGCCGTCGCGGCGCAGCTGCTGCGGCACCAGCACGCGGCGCGCCGCCTCGGCGAGCTCGCGCGGGTCGTGGCTGAGCGCCGCAGCGTCGAGCAGCGCCTCGAACACCGCGACCGGATCGCGCGGCCAAACGCGCTCGCGCAGCAGGTAAAGCAGTGCGCGATGACCCAGCGCCGCCGGCAGGACCTCGCTCCCGACGTCCTTCACCAGCGACGGAACGATGACGCGCAGGTGTTCGACCAGCGCCGCGAATTCCTGACGCCCGAAGAGTTCGGCGGCATGCGTGCGTACCGACTCCGCGAGATGTGAGCCGACGATCGAGATCGCATCGAAGGTCAGCGTCCCGGCTTGCTGCGCGGATTCGCGCTGCTCGTAGGCGATCCAGCGCGCGGTCAGACCATAGACGGGCTCGGTGGTCGGTTCGCCCTCGATCCGGCGCAGCTGTTCGGGCGCACCGACGGCGATCAGGCGGTCAAGCCGCACGATCCCTTCGGCGACGGCGCGGTCGCGCACGCGGATCGCGTAGGTGCGCGGATCGCGCAGCGGATCGTCGCGCAGCCGCACACCCGGGATGACCACGCCGGTCTCGGCGGCGAGCGAGCGACGCACGTCGCCGATGCGGTCGAGCAGCGCGTCGCAGTTGGGCTGCGTCAAGAGCGGGTAGAGATCAGCGCCGATCTCGATCGCGAGCGCGTCGACGCCGACCAGCGCGAAGGCCGTCTCCGGCCGCCGCACGGCCTCGCGCCGCCGGCGCTGCCGCGCGTCTTCCCGCGCCGCCTCGTTGAGTGCGTGCCGTCGGCCGGCAAGCGCCGCGGCGCCGAACGCCGCGCCGCCGAGCACCAGGAACAGCAGTCCCGGGAACGCCGGGATGCACGCCAGCGCCAGCACCAGCACGCCCGCGACCCGCAGCACGTCGGGCCGCGCGAACAGCTGCGCCGCGAGGTCGGCGCCGAGCGCGCCGTCGCCGGCAACGCGCGTCACCATCAGCCCCATCGCGGTCGAGATGAGAAACGCGGGGAGGGTGGTCAAGAGCGCGTTGCCGATCGAGAGGATCGCGAAGGTCTGCATCGCTTCGAGCGGCGGCAGCGCGTGATAGACGCTCCCGACGACAATTCCGCCGGCGAGGTTCAGCGCGACGATGATCAGCGCGGCGACCGCATCCCCTTTGACGAACTTCCCCGCCCCGTCCATGGCGGCGTAGAAGTCGGCCTCGCGCTGGACGCGCGCCCGCTTGTGGCGCGCACCTTCGGTGTCGAGCAGTCCGGCATGCACGTCGGCGTCGATCGCCATCTGCTTCCCCGGCATGGCGTCCAAGGTGAAGCGGGCGCAGACTTCCGCGACCCGCTGAGCACCGCTTGCGATCACGATGAATTGTATCGTGATCAGGATTGCGAACACGATCAAGCCGACGACGATGTTGCCGCCCACCACGAACGCGCCGAAGGCGGGAATGAGCGCGCCGACGCCGCCCGGCTCGTGTCCGCGCGTGAGGATCAGCCGCGTCGCACTCACTTCGAGCGAGAGCCGGAACAATGTTGACAGCAGCAGAGACGGCGCGAACGCCGAGAACTGCAGCGGTTCCTCGACCCGCAGGCTCAAGAGCAGGACCAGCGCCGAGCCGAAGACGTTGAGCGCGAGCAGCGCGTCGAGCAGCGGCGGCGGCAGCGGCACGATGAGGATCGCGACGATGCTCAGCACGGCGACCGAGAATACGGTCGCAAAGTCGATCCTCACGACAGCAGGCCGGCCTGGGCGAGATCCCCGATGATCTGCGCGACCGCGACGTACGTTTCGGGCGCGATCGTGCGCGCGTGCACGCTGGTTGCATACAGCAGTCGCGCCAGGGAGGCGTCTTCGACCACCGGGATGCCCGCCTCGCGTGCGAGGGCACGGACGCGAAGCGCCGCGCCGTCGACCGCGCGCACGAGAACCTCGGGTACCGGAACCTGGGGCGGCGCGTACCGCAGCGCCACCGCGACATGGGTCGGGTTGATGACGACGAACGACGCCTCGCGCGTTCGCGCGATCGCGCCGCGCACGAGATCGCGATGCAGCGTCTTGCGGCGCGCTCGGGTCTGCGGATCGCCGTCGTTTTCGCGCGCGTCGCGCTTGACTTCGTCGAACGACATCTTCAGCCCGTGCAGCCAGCGCCGGCGTGCCAACGCATAGTCGCCGGCGGCAAACACCAGCCCGACCAGGATGGCGGCGCCGCACGCGCGCACCGCGGCTGCGCCGGCGACGTGCGCGGCCGCTGCGGGCGCGCCGAGTGCGGCACCGGCTGCGACGACGTCGCGACCGATCGGAATCATCGCCGCCAGCGCTGCCGCGAATGCGGCCGCCGCGCGCAGCCCGCCCAGCGCGGCTTCGCCGCCGAACATCCGCTTCAGTCCGGCGATCGGGTTGAGCCGGCTCGGATCCACGTGCGGGGCCGCCACGTGCAGGCCGCCGCCCTGGGCCAGCGCGAGCGCGGCGCCGGCCGCAGCCGCCCCGGCGGCCGGCGCCAGCGCCACGCACGCCGCGCTGCAAAGCGCTACGGACGCAATGCCGATGCGCGGATCGGCGGCAACATCGCGCAGCGCCGCGGCGAGGATCTGAGCGACAAACGGAACGCTTGCGCACGCGACCAGCGCTGCGCTGCCGAACGCCGCGACGCTGCTGAGTTCGGCCGAGCGCGCGACATTGCCGTCGGATTGCGCGCGGCGCCGGCGAGAGGGCGTCGCCGCGAACGGTTTGTCGCCATCGCTCACCGCGCCGTCTCCCACGGCACGACGAGCCACGGCCGCGCACCCAGCGGAATCAGCGACGGCAGCGTCATTACCGTCAGCGCAAGCGCCCCGGCGAAGACCGCCGGAAAAGCCAGACTGAAGCCGCCGAAGCGGGGCACGACGCGTGTGACGGCGGCCAACGCCAAGTGCAGCGTTGCAGCGACCGTGATCGCGGGCGCGGCGACCAGCAACGCCGCCTGCAGCAGCGTGGCCGGCAGAGCGACGGCGTAGTGTGTCCACGCGGCGCTCGACGGCCATATCGCCGGCGGCAGTCGGACGAACGAGTCGTCGAACGCCGTGATGACCGGCACCCACCCGTCGAGTAGGACGAAGGCCGCCAGGAACGTCGCCGACCAGAGCCGCCCGAAGCCTTGCGCGCTGGTGACGTTGGCACCCGGAACGCTGCCGCGCACGCCGAGATAGTCGTCGATCGTGCGGCCGGCGAAATAGGCGCCGTCATACAGCAGTGACGCCCCGAACCCGATCGCGGCTCCGAGCACTGCCTCCGTGGCCGCCGCCAGCGCGAGGCGTGCTCCGTCAAGTTGTTCGGCCGGCAGGTGCGGGGCCACCGCGCACGCCAGCGCGACCGCCAGCCCGGCGCGCACGATCGGCGGAACGGACGGATGCGAGAATCCCGGCGCACGCGCCGCGAGCCCGGCGGCCCGTGCGAACACGAGCAGCCAGGTCTGCGTCAACCGCGCACCAGTTGCGGCATGCGCGCGACGACCTCGTACAGCAGCTGCGCGCACAGGCTCAAGCCGAAGCGCCCGAAGAGCACGATAAGCGCGCCGACCGTCAGCAGTTTGGGCAGCAGCGTCAGCGTCTGTTCTTGGACCTGCGTCGCCGCCTGCAGCACCGCGACCGCCGCCCCAACCGCCGTCGCGGTCACCAGCACCGGCAACGTCAGCAGCGCCGTCAGCACGAGCGCATCGCGCAAAAGGTCATCGAAGCCGTGCACCGCGCCTAACTCTAAGCGCGGGGCGTTACCGCAATGTTACTTGCGGGTCACCAGGCGCGGCGGGCGGCGAGCAATGCGGACATGACGGCGCGGGTGGCCGGCGAGCGGTTGAGGGTGTAGAAGTGAATCCCCGGCGCGCCGCGCGCGAGGAGGTCGGCGACTTGCAGGCTCGCATAGGCGACGCCGAGATCGATGACCGCCTGCGGGTCGTCGCGGCGCGCTTCGAGTTCGTCGCGTAAGCTGGCCGGAATCGTGGCGCCGCAGAGGCGCGTGAAGCGATCGATCTGTTCGTAGTTGGTGATCGGCATGATGCCGGCCAGAATCGGCACCGTGATTCCCCACTGACGGGCTTTCTCGATGAACTCGAGGTAGCGCGCGTTGTCAAAGAACAGCTGCGACACCAGAAACTCCGCCCCGGCGTTGACTTTGCGCGAGAGTGCGGCGAGGTCGGCGTCAAGGCTGACCGCTTCGGGATGCTTTTCCGGATACGCCGCTGCGCCGACGCAGAACCCGAACTCGGCTTTGATCAGCGTAACGAGGTCGTTGGCGTGGTCGAGACCGCCGGCGTGCGGTTCAAAGGTCTCGCTGCCGCGCGGCGGGTCGCCCCGCAGCGCCAGGACGTTCTCGATGCCCGCGCGGCGCAGGTCGTTCAGCGTCGTGCGAAGCTCGTCGACGGTCGCGCCCGCGCACGTGAGGTGGGCCATCACGTCGAGCCCGGCTTCGGTCCGCAAGCGTTTGGCCAGTTCGACGGTCCGAACGCGGGTCGAGCCGCCGGCGCCGTAGGTGATCGAAACGAACCCGGGGTCGAGCGGCCGTAAGGCCTCGATCGTCTTGAACAAGGTCCGCTCGGCCGCGTCGTCCTTCGGCGGAAAGAATTCGAACGAAAAGAACGGCCGTGAAACCCGCACCTTCTCCGCTATACGCACGCCCAGCCGTTCCCCGGACGACGGTCCTGCACCGCTTCAAAGGTGTCCAATCGTGAGTCACCGAGAAAGGTTGGACCCGCTAATCCGCTTTCGTGTCGTCCACGAGCCAGACCACTGCTGAGTCGCTCGACCAGAGTATCACGGGCTCGGCCTGGCGCTGCTTCTCCTGCGCGCGGATCCGCTTGCGGACGACTCGTTCGAGCAGCGGACGACCCAGGGCCGCATAGCTGTCAGCCCAAGCTTCGAGCAGATCCTTTGGTTCCTCGGCCGCACCGGCCTCATGAAACGCATTGCGGACCAGCAGTAAGGCCGAACCGGCAAACCCTCTCTCTAGGAGACCTCGCGCCCGTATCACGGCTGCCGACAATTCCGGTTGTACGCCCTCTTCGCAAAACGTTGCGGCAGGCGCGAGAACACCGATCATGTCGGCACACTTTTCAAAACGCCAGCCCGGCGGCACATCCGGAACAAAACAGTCATCGCTATTGGTTCGGCGAAAGAGCGTTTTGCGTTCCAAGGAAAGTTCCATCGCTGACGCCAGAGAAACGTAGTCCGCGTTCGCGATGAGGTCCGTATCGCGCGGTTCCCAGACCTCATCGTGCGCGACGAGCATCTCGAGCGCTACCGGTAGCGTCTCGCCGAGGAAAGTCAACGGACGGCCCGACCAGCTCGGGTCGTCTTCGAAGACTGGCCATTCCTCACGTTCGAGCTCCGGCGCGTGCACGACGAACCCTTGACTGATACCATCCATCCCCGTGCGCAGAACCTCGAAGAACTCCGGCTGCCACGTATGGTAGGGGGTCGCGTGATCGCGCCACGCGGGTGCGAGCCATTCCTCCTCGCCGATGCTGAGAAAGACCCCGAGTGCAGCTTCGAGATCGATCGTCTTCGACAGATCGACGAGCCGCGCAAATGAGGCCGGCACGCGGAATCCGTAGCTGATTGTGAGAGCCGCTCGAAGCTCCGGTATCGTCATCGCACTCCCGTAGCGTGGCGCGATTGAGACGGCTATCCTTTCTGCGGCGCAGCCGTTGCGACCCGCGGATTCCACTGGGCTCGCGCTAGCGGAAGCTTTGGACTAGGCCTGTGCAGACGAGTGTCCAGCCGTCGACCAGGACGAACAAGAGGAGCTTGCAGGGGAGCGAGATCACGGGTGGGCTCAGCATCATCATGCCCAGGCCCATGAGGATCGCGGACACGGCCAGGTCGATCGCGACGAACGGGAGATAGAGCGCGACCCCGATCGCGAACGCCGAACGGAGTTCGCCGACCACGAAGGCTGGAATAAGGACCGCGATGGGAACGCGCGCCGGCGATTCGTCGGCCGGGCGGTGCGCGACTCGCGCGAACACGGCGATGTCGTGCAGCTTCGTCTGACGCAGCATGAAGGCGCGCAGCGGCTCGGCGGCGCGCGCGAGAAAAGCGGACTGCGAGAGCCGTCCGGCGGCGTAGGGGCGCAGCGCGTCGCGCTCGATCGTCTCGAAGGTCGGCGTCATGATCACGCAGGTCAACACGAGGGCGAGGCCCGTCAGCACCGTGTTCGGCGGCAGCATCGAGGCGCCGAGCGCGGACCGCACGAGCGAGAGCACGACCACGATCCGCACGAACGAGGTCGAGAGGACGAGGATGAACGGTGCCAGCGTCAGCAGCGTCAGCGCCGCCAGGATGTCGAGCGGCAGCGCGCTGTGCCCGCGGCCGGCGAGATGGAGCAGCGCGTCCACGGGACTACGCTTGCTCGACGAGTTCGGTGATGCGCACGCCGAAACGGTCGTCGACGGCGACGATCTCACCGCGCGCGACGAGGCGATCGTTCACGCGCAGGTCGACCGGGCCGGCGGCGTGCCGATCGAGCACCACGATCGATCCCGCGCCGAGCGCGAGGACGTCGCCCATCGGCATCGTCGCGGACCCCAACTCTGCGGTGACCTCGAGCGGCACGTGCATCAGGCGCTCGAGCGAACTCGGTCGCGACGCTCCGTTCATGCCACGCCTCCGGCCGGCGCGTCGACGCGCAGCGCGGCCCGCGAACCGCATCGGCCGGGAACGCCGGACGCAAACGCCCGCCCGCCGATTTCCAGCCGCGCCGGCGCACCGATCGGAGTCGCCAGCGGAACGATGTCGCCGGGCTTCCAGCGTGCGAAGGACCCGGCGTCGGTCCGGCCCGCGGCGAACACCGCGCGCAGGCGCAACGGCACCGTCGCGAGTGCTTCCGGCGCCAACCCGGAGGATGGTCCCGGATCGGGGAGCGCACGCACGATCGCGACGCCGAGGACCAGCGCCGCCGGCGCGAGGACGCGCACGTCGAAATACGACGCGGCAGCGGGGACGTCGCCGAGCGTTACCGCGCGCGACGGGCTGCGCCGCTCCGCGCACAGCGGATCGAACGCGGGCGCACAGCGGGCCGCGATGCGCTCGATGGCGTGCAGTTCGAGCGCCGAACACTCGCGTTCGGGCTGCGCATGCGGCGACGGCGGCGTTGCCGATTCGCCGAACGCGCGCCGCACCAGCCGGCCCGCGTCGGCGCGCGGAATCACCAGCACGATGTCGGTTTGGCGGCCGCGCGTGAGGAACAGCAGCGCGTCGCGGGAGACGATCCGCCACGCATCCGCGGGCAGCGACGCCGGCTCGCCGACCACCAATTCGCAGGCCTCGCCGAACAGTTCGCGCAGCGTTTCGCGTAAGGCATTGGCGACCACGCAGGCCGCCTCCAGTGGAATCGAGGAACGCGGCCGGAAACGCAGTCTTCCCAGCCCGTCGGTTCCGGGTGCGAACTCGGACTCGGCGATCACTTGACGAGATCGAGCGTCGTCTTCTGCACGCCGGCGCGCGAGCGAAACGCCGCGCCGAGCGCTTCGAACTGCCGGTACGACTCATTGAGCCGCTCGACGCCCGCCGCGATATCGACGCTGCCGGCTTCGCGACTTGCCGTCGTCAGCGCGCCGAACGTGCCGTCGTTGGGCGTCCCCAAATGCGGCGTCACGCCGTGCGGCGCAGCGACGTGTCCGCCGTCGAGGCGGACCGGTTCGCTGCCGGCCGGAAAGCGCGCCAGCGCGACGCGACCGATTGCGCGCCGCTCGAGGCTCCGTTCGCCGGT
>Ga0302326_10025997_pt1 | contig 11850 bp, 10 predicted proteins | sample Palsa_T0_3_FD_202264 | JGI IMG/M metagenome (GOLD analysis project Ga0302326, IMG submission 202264) | Peat permafrost microbial communities from Stordalen Mire near Abisko, Sweden - Palsa_T0_3 | ecosystem: Environmental > Terrestrial > Soil > Palsa > Peat permafrost | place: Sweden: Abisko... | reverse complement strand
CGTTCCGCTTCTCCACGGCGGAGTTCCGGCTGCCCCAGGGCGTGGCCGAGATCCCGGGATTTCACAGCGGTGTCGCCATCGGCCGCGCGCGGCTGCTGCGCATCTTGCTGGCCCGCGCCGAGGCGGCGGGGGTCAAGGTCGAGACCGGCCCGGCGCCCGCGGTGACGGAACTGAGCGCCGAGGCCAGCCTGGTCATTGCCGCCGACGGGGTGTCAAGCGGCGTCCGGCAGCACTTCGCCGCCGAATTCGGCGCGCGCACCGAGCTCAGCCGAGGCTTGTTCTTCTGGTGCGGCAGCGAGGTGCCGCTGGCCGGGACCGTCTTCATGCCGGTGTCGACCGGGCACGGCACCTTCGTCGCGCACGCCTACCCGTACGCGCCGGGGCGATCGACGTTCGTGATCGAGGCTAGCCAGCAGGCCGTTCGGCGGGCCGGGTCGATGGAGCCGCGATGACCGGCGTCGCCGCGCCGCTCGCCGAGGACGGCCTGGTGCCGTATCCGGCTGAGTTCGCCGAACGCTACCGCCGGGCTGGCCTGTGGGGCACCCGTACCATCGCCCAGGAGTTCCGGGCCACGGCTGATGCCTACCCGGACCGGCCCGCGATCGTGACGCCCGCGGGCCAGCTGACGTACGCCGAGCTCGACCGGCGAACCGACCGGATCGCGCTCGGGCTGGCCGAGCTCGGGCTCCGGCCCGGAGAACGCGTCCTCCTCCAGCTCACCAACCACGCGGGCAGCGTGCTGGCCTGGTACGGCCTGCTCAAGGCCGGGCTCGTCCCGGTGTCGACGCTGGTCCAATACCGCCGCCATGAGCTTGCCGAGACCGCCCGGCACACCGAGCCGGCCGCGCACCTGCTCGAACCGGACTACGCCGGCCACGACCTGGTGCAGCTGGCCGCCGACGTCGCGGCCGGGCAGCCGACGCTGCGCTACCTGCTCACGCTCGGCGCCGGGCCGACCCCGCCGGGCGCGGTCGCGTTCTCCTCGGTCGAGGCCCGCGGGCCGGCCGATCCGGTGGCGGCCCGCGATGGCGTGGAGCGGATCCAGCGGTCGATCCCGGCCGATGCGCTGGCCGCGCTCCAGCTGTCCGGCGGGACCACGAGCACGCCCAAGCTCATCCCGCGGCGGCACGCCGAGTACTGGTATAACTCCCGCGCCTACGCCGAAGCCATCGGCCTGGACGCCGGCGCCCGGGTCGCTCACCTGCTGCCAGTGGTGCACAACGCGGCCATCGTGTGCGGGCTGCACGCCGCGCACTCGGCCGGGGCGGCCTTCGCCGTGGCCCCGCACGACGACCGGCAGCTGCTGGCGCTGGCCCGGCAGGGCACCGTCACCCACATGATGATCTCGCCGCCGATGGCCAAGGTCGTCCTGGCCAGCGCGGAGCTCAAAGCGGCCTTGGGTGGCCTGCGGGTGCTCACCTGGGTGCTCGGCGCGATGCCCGCGGAGCTGATCGAGGCGTTCGAGACCGGTAGCTGCCGGGTGACGCAGATGTTCGGGATGGCCGAGGGGATGTGCATGTTCACCCCGGCGGCGGCGCCGGCCCAGCTGCGGCTGAGCACGGTGGGCACGCCGATCTCCGGCCTGGACGAGGTGCGCGTCTACGCCCCAGGGACCGAACGGCTGGTCGAGCCAGGCCAGCCGGGCGAGCTCTGCTGCCGCGGCCCGTACACGATCCGCGGCTACTACCGGGCACCCGAGCGGAACCTCGAGGCGTTTACCTCCGATGGCTTCTACCGCACCGGCGACATCGTGGTGGAGGTGCCCGGCACCGGGGCGGGCCGGTACTTCGCCCTGGCGGACCGCATCAAGGATCTCGTCAACCGGGGCGGGGAGAAGATCAACGCGGCGGAGATCGAGGAGTTGCTCGCCCGTCACCCGGCGATCGAGCGCGCCGCCATCGTGGCCATGCCTGACGAGCGGCTGGGCGAGCGGTGCTGCGCGTTCATCGTGCTCACCGCCGGTGCGGCGCCGCTCGACGTCGCCGCGCTGCGCGCGTACCTGAGCGCGCTGGGCGTCGCGAAGTTCAAGTACCCGGAGCGGGTGGAGATCCGGGCCGAGCTGCCGATGACCAGCGTCACCAAGTTGAACAAAGCCGCGCTGCGTGCCGAGATCGCCCAGCTCCTCGCGGCCGGGCGCTAACCGCCTGGCGGCTCGGTCACGAGGCGAGCAGGTGCTCGCGGACCTCGGCCACGTAGTCGATGCCCGCCTCAGGCGAGGAGGCGGCCGGGATCAGGTTGATGTGCTCGGCCTGGCCGACGAACGGGGCCAGCCACTCGGCCACCTGGGCGGGCGTCCCGGCCGGGGTGACGTGCTGGAACTTGTCGTAAGGCAGCCGGTAGAGCGAGGTCAGCTCGTGGGCGAGCAGATCCCTGGCCACCCCGGGGTCCCGGTCCAGGCCGCACCATAGCGACAGCCCGTACCAGCCGGGCACGTCCCGGCCGCGTTCGGCCGCCGCCTCGGCGATCTGCTGCCTGGTCTGGGCGAACCGGCGTGGCGAGCAGAAGATCCCGAGCCAGCCGTCGCCGTACTGCGCGGCCCGGCGGACCGCCACGTCGCCCTTGCCGCCGATCACGATCGGCACCCGCGGCGTCTGCGCGGGCAAGATGCTGGCCGCCGCCAAGGTGAAGAACTCGCCGGCGTGATCGACTTTCTCCCCGCCGGCCAGCCGGCGCAGCAGGTCCAGCGTCTCGTCCAACCGTCGGCCGCGGGTCGCCGGGTCCACGCCGCTATTGCTGATCTCGCTGCGGTCCTCGCCGGCTACTCCCACCCCGAGCACGAGGCGCCCGGGGGCGAGCTGGCTGATCGAGGCCAGCTGCCTGGCCGCCAGCATCGGATGCCGCAGGCCGAGCAGGTAGATGCCGACCACCACGGGCAGCGTGTCTTGGGTGCACAGCACGGAGGTCGCCGCCACCAGCCCGTCAAAGCCGGTGCCGCCGTGAAAGCTGATGTGATCGCCGACGCAGACGTGGTCGATGCCCGCGTCGCTGACCAGGTCCAGGATGCGGCGCCGCCGGCCAGGGTCGGCCACCATCAGGCTGTCGTGGACCGAGATGCCCACCTTCGTCGCCGGCGTCATCACGCCGCCCGGGCCGATGGTTTATCCACAGGTCGATAATAGGGCACTAGAGCATTTGGCTGTCAATGTCACGAGGTCATCCGGCCGCTCACTGGCCGGTTTCAGCTGCCGCTTATGCGTAGATGGTGGCGGTTCGGCTGCGCCGGGGGGCGACCGGGCTGATACTAGTCCGGTGATCGGCGCCGCGTTCGGGGTGATCCTGGCCCAGGCACAGGCCGGTGACGAGGCCGCCTTCGCCGCCATCTTCCGCGACGCGCAGCCCGCGCTGCTGCGCTACCTCCGGGTGGTTACGGCCGAGGTCGAGCCTGACGATGTGGCGGCCGAGACCTGGGTTCAGGTGGTGGCCGGCCTGGCGCGGTTCCGCGGCGATGAACATGCCTTCCGGGCCTGGCTGTTCACCATCGCCAGGCACCGGGCCGCGGACGCCGGCCGGTCCAGGACCCGCCGTCCCGCCGTCCCGGTCGCGGCGGACGAGCTGCCCGAGCCGCCGGTCTCCCCGGACGCCGCTGATCTCGCACTCGAGGCGATCTCCGCCCGGGCCGTGGTGGCGGTGATAGCGACCCTGCCGCCCGATCAGGCCGAGATCATCATGCTGCGTGTGGTAGCCGGGCTCGATGCGGCCACGGTGGCCCGGATCGTCGGCAAGACGCCTGTCGCCGTCCGGGTGGCCGCGCACCGCGGCTTGCGCCGGCTGGCTGGCCTGGTAGAACGGGCGGGTGTAACACAATGAGCGGCCGTGACGCTTTCCCTGACGAAATGTCCGGGCTCTCATCTTTCCCCGGCCGGTCCGGTGGCGAGTACGACGAGCCGTTGCTGGACATGGTCTTCGACCGGCGCCCCCTTCCCCCCGGCGCGCCGCCGGAGATGCATGACCTGGCGCGGTTCCTCGCCACCGCGGCCGGTGCGGCAGAGCCCGGTGAGCTGGCCGGGGAGGCGTCAGCGCTGGCTGTATTCGGTCAAGCCGCCTCCCCGGCCGGCGTCTGGTCTGCGGGCCGCGGCGGCGGGCCCGCAGGCCGGCGGCGGCGCCGCCGCCGGCCGCAGTCCCGTTGGCCTGCGCGCCGGCGGCGTTCGCCGTCCTGGCGCCCCGCGCACGGCTGGGCCCGGCTGGCCGTCGCCCTGCTGACGAGCGCGATCGTGCTCGGGAGCACGGCGGCTTACATCGGCGTGCTGCCCAGTCGTGTTCAGCAGATGGCGCACGTCACATTGGGAGCGCCCGCGCCCGCACCGGCCCGGGTGCCGGACCGCCCGGGCGGCCCGCGCGCGAAGGCGGCGCGACCGCCGCTGGTGAAGCGGCCTGTGCTCGGGCCGGCCCGCCAGCCCCGCCCAGAGCCGGCTAGCTCTGCCACCGCGACCCGGCGCGCGGGCCGGGTCAAGGCGGTCAGCCCGCCTCGCGATCACCTGCGGTCTGGCCCCGCATCCGGCTCCTGTACGCCCAGTCCGCCGTCCTTTCCGCTCGCGCCAGTCTGGAAACCAGGTGCGTCCGCCCTGGCGATGCAGTGCTCGTCCGCCCCGGCCACGGCGACGCCCGTCGCCGCGACGCGGGCGCCCAGCAGGTCAGCCCGGCGGGAAAGCCACCGCTAGCCGCCACCGGCCGCGCTGCCGGATGAACCAGGACCCGCGCGTATTCGTTCTGGTTAGCAAGTGATTCGCCCGGGCGCCGGAAAACCTTCCTGTACGACCAGAAGGAGTCCCAGGCGTGAGACGAGTACCGCATATCAGGCTAGCGGCCGTACTGGCGGCGGGAGCAGTGGCCGCGGCCGCCCTGCTAGCGCCGGGCGTGAGCTACGCGACCGCCAGCCAGTCCGTCCCGGCCGTCATGGCCACGGCTGGCTGCCGGGGAGTGACCCCGGCCGCCTTCCCGGCGCTCGGCTTCATCACCGACCCCGCGCGCACCCAGGGCGGGCATCTGTGGTGGCGTTCCGCGGCCGCCGGCAGCGTCTGCATCGGCACCGTCGTCGAGTGGGTGCAGTACAACACCACCGCGACCAAGACCTGGCGGGTGGTCATCTACACCACTGCGGACCCGGGCGGCCAGACGGTCGCCCAGCAGACGTTTACCGCGAACCGCGGCTGGCACTTCCACGACTTCGGGGTGCACCAGGCCTTTTCGGGCCTGACCGCGGTGTGCCTGACCGCGGATGAGTCCTTCGGCTCGCCGTGCATCGAGTTCGTCCAGCCGCCAGCCTGACATGGCTAGGGTCGGCCGGCCTGGGCCCTGACGTATCAGGGCCCAAGGTAATGCCTCTGAGCTTCTGAGGAACGTTCACGAGTGAGGGGCGTTCACTGAGGCTGGAGTTCGCCATGAAGCACCCTGAGTTCGCGCCGCGGCTAGCCTGGCGCGGCTTGGCCGCGGTCACGGCGGGCGGGCTGATCATCCTGGCGGCCGGTACCGGCACCGGGGGATGGCCGGGAGCACCGGGCTCGATGGCACCGGCCGCCTTCGTCTCGTCCGCCCCGCCCAGCCAGCCGGCCGCTGCCTCCTCGGTTCCGGCGAGCCAGCCGGCCGAGCCGGCCCCGGCTGCTCCCGCTGGCGTGACCACCGCCGCGGGCGACGGCCAGGTCACCGTCTCGTGGCTGGCGCCCCCGTCGGCGGGCGGGTCCGGCGCGACCAGCTACAGCGTCTACGAGTCGGCCACGCCGGTTTTCCAGGGCAGCAAGCTGCGGGCTACCGTCCGGGGCCTGGACGATACGGTGACGGGCCTGACGAACGGCACCAGGTACTACTTCTGGGTGACCGCGTCGAACGGGGCCAGCGCGAGTTCGCCGTCGAGCACCGTGTCGGCGACGCCGGCGGCTCCCGCGGCCCCGGTCACCGCACCGGGAGCTCCGACGGGCCTGCAGGCCATCGGCGGCGAAGACCATGTGACGCTGTCCTGGTCCGCGCCTGCCTCGACGGGCGGGTCGCCGGTCACCGGCTACCGCATCTACGTCGGGGCTACCCCGGCTTTGCGCGGCGGCCTGCCGAGGATGACGTCCGCCGGCACCAGCGCCACGGTCGATCAGCTGCCCGACGGCACCACGTACTACTTCGCGGTAGCCGCGGTCAACGCTCACGGCGCGGGCGCGATGTCGCCGGTGGCGACGGCCACGACCGCCGCTCCCGCCCAGCCCGTGACGTCCGGGCCGCCGACCGGGCTGTCGGCCCGGCCCGACGGCGGCCAGGTGATCTTGTCGTGGTCCGCGCCGGCCGGCTATCCGCAGCCCAGCGGCTACCTCATCTACGCGGGAACCCGTCCGGGCGGCGAGTTGGGTACACCGGTGAGCAAGATCCCGGTCCGTTCCGCCGACTGCGTGGTGGCCGGCCTGACCGGCGGCACCAGGTACTACTTCGAGGTGACCGCGGTCGGCGCCGGGGGCCGCCAGAGCGCTCGGTCCGCCGAGGCCTCGGCCATCCCGGTGGCCGCCGGCTCCGGGACCGATCCGGGTACCCCCGTCGTCCCGTCCGAAGGACAGTCCGGTCCGGCGTCAGCAACCCAGGTCACCGAGGTGGCGCAGGTCCCGGCCTCGGCGGGGGAGCCCAGCTGGCTGATCATCGCGCTGGCGGCCGTGGCCGTCGCCGCGCTGGCCGGGGCACTCGCGGTCGTCGTGCACCTGCGGCGTCTCCGGCGATACCCGGCCCGCCCGGGATCACCTTCGCCGCGCGCACCCCAGACGTTCGGGCCGAACGGTCCTGACGGGCGCCCGCAGGAACTCCTCAGCGGCCGGCCGCATCGCCAGTAACAAGCAAGGCAATCCCGGCCGGCGCGCAATTTAACTACTTTGCCTGTTTTGGCAGAATTCGTAATTAATTAGCAGTAAAACTCCGTTCTAAAGTGACGTTACTGGCAAAATCTCGCCCGGCGAGTGGGGCTATCATCTACCATTTGCTGGGTGCCAGGCGGGGGGGCAGCCGAGGTCATTCCTGTAAGCGGCGGCGCGGGTACGTAAGGGAGCGGACTTATGCTGCTATGTGACGGTAACCATATTTTGCGCGGTGCGGTCGCGCTCGACGTCGCGGCGCTGACCACCACGGGTCAGTCGGCAGCGTCAGCCCCGAACTTTAGCCCGCCGTCCTGCGAAGGTCCGCTGTCGACGCTGACCCCGCGAGAGGCCGAAGTGCTGCGGCGGATCGCGGCCGGCCAGAATACCAAGAAGATGGCGGGTGAGATGAACGTCACGACCGAGACCTTACGGAGCTACGTCAAGAAGGTGCTCGCGAAACTCGGCGCTCACAGCCGACTCGAAGCCGCCACCCTCGCGAGCAGGCACATCATGCAGGCGCGGCAGGAGCTAGACCATGACCAGCCCCTCTTCGCCGCGCTTACGCCGCGGGAACGTGAGATCCTGGCGCACCTCATGAGGGGCTCTGAGCTGCGTGAGGTGGCCAGGCAGCTGCACATGTCCCTGCGAACCGTGAACACGCACCTGCAGAACCTCAGGGGCAAACTCGGCGTGCATTCCACCCTGGAAGCGGTCGCGCTGGCCCGGGCCAGGCTGGCCCAGCGGCCTGAGGCCACGGACCCTGGCGGACCCGCATAATTTCCCAAAGCGCCAGCGGCAGGCCGGTAGCCGCTTTTTCTAATTTCCCGGATTCAGCCTGCTGCGCATTGATTTTAGGGTATTGCCGTACCGGAGCGCATCGTATGCAATATAAATTCACGCCGCATCGGTCTGCCTAAAGTGCGGGTGCATGTCAATCTCCGTAAAATGAGGGATTGCCTGGAGCTAACGCAGGATTTAATCTCAAACCCGTGACGCAGAGTTCTGAAACAGTCTTCCCGGACTGAACCGGTCGAGAGGGGGATAGGATGCCTGCATTTAAGGCATTCGGTAAACGTAAGCGCAATCTTGAGCTGGCTGAAGTATTGCCATCTCGGGCGACGCTTACGGCGCCCCATCAAGGTGGCGGTTGCCAGAAACCAGCGTTACGCCGGTACAGCCGGAGCTGGCTGCCGGTGCAGTTATTGACGATCAGGTCATGCATCATTCCCGGCCTGATCAGGTATGCGTGGGCAACTGACGTAGGTCAGTGCTGCGCGACCCGGTGTCCACAAAACGTGGTACCGGCCCTATCCCGAGGAGGGGAATACTATGTCTGAACTTAGCATCCACGAGCTTGAGGCCCAGCACGGCGAGGTCCTGCCGGAGCGCGAAGCCCTGGGCGTCCACGGCGGCGGCTTTTCGGTGACCAAGAACGTCACCGTGACGCACATCAACGCGTCCAACCACTCGAGCGTGACCCAGTCGGGTGGCTACTACCAGACTGCGTCTTCATCGGCCTCCCAGACCATCACTGTCAACAACTAAGTTTGCGGCGTTCTGATCCATGAACGCACCCTGGTGGGGACCGCAGCTGCGGTCCCCGCCAGGGGCGGTCCGCATTAGTCACGTGAACCCATGCAGATGACATCGATAGCCGGGACAGCTTCACCCGGCCTAGGGCCAAGGCCGCATCCAGGAGGCAGCACGTGGTGTTCGTGAGCCACGACAGGGGGGCGGTCGGCGGCGGGTTCGCCGGCCCCGGCCAGGCTTTCCTCGCGCCGCGGACGGCCGTGCCACGGCTCATCCCCGGTGTGGAATCGTTCGGCGAGTACCAGGGATCGGGCTTAACCGAACCCACCTACCTGGTGCGTAAACCGGGCGGCCAGGTCGTGCAGGTATCCCTGCTGCTTCACCTGGTGCTGGGCGCGGTCGATGGTCGCCGATCGGTCGGTGATATCGCCGCGCGGGCCACCGCCGCCTTCGGCCGGACGGTGAGCCCGGGCAATGTCGAATACCTGCTGGACAACAAGATTGCTCCGCTTGGCCTGCTGGCCAGTTCCGGAGGTGAAGCCGGCGCCGCCCAGGCCGGTCAGGATCAAGCGATCCTGACCCTGAAGTTCCGATGTACCCTGGTGCCCGCAGCGGGCGTCGGGTTCCTCGCGGGCCTGTTCCGGCCACTGTTCATCCCGGCCTTCGTGGTGGTGGCCCTGTACAGCCTGGTCGCCGCGGACACCTGGCTGCTCTGCGTCGGACGGGTCGGCCCTGCCTTCCAGTACGTGCTGCTCCATCCCCTCGTGCTGCTCCTGGTAATCGGCCTGTCCGTGCTTTCGCTGCTGTTCCACGAGTGCGGCCACGCCGCCGCCTGCCGTTACGGGGGGGGACGTCCCGGGATCATCGGCATGGGCGTTTACCTCATCTGGCCGGCTTTCTTCACCAACGTCACCGACGCGTACCGGCTGGGACGAGCCGGGCGGATCCGTACCGATCTCGGCGGCGTCTATTTCAACGCCCTCTTCGCGCTCAGCCTGACGGCGATCTACCTGGCGACGGGCTTCGCGCCGCTGCTCGCCGCCATTGTGATAGTCCACGCGGAGATCATTCAGCAGTTGCTGCCGTCGTTGCGATTTGACGGGTACTTCATCCTCGCCGACCTGATCGGCGTGCCGGATCTGTTCCGCCGGATCCTGCCCACCCTGCGCAGCATGATCCCCGGTCAGCCCGTCGATCCGCGGGTGCAGGGCCTCAAGCGCGCGGCCCGGGTGACGCTGACCGCGTGGGTCCTGGCGGTGGTCCCCCTGCTCGCGATCGAGTTGGGGCTCATCGTCCTGAACGCGCCGAGTGTGGCCACGACCTTTGCCCGGTCCGTGGTCGTCCAGGTCACGGCCGGCACAGCGCAGTTCGGCCAGGCCGACATCCCGGCCGGCCTGGTGAGCGTGATCTCGATCGTGCTTCTCGTCCTGCCGATGGCCGGGCTCTGCTACGTCTTGTTGCTGACCGGACGGCACGGGCTGCGTGCCGTCATCACGCTCAACCGCCGGCACCCCGTGCTCCTGCTGCCGTCCGTCGCGGTAGCCCTAGCCCTCACCGCTGCGCTCGCCGCGCACTGGGGACTGCTGCCGGCCAACGCCGGCCGGGCCGCGCCGCGGCCATCCGCTGCCCGTGTCATCATCCGGGGGCCAGCACGGTTCCCAGCCCCGGTGGCGCCCCGGCACCTCGCGCCCAGGCACCTCGCGCCCCAGCCCAGGAGCGTGACGCTGACGCCGCTGAGCGCCGCCGGGTTCGATCCGCTGAGCAGCCCAGGCAGCGACCCCGCCGACGAGAACAGCGACCTGGCGCAGTACGCCATCGACCAAGACCCGGCGACCTCGTGGTCAACTCAGTACTACGTCGGCAATCCGGTATTCGGCGGCCTGAAGGCGGGCAGTGGCCTGATCCTGGACATGGGCCGTCCGGTGCGGCTCAGTTCCGTCACGGTCACCTTCGGGCCGGCGCCTGGTGCCGATGTGACGATCGAGGTCGGCAACAGCGATGCCCTGGCCGTCTCCACGTTGCGTTCCTTCACTCCCGTCGCCACTGCCGAAGGCGTTAGCGGCAGGCATTCTTTCCTGGCCGCCGGGTCGGCCTGGGGGCGCTACGTGCTGGTCTGGTTTACCAAACTGCCGCCCACTGGCCTAGGCAGGTTCCAGGCCCAGATTTTCGGCATCACCGTCCGCGGCACTGCCGGACCGCGGTAGGGCAGAGCAGAAGAACCGGTTGATTCTCTACCTGAGTCCTATGATTTCCCGCGCAAGTCACGAAGGGGTTAATTATGTCTTCCAAGATAAAGGCTTTGGCATGGCGTTCGCGTCGTGGGGCGGTGGCGCTCGCGATACCCGTCGTGCTGGCCCTGCCGGCTAGCGCTTCGGCGGCCAGCTACTACGGCCCGTATTACGTCAACGACGCCCACGCGCTCTCGTTTCTCAATGGGCGTACTTCAACGAGCGTGAAGTTCCAGCTAAAGCAGGTTCATGGCTCGGACATCAACGCTGTCAACGAAGCGAACGCGACGGCCGTCCGATGCCGTGATTGCGACTCTGTTGCGATCGGCTTCCAGATCCTGGTCGGAGCCAACGAGGATCCAGGCAGCATCAACGCGCAGAATACCGCCAACGCGACCAATTACGCGTGCACCACCTGCTCAGTTGTCGCAGCGGCTTATCAGATAGTTGATACTGGCACCGCACAGCAGCCGCTGACTCGCCAGCAGCAGCAGCAACTCGGTCAGATCCAGACCCAATTGCAGAGTCTGCAGCTTTCGCAGCTCGACGCGACCCAGATTCAAAGCCAGGTCGCTGCGCTCGCGAATCAGGCCGTGTCTATCCTGCAGAATGGCGTCACTGCAACACCGGTCGTGACGCCGGCCATCACCCCGGCCGCCGGTACTTCTATCAGCGCGGCTCAGCTGGCCGAGGACAACAAGCCACAGGTCAGCCTCTACGTCAAATTTCAGCACCCGACCGGCTGACCGGGGCTCGTCAGCCCGGTGAGCCAGGTCCGGGCCCGGCGAAATCCTTCGCCACGATGCGCTGGTCGGTCCGGCCGTCCGAGGACGGCGAGGCGAGCCAGCAGACTGGCGGCCCCATGATCGCGGGGTCGAGCCAGCTGGCGCGCAGGTCCGCCGGGGCGGAATCCGGCGTCATGCCGGACCTGGTGGCGCCGCCCGGCAGCAACAAGTTCACGTCGATGCCGGTGCCGGCCAGGTCGGCGGCCATGATGCGGGAGAGCGCCTCGGTGGCCGCGCGGGACGGGCCGTAGGGGGTGAAGCCCTTACGGACCATGGTGGTCTCGCTGACCGAGATGTTGATGATCTTGCCGCGTCCGGCGCTGAGCATGTGCGGGATCACGGCGCGCGCGACCAGGAAGTAGCCCACCACGTTGGTGGCGAACAGGTCGCGGAAGCCAGCCGGGCTGACCTGCCAGAAACCCTGCGGGCTGGTCATGTAGTCCGGGTTGACGGTGCGCATGCCGATGCCGGCGTTGTTGACCAGGACGT
>Ga0302326_10025995_pt1 | contig 11851 bp, 5 predicted proteins | sample Palsa_T0_3_FD_202264 | JGI IMG/M metagenome (GOLD analysis project Ga0302326, IMG submission 202264) | Peat permafrost microbial communities from Stordalen Mire near Abisko, Sweden - Palsa_T0_3 | ecosystem: Environmental > Terrestrial > Soil > Palsa > Peat permafrost | place: Sweden: Abisko... | reverse complement strand
AAGTGGTGGCCGCATCGCGCCGACCTCATCGGCGGCTTCGCATGGCTCGCGGTCCCAACGCTTTCAGTGAGTTTGGGCGCGGGCGCTCCGGGTCGGCTCGGGGCGCCGCATCTGTTCATCGCGGCGCTGGCGGCTGCGATACTCACCTGCGGAGTCGCAGTGGCGACCCGGCGCCAGACCAACGTGGCGGCGGTGGTCATAACGCTGTGCGCGCTGAGCGGGGTGATTGCCGCTGTCCGGATGTGGCGTCCGGTTCCCGCCCAATGGCTGGGCATGAGCACGCTGGTCATCCTGCTGTTCTTGCTGACGCTGGCGCCCACGATCGCGTTGTGGTCCGCTCGGATCCGGCCGCCGTACTTCGGGTCGGTGACGGGCCGGGACCTTTTCCGGCGCAACGCCGGACTGCCGGTGGACGCGGTCTCACCTGTCGGCGACGCTGCTGAAGAGGATCTGAGCCCCGACACCACGCCACGCGGGGCGCAGATCGCGGCGGCGGCTATCCGCGCGAACAACGTGCTGACCGGGATCTGCGTGGGTGCGAGCCTGACGCTTCCCATCGCTGTATGGGCCACGCTGATGCCGGGCCAGCACCGCAGCGGCCACGCCGCGGTACTGGCCGGGCTGTTCGTGCTCATCTTCATCAGCCGCGGGCGGGCGTTCGCCGACAAGCGGCAGGCCGTAGCACTGGTCTGCGGGGCCGCGGCCGCGACGTGCGTGGGCGTCATCAAATACGTCTGGCACGCGCCGGCTGCATCGTCGGACGCGGTCCTGTGGGGTGCCCTGGTGCTGGGCGGATTCGGCGCCGCCGGCCTGGTGGCGGCGATGCTGGTGCCCGTCACCAGGTTCACCCCGCTGGTGCGAATGATCGCCGAATGGCTCGAAATCATGGCGATCATCGTGGCGCTGCCGTTGGCCGCGTGGATCGGCGGGCTGTTCAACTGGGTGCGCATGCGATGACGCATCCGTTGGCGCCTCGGCGGATGTCGGCTCTCGTTCTCGTCGGACTGCTGGTGGGCTTGCCCACCACTCTTCCTGCGGCGCAGGCAATTTCGCCGCCGGCCGTCGATCCCGGCCGGGTACCTCCCGACGGCAAGCCGGGGCCTGATCAACCGATGCGGCAAAGCAACATCTGTGCGCGGACCATCACCGTCGCCGATCCGAATGTGGCCGTCGCCGCGCCCGGCTTTTCATTGCTCAACATCAGCAAGGCATGGCAGTACTCGACCGGCAATGGTGTGCCCGTGGCGGTCATCGACACCGGGGTCAATCCCAGCCAGCGGCTACCGGTGATTCCCGGCGGGGACTACATCATGAGCGGTGACGGACTGATGGACTGCGACTCGCACGGCACGGTGGTGGCGTCGCTCATCGCCGCGGCACCGCAGGGCACTCCGATGCCCGCCGCAATGCCGTCCTCGCCGGCGTTTCCGCCGCTCGCGGGCCCACCGGCCACCGAGGACGCGCCACCACCGCCCGGCGGGCCGCCGGCGCCTCTCGCGCCACCGCCGCCACCGTCGCCGGTGACGGTGACCGAAACCAAACCGGCGCCGCCGCCTCCACCCCCGCCGGACGAGCCGTCCAACGGGCCGGGGGACTCGGCTCCCGGTGCGCCGGACGACCCTGAAGTACCGCCGCTTCCAGCGGGAGCGCCGGACGGGGTCGCCGGAGTGGCACCGCACGCGAGGATCATCTCGGTCCGCCAGTCCTCCCGAGCCTACGAACCGGAACATCCGGGCGGTGGCGACATGGATGCCCGCAAGAAGGCCGGCACCGTTGCCACGCTGGCCAGCGCGATCGTGCACGCCGCCAACCTGGGCGCCAAGGTGATCAACATCAGCGTCACCGCCTGCGTGTCGGCAGCAGATCCGTTGGACCAGAGCGCTATTGGGGCGGCGCTATGGTACGCCGCGACCGTGAAGGATGCGGTGATCGTCGCGGCGGCCGGTAACGAGGGCGAAGACGAGTGTGCCCAGAATCCCGCCTTCGACCCACTGAACACGACGGATCCGCGCGACTGGCATCAGGTCAAGACGGTTTCCTCGCCGTCGTGGTTCTCCGACTACGTACTGTCGGTCGGCGCGGTCGATAACACCGGCGCGCCGGTCAGCAAGAGCCTGTCGGGACCGTGGGTCGGCGCCGCCGCCCCTGGCGTCGGAATCATGGGTTTGTCGCCGCAGACAGGCGGGCCGGTGAATGCCTATCCGCCGATCCGGCCGGGTGAAAAGAACATGCCGTTCTGGGGGACCAGCTTTTCCGCGGCGTACGTCAGCGGGGTCGCCGCTTTGGTGCGGGCCAAGTACCCGGCATTGACGGCGCATCAGATCATCAACCGGATTCTGCAGACGGCGCACAACCCGCCACGCGGCGTGGACAACCAGGTGGGTTACGGCGTGGTGGACCCGGTCGCGGCGTTGACGTTCAACGTGCCACCCGGTGACCGCCTCGCGCCCGGCACCCAGAGTCGGGTGATCGTGCCCGCAGCGCCGCCACCGCCACCGGATCACCGCGCCCGCAGCGTGGCATTGGTGTTCGCCGGTCTGGTGGTCGCGGCGGTGCTGATCGCATCGCTGGTCGCGCGGGCTCGGCGAGAGCGATGACGGCGTCAGTCAGGCTGGCGGTCATCGTCGGTATTCTCGCTACCGGACTCCTTGGCTGGGCGGTCGGCGGATACCCCGGTGGCGCAGCGGGTTTGGTGCTCGGGGCGGCCGCGGGTGCAATTCGGTGGTGGCGTCAACCGTTGTGGTCATGGCTGATGCTGTGGCGCCGGCGCGGTCGAGCGATCACATTGGCCGAACCCACCACAGTGGCCAACGACCGCTCCGGCGGCGGAGTCCGCTATCAGGACGGCGTCGCGGTGGTGGCCGTGCAGCTGCTCGGCAAGGCGCACCGGCCGACCGTGTTCACCGGGTCGACGGCGACATTCACCGAAAACACCGTCGACATCGCCGAGCTGCTGCCGCTGCTGCATCAGAGCTTGGGTCTGTCGATCGACTCGCTCAGTGTGGTCAGCGTGGGGGCGCGGCGGCGCAGCAGCGGCGACTACCCGCGGGTCTATGACACGCTGATCGGCACGCCGCCGTATGCCGGACAGCGTGAGACATGGCTGATCGTGCGGATCACCGCGTTGGCCAATGCCGAAGCGTTGCAATGGCGGACGTCGGTGGGCACCGCGACACTGGCGGCGGCTCAGCGAATCAGCGCGGCGTTGCGGCAGCGCGGTATTCGCGCCAAGGTCGCGACCGCCACTGACATCGTCGAGTTGGAACGGCGGCTGGGTTCGTCGGCGCTGAATGCGCAGCACCAACGGTGGCGTACCGCGCGCGGCGAAGGTGGTTGGCTGACGACGTACTGGTACCGGCCCAGCGACATCACGCTAGTGAACCTGGAGCACGCGTGGGCAATGCGGGCCGACGGAATCATCCAGAACATCACGGTGTTCGGCGACGGGACCATGACGGCGACGGTCACCGTGCGCGACGCGCAACCGCCGACGGCGCCACCGAGCGTCATGCTGCAGACACTGCCGGGCGAGCAGGCCCGCGCGATCGCGACCAACCTCTGCGGGCCCATGCCGAGGCTGCGCGGCGTGCGACGCGGCGTCCTGGCGGCACCGCTGATCATCCCGATCGGACCGTCGGGTGTACTGCTGGGAAAGGTCGATGCCGGAAATCGGCTGATGCTGCCGCTCGACGACCCGGGCGAATTCAGCCGCGTACATATCGCCGCGCAGGACGCGTTGGCCAAGCGAATTGTGGTGCGGTTGGCCGGCGCCGGTGAGCGGATCACCGTTCATACCCGCGACCAGCAACGATGGGCCAGCGTGCGAATGCCCGATATCGCCGTCGGCAGTCAGGTCAGGCCGATCGCAGGGACCACTGTCAGCGTCGTCGACGGCACGGTCACTCCCGCCCCGCGGCCGAACACGCTGATCTCGATCGGTGAGCCGGGAACGCCCTTCCGGGGGTCTGCCGACGTGCTGATCACGCAGATCGGCCCGGCGACCGTCGACGTCACGGCTGCCGGACAACTCCTTACGGTTGAGGTCGAGCTGTTCCGGGCCGAGAATCGTTACATCTCGTCGGAGCCGACGGCAAGAACATCCGAGCTCGAATCAGTGGATTAGACGATGACCAGCAGCAGTCCCACGGCGGCAGCGCGTAAGAGGTTCGACCAGGCGATGGCGTTGTTCGAGGACGACCTGTCCGCCGCCCACGCGCGATTTCGTGAAGCCACCGAGATCGATCCGTCGATGGCCGACGCCTGGCTGGGCCGGATCGCGGCGGGCGATGAGGAGCTCTCGACGCTGCAGCTGCTTTACGCATACGGGGCACGGCTGCACCGGGAGACCAACCGGCTCGGCGCGCGGCTGTCGGCGTCGATCAAAGCCGGCCCGTATCTGGCCATTTCGGTGACCGAGTCGTCACACGCGGGGCTGGCGCTGGCCAGTGCGCTTGTCGACGACGGCCAGTTCGAGAAAGCCGGAGCGCTGCTGAAGGATTCGGCGCTGCTGGACACCTGGGAGAACCACCAGTGGCAGCAATATTTGCAGGCGTATCTGATGTTCGCTACCCAACGCTGGCCCGACGTGATTTCAGTAGCGGCGACCGTCCTACCGCCACAGGCGATCATCATGTCGGCTGTCACCGCGTCCACCAACGCGCTCGCGGCGCACGCCGCGGCCCATCTCGGGCAGGCGCGTGTCGCGCTGGACTGGGCGGACCGGGTCGACCTGGCGGCTGGCCGCGGTAATTCGGCCGAAGCGCGTCGTCACCAGTTGACCGACACCGCGGTGACGGCGATCGACCCGAACCAATTCCCTTTGATTGCAGCAGACCTCGCCTACATACGGGGGATGGCGCACCGCCAGCTCGGTGAGGAGGACAAGGCCCAGATCTGGCTGTCGAAGGCAACGATCAACGGCGCGCTGATCGAGGCCGCCAAGGAGGCGCTGGCCGACCGGAGTCTGGCGCTTGTGGTGACCGACGAGGAGACCATCAATACCCGCAGCAATAGGTGGGACGTCACTACCGAGCGATCCCAGCAGGACCGCCGCGAGGAGCAGAACGAGGAACTCCGCGAAAAGCTGCTTGCGGAAGGTCGTGCTCTGCTCAACAACCAGGTCGGGTTGAGTGAAGTCAAGCGTGCGGTGGCCGAAATCGAGGATCAGATCGAGGTTCGGGGGCTGCGGATCGCAGCCGGGCTGCCGGTGACCAACCAGACCAACCACATGCTTCTCGTCGGTCCACCCGGTACCGGGAAGACGACAACCGCCGAGGCGCTGGGCAAAATCTATGCCGGGTTGGGCATCGTGCGGCATCCCGAGATCATCGAGGTCAAGCGGGCCGACTTCTGCGGCGAGCACATCGGTGCGTCCGGCCCCAAAACCAATGAGCTGATTGCGCGTTCGCTGGGCCGGATCCTGTTCATGGACGAGTTCTATTCTCTGGTGGAGCGCCACCACGATGGCCGGCCGGACATGATCGGCATGGAGGCGGTCAACCAACTACTGGTGGCACTCGAGGTGCATCGGTTCGACTTCTGTTTCATCGGCGCCGGGTATGAGAAGGAAGTCGACGAATTCCTGACCGTGAATCCGGGTTTGGCCGGGCGGTTCAATCGTAAACTGCGGTTCGCGTCGTACGCACCCGACGAGTTGGTCGAGATTGCAATTCGCTATGGCGAGCCCCGCGCGACCGTGATCGAGCCGGCCGCCCGCGAAGCGCTGAACATGGCCTGCAAGACATTGCGGGCCTACCTGGCGCCGGATGGTACGCACGGCATCGACGTGATGCAGAACGGGCGCTTCGCCCGCAACGTCGTCGAACGTGCCGAACGGCTGCGGGATTCTCGGGTGGCTGCCCAGCACCGCGCCAACAAGGGCTCGGTGACGTTGGAGGACCTCGAGACGCTACGCACCCAGGACATTGCCGCCGCGATCACCAGCGCATGCGCGGAAAAGCATGTGCCGGTGCAGCTTTGATGCTGCATGGAAAACGAAGACGAATCAGCTAGTGAGTCGACCCGTGATGCTGTCCGGAATACCGTCGAGCAGCGATAGGTGGAGTTCCTCGAAAGACAGTGCAAGCACGTGCATGTACGCCTCTTTCGAGGGAAACGCAAAGGCGTAAATGCCGGGGTCCTCGCGAAGGCGGTACACCTGGAGTTGTTGTTCTGCGACGTTTCTAACGGTCGAAGGCTGGACTCTCAGCAGGTAATCGATGGCGGCTGAGTCAGCCCGCGCGACGTCAATACGGGGATCCAAACCCGAGTCATCCCACTGAATGGCCAGCGAAGCGAGTCGCACGCCCATCCGCGCGGAGTTTCCGATCTGGGAGATGATGTATTTTCCGGCGTCGTCGAGGCGCGAGAATGTTGCCTCGACGTGCTCATGTCGATCGTTACTCCGTTCAGGCACCCGTGAACTCAAGACGTTGTAGAGCCCGTCGTGCGTCGGATCAATGACCCATGCGGCCCAGTCGCCATGCTCCTCGAGGTAGTCGGCGCGGAAATAGACGCGGCCGTCCTCCCATTGAGCTGGGTCGTAAGTCACGTTACGGGTGAGGCCGACGATCCGCCGCCAGAAGTCGTAGTAGCGAACGATGTCATCAAATCCACCGGTGCCGGTTTGACCACGGTCTGCGCTGACCGAACCGTGATACACCGGCGGCTCCCACGACTGGATTCCGTCTTTGGTGATCACCGATGGCATGCGCATTTCGCCTTTCTCCGTGTCGGCGTACTCAGCGGGGTAGTAGGGCGACGACCACGTCATCGCAAGGCCGCCGTGCTCGTAACGGGTGATGTTGACGTGAAATGCGTATTTACGATTCTTGTCGGTCCATGCGTCGAGGTCACGCGAACGGCCATCCTCGTCGTATCGATAGCTCCAGCCCCACGCGTCGAACAGCAATTTGAACGCCTCGAACACCGCATCGCCGGCGCCAGCGGGGTACCCCAACACCCAGTAATTAGCCTCAAGGTTCCACGAACCGCCTGGGCCCAGCGGGCCGGCGCTAACTCCCAGGGCCGGGTGACCGTTTCCTTGAAAGCCGACCGTCAATCCGTCGGGCAGCAGTTTCAGGATCTCGACGATGTAGTGCACGATCGCTTGGCGTACCGCGACCTCGGTGAGCTCAGGATCGACGAATTGGGGTGCTTGGGCGTCAAACTCGTTGAGCTCCTTGAGATCCCACAGCAAGTGCAGCGAGGCCTGTACATCCGCGACCTCGTCGACCGGGATCGGTTGCCATAGGCTTGGGTCGTTCAACCTGGGAGTCGCCGGGTACGGCATCGGCTCCCACTGCGCCGAGGTGACCGCGTAACCGTCCAACGAGCGTCCGTCGGCGCTACGGAGCAAAACCTTCGGCTCGTCTTCGCGCCGCGTGACCGACAACCAAAAGCCCGGTTGGACAGACACACTCAGCCATTCGCGAGTGTCCATCGGAAGTTGTTGAAAGTAAGAGTCCAGCTCAGCCTGACTCAGCACCGGCTCCCACTCATGCCGCGCGCTGATCTGGTCGCGCACCGACGCTGGTGCTGCCACCCACGCCGACTCGTCGATGCTGTACAACTCGGTCGTTTCGGCGTCGTCAGCGCGGGCAAGGCCGAGAACGTAGCGCCGCCCGGTGCCGGCGTCGGCCACCCTGTTCACGTAGTAGTGCACTAGGCGCAACTCCTGTTAGGGGAATTCATCTGGGCTCATCCAAATTTACGAAATCGACCGACGCTAATTCGGATTGGTCGTCGTCCGGTTGTTCGCGAGGCAAAGGTTCCGTCGGCGGAGGCCGGAAGTAGCCCGTCGTGAATGGTAGCGGGTTGCGGTCGGTCCACTGCTTGCGGATTGACGGCGGAGGTAGATCGCCGGCAATGATCTTGGCGATGTTCTTCAGGGCGACGCTGCCTGGCCGAAAGTATGCGTTGTGTGGGTCTCGCTGCTGCCCGGCGCTGGTGTCGACATCCCAAACATGGCCGCCGAATTCTGCGTGGTGTGGCATGAGCCCGTGTCCGACATTCAGGTGACTCAGGCCCAGTATTCGCGCGCCGTCTACGAAATGGATCGGGTCATCGATGCGGGTCATCGTGTGCACCGGGGCGTCGCCGGGGATTAAATGGCGACCCTTGAGCTGCAGGCCCGATACGTCGTGGACTCGCATCCCCGGGCTACCCAGGTTGATGATCCCGTCGGCATTAAGCCCATGCCCGCCTTTGGCTGCTTCGCCGACGAGAACCGTGCCGTAGGAATGCCCGGCCACCCAGAACTTGCCGTCCTGGACTTCGCTGGTGTGTTGTAGCCGGTCTAGGTGGTTGCGCAACGACGGGGCGCCCTCCTCACCGAATCGGGGATTGGGCGCGCCGGTAACAGGATTCACGAGACTCTGAGGAGCGTGGTAGTTCTGGTAATCCACCACTGCAACGTCTCCGCCGTCGAATTTTTTCTCCAGTGCGAAACGGATGCGCTGGCTGATTTCCATGTATCCGGTCTTCTCAGCCCGCGTCCCGAGTCCGAACAGATTCTTGAGGCCCGGAGATTCCAGATGGTCATTGAGTTTCTGGTCGCTGGTAAACGTGCCCGGGACGAATACTACTGTTGCGCTTGCGGTATCGGGGTTCCCGACTGCTGTGATGCTTCTGCCGTCCGATTCGAACCCGAGCAGGAACCGATCCGGCTCATCGGGACCGCACACAAGGGACTTCTCGATGTTGTCGAGCGCGCGCAACCGGTCCTCGTCACGAGCGGCCATTACCTGCCGGTTCGTGCCCCCCATTAACTCGCGTCGCATGTCGCCGATGGCTTGGCGGGCGTAGTGATCACACTCCGCCACAGGAAGTTCCGCGTGTTCGCCGAACATGGGCTCGCGCGAGTAGAGATAGCGGCGCTCGTCTTCGCTGAGTTCGTGCCATACATCGCGAAGCGCCTGCCGCTCATCGGCAGTGATGTCTTCGCCATGAAATATCGGCTCGTGGTCGTGATGCGGAGCATCCCAATCATGCTGCAGCCCAGCGGCCTCGCTCGGGTGCTCCGCTAGGTGCTCGTGATATTCATCCACCAACTGGTGCACGCGCTCTTCGCGATCCGACCTAACTGACGGGCGTTCATGGTCGGCTCCGCCCGGAAGGGGAGCTTGGGCGTGAACCTCGACCGGCCTGACGTAGCCGCCATCAATTAGCGCATCGATGTACACCTTTCGTGGTGCACCGTTGACTATGTCGCTCGTGTCGACGACGACCCATTGCTTTCCGCCGCCGCGCTGATCGAAAGCTGCAGCGACTTTTCCGTGGCGCAGTTCCCAATCGGTGGGTAATTGTTTGCCGGTCCCTTCTAACCGGTGGTAGGTCCCGCTTGTTCCGGGCGCCAGGGCGCGGCCGGGATAACTATCTCCGGCGCTGCCCATGAAATCGCCTCGCTGCGGCAGGATTTCACCGATCCGGTCGAGTGGTTCGCCCTCGGGTATCCGGTCGGCCACTTCGTATCTGCCGTCGGCGAAACCATCACGTGGCGGCCAGCGCACGCTCCCGTCGGGGTTGCAGTACCTGTCGAGCAGTTCCTGCCGAGTCATTCCCCCGTAGGGACTGTTTCGCGCAGTCGCTGCGATGTCAGGTGGGCAGCCCCCGTCGAGAAGATCCCGTTCGAGTTTCTCGGGCGACAGCGCCAACTCCATCTGCCTCTGGCGATACGGCGGCAACTCCGATGGATCGACACGTTCCGGGTGCGTATCCGACGGGTCGTCAACGGGGTCGCGATTGGCGTGTGGGTGTTGCTCGCCGCCGTCTGCCGGCGGCGTAGCGCGAGCTGGGACAAAACGTTTCGGGCCGGTGCGTTCCGGGCCCCGGGGTTCTGAATCTGGCCGATCTGGACCCACGCCGTCGCGGGTCTTTGGCGCCCGAGGCTCGGGTGCGGTGGCGGCGGGGCCGCTGTGCGGCGCTCTGTCGATGCCGGGAACACCAGGTGCTACCACGATGGGGGACAACGCGGCAGCGTCGAGCGACCCCGCCTCATGGCGTTGACCGGGGCCAAGGCTCCCGTCACCGTTCTTCTTCGACAAAGCGTGACTCGCGCCGGCGTCGCCGGTCGCCCGGGTTTCCGGTTTCGCCGGCCCGGCAGAGGAATCTGCAGTGGGCGTCGCCCCTGCCGTCTTCTCGGCGCCGGTCTGCGGGTGCGAACTATCGGCCGGACGCGCGCCTTCGGATTTCGGCTGAACAGCGTCGACCCGGTCGGATCCTTTCGGCTGCGATGCGGCGTCGACGCGGTCGGGGCCTCTGGCCGACGGTGCGGTGTCGACGCGGTCGGACGTCTTTGGCGGGAGCGCGGGATCAGCCAGTTCCGGCGGCCTTGGCGGCGCGCGGTCGGCGCCGGTCGGCGGAGCCGTGGTGTCGGCTACGTCCCGGCCCGCCGAAGCGTGCGGCGCAACGGAATCAGCGCTATGAGCCACCGGCGTACCAGTGGGTTGAGCACTGCTGGGCGCAGATGTGTCCGACACCGACGTCCGCGGGGCGCTGGGTCCGTCGCCGCCGGAATGGGTAACTTCTGGGCGACCGCCACCGTGGTCGCCGGTTCCCAGATTGAGCGGGACGTCGACATTACCCGAGCCATCGTGAGTGCCTTCGGTGCCGTGGGCGGGTGGAGCAGGCCCAGGCTCCGCTAGCTCAGGACCTTTGGGCGACAACGCATCCGGTTTGGCATCCGGTGCGTGCGGGGCTGAAAGGTCACTCGGGGTGCCGTCCCGGCCGGCCCAGTCACTTTTGATCGACTTCGGCGTTGAGCGCACACCGTCCATTGCGCCAAAGGCAGCGCCGCCCTTAGCTGCGTTGCCAAGGTCGAACTGTCCGGACGGTGCCTGAGCCGCCAGCCCACCGATCGTGTTGCCGATAACGCTTCGGCCGAATTCGCTCAGCCGCTCAGACGGGTGGAAGCCAGGTGTCCGTTCGTGCACACCCCGCAAGAACGGCGCCGCGACGCCGCCCTGGATTGCACCGGCTCCGACATCGTCCCCGAATGAGCCCCAATCGAACCCGTGGCGATTGCCTGCGGCAATCTGCTCACCCTGCACCGCTGCATTCATCCCCCCGGAGATGAATGCGTTGATCGCAGCGCCCTCGAGAGCCTTGATCGCGAGCCGTTCAATGATCCTCAGCGCTGCGGCTGAGACAAGTTTACCTATTGCGGCCCGGATAACTTGGGAGAGAACAGCGTCCATCGCCGCGACCGCGGCGGCGATCTCGGCGGGCGCACCCCAGTTGATCCAGGCCGAGGCGATCATCGCCGCGATCGAGGCGGCAAGAATCCCGAGATTCAGAATGAACATTTGCTTCGCGAACTCGATCTCTGTCGCGGCCTCGTCGACGGCGTGCGCGAGCTGGCGCAACTGCTCGACGATTTTCTCGATTGATTGGTCGCCTGACGTCAACCCGCTGAGCTGGGGTCCTAGCGCATCATGCGTCTGCCCGGACGAAAACCCTTCAAGCGCAGCCTTAGCGGCGGCCGCTATGCCGTCGTTGTGCCCCTCCAACTGATTTGCGAAGTCCTGCCACCGATCCCGTTGCCGACGGCAGGCGGTCTCGTCGCCTTCCGGAAATTTCTCACCGACCAGGCCACCCACATATTCCAACCAGCCGGGAAGCTCGATACCCACGGCTAGCTACCTGGCGTCAAACGCACTAGAGCGCAACATCATCGCGGCGCATCTGTGACTCGGCGTCAGCCCTTGTCATAAACCGTCAGCCCCTGGTCGTCGGATTCACCGCTGACGCGGACTTCAGCCGAATCGGCGGCCAGGGCGTCGGCTGCCGCGCGTCGCTCCCGCGAGCCCGGCGCTGACAAGGGGATCTGCGGCTGCAACTGCTTGAACTGCTC
>Ga0302326_10025994_pt1 | contig 11851 bp, 11 predicted proteins | sample Palsa_T0_3_FD_202264 | JGI IMG/M metagenome (GOLD analysis project Ga0302326, IMG submission 202264) | Peat permafrost microbial communities from Stordalen Mire near Abisko, Sweden - Palsa_T0_3 | ecosystem: Environmental > Terrestrial > Soil > Palsa > Peat permafrost | place: Sweden: Abisko... | reverse complement strand
CGAGGCCGTGGTGGCGATGCTGGCGGTGACGAGCATCGGGGCCGTCTGGACCGCTTGCGCTCCGGATTTCGGGACCACGAGCGTGCTCGATCGGTTCGCTCAGGTCGAGCCCTCGGCGCTGATCGCCGTCGACGGCTTCCGCTTCGGCGGGCGGGAACATGACCGGATCGCCGCGGTGAGGGAGTTGCAGAGTGGCCTGCCCACGGCTCACACCACGATCCTCGTCCGTTCGCTGCTGCCAGAGCGCGAGCCACCGGCCGAGCTGAAGGCCACCTGTTTTGACCGTCTGGTGCAGGCACCGTGCGAGCCGGAGTTCGCGCCACTGGAGTTCGCACATCCGCTGTGGGTGTTGTACTCATCCGGCACCACCGGCGTGCCCAAGGGCATTGTGCACAGCCACGGGGGAATCCTCGTGGAGCACCTGAAGTCCCTGGGGCTGGCGATGGACCTCCACGTCGGCGACCGCTATTACTTCTATAGCTCCACCAGCTGGATGGCCTGGAACTATCTGGTCGGCGGACTGCTGCACGGTACGACCATCGTGCTCTATGACGGCAGCCCCGCGTACCCCGACGCCGCCGGCAGCTGGACGGTCGCGGCCGAGACCCGGGCGACCACGTTCGGGATGGGTTCGGCGTACGTGACGGCGTGCGAGAAGGCGGGCGTTCGTCCGGCCGACGCGCTCGACCTGACGTCGCTGCGTACCGTGATCCCGACCGGCTCGCCGCTCCCGCCCAGCGGCTGGCACTGGCTGCACGACCGCCTCGGCGGTCAGGTCCGCATCGATCCGATCGCCGGGGGGACCGATGTCTGCACGGCGTTCGTGGGCGGCAGCCCACTGCTCCCAGTGCGCGTGGGTGAAATCCCGTGCCGTTGGCCCGGGGTCGCAGCCGACGTGTTCGACGATTCCGGGCGGCCCGTGCGCGACACGGTGGGAGAGTTTGTCATCACGGAGCCGATGCCATCGATGCCGGTGCGGCTGTGGAACGACCCGGGCGCCAGCCGCTACCGCGAGACCTATTTCAGCCTGTTCCCGGGCGTCTGGCGTCAGGGTGACTGGGCCAGCCTCAGCTCACAGGGGACGCTGAGGCTCGTCGGCCGTTCCGACTCGACGCTGAACCGCGGCGGGGTCCGGATGGGCTCGGCCGAGATCTACGCGGTGGTTGAACGCCAGCCCGAGATTGTGGACAGCCTGGTGGTCGGGATCGAGCTCCCTGACGGCAGCTATTACATGCCCCTGTTCGTCGTCCTGCTCAACGGCGCCACGGTCGACGACGAGCTGCGCCAACGCATCCGGGCGGCGATCCGCCAGCACCTCTCCCCGCGGCACGTGCCGGACGAGATCGTGGTCGCGCCGGCGATCCCGCGGACGCTGACCGGGAAGAAGCTCGAGGTTCCGGTCAAGCGAATCCTCCAGGGAGTTCCGGTGGCGCAGGCGGTGGCCCTGGGAGCGGTCAGCGCACCGGAAGCATTGGAGTGGTTTGCGGCCCTGACGATCCGGGAGCGCACCAGCGGGGTGCCGTCATAGCTCTGTGGTCCAACGCGCGCGTGCAGTTCGTCTCCACCGCATCCGCCCCCCCACTTCGGGTCGCCCGTATGGGAGAGGGACCGCCGTTGCTCCTGATCAACGGACTGGGGGCGAATCTCGAGATGTGGAAGCCGTTCGTCCGTGAGGTCCACGGGCGAGAGCTGGTCGCCTTCGATCTTCCCGGCGTCGGGCAGTCCGCCCGCACTCGCTGGCCGATGCGGATGCCGGCACTGGCGCGCCTGGTCACCCAATTGCTCGACCGCCTCGGCCACGAGCGCATCGACGTGCTCGGCTACTCACTAGGAGGACTGCTGGCTCAAGAGCTGGCCCATCGGGCGCCCGATCGGGTCGGCCGGCTCGTCCTCTGCGCCACCACGCCCGGGATGCCGAGCGTCCCGCCAAATCCGCTGGTGACGATGCTGATGCTTTCGCCCGCGCGCTACTACGACCGACGCTTGGCGGAGCTGATCGTGCCGATGATCGCAGGCGGACGCACAGCCCGCGACCGCCGGGTCATGGGCGCCGGATTGGACGCGCGGCTATCCCAGCCGCCAACCCCAATCGGCTACCTGCACCAGCTCTATGCCGTCTCGGGTTGGAGTAGCCATCCCTGGCTCCGTCGCCTGCGCCATCGCACCCTGGTTGTCCACGGCGATCGCGATCCGGTTGTCCCGTTGATCAACGGTCGCTACCTGGCCAAGGCGATCCCCGGCGGGACGCTACGCATCGTGCGCGGTGGTGGTCACCTGTTCCTGCTCGACCAGCCTTCCGGCGCGGCACCCGCGATCGAGACGTTCCTCAGCGGATGAGCTCGGCGTGGCTACCGCTTCGCCAGCGCAAGCTGCGCGGGCGTGCGGGCGCGTGCGGCCTCAGTCGTCGCTGCCGTATTTGAACGAGATGCCCAGGCGAACCCGGAAGTTGACCAGGCCACCGTTCTCGACCGTGACATCCTGGCGGATGACCTCGGCGACGCGGAGGTCGCGAACCGTCTTCGCCGCGGTCTCGACCGCGCTGCGCGCCGCGTGTTCCCAGGACTCGCTGCTGACACCGATGACTTCGGTGACCCGATAAACGCTGTCTGCCATGAAATGACCTCCCTCTGGAATCTGTGAACGAGGACCGACGTTCACAGGTTCGAGCCTATACAGAACGCGCCACAAACGCAACCATCCAGGGTGGGCTGAAAACCCGCCACGGGACCTCGGTTGGGAACCTGTCATTCGACATTGTCGAATACGCTTCCGTGCGATAACGTGCGCTGCCCGGAGCATTGCGGAGGAGGAGCCCGTTGGTTGGCATCGTAGTCGTGTCGCACAGCGCCGAACTCGCCCGCGGAGTGGTCGATCTCGCGGGCCAGATGGCCGGCCCAGAGGTGAGCATCGAAGCGGCTGGCGGCGGCCCGGATGGAGGCCTGGGCACCAACGAGCCGCTGGTGCGAGAGGCGCTGGCCCGGGCGCAGGACGGTCAGGGCGTGGCCGTGCTCGCCGATCTGGGCAGTTCGATCCTCACCGTGCTGTCGGTCCTCGAGGATCACGAGGACGATGACGCGGACATACGCCTCGCCGATGCGCCGCTCGTGGAGGGCGCGGTGGCGGCGGCCGTGATGGCGTCGGCCGGTGGCTCGCTCGATCAGGTGATCGCGGCGGCCGAGGAAGCGCGGAGTGTCGGCAAGCTCTGATCAGCCGAGCGCCGAGGGCCGCGCGACGCTGCCCGTCGGTGTCGACCTCCACGCCCGTCCGGCGGCTGATTTCGTGCGCGCCGCGATGGGTTTCCCCGGTCGCTTGTGGGTGGGCGTGGGTGACCGCGAGGTGGATGCCAAGAGCCTGCTGTCGATCCTCGCGCTCGGAGCCAAGAGCGGCACGGAACTGCAGTTACGAGCCGAAGGTGAGGGCGCCGGCGCCGCCATCGACGCGCTCGTCGACTGCGTCGTCAACCTCCGCTGAGCGGAGCACGCCGGCAAGATCGTGCAGGAGCGCCTCCACCTGCTCGGCGCTGCCCTGCGTGAGCGCTTGCGCGCCGAGTCGCCGCACCTGCTCGTAGGACAGGAGGCGAACCCAGCGCCGGACGAGGCCCACCCGGGCCGCGCCCACGCTCAACTCATCCACGCCCAAGCCGACAAGCAGCGGCAGCAGCATCGGATCGGAGGCCGCCTCGCCGCACACTTCGATCCGGCGCCCGGCGGTATGCGCGCCCTCGACACTGGCGGCGATGTGCCCGAGGACCCGGGGATCGTAGGTGCGCTTGGCCCCGCCGGAGAAGCGATCGACGCCCAACGTAGCGGCGGTGAGGTCGTTGGTGCCGATGCTGAGAAAATCAGATGCGGCAGCGAGGGCCAGCGCGACGCCGGCCGCCCGGGGGGTCTCCACCATTGCCCCGACGGGCGGCAGCCCGGCCGCGCCGCTCGCTCCGACGCTCTCGACCATCAGCGCACGGACGGCGGCCACCTGTCCGGGATCATCGACCAGGGGAAGCAAGACTCGGACATCGCGCCCCCGCGCCGCACTGAGAATCGCCCGGAGCTGGGCCCTGAAGGCGTCCGGCTCACCGAGCAACAGCGTGACGCCCCGCTCCGCCGTCCCGCGCAGGAACGGCGGCGCCTTGTCGGCGCCGAAGTCGAGCACGCGGACCACCGCCGGACGCGAGCCCAAGGCGGCGAGGATCGGCTCGAGCATCGCCAGGTGCTCGGATTCGGTCGGCCATGCCGCCGCCTCCATGAAGGCCAGTTCGGTCCGCAGCAGCCCGATGCCCTCCGCTCCGGCGCGCAGGCCGGCCTGGACCTCCGCCGTGCCGGCGACGTTGACAAACACGCTCACCGTGTGACCGTCACGGGTGCGGGCCGGAAGGTCACGCTCGGCGATATCGCGTGCCACCGCGCGCTGGCGCGCCCGCATCTCCCCCTCCACCACGCGCGCGCGTTCGGGTTCAGGCTCAATCACCACTGAGCCGGTGTCACCGTCGAGGGCCAGTCGGGTGCCGTTGAGGATGGCCAGGACCTCTGGGCCGATCCCGGTCACCAGCGGCAGCCCGAGCGAGCGCGCGACGATCGCGGCGTGAGCGGTCGGAGCGCTACCAGCCAGCGCCACGCCAACCACCGCGCTCGGCAGCTCGGCCACGTCGGCGGGGCCGAGGTCGCTGTCGAGCAGGATGACGGGCTCAGCGGAGGGGACAGCGCCACGGTCCGCCTCAGATGTCGCGTGAGCCGCCGCGCGGCGCCCGAGGCTGCGGACGTCGTCGGCCCGCGCGGCCAGGACCTCGTCGCCGAGACCGGCAATCGCATCGGCGTAGGCGTCGGTGGCCTCGAGAATCGCGGCGGAGGCGGGCGTCCCGCGCGTCATCACCGCCTCTTCGATCGCCGCCAGCAACGCCGGATCGCCCGCCATCAGCACGCCGGCCCGCACGATCTCCCCCTCCTCGCCGGGCAGACGGTCGGCGAGCTCGGTCAACTCGGCGCCCGCCCGCTCCAAGGCGTCGCGCGCTCGGGCCTGCTCACCCTCGCGATCGGCCGCGTCCACGACGTGGGTGGCGCGCTCCTGCTCCGGGCGCCGCCAGGCGCCACCCACCGCAACCCCCGGCGCGGCGGGGTGGCCGGCCAGCAGGCTCTCGGCCATCATTGCTCGCGATCGACGACCTGCTGCAGCGCCGAGAGGATGATCACCGATGACGCGGCGCCAGGGTCGAGATGCCCGATCGACCGCTCACCGAGATACGAGGCACGACCCTTGCGCGCCTGCAGGGGCACGGTCGATTCGGCGCCCGCCTGAGCCGCGCTCACCGCCGCAACCAGCGCCACCCCGATCGGCTCTCCCGCGTCGAGGCCACCGTGCAGCGCCTCAGCGGCCGGTGTCAGGGCGTCGATCATCGTCTTGTCGCCCGGCGTGGCGGCGCCGAGTTCGACCACGCCCGCGATGGCCGCGTCGAGTGCCCCCGCCAACTGCTGGCCGTCAAACGTCTCGGCATCGCCGAGGGCTCGGCCGGCCCGCCGCAGCGCCGTGCCCCAGAGCGGGCCCGAGGCCCCGCCGACGGTCGAGATGAGCGTCTTGCCGGCCAGGATCAGCAGGCGCCCCGGGGGCGCCTGCTCAGCCTGCTCGGCCAGGGCGCGGCCGACCGCCGTGAAGCCCCGGTTCATGTTGGTGCCATGGTCACCGTCGCCGATCGCGGCGTCCAGCTGCGTCAGGTAATCGCTCTGAGCCCCGATCTCAACCTCGGTCTCGTTGAGCCAACTGATGATGGTGTTCGCGTCCACGGTCGGAGCAACGACGACGGTCTCAGACCCCCCAGCGGAGCGCTGGGGTGTGGACCGGAGCATCCCACAACGAGGTCAGCTCCTCATCGAGCTCGAGCAGTGTGATCGACGCGCCGGCCATCTCCAGCGAGGTGATGTAGCTCCCCACCAGGTTGCGCACGGGCTCCACTCCAGCGGCGCGCAGCTGCTGGTCGACCTCGTTGTAGAGCAGGTACAGCTCGATCGCCGGCGTGCCGCCCATGCCGTTGACGAACGCGAGCACCTTGGCGCCCTCGGCCGGCTTGAGATCCGAGAGCACTGCCTCGAGCATCACCTCGACGATCTCGTGGGCACTGTCGATCGGTCCACGTCGCCGCCCCGGCTCACCGTGGATGCCGATCCCGAACTCCATCTCGCCGTCGGGCAGGTCGAACATCGGCTTGCCCGCCGCCGGCGGTGTGCAGGACGACAGCGCCACCCCGAAGGAACGGCCGCGCTCGTCCACCCGCCGCGCGATCCCGGCCACCGCGGCGAGGTCGTCCCCGCGCTCGGCCGCTGCGCCGGCGATCTTCTCCGCCAGCACGGTGGCGCCCACTCCGCGCCGCCCGGCCGTGTACAGCGAGTCCTGCACGGCGACGTCGTCATCGATGATCACCGACTCGACTGCGATGCCCTCGTCGGCGGCGTCATCGGCCGCCATCTTGAAGTTCAGCACGTCCCCGGTGTAGTTCTTGACGATGTGCACGACTCCGGCGCCGCCGTCGACCGCCTTGGTCGCCGCCACCATCTGATCGGGCACCGGCGAGGTGAACACCTCGCCCGGACAGGCTGCGTCGAGCATCCCGGCTCCGACGAAGCCACCATGCAGCGGCTCGTGGCCCGCGCCGCCGCCCGAGACAAGTGCCACCTTGCCCTCAACGGGAGCATCGATGCGCACGACAATCTGATTGGCGGCGTCATAACGGAGCAGATCTCCGTGTGCTGCGGCCAGTCCGGCGAGCGACTCCTTCAGGACGTCGGCCGGGTCGTTGAGGAACTTCTTCATCGCGGTCGGGGCAGAAGTAGCCATCTCAAACTCTCTCTCCTCGGGTGACCATTATTCGACAATGCCGAACATAGTGCGGCGGCGCACCACTGTCAACCGCATGGTCGATATACGAGCTCCAGACCGGCTGGGACCGCCGCAACCGCCAACCGAAAGCCACCTCGCTAGGCTGGACGCCCCGCCCGCTGGGCCCCGAATCGTGGCCTGCGCGCGGCATATCGCACCGATGACCGCCCGACTCATGGCAGCCGACAGGCTCCGCTCCACCACCCGGATCACCGGGGAGCAGACCGCCCATCCGGTGGTGCAGACGCTCCGGCGCCGGCGGGCGGAGGGCTCGCGTCCGGGCCGCCGCTCCGACGGGCGCCACGTGGCGCTGGTGATTGAGGGCGGAGGGATGCGAGGGGTGGTCTCCGCCGGGATGACCACGGCGCTGGAGCAGTTGGGGTTTCGCGATGCGTTTGACGAGGTGCACGGCGCCTCCGCGGGCGCGTTCAACGCCGCATTTCTGCTCGCCGGCCAGGCGCCGTACGGCTGCGCCCTGTACTGGCACGGGTTCGGTGACCCGCGCTTCGTGAGCCTCACCCGTTGGCTGCGAGGCGGCCCGGCCTTCGACATGGACTACGTGATCAACGACGTCTGGACCCACCAGCGACCCTTGCGCTTCGAAGCCATCCTCCAGAGCGCCATTGCCCTGCACTGCACCGCCACCGACGCCGACGCGGCCGAGATCGTCGACCTGGCCGACCTGGACACACCCGAGGACATCCGCGGGGCCCTGCGCGCCTCTGGCCGGCTGCCGTGGCTCGCCGGCCCCCCGGTGCTGTTCCGCGGGCGGCGCTTCTTGGATGCGACGCTCGCCGAGTCGATCCCGGTGCACGCGTCGTTCACCCGGGCCACCGACGTGTTGGTCTTGCAGACGCGCCCGCTGGGCGTCGCCCATGCTCCGCCCTCGAGTGTCGTCGCGCGCCTCACCGAGCGCTACCTGGTGAGCGTCAACCCGCAGCTGGTGGAGCTGCACCGGACCCGCTCGCCCCGCTACGACGAGCTCACCGCCCGCCTCGCCGCGCAGGCCGGCGATCACTCGAGCACGCCGGCGGTATGCGTGATCCGCCCGCCCGCGGGGGCGACCGTGATCGGGCATCTTGCGCGGCGCCCCGAAGTGCTCCAGGCCGGCGCCAGCGACGGGCTGCGAGCGGCGTGGGTGGCACTCGAGGGCGAGGATCCCGAGGTGCTCGCCACGCTGCGGGCGTTTCCGCGCGTCGCCCCGGGCGGCGCCTGAGCGGACGTCGTGGTTGATCGTCAAGCGAGTTATTCGTCGTCCTCGTCGACCCAGTCCAACGCTCGCCGGACCGCCTTCTGCCACTTGCGATAGCCCTTGGCGCGAATCGCCGGATCCATCTTGGGACGCCACTCCGCGGCCGGGTGCCAGTGCCCGCGCAGGGTTTCCAGGTCGGGCCAGAAATTGACCGCGAGACCGGCCGCATAGGCGGCGCCGAGCGACGGCGTCTCGGCGACGAGCGGACGGACGACCGGGACGTCGAGCACGTCGGCGAGAAACTGCATCAGCAGGTTGTTCGCCGTCATGCCTCCGTCCACGCGCAGCGTCTGCAGGGTGACCGACGCATCGGAGTTCATCGCCTCGACCACCTCGCGCGTCTGCCACGCCGTGGCCTCGAGCACGGCCCGGGCCAGGTGGCCTTTGGTGATGTAGCCGGTGAGCCCGGCGATGACTCCGCGGGCGTCGGCGCGCCAATGGGGCGCGAACAGACCGGCGAATGCGGGCACGAAGTAGCAGCCGCCATTGTCCTGCACGGTGAGCGCCAGGGTCTCGATTTCAGGCGCACTCGTGATCAGGCCGACGTTGTCGCGAAACCATTGCACGAGCGCGCCGGTGTTCGCGATCGATCCCTCCAGTGCATAGGCGGCCGGCCGCGAACCGAGCTTGTAGGCCACTGTGCTGAGCAGTCCGTTGGCCGACTGCACGGGCGCCTCACCGGTGTTGAGCAGCAGAAAGCTGCCGGTCCCGTACGTGCACTTACCCTCTCCGCGCTCAAAGCACGTCTGACCCACCAGCGCGGCGGACTGATCGCCGAGCGCTGCAGCCACCGGCACGCCCTCCAGCGACCCGGTCGCCTCGCCATAGACCTCCGCCGACGAGCAGATCTCGGGCAGCATCGCGCGGGGCACACCCATCACATCGAGCAACTGATCGTCCCACTGCAGCGTGTTCAGGTTCATCAGCATCGTGCGACTCGCGTTGGTCGGGTCGGTCACGTGGCGACCGGTCAGCTTCCAGATCAGCCAGCTGTCGATCGTGCCAAACAACAGATCCCCGCTCTCGGCGCGTTCGCGCAGCCCGGTGACGTTGTCGAGCAGCCAGCGGATCTTGGGACCCGAGAAGTAGGTGGCCAGCGGCAGGCCGCACCGGTCGCGAAAGCGATCCTGACCCAGCTCGCCGCCCAACTCGCGCACGAGGTGGTCGGTGCGGGTGTCCTGCCAGTTGATGGCGTGATACGCCGGCTCGCCAGTCTCCCGATGCCACAGCACGGTCGTCTCGCGCTGGTTGGTGATGCCGAGGGCGGCGATGTCGGTCGCCTTGAGCTGAGCGTTCTCCAAGGCCCTCTGGATGACCGTATGGACGTTGTTAAGCAGCTCCAGCGGGTCGTGCTCGACCCATCCTGGCCGCGGGAAGATGTGGTGATGCTCCTTCTGACTCACCGCGACGATGCGGGCCGCGTGATCGAACAGGATGCAGCGAGACGATGCCGTGCCCTGGTCGACCGACGCGATGTACTGGTGGATCACTGTCGTGGGCTCCGGCAGTGATTCCGGCTCATCGGTGTGGGAATCGGTCGCATGGTGCGCAGGGCCACCTTATCCGGGCATCGCGCCGAGCTCGCGGGAGATCGACCGAGCCGCTTCGCGCACGGAGGCTGCCAGATCGCTGCGGGTCTTGCCCTTCACGCACAGCCGCTCGCTGGGCCCGGAGATGCCGATCGCCCCCACCGTATCGCCGCGCCGGTCCTTGATCGGAGCCGCGTAGGCAGCCTCGTCGGGGACGAACTCCTCCAGGTCCGCGGCCCAACCGCGGTCCTTGATCAGCGTGAGCGCGAGCTGGAGCTGCTCGCCCTCGACGATCGTCGCCGCCGTGTACCGCGGCAGGCCCGCCTTGACGCATTCGGCGGCGGCGTACGCATGCTCGGCCAGCAGCATCTTGCCCAGCGCCGTCGCGTGGGCGGGCAGCAGTGCTCCGACTTCGAGCACCTGCCGGGTGTCATCGGGGCGGAACACGTGATGCACGACGAGCACCTGGCCATCGTGCAGCGTCCCGATCCGAACCGCCTCGTTGGTCCGCGAGGCCAGCGAATCCGACCAGTTCAGCGCCCGCGTGCGCAGCTCGTTTCCGTCCAGGTAGCTGCTGCCGATGTGCAGCAGCGCTGCGCCGAGCTGATACTTGCCGGACTCGGGATCCTGCTCCACGAAGCCCACGTGCGTGAGCGTGCGCAGGATGCCATGCGCGGTCGCCTTCGCCAGATCGAGCTCGCCGGCGATCTCCACCACGCCCAAGCGACGGGAACGACCCGACAGCAGTCGGAGGATGGCCGCGGCCCGCTCGATGGATTGGATCGACTTCACGTCCGCGACCGCGTTCGTCACCGCTCCGGCGACCCAGACGACATTAGGGTGCGCACCGTGTCTCGGGGCGGACCCTCCACGCGGATCATGTCGGGCCGGACGCGCGGCTGCGCATCAACCCTTGAGCGGTGGCCCAGACGATGGTCCGGCGCAGGGTCTGCTCAACCGGGGTGTAGATCAGTCCCAGCTCGCGGGTGGCGCGCGAACCGTCGTAGCGGTGCCCGTGCAGCATCGTCGCGACCATCTCGCGGCAGATCGGCGGCGTGCGCCCGAGCACGCGGTAGGCGAGCTCCACGATCGCCGCACCGCCGCGGGCCAGGGCGGGGGGCAGCACCCGTGGGGTTCGGGACACCCCGGCAATCCGCCGGGCGAGCTCGAACGCCTCGGTGATGGGCAAAGCCGCGCCGCAGAGCAGATAACGCGCTTCTGGCACCCCTCGCTCGGCGGCGAGCACGTGGCCCCGGGCACAATCGGCCACGTCAACAATGCTCACCGTGGTATCGATGAATACCCGCAGGCGGCCATCGAGAAACGCGATCAGCAGCTTGCCGGTGCCGCTGGACCGACCCGGGCCCTGCACCGACGCGGGATTGACGAACACGACCTCGAGGCCGGTGCCATCCGCAGCCTGCAACACCGCGCCTTCGGACAGGTGCTTGGAGCGCTCGTAGACCGATAGATAGGAGCCGCGATGAGGCGAGTCCTCACGGCCAACCGTTCCCTGCGCCTCCCCCACGGCGGCAGCCGACGAGGTGTGAACCAGTCGCCGTACCCCGGCCTGGGCTGCCACTCGGGTCACCAGCGCGGCACCGTCGACGTTGGTGCGCATCATGAGCGCTGGGTCGCTGGCGCACAACGTGTTGATCCCCGCGACGTGGTAGACGACCTCGCAGCCCTGCGCCGCGTCACGCAACGCCGGTTCATCGAACACGTCGCCGCGCGCGACCTGCGCTCCGCGCGCACGCACCGCGGCGGCCGCTGGTCCGGAGCGGGCGAGCGCGACGACCTCGTGCCCGCCGGCGAGCAGGTCGGCGATCAGCGCCCCTCCGACCAGGCCGCTGCCCCCGGTGACGAGCGTGCGCGTCACCGATCAGCGACGCTCACTCCCGCGCAGAGCGCCGGAGAAGCGCCGGAAGTAGTCGGCTCCCGAGGCCACGCTGAGCAGCGCCGCGGCGATCATCAGCCACTCGTCGGGGTATAAACCGCCGGCGCGGTGACCCGGTCGCAGGATGGCCAGCAGGATGGCCAGGAACTGCACCGAGGTCTTGAGCTTGCCCCACAGGGAGGCCTCAACCACCGTGCCCTCGATGGCCACCGCACTGCGCAGGCCAAGCACGACCAGCTCTCGGGACACGATGATCGCCGCGATCCAGGCCGCCGCCCGCCCGACGCCGACCAGCGCAAACAGCGTGCACGC
>Ga0302326_10025993_pt1 | contig 11851 bp, 10 predicted proteins | sample Palsa_T0_3_FD_202264 | JGI IMG/M metagenome (GOLD analysis project Ga0302326, IMG submission 202264) | Peat permafrost microbial communities from Stordalen Mire near Abisko, Sweden - Palsa_T0_3 | ecosystem: Environmental > Terrestrial > Soil > Palsa > Peat permafrost | place: Sweden: Abisko... | reverse complement strand
GCGGCGAACAGATCCGGAATCGGCGTTTCGTCGATCCAGAAACCCGCCGGCGCTATCAGCACCAGCTTCTTTGCGCGATGCACGTCCAGCGCCGCCACCTCGGCCGCGAGCATCCCGCCCATCGAATGGCCGACGATGTTGGCGGTCGGGATACCGAGCTCGTCCATCAGCTCGTGGTAGAACAGCGCAGCGTCGATGACGTCATCGATGTTTTCGTTGCCGGTCGATTCCGCGTAACCCGGGAACTGCGGCGCATAAACCTTGAAGCTCTTGCCCAGCTCCTCGAGGAACGGCTCCACTGGCATCAGGCCGCCCGCGCCGTGCAGGTACAGCAGCGGTTCGCCGCTGCCGTACACCTGCATCTCGAGCGAAAATTTTCCGTTGAGCAGTGTCTGCGTCGTGTTCATTTCGCGCTGCGAACCTCCGCCGACGCCGTGGCCGCCGCGCTCACGCGGGCGTGGCCGTTGGTTTCGCGCTTCTCGAAGTGCACCGGATTCGGCACCGCAAAGTCGGCTTGCGGCAGGTCACGCTTGGGCGACCACTTGTCTTCGAAGCCGGTCCACAGGTCACGCATGTACGGCATCACCTCGGTCGCGAACAGGCTCGTGCTCTTGCGCACCAGCTCCGGCGGCATCGATCCGATCTGCTGCAGCAGCATCAGATGCCCGCAGTTGAGCGACTTCATCGCCTCGCGCAGCCGCTCGCGCACCGTCTTCGGCGATCCCGCGATCACGTAGCCCTGTTCGAGGAAGTCCTTCCACTTAAGGCCCTCGCGCCGCATCGCCGCCTGATCGCCGACCTGCCCGAGCATTCCCGCCTTGATCGTCTTCACCGTCCGATAGCCCGGCGCGTCGGCGAAGCCGTCGTACACGTGCAGGCACCGGTTGTAGAAGTAATCCATGTGCGCCGCGTAATCCTTCTCCGCCTGCTCATCGGTCTCCGACACGGCCACGACCTGCGCGAAGCCGAGGCTGTACGGATTCAGCTCCTTGCCCTTCTTCGCCATCACGTCCCAATAGCCGTCTGCAACTTTCTTGCCCGCGATGTACCCGAAGTAGGAAAGAAAGCTGTACTGGTAATTATGGTCGGCGCAGAAGTCGTAGGTCTCGACCGATCCGCCGCCCGGAATCCACACCGGCGGATGCGGCTGCTGCAACGGCTTCGGCCACAGGTTCACGTACCGCAGCTTGGTGTACTTGCCGTTGAACGAGAACACGTCCTTCGCTGCCCACGCCTTCATGATCAGCTCGTGCGCCTCGTAATACTTCTCGCGAATCGTCGCCGGAACTTCGCCGTAGCAGAAGTTGGTGTCCATCGACGTGCCGACCGGAAAGCCCGCGATGAGCCGGCCGCCCGAAATGACGTCGAGCATCGCGAATTCCTCGGCCACCCGAATCGGCGGATTGTACAGCGCGATCGAGTTGCCCAGCACCACCAGGTTGGCGTTGCGCGTGCGCCGCGTCAGCGCCGCCGCCATGATATTCGGCGACGGCATCAGCCCGTATGCGTTCTGATGATGCTCGTTGACGCCCAGCCCGTCGAAGCCCATCGCGTCCGCGTACTCGAGCTGATCGAGATAGTCGTTGTACAGCCGATGCCCGACTTTCGGATCGTACAAATCGCGCGGGATATCGACCCAAACGCTATGGTACTTCTCCTTGAAATCCTCGGGCAGGTACCGATACGGCATCAGATGGAACCACGTAAATTTCATAACCAAATCTCCTTTACGATCGTTGTCGCGGCACTCCCGTCGCACTCACGCGGGCGCAGGGATGGCCACCTCGTCCGGGTTTGAGTCCTTGCCAATCCGTGCGCGGGAAGTGCGAACCGCGCTCACTGAACGCTGCTTTTGTGAAAGCGCAGTCACGCGCTTTCGCTTCCGATGCGCCGTAAGCTGCGAGGCCGCAAGATGCGACTCGAGCGCCTCGTCCAGAAAATGCTCAGGGTTGAGTCCCGTGACGTCGCGGAAGAAATTACCGTCGCCCATCAGCATGAAGGCGCCGTTCATACTCGCCCACACGACCGCCGCCGTCTTCTTCGGCCCCATCGAATTCGCGATCACGCCGCCCTCGAACGCCCGCCTGATAGTGCTCTCCCACAGCCCGAAGACTTCATGGCTGAGCTCGATCACGCGCTGAAAGTTGCGCAACTCGGCCGGCCGCTTGAGCCGTTTATGCAGCTGCGCGTAAACCACCGAATGCTGCGACAAAAACAGCTCCCGCGATTCGCGCAGATAATCCAGGTACGCGGAAGCGATCGCCTTGAGCTCATCGAGTGGCTCCAGACCACGCGCAAAAATCTCCAGGTAGCGCGCCCGCAGCTGCGATCCGCGCTCGGCTACAAGGTTCAGGTAAAGATCATCGCGCGAAGAATAGTAAAGGTAGATAGTCCCGACCGCCACCTCAGCCTCGCGCGCAACCATCTCGATAGTAGCGCCGTCGAGCCCATGCCGGGCGAAAACCTTGGCCGCCGCACTGAGAATAGCCTGCCCCCGCGCATGCCGTTCCCGCCGATGCCGCTCCTGAACGCTCATCCTACCCGCGCAACCCAAAATGAATGAAGCTTCATATTCTGAACTAAACCTCATAGCCCAACCAACAGAAAATTGTCAAACAGGTCTGTCTCCTCTCCCTGCAAGGGAGAGGAGACAGGTGAGGGTCCTTTGACAGCGGGCTATTACGCCCGCGATTCAAGATTCCGTTCTTCTTAATCTGGTCCCCCTTCCCGCGCGGGAAGGGGTTAGGGGTTAGGTTCTTCGCCTCTCCCTGTCAGGGAGAGGCCGGCGCGAAGCGCCGGTGAGGGTCCAAATTCCAAATCTCCGAATCTCACTTCCTCCCCACCAGCAACACCCCTCGCATGATGCCCCGCTGCTCGAAAATCCCTCCGTGTCTAGGGCTGAACTAGTTCAGCCTGCCCGCGCCTCGCCATGCGTGGTATCTGTATCCATGAACGAAATTCTCAACCTTCCCGTTTCGACCGAACTGCCCGCCACCATACCGCCCGCGACTTCGCCCCGCCGCATCGCTGCTCGCCGCGCCAACGCGAAGAAATCCACCGGCCCTCGCACTCCCCACGGCAAGACCGCCACCCGCCTCAATGCCCTCAAGCACGGTTTCTTCGCGCGCGAAATCGTCAACTCTGTCCTCGACGGCTCGGCTCGGGCCGAGGAATTCAATTCGATCCTCGACCTGCTGCTCGAGGAATACCAGCCGCAATCCTCCCGCGAGCGCATCCTCGTCGAGGAGGTCGCCACCTCATGCTGGCGCGTCCGCCGCTTGCTCCGTTACGAATGCCGCGAATCATGGGTCGACGAGGACGCCGATCGCCGTGAATACGAAACCGAACGGCCCAGCGATACCCTTCTCACCTCGATGGGATTCGACCACTACCAAGTTCGTCTGCGTACCTCTTCGACGCTGCGTCGCAGCGGCCTCGACGCCTTCATGCTGCCCAGCTCGGTCGACGTCGACAAAATCGTCCGCTACGAACGTTCCATAAAGCGTAATCTCTACCAGGCGCTCGAAACGCTCGAGCGCATACGCTCCGATCGCGATTCTGCACAATCGTCGGACGCAATTTCGCCGCCGACGGCGCGCCTCTCAAATAAATCCGACGAAGCGAAGCGACCCTCGGCGCGCAGCCCGATACTGGACCACAACAGCTAGTGGATTATCGCTTCCTGTATCACCTGCCGCCGCCTGCGGCTGGACTGCTGGCGGCGGGGGTTGGCGCGGCCGGACGCGTCGGCTTGGGCATATGAATGTAGAGCTGCTCGGCCGACGGACGGCCCTCCGTATGCATCGACGGCGGGCGCATCGCGTACTTCACTTCGCGCGAATGCTCGGCGAATTGCCGGTCGGGGTTGTACACGCTGTTGAATTTCCACAGCATCTTGAGGAAGTTGGTCTGCCCCTTGAGCGCGAGCTTGCCCGCGATCGACGCAACCGACTTCAGTGCCGCAAACCCGAGATGCTTGCGGTTCAGCACGTCCTGCGTCTTCACCAGCTCCTTGTAGAAGTCGAGCAGCGGCAGCTTGGTCGGCAGCACCGCATGCTGAATGTCGTAGAGGCGGTAATCGAGCGTCGTCAGCTTGCGCGATTCAGTGAACCACAACTCGGTGCCCGGATACGGCGTCGCCACCGTCAGATGAACGATCTCCGGGATGCTGATCGCCCATTCGCGAATCACCTCGAAGCGCTTCACGTCCCACGACGGGTCCGCAATCAGGTTGATCGCGACCGTCAACCCGATCTCGCGCGCGACTTCGAGCGCCTTGAAGTTAACCCCCATCGACGATCGCTTGCGATGCAGCTTCAGGCCTTCCTCGTCGATCGCTTCCAGCCCGAGGAACATGTATTCCATGCCGAGCTTGCGCCAGTATTTGAAAACTTCCGGATTGCGGCACAGCACGTCGGCGCGAGTCTCGAGGTAGTACTGCTTTTTGATTTTGCGCTTTTCGATTTCATGGCCGATCGCGAAGCCGTGCTCGGGATGGATGAAGGCGACGTCGTCCACGATGAAAACGTTGGGCTCCTTGATCGAGAGCATGTCTTCGGCGGCGGCCTCCGCCGACGATTTGCGGTAGCTGCGGCCGTAGAACGTCCACGCGCTGCAGAACGAGCAATCCCACGGGCATCCGCGGGTGAACTCGATCGATGCGCACGGATCGAGCACCCCGATAAAATACTTGTTGCGGCGCCGGCCAAGGTCGCGCGCCGGAAAGAACTTGTCCAGGTCGTCGAGCATCACCGGCGTCGGCCCCGACCCTTGCGTCGTCAGCACGCCCGGAACTTTGCCGATAGAACCGGTGCCGATCGCGTCGAGCAGCATCGGCGTCGCCGTCTCGCCTTCGCCGCGGATGATCGCGTCAATCGCGCCCCCCGCATGCTCGAGGATTTCATCGGCGACAAACGATCCGCTATGCCCCCCGGTGAAGACGAAGCACTCCTTCATCAGGCGCTTCACGTCCTTGGCGAGATCGATCACCTCGGGCACGTTGGCGAGGTAGTTGAGCGAGAAGCCGACCGCGTTGGGCCGGAAGCTCTCGAGCTCGGCATAGAGATCGCGATGCTTGAAAATCTGCAGGTCGAGGATTCTGACGTCATGGCCGGCCGCCCGCGTCGCCGCCGCCACCCGCTCCATGCCGAGCGGTTCGAGCCGCAAATAGATCTCGCTGTACATAAGCGGACTCGGATGTACGAATAAGACCCGCATTAATCTCCCTCCGGCGCCGCATGTTACGGCCGTGCTGCGCCTACCCTCAATTCGCTAGTCGTCGGTCGCGATTTACCCCCGCCTGACCAATCGGCCAGCGGGATTGGCCTGCATCCTAATATGCTCGCCGAGTCAATGAAATAGCGTTGCGAGATTCGATAAAGGTTTCATGCTACTATTAGTACTAATGGCCACGCGTGAAGTACCGCAGTTAGGCAAGCCGCAACCCGGCAAGCCACGGGAAGAAACCTCGTACCTTTTCATCGTGGTCATCTTTGTCGCCGTGCTGATCGACGCCTTCCTGTTTGCCCAGGTGCACGCAAACTACCTTCTCGACCACGGCTACGACCTTCTTCCCCGACACCCCGCCGTCGCCAAGCCCGCCCCGCCCTGAATTCCGACCCGCGCTTGGGGATGAACTAGTTCAGCCTGCCCAACACAGACTCTGCGCGCTACAGTGAGGGGATGCGCAACCGCCTCTTACTCATTACCGCCCGCCCGCTCCTCGAATCGGACACCGCCTGTGTACGCACTTAAAAGAATTTTTGACGGAACGAAGCTACCCTTGGTGGGCCCCTCTGCCCCGGAACCGCTACAGGGAGTATGAATTGCCTTTTGGGCCTCAATCCGATCACTCGGAATCGAGTCCTCGGCACTTCGACCTTGACAAGCGCTCGCGTGCGCCGGAGTTTGGGCTGGCGGACACGCAACCCTAAACCACGACTCATCTCGGAGAAATCATGCAGTACTCGAAATTAGGCAAAACCGGAATCACCGTCTCGCGCATCTGCCTCGGATGCATGAGCTATGGCGACAAGAAATGGCGCGACTGGGTGCTGACGATGGACGAAGCGCGCGATCATTTCGCCGCCGCCGTCGAGGCGGGCATCAACTTTTTCGACACCGCCAACGTTTACTCGATCGGCGTCAGCGAAGAGGTCACCGGCCGATGGCTCGGCGAGATGGCGAAGCGCGACGAGATCGTGGTCGCGACCAAAGTGCACGGCCCAATGGCATCGGGGCTGAATCGCGCCGGCCTCAGCCGTAAAAATATTGTCGAGGCATGCGACGCGTCACTGCGCCGCCTCAAAATGGATTTCATCGACCTCTACCAGATCCATCGATGGGACTACACGACGCCGATCGAAGAAACGCTCGAGGCGCTCGACTCGCTCGTGCGCGCGGGCAAGGTCCGCTACCTCGGCGCGAGCTCGATGGCGGCGTGGCAGTTCGCCAAGGCGCTCGCGCTGCAAAAAGAAAACGGATGGCACCGCTTCATCGCGATGCAGAACCATTACAACCTCGTCTACCGCGAAGAAGAGCGCGAGATGAATCCGCTCTGCATCGACAACGGCGTCGGGCTGATTCCATGGAGCCCGCTCGCGCGCGGATTCCTCGCGGGCAATCGCGAAAAGGGTGGCAGCGGCAGCACCGCGCGCGCCAAGACCGATGACTTCGCCAAGAACATGTACTTCCGCGAGTACGACTTCGAAGTGCTGAGCGTCGTCGAGCAGATCGCAAAGGAGCGCAGCGTCACGCCGTCGCAAATCGCGTGCGCATGGATTCTGCAGGCGCCCGGCGTTACCGCCCCGATCATCGGTGCGACCAAGCTCGGACATCTGAAGGAAGCGATCGCGGCCGTCGACGTAAAATTGACCGCCGATGAAATCGCGGCGCTCGAAAAGCCGTACCGCCCGCATCCGATTCTCGGTCACGAGCAGCCCAAGCCATCGCGGATGCTCCAGCTGCGCTGACCCGGCCTCAGGATCGAGAAGTTAAAGCACCTCTTTAGGTATCGAGAGCGGGAGCAGTGAAATGGAAATCAACGGCGTCGCCCACGTGATGCTCACGGTCACCAACTTCGAGGCATGCTCTCCATTCTACGAAAAGCTGCTCATGTATCTCGGTCTCAAGCCCGTGATTCACAACGATCAAATGCTGTACTGCGTCGGCGGCAGGACCGCGGTCGGAATTCAAAGATGCGACGACTCGTATGGCACGGAGAAATTCCAGCAGCGCCGCGTCGGCCTGCATCACGTATGTCTGCGCGCGCGTGAGCGCGGCGACGTCGACGAGATCCACGCCTTCCTCAAAACGATCGGCGCAAAGATAGTGCATCCGCCGGAGGACGGCGCGTGGGCGCCGGGCTACTACTCAGTGCTGTTCGAAGATCCCGACGGCATCCGCCTCGAAGTCAATCACGTCCCCGGCAAAGGCCTGCTGGCGTGAGGCCCTACGCGCCACGCTCGAGCTTCGCGCGCAGGCGCGATGCGAGATCCGGTGCTGAGGTCTCGTGTTTGAAGTAGACGAAGATTTCTTCGGCGCCCGATTCAGACAGGCGGCCCAGATTCTTCACCCATTCGTCGAGCCCGGCGTCGTCGTAGGTTTCTTTGCGCAGGCGAATGTAGACGTAGGGTGCCGTTCGCTCGAGCGGCGATGCGAGCTTTTCAGTTTCCGCAATACAAAGCGCGGCGCCGTTGTCGGCCAGCGCGGTGATCACGGATTGGTCGAACCATGTGCGATTTCTGAATTCGAAGGCGGCGCGAAGCCTGCCCTTCAGTATCGTCAGGAAGTCCTGCAGCAACGGGAGATCGATCTTCAAGTCGGGCGGCAGCTGGAACAGTGCGGGTGCGAGCCGCTCGCCCATCACCGACGCGCGCTCGATGAAGGTGTCGGTGGTCTCCTTGACGCCGCGCAGTTTGGCGAAATGAGTGATGCGCTGCGGGGCCTTCAGCGCGAAGCGAAAACTGGCCGGCGTGCGTGCGGCCCATCCTTCGAGCATCGCCGACTTCGGCATTGCGCGGAACGTGTAGTTGATCTCGACCGTCGGCATCCGCTCGGCGTAGTACTCGAGCATCCTGGCCCCCGGCAGTTTCTCCGGATAGAAGCCGCCGAGCCATTCCTTGTACGAAAAGCCCGAGGTGCCAATCAGGATTTTCGCCTTCGCCATCGCGTGGACGCGCGGTCGCGCTTCAGCCCTTGAGCGTCGCCTGCAGATTTTTGCCTTCGCGTTTGCGGAAACCGACCGCGACGCTGAGCCGCTCGAGATGCTGATCGATTATCTTGCCGCCGAGGCGCACACGGTGCTCGCCGAAGAAGTTCTTTACCTCATCTTCGCGATCGAGCAGCGCTACGACCGCTTCGCACATTCGCGGCAGCGCGTTGTCGGGATACTTCTGAATCATCTCGTCCCAATGCGCGCGCGCGAAATCCCACGCCTGGTAGCGGCACGCCGGGTTGAGCAGCAGCGAATGCATCAGGTACGGCGAGTTCTGCGTTCGGACCTGCCCGTCGAGCGTCATCTCCATCGTCTTCTTCAGAAGATCGCGATCACGGAAGTTCGCCAGCGCGAACAGGAAGCGCTGCTCTTCCTGCGGCGTGCGCGGAGCCTTGAATTTCTTCTTGAACTCCTCGTAGCGCGCGGCGTTGCCCGAATGCGCGAGGATACTCACCAGCGCGGGCATCAGATCACGATCGGCAGAATCGGGATTGTCCTCGAAGCGTGCGTACAAATCGCGCGCTTGCTTGTGCACTTCGGGATCGTCGCCGAGCGTGCCGAGCGCGCCGATCAGAGTGCCGCGCAACTGGCGCACGAGCTCACTCTCGCCGGGCTTGGGCTCCCATCCGAGCCGAGCGGCCGCGGGGCCGACGATCTCGCGCACGGTTGCCGCCAGCGCGGGCCGGTCCGCATCGGACGCGATATTGTCGAGATACGCGAACGCACCCAACAGCGCGCGCCACACGTTGATGTTGGTCTCGCCGGTAAACAATCGCGCCATCTTCAGGAATTCGCTGAGCGGTCCGAGTCCCGCAACCGTCGCCGACCAGGTGTCGCTGACGAGCCCGAAGCGCTCGATCGGCTCGAGCGCGCTGAGATTCTTCGTGAGCGCCTCGAGCAGCGCAGGCGCATAGTGCACGCGATAAAAGCCGTGACCGCCCTCGTTCAGCAGCGCCCATTCGACCTTGCCGCCGAGGTCGATGGTCGTCTCGCCGGTGATGAGCAAAACCTTTTCGGTTACGACGCCGTTGTCGGTCTTCGCACGAACCATCACGGGCACATGCCAGAGCTGCTGGTTGTCCTCGGGCAGGTAAAAGAAGCGGCGCTGCGAGAGCTTGAGTCCGCGACCGTCGGCCGTCGGCGACGCGTCGATGATCGGGAAGCCCGGCTGAAAGATCCACGAGTCCATCATCTTGCGCACGGGCTCGTGCGACGCGGCCTCGAGCGCGTCCCAGAGGTCGCTGGTCTCGGTGTTGTTGAATTGATGCTTCTTCAGATAGAGGCGAATGCCATCGCGAAACAGATCCTCGCCGAGATACTGCTCGAGCATGCGCAGAACGGCGGCGCCCTTCTCATAGGTCAGGATGTCGAACATCGCGCGGCAGTCTTCGGGACTGCGGACGGTGAACTCGATCGGGCGCGTGCTGCGCAACCCGTCAATCGCCATCGCGGCCGCGCGCGAGACGCAGAAGCTCTCCCATCGTTTCCACTCCGGCTTCCACGCGTTGACCGCGAGCATCTCCATGAAGGTGGCGAACGCTTCGTTCAGCCAGATGCCGTTCCACCAGCGCATCGTGACGAGATCGCCGAACCACATGTGCGCGTTCTCGTGCGACACCACGTCGGCGACGCGCTCGAGTTCAGCGCGCGACGCGGTCTTTTCATCAGCCAGCAGCGCGGTCTCGCGAAAGGTGATTGCGCCAAGGTTTTCCATCGCACCCGACGCGAAATCGGGAATCGCGATCAGATCGAGCTTGTCGCCGGGATACTTGAGGCCGTAGTAGTCGGCGAAGTACTTGAGCGAGAATGCGCCTATCTGCTTCGCCCAACTGGTCAACGACTCCTTGCCGGGAACGTGAACGATGCGCAGCGGCGTGCCCGCGTCGACCGCGGCGGTCGCGTCGAACTCGCCCACGATAAACGCGACGAGATAGGTGGACATCACGATCGTCTCCTTGAAGACGACCTCCTTCTTTCCGCCGGGCAGCTTGCGCTCACTCTCCTGGCCGCCGTTGGAAATCGCGGCGAGGTTATCGTCGACGACCAGCGTCACCTTGTAGCTCGCCTTGAGCTCGGGCTCGTCCCAGCACGGAAACGCGCGGCGAGCATCGGTGGATTCGAACTGCGTCGTCGCCGCGACGTGGGCCTTGCCGGCAGCGTCCTCGTACTGGCTGCGATAGAAGCCGTGCAGTTTGTCATTGAGGATTCCGCGAAAGGCAATTTTCAGCGACCATTCGCCGGCTGCCAGCTTCTCGGTAAATCGCAGACGGGCGCGCTCCTTCGCCGGTTCCAGCTCGGCCCTGGCGCTGACAGACTTTCCATTGCGTTCAGCAGTCACCTTGTCGATTTCCAGCTCGAGCGTGTTCAACACGACCTCGCTCGTCGCTTCGTTGACGACGACGGCAATGCTCACTTCGCCCTGAAACGTGAAGTTCTGGAGGTCAGGAGTCAGGCGAATGTCGTAGCGTTTGGGCGTGACGGTCTTCGGCAGGCGGTAGTCCTGCGCGGTCTCGGCGAGGGGAGCTCCATCCTGATCGTACATCTGGTCTCTCTTCCTTATATATGCAGTTCGGTTTGTGCTGCTAAAAAATGCGCGGGACTCGCATCCCGCAAATGTCAGCCTAGTTCAAACCGCGTCGGCGCGCGAGCAATTCATTGGCCGGCGAGCCGCAGCGGGCGCTCGGTCCACACCACGTCCCAGTACCTGCCAAGCTTGCGGCCACATTCGGTGAAGACGCCGACGTCGGTGAAGCCGAACTTCCGATGCAACTTTAGCGACGCGTCGTTGGGAAGCGTGATGCCTGCGAGCAGGCGGTTGATGTCCTCGCTTTTGAGCACCTCGAAGAGCGTGCGATACAGCATCGCGCCGATTCCGCGGCCGGTCGCATCATGCGCGCAGTAGACCGAGGTTTCGGCGCTCGTGTCGTAGGCGGCCTTGTCGCGAAACGGCCCCGTACATGCGTAACCGACGACGCAGCCAGCGTCCTCTGCGACGAACATGCGATGGCGGCCGCCGCTGTTGTGCTCGTCGAACCATCGCGTCCGCTGGTCGGGCGTGTAGGGTTCGAGGTCGAACGTGATCGGCGTGTTGACGATGTAGTAGTTGTATATGTCGGTCAGGCGCGGCAGGTCGCCGCGCTGCGCGGCCCGAATAGTTATCTCCGCCATGACGATCGCCTCCTGGTCGCGAAGTTTTGCCGAATCACAGCGAATGCCAGATGCGAAGTTGAATCAAGCAGCCAGCTTCGCGTTCGCCAGATCGGCGAATGTGATCAGCTCAATACCGTTTCGATCGATCGCGGCGCGGACTCGCGGGCTCGTGAGAATCTCAACTTCGAGCTGCGCCTGGGCTGCAGGCGGCGTGCCGCCGATGTCGGCGGCCGGATGAAAGTACATTTCCGTGGTACCGTCGCGGACTCGATCGAGCACGCCCACGACGTAATCCTCGCTGAGATGCCCGCTCTGGTGAAGGCCGAAGAGCGTGTCGGTCGAGCTGAGGCCGTGCGCCACCATCATGCTGAGCGTGCGGCGCGACAGCGTGCGGAAGATCACCGACTCGACCAGCTTGCGCGCCGCGTTGTCCTGGCGCAGCCGCAGCGTCGTCATCACCGGCTCGCGCGGCAATCTGATGCAGGG
>Ga0302326_10025992_pt1 | contig 11852 bp, 12 predicted proteins | sample Palsa_T0_3_FD_202264 | JGI IMG/M metagenome (GOLD analysis project Ga0302326, IMG submission 202264) | Peat permafrost microbial communities from Stordalen Mire near Abisko, Sweden - Palsa_T0_3 | ecosystem: Environmental > Terrestrial > Soil > Palsa > Peat permafrost | place: Sweden: Abisko... | reverse complement strand
TGGCCGACGTGGCCGTGATCGGGGTGCCGGACACTCGCTGGGGCGAGGCGGTGAAGGCCTGCGTGGTAAAAAAACCGGGCCAGGCGGCCACCGCGGCCGACATTATCGCCTGGGCCCGGGAGCGGATAGCCGGCTATAAACTGCCCAAAACCGTGGATTTTGTGGAGGCCCTGCCCCGCAATCCGACCGGTAAGGTATTGCGGAGAGAATTGCGCAAACCCTATTGGGAAGGGCGCGATAGGCAGGTAAACTAGAGTCGGCTCTGAGGAACCCGCTGCGGTGGGAGGGGAGCGAACAAGATGCGCATATTGCTTGTCGGTTTAGCCGGTTTGGCCGCGCTCGCGGTTGCCGGCCCTGCTTTTGCAGATGGCTCCAGTGCTGTGCCGCTCAATCAGACGGCGACGTCCGCTGCCGCGTCTGCGACCAATTCCGATTCGACGCTTCCGCCGGATGCGGTTGTCGAAGTCGTCCCGCAGGTCACGCCGGGCGATCGCATCTCCATCGCCTGCGATGCGCTCACCAAGAGCAATCCCGAATCAGATGTGCGCGTGGTGCTGACGATTTCCGCGATTCCGGGTGAGACGCCGCCGGGTTACAGGAAAGTTCTCGCGACCGACGAACACGTTGCCTATGGCGCCGTGCGCGTCCGCATTCCGACCGTGCCGGAACTCGAAGACCATACCGTCAATCTCGACGTGTACGTCGTGAACGAACAGGGCTCGAAGTCCTGCGATGCGGGCCATGTGAAGATCACGGACTCCGCGATCGCGAAATCACAACAGCGCTATCGCCAGCACGCCTAGGGCCCCCGCCGCAATCCAGATCGCGATGCGTACGTGGCGCGTGCGCATGAGTTGCGCATCGGCAATCTGACGCGCCGTATCCGGATGAAGTCGCAATCCCCCTTCCGCCAGCATCGCGGAAACCAATTCGGCATTACGCAGGATCGTCGGCAGTTCGCGCGCGAGCCTGCCGATCGCACTCATGCCGTCGGCCGCATCGCGCAGCCGCGCTTCGGGGCCCATATTCTCGATCATCCAGCGTTCGACGACAGGTCGTGACGCCTCCCAGATATCGAATACCGGATCGAGGCTGCGCGCGACACCTTCGACGACGACCATAGTCTTCTGCAGGAGCACAAGCTGGGGCTGCAACTCCATGTCGAAGCGGCGCGTGGTGTCGAACAACTGCTGCAGCAGTTTTGCCATCGAGACGTCGGGCGCCGCACGGCCGAAGATCGGTTCGCCGATCGCACGCAACGCCTGCGCGAACGTCTCGATGGCATGCGTGCGCGGCACGAAGCCCGCGTCGTAATGCACGCGGGCCACGCGCATGTAATCGCGCGCGAGGAAGCCGCCCAGGGTTTCCGCCATGAAACGGCGCATGGCGGGATCGAGCCTGCCCATGATCCCGAAATCGACGGCGACGAGCCTGCCCTCCGCATCGACGAACAGATTTCCCTGATGCATGTCGGCGTGGAAGAAGCCGTCGCGGAGCGCTTGGGTGAGGAAACTGCGGATCACGATCACCGCGATGCGTTTCGGATCATGGCCGGCTTCGGCGAGCGCCGCGGGATTGCGAACGGGCGTGCCATCGATCCATTCCGTCGTGAGCACGCGACCTGCGGTGCGCAGCCAATCGACAGCAGGTACGCGGAAATCGCGATCGGACACGGTGAGTTCGGCGAGTTCGGATGCCGCGGCGGCTTCCATCCGCAGGTCCAGTTCCAGCGCCACGGAGGCGGCCAGGGTATCGACCACTGCGGTCACACGCAGCCGGCGCGCTTCGGCGGAAAGGCGTTCGGCCATTCGCGCAGCAAACGCGAAGGCGGATAAGTCGCGCGCGAATTCCAGTTCTATGCCGGGGCGCAGCACCTTCACTGCCACGCTGCGCGGCTCTTCTTCCGCGGTCATGGCGCGATGCACTTGCGCGATCGATGCGGCAGCAACAGCTTCGCCGAAGATCGAGAACATTTCGTCGAGCGGGCGTCCCAGTTCCGTTTCGATGGCCGCCTTCGCGACCTCTTCGGGAAACGCCGGCAGGCGATCCTGCAGGGATTCGAGGGCGCCGGCGATCTCGTCGCCGATCAGGTCGGGCCGCGTGGCGAGCATCTGCCCAAGCTTGATATAGGCGGGTCCGAGACTTTCCAGCGCGCGCGCGAGCCGGACACCAGGCGGCACATCGGCATCGGCCTTGCGCGGACCGCCGAAGAAAAACTGCGCGACCTTGAGCGGGAACGGTGCACGCTCGGCATATTCGCCCGGCACCAGCGCATCGTGCCGCGCGAGCACGCGGGCCGCATGAAGTAGACGTCTCGTGTCGCGGAAGGATCGGAACATCGCGCTAGATCCGCCACGCCGAATGCATTGCCGCGATCCCGCCGGTCAGGTTGCGGACCTTCACCCGCGACAATCCCGCCCGCTCGATCATCTTGGCGAACGCCGCCTGCGGCGGAAACTTCCTGATGCTTTCCGCGAGATAGCGATAGGCCTCGCCGTCCTTGGCGACCAGCTCGCCAAGCCGCGGCAACACGCTGAACGAATAGCGCTCATAAAGCACGTCGAGCCCCGGCGCTTCGACCCTCGAGAATTCGAGACACAGGAACCGTCCGCCCGGCTTCAGCACACGCCGCGCCTCGCGCAACGCCGCATCGATGTGGGTGACGTTGCGGATGCCGAACGCGATCGTAAAGGCGTCCATGCTGGAATCCGGGATCGGGAGCCGCTCCGCGTCGCCGCAAACCCATTCGATCGCATTTTCGCCTGCGGCTTTCGCGCGCGCAACGCCTTCCCCCAGCATCTCCGCGTTGATGTCGCAGACCACGATCTCCGCCTCGCCGCCATGAGCGCGCGCCGCGTTCGCGATCCGAAATGCGATGTCGCCCGTGCCGCCCGCAACATCGAGCACGGTCATCCCGGGCTGCGGATTGAGCCATTCGACCATCGCGTCCTTCCAGAAGCGGTGGACTCCCCCCGACATCAGATCGTTCATCATGTCGTAGCGGTGCGCGACCGACGAAAAGACTTGCCGCACGAGGCCTTCCTTATCGGTCTCGGGTACGTCGCGAAAGCCGAAGCTGGCGGTGCCGGTCATAGCGCTCACAATAGCTTGCGATTGGACGACCTTCTATGGTCAGCATGGCGCAGTCTTCCGTTAACCCGCCGGCCCGCGCCATGCCCGAACTGCCCGAAGTCGAGACGGTGAAGCTGGGTCTCGCCCCCGCAATGGAGGGCCACCGCTTCACCAAGGTCGTAACTCGCCGCGGCGATTTGCGCGTACCGTTTCCACCACACTTTGCCGAGCGGCTGACAGGGCGGAAAATCGAAAGGCTGTGGCGGCGGGCGAAATATCTTCTGGCCAAACTCGACGATGGGGAGACGCTGGTGATCCATCTCGGCATGTCGGGGCGGATGAGCGTCTATGCCGAAGGCAAGGAGCGAAAGCTCGGGCAATATGTCTATGAGCAGGCGCCCGCGAATGCGGGCCAGGGCAAGCACGACCATGTCGTGATGGAGACCGATGCACCTGCGCGTATCGTGTTCACCGATCATCGCCGCTTCGGGCTGATGACCCTCATCGACACTGCCCGGCTCGATGAAGACAAACTGTTCAAGGGCCTCGGTATCGAGCCGCTGTCAAAGGAATTCGATGCCGCCTATCTGAACCGAGTCCTGAAGGGCAAACGCACGCCGATCAAGTCCGCCCTGCTCGATCAACGGGTGATCGCGGGTCTCGGCAACATCTATGTCTGCGAGGCGCTGTTTCGTGCCGGCATTTCACCCAAGCGCTCGGCATCGACCGTTCCGGGAAAACGTTCGCCCGCGCTCGTGCGCGAGATCAAGGCCGTGCTTGCCGACGCCATCAAGGCCGGCGGATCGAGTCTCCGCGACTATGCGGGGGTGGATGGTGCGCTTGGCGAATTCCAGCATCGCTTTGCGGTTTACGACCGCGAGGGCGAACCGTGCTCGTGGAAATCCTGCAAGGGAACCGTGCGCCGCATCGTCCAGGCCGGGCGCTCAACCTTCTACTGTCCCAAATGCCAACACTGAGCACGCCATGCCGAAAATCCAGATCACACCGCGCATAGAGATCGACGAAAGTGAAATTGAAGAGCGCTTCGTTCATGCCTCGGGGCCCGGCGGGCAGAACGTCAACAAGGTCGCGACGGCTGTGGAGCTTCGCTTCGATGTCGTCCGCTCGCCTTCCCTGCCGCACGATGTGCGCGAGCGATTGATCAAGCTGGCCGGAAGGCGGCTCACCAAGGACGGCGTGCTCGTGCTGGACGGGCGACGCCTGCGCACCCAGGAACGCAACCGCGCTGACGTGCGCGCACGCCTGATCGAACTGATCGCCCAAGCCGCCATCCCACCCATCCCCCGCCGCCCGACGAAGCCGTCACGTGCCAGTAAGAAGAGGATTCAGGAGAAGAAGAAAAAACATTCTGCGCTCAAGCGGATCAGGCAGAGGCCATTGGACGATTGAAGATATTCCATGACGATTTCGGATTGAGCTAAATCCCCAAACTTCACCATGGCCGCCCTTCGAGGCGGCCACCCAGCTGCCGCGTCTCAACGCGGCGAATGACTCTCTTACGAAGGCATAATTCAGCTCGCGGACGCTCGCTGACCGGGTGGACGGGTCAAGCCCGTCCATGGTGAATAATGGGACTTGCCTTCTTCCCGCCTTCGCGCAAGGGATGGCCTGGGAATTGGAGGTTCGGATATGGAATACCAGAACATCGTCGTGAAGATCCAAGCGGGCGTGGCGCTTGTCACGCTCAACCGTCCGAAGGCGCTTAACGCGCTCAATTCGGAACTCTTGAGCGAGTTGGTCGCGGCGCTCGACGGCTTCGACACGGACGACGCGGTGCGCGCGGTCGTGCTCACCGGGTCCGAGCGGGCCTTCGCAGCGGGTGCGGACATCAAGGAGATGGCACCGCAATCCTATATGGACATGTTCAAGAACAATTTCTTCGCGCAGGCCGCCGACAGCATCGCGGCGTTCCGCAAGCCCATGATCGCCGCGGTTGCGGGTTATGCGCTGGGCGGTGGGTGCGAGCTCGCAATGCTGTGCGATTTCATTATCGCAGCCGACAACGCGAAATTCGGCCAGCCGGAGATCACGCTCGGCGTCATGCCCGGCATCGGCGGCACTCAGCGCCTCACGCGCTTTGTCGGCAAATCGAAGGCGATGGAAATGTGCCTGACGGGCCGCAACATGGATGCGGCGGAGGCGGAACGCGCAGGGTTGGTCAGCCGCGTCGTACCGCTCGCCGAGCTTCTGCCGGAAGCGATGAAGGCCGCACAGAAGATCGCCGAGCAATCCGTGCCCATCGTGATGATGACGAAGGAAACCGTGAACCGCGCCTATGAGACGACGCTGGCAGAAGGCATCCGCTTCGAGCGCCGGCTGTTCCACGCGATGTTTGCTACCGACGACCAGAAGGAAGGCATGGCCGCCTTCAGCGAAAAACGGAAGCCGCAGTTCAAAGACCGCTGACGCGGACCGAATGCGCTTTCGGGGGAGATGAATTGCGCATTCCGATGGCGCGCGGCGCGCTGTGGTCCCATACCGATTTCCTGCGACTGTGGTCTGCCCAATCCGTATCGGCGTTCGGCGCGCGGATCACGCGCACCTGCCTGCCGCTCGCGGCCGTCCTCACGATCCACGCCTCGCCCGCCGCACTCGGCCTCCTGACGGCTCTTGCGCTCGGGCCAGGAACGATTGTGGGGCTGTTTGCGGGCGGCTTCGTCGATCGCTCGCGTCGCCGCCACATTCTCATTGCGGCGGATTTGCTGCGCGCGGCCATTCTGCTGACGCTTCCGATCGCCGCATGGCTGCACATGCTTGCGATGCCGCAGCTTATCCTCGTGGCCGCGATCGCCGGCGGATTCAGCGTATTGTTCGACATCGCCGATCACGCCTATTTGCCGAGCCTGATCGGCAAAGAACATCTGGTCGAAGGCAATACCAAGCTCAATGTCACGGACTCCGTGGCGGAGATCGGCGGCCCCGCGCTGGCCGGCGTGCTCGTGCAATTGCTGACCGCGCCCATCGCGATTGCGGCCAATGCGGCCACCTATGTGATTTCGGCATTCTTTCTATCGCGCATTGCGACGCGTGAAACCATCGCGGCGCCGGAAGCGGAACCCGCATCCTGGTTGCGCGATCTTTCAACTGGCGCGACCGCGATTTTCCGGGACCGGCTCGTGCAGCCGCTGTTCTGGATGGGCGCGGCGACTCCCCTCTTCGGCTCGTTCTTCCTGCTCTATGTCCCGTTTGCGATCCGCGACCTGCGGCTGTCGCCCACCCTGCTCGGCATCACGATCGGTGTCGGCGGCATCGGCGCGATGGCCGGTGCGGCGCTCGCCGCTCCCGTGTCGCGTTGGCTCGGGCTCGGCCCTGCCATCGTCACGATGAGTTTCGCCGGCGCGGGATTCACCATGCTCGTGCCACTTGCGTCAGGCGGCGTCGTCATGGCGACTGCGATGCTGATGACGGCACAGTTCTGCGGCGACGCGGTGATGGTGATCGTCATCATTCTGGCGGCGAGCTTGAGGCAAACGGTGCTGCCCAATGACATCCTGGGCCGGGTCGCCGCGGTATTCCAGGCAGCTGCGGGACTCTGCGGTGTGGTTGGCGCGCTCACTGCCGGGGCCATCGCGAGCGCGCTCGGGGTACGCGAAACACTCCTGATCGCTGCGTGCGGCTATTTCCTTCCGCCGGCGATCGCGCTCCTATCCCCCCTCAAGGCCCTCAAATCCTTGCCCAATCCGGACGGCGCGCACGCGCATTGACCGGCAGGGGCTTGCGGGCTAAAAGCCCCGCCTTCCCGTGGAATAGGACCAAACATGCCCAATATCGCCTCGTCCAAGAAGCGCGTACGCACCATCGCCAAGCGCACGGCGATCAACCACGCCCGCAAGAGCCGCATCCGGAACTTCACCCGCAAGGTGGAAGAAGCGCTGGCGACCGGCGACAAGACCGCGGCGCAGGCGGCCCTGAAAGCGGCCGAGCCCGAAATCATGCGCGGCGTTTCCAAGGGCGTGACGCATAAGAATACCGCGAGCCGCAAGGTTTCTCGCCTCACCAAGCGGATCGCCAAGCTCGGCAAATGAGCCAAGTCTCTGAATTCTTGAACGAATCCGTTTCAATGGGCCCGGACCAAGTCTTGGGCCCATTTTTATTGCTCCGTAGACGGAGCTTTAACCAATGTGTCACGTCGATGAATGTACACCACGCTAACCCACTGATTCGCCGGAAAATTCCATTTTCCGTATACGGCACATAGACTTAGCGGCCTTCATATTTTTGAGAAAAAGACATTTGTTCGTGATTCGTTGCTATTGTGAGAGGGTTAATCGCTGGAGTAAGGTCCTGCTCACTGGTGGTGGGGCGAAGACATGACCAACGTAACAAAAAATAAATGCAAGTCTTCGGGGTTAACTACCTGCTTCGGCAGGTTAATATCAAAATATAACAGCTAGTATTCGCAAATCTATGCTTTATCCGGACGCCTTATAGGCCCCGGTGTGCGGAGCCGTCTCTAGGGGAGTGAACCATGTCGTCTTCCAATTCCTCGCCCGAATACGCCGGCGATCTCGCCACCGATGCGGCCTGGACGTTGCTGAAGGACAATCCGCAGGCCCAGCTCGTCGATGTCCGGACCATGGCGGAATGGTCCTTCGTCGGCGTGCCCGACCTGTCCGGCATCGGACGCGAAGTGCATTGCGTGGAATGGCAGAGCTATCCGCTCATGGCCATCAATGCGGATTTCGTGAGCCAGACGTCCGAGGCGTTGCGCCAGGCGGGTGCGGCGGCCGAAACGCCGGTGCTGTTTCTATGCCGCTCGGGTGCGCGCTCGCGCGCCGCGGCCGTCGCGATGACGCGCGCAGGTTTCCACCACGCCTACAACATCGCGGGCGGCTTCGAAGGCGACATGGACCAGGATCGTCATCGCGGCACCCGCAGCGGCTGGAAGGCGAGCGGTTTGCCGTGGAAACAAAGCTGAACGGAGAGGAAACCATGGCCCACGCTGTAGGAGGTGAGACCACGCGCCGAAGTTGATGGCGCCAAGAGTATCGGCTTCAGAACAAGAACGGGGTGATCGGATGCCGAACACGGCGACGGACAACAAGAAGGCAAGGGAAAGATGGCTCAGACTGTGACAAAAACTTCGGAAACCGATTGGCCGACAATCTGGGCGGCCACCCGTGAACGTATGCGCCGGGATCTCGGCGATGCCGTGTTCGACGCGTGGATTTCGTCGCTCAGTCTGGTCGAATTTGCGAACGGAGAGATCAAGATCGGCGCGCCGCGTCCTTTCGCGCGCAACTGGGTCGCCAATCAATATGCCTCGCGCATCGAGCGCGCGCTGCGTGCCGAAGGCGGCGAGCCCGCGTCCGTCTCGATCGTGCTCGCGCCGGCCAAACCCGCAGCACCTTCCGCGCCGCGCGCCCCCGAAGCGCATCAGGACGCAGCCCCCGTGTCGCGTCTCAATGCATCCGAGCGTGACAGGCCCGGCGAACCGCGCCGCGTGCTCAACAGCCGCATGCTCGATCCGATGCAGACCTTCGAGACTTTCGTTTCGGGATCGTCCAATGAATTCGGCTTCCGCGCGGCGCGCGCGATTGCCGAAGGCGACGAAAGCGGTGTGTCGCTTCTCTACATCCATGGCGGCTTCGGCAACGGCAAGACGCATCTGTTGAATGCGATCGCCCTGGAAGCGCGCAAGCGCGGCCGACGCGCATTGCTGCTGGGCGCGGAAGATTTCATGCGCCAATTCCTGGGCGCGCTGAAATACAAGGACACGCTCGGCTTCAAGGACGAACTGCGCGCGGCCGACATGCTGTTGATCGACGATCTCCAGCATCTGTGCCGCAGCACCTATACGGTGTCGGAGTTCCTCCACACCCTGAATGCGTTTTCCGATTTGCGGCGCAAGCTGGTGATCGCATCCGACAAGGCGCCTGCCGCGCTCGAAGCGCTGGGGGCGGATGTGCGCTCGCGGCTTTCGGGCGGGCTGGTGATCGGGCTCGAGCAACCCGATCGCGCGACGCGGCTTGCGATCCTCAAGGGCCGCGCTGCCGAATATACGCGCCGGCGCCCCGATACGATGATGCCGGACGAAGTGCTGGAAAAGATCGCGGACCGTGAAGATGCAAGCCCCCGCGACCTGATCGGCATTTTCACCAAACTCGCAGTCTATGCCGATCTGACGAAAAAGCCGATGACACTTGAAGCGGCGGCGGAAGCGGCCGGCCACGCGGGCACGCCCGGGCGCAAAACCTCCATCGAGGACATCCAGCGCAAGACGGCCGAGTTTTACAAAGTGGATCTGCGCGATTTCCATTCGGCGCTACGCTCGCGCCGGGTCGCGCGGCCGCGTCAGGTGGCGATGTATCTGTCGCGCGAATTGACAATGCGCTCCCTCCCGGAAATCGGGCGCCGTTTCGGCGGTCGCGATCACACGACCGTTCTCCACGCCTGCCGCCGCATCGTGGAACTCTGTGCCGCAGATCCGCTGTTCAAACAGGAAGTCGATTTCCTGAAGCAGGTGCTGGGTCGCACGAATTAGAGAATTCCCTGCCAGCAGGGAAATCTGCAGGGAATTTGCGCGGCGGGGCGGTCGTCGTGGGAGGTGTTCGCCATGCAACACTACACCATGATGGTGCTGACTCAAACCCAACGGTCATAGCGACGTTTTTGGGAGAGTGACCCCGCGCATCCGGTCCGGGCGCCGCGAGGCCTCATGCCACGGCCCCGCTCGCAACGAGCGCGTCGATGGCAGCAGCATCGAAGCCGAAACTGTCCAGAATGCTGCGCGTGTGCTCGCCGATGGCCGGCGCCAGGCGCGGCGTGCGTTTCGTTTCGCCGTCGAGGACGATGGGGCTCGCGACCGTGCGCAGGCCCGTGCCTTCGATCTCCGGCAGCATCCCGTTCGCTGCGATCTGCGCACAATCGAGATGATCGGACGGCCGCGCGATGGGGCCGAACGTAATGCCGGACTCCTGGAAGATCGCGCGCCACTCTGCCCAATCGCGCGTGACGAAAACAGTCTCCAGCGCCGCGACCAGCTCCGCCGTGTTCGCCTTGCGCGCGTCCGGCGTCGCGAAGCGCGCATCTGAAAGCCACTCCGGCTTGCCGATCGCGTCCACAAGCAGCGGCCATTCGCGGGTATAATTGAGCATCACCAGCATGAACCAGCGCCCGCAGCGCGCCTTGTAAAGCTCCGTCAATGCGCCGCGCTGCCCCCGCCGCAGCCGCACGGAAAAATCCGCGTCGCACAGCACGGCCTGCATCCAGCAGCCGTTCGACCACAATCCGTTCGCCAGCAGCGAAGTCGACACCGCGCCGCCGTTGCCGGTTTTCTCGCGCCGATAGAGCGCGGCCATGATCGCACCGAACAGCGCTACCGCCGTCGGATGATCGCCCATGCCGGGCACGGACACCGCAGGCTCGGTCTCCGGATTCGCGCGAACAGAGTCCATCAGGCCCGAACGCGCCCAATAAGCCGTCGCGTCGTAGCCGGTGCGATCTTTCTCCGAGCCGTCTTCGCCATAGGGCGTGAGCGAGGCGTAGATCAGCCGGTCGTTCAGCGGCAATATGTCGGTGTCGCGCAGCCGCAGGCGGTCGCGGATCGGGCCCGGGAAATTGGTGATGAACACATCGGCCTTGCGGATGAGCGCTTCGAGCACGGGCCGCGCCGCGTCGTGCTTCAAGTCGAGCGCGAGGCTTTCCTTGTTGCGATTGTCCAGCATCCAGAAATAGTCGAGCGGCGCGGGCGGCATGCCCGGCACCTTCATGAGCTGGCGATAGGAATCGCCCTCGCCGGGCGGCTCGATCTTGATCACGCGGGCACCGAAATCCGACATGATCGTGCCGGCAGCCGGCCCCGCAATGAAACTCGCGCAATCGAGCACCAGAAGATCGTCGAACAGACCGGTCATTGTTGTGTTTCTCCATGGGCGGGCTTGACCCGCCCACCTAGTCAGCGAGCGTCTGCGAGCTGAATTATAAAGCCAGATGCTGCAGAGAGTCATTCGCCGCGCCGACGCGCGGCGGCTGGGTAGCCGGGTCAAGCCCGGCTATGGTGAAGGAGGGGGATATCCGACACGGATTTCCCCTCCGACCTCACACCCACCCGGCAGGTTTCGTGAACATGGGATTGCCGGCGACCGTTTTTTCGACCGGCACTTCCTCCTGCAGCACGTCCCAATGCTCGACGACGCGGTCGCCTTCGAACCGGAAAATATCCACCGCGATGAAGGTTTTTCTGTCGCCGCCGGAATAGCGGCCGTGCACCATCACGATATCGCCCTGCGACAACGCGATCCCCGCCTCGTAGCGCCGTTCGGCCGGCAGCTTTTCAACGTAGCTGCGCAAGCCGTCGCGGCCGGCCGGAATGAACGGATTGTGCTGAATATAATCCGGCGCAAACCATTTTTCCAACTTGGCGAAATCGCGTTTTGTGTAAGCGTCGGTCAAAACCTCTACGACGGCTTTCTTGTTGCGCGCGGCATTATCGGTCATCTGGCGCGCTCCCGGTCGCGTATCTATTTCGTCGCTGCTTTTTCGATCAGAGCCGCGACCGCATGCGGTTGCGAAATATAGGCCACGTGGCTGGACTTCACTTCGATCGTGTCCGAATGAGAACGCTGATACATGAAGCGCTCGAGATCGGGATTGATCGCGCGGTCCTGCGTCGCCACGAGCGCATAGCTCGGCTTCGTTTTCCAAGCTGGCGATGTGACCGCCGCGCCCGCGGCCTTCACCGACAGGAACACCTGCGAGCGCGCCATAAACGACGCCTCGGCCGCTGGCAGGTCCGCGCAGAAATCGGCATGGAATGC
>Ga0302326_10025989_pt1 | contig 11853 bp, 9 predicted proteins | sample Palsa_T0_3_FD_202264 | JGI IMG/M metagenome (GOLD analysis project Ga0302326, IMG submission 202264) | Peat permafrost microbial communities from Stordalen Mire near Abisko, Sweden - Palsa_T0_3 | ecosystem: Environmental > Terrestrial > Soil > Palsa > Peat permafrost | place: Sweden: Abisko... | reverse complement strand
TGCCAATTCCTCGCGCGCTGCGGGCGGATGGTGTCCAGCGCTATGGCTTTCATGGTCTATCGTGCGAGTCAATTGTCCGTCAACTGGCAGGTAACATCCCGAATCGCTTGACGATCGCGCACCTGGGCAATGGTGCGAGCATCACTGCCGTGAAGGATGGTCAATCGATTGACACAAGCATGGGGTTGACGCCGACCGGCGGAATCATCATGGGGACGCGCAGCGGTGATCTTGACCCTGGTGTGCTGGTATACCTTGTTAGGCACCAGAAGCTCGACCCGATGAAGCTCGAACAGCTCGTGGACCGGCACAGCGGCTTGTTGGGCATCTCTGGGGTCTCGGCAGACCTCAGAGAATTGCACAAAATGGCCCACTCAGACCCCGATGTACGCCTGGCTATCGATATGTTTTGCTACACGGCCGCAAAAGAACTCGCGGCCATGAGCGCGGTGTTGGGGGGTATTGATACGATCGTCTTCACGGGCGGCATAGGAGAGAACGACGCGCAAGTCCGCGCGCTCATCTGCAGCCGTCTTGCTGTAATTGGTGTCCGACTTGACGCTACACGCAATCGCGATGGTTGCGATCCGATCAGCGATGGCGCGTCTCGGTGCCAAGTGCGTGTCTTGCCCTCCCAGGAGAATGAGCAGATTGCCCACCAGGCGTGGACTTTGTACTGACACATTCGGGGCATCTCCCAAAGCATCTTGCGACGCACGGAAGGACCGCGCTTGGTGCGCAGCGGCTCTCGTTAGGTACGCTGACGCACAGACGTACAGTCTGCGTCCTGTAGGCTGGTGATGACGGTTCTATCGCATGCCCATGTTTTGGGCTCATCCGTCTCTCCCGGAGACACACACACATGACCTCTAATCGGGCAGTCTCGAGGACGCGCTCGCTTCGACGTGCCTTCAGAGCGAGCCGGTTGGGATGGCGATGTGGGCCGCGACGGGCGGATACGCGACATCGAGCGCGCGCGGGCGAGTGCCGATCCCAGGGGGCTGGGCAAGTCGCGTGACGACCCATATTAGCCCGCTCGCCGGCAAGCCGGCACCATTATCTTCGCTCATCGACGTCGCGAAGCTGGTCACGGCGTATTTCGAGATGAAGCCCGATCCGGCGATCGCGGCGGAGCGCGTGGTCTTCGGCACCTCAGGTCACCGGGGCTGCGCCTTCGACGGCTCGTTCAATGAGGGGCACGTGCTCGCCATCACGCAGGCGATATGCGATTACCGTCGGGCTCACGATATCAGCGGGCCGCTCTTTCTGGGTATCGACACCCATGCCCTGTCGGAACCCGCATGCGCCAGCGGCCTCGATTCAAATGGTTTTCTGCAGGTCTCCTCGACGGCAGCTTGGGGTTCGGCGGCGAGGAGAGCGCCGGAGCGACGTTTCTGCGTCGCGACGGTTCGGTATGGACCACCGACAAAGATGGGATTATCGCGGCGCTCCTCTCCGCCGAAATCACCGCCCGTACGGGCCGCGATCCAGGTGCCCTTTACGTCGATTTGGCGAACGAATTCGGCAACCCGGTCGCCGATCGAGTGCAAGTGGCCGCGAACGCGAAGCAGAAGCAGCAACTGGCTGCGCTCCGCGCGCATGACATCAGCGCCTCAAAGCTCGCTGGAGAAAAGATCGACAGCATCATCGACCGGGCACCCGGGGACGATGCGCCGATTGGCGGAATCAAGGTCAGTGCCGCCGGTGGCTGGTTTGCCGCAAGGCCATCTGGCACGGAAGACATTTACAAGATCTACGCCGAGAGCTTTCGTGGCGCAGCGCAGTTGCAACAGATTCTCAAAGAGGCGCAGGCGAGCGTTGATGCCGTCATTGCCCCGCAGTGACAAGGGCTAGCGCGAATTCCTAAATTACCCTCAAGGATCAACTGACCATGGCCGCCGACGCTAAATCCGTGTCCCCGACGCCGCCGAGCAGCACGGCAAAGCCGTCGATTGACTCGGCTAAATCCAAGCCGCAGCCGGCGGCCAATGACGACTTGAAGACCTTGCCCATTGCTGAAGTTCAGAAGCGGCTCAGCTCCTCAGCGAATGGCCTTACTCAGACAGAAGCTGCCAAACGACTCGCCAAGGATGGCCCGAACGAGATTACTGAAAAAAAGAGCAACGCGTTCCTCAAGTTTCTCAGCTATTTCTGGGGCCCGATCCCCTGGATGATTGAAGTGGCCGTGATTCTGTCCGGCATCGTCAAGCATTGGCCGGATTTCTTCATCATCCTGGTTCTGTTGATGTCAAACGCCGTGGTAGCGTTCTGGGAGGAGCGCGCGGCGGGCAATGCGATCGCCGCTTTGAAAGCGAAGCTTGCCACCAAGACGCGGGTGAAGCGCGACGGCCAATGGGCCAGCCCACCGGCACGAGAACTGGTGCCGGGCGACGTCATTCAACTGCGCCTGGGCGATATCGTCCCCGCGGACGCTCGTTTGCTCGATGGTGATCCCATGTCCGTCGATCAGTCAGCTCTGACGGGTGAGTCCTTGCCCGCGACGCGAAACCCGGGCGATGCGGTGTTTTCGGGTTCGATCGTTCGCCGGGGTCAAAGCAGCGCGCTCGTCTATGGCACCGGCACGAACACCTACTTTGGCAAGACGGCGCAACTGGTTGAGCAAGCCCACACCGTCAGTCATTTCCAGAAAGCGGTTTTGAAAATTGGCAACTATCTCATCGTTCTCGCCGTCTGCTTGGTCGCGACCATCATCGCCTTTGCCATTTACCGGGGAGATCCGATTCTCTCGACCTTGCAATTCGCGCTCGTGCTGACCGTCGCAGCGATACCCGTAGCGATGCCGACCGTGCTGTCGGTGACGATGGCCGTCGGGGCGCGCCTGCTCGCCAAAAAACAGGCGGTGGTGAGTCGATTGGTGGCAATCGAGGAGCTGGCGGGTGTGGATATCTTGTGCGCAGACAAAACCGGCACCCTCACCCAGAACAAGCTCACGCTCGGAGATCCCTTCTGCGTTCCGAATGTAACGGCGGTGCAGGTCATCCTGGATGGGGCGCTGGCATCTCGTGCGGACAATGATGACACCATTGATCTCGCGGTGCTCAGCGGGGTAAAGGACACGGCCGCGCTAAAGAGTTATCAGATCTCGCACTTCACGCCCTTCGATCCGGTGCACAAGCGCACGGAGGCGCAAGTGAAAGACAAAGACGGAAAGGCGTTCAAAGTCACCAAAGGGGCGCCGCAAGTTATTTTAGCTCTCACCGGCAACGCAGCCGACGTTAAGGTCGCCGTCGAGAAAGCCGTTGATGAGTTTGCGGCCCGCGGATTTCGTTCCCTCGGTGTCGCGAGGGCCGAAGGGGATGGCCCATGGCAGTTCGCGGGTGTATTGCCATTGTTCGATCCCCCACGGGAAGATGCCAAGGCGACGATCGCGACAGCGATGCAGATGGGCGTCAAGGTAAAGATGGTGACTGGCGATGCGCTCGCCATTGCAAAAGAGACTGCGAAGAAGCTCGACATGGGTACGAACATCCTGGACGCCAGCACCTTGGGCGACCTCGAGAAGGATGTAACGGCGCAAACCGCTGAATCGATCGAAAAGGCCGACGGCTTCGCGCAAGTGTTCCCGGAGCACAAGTATCACATCATCGATGTTCTGCAAAAGCGCAATCATATCGTCGGGATGACGGGAGACGGCGTCAACGACGCACCGGCGCTAAAAAAGGCGGATTGCGGAATCGCTGTCTCCGGAGCGACGGATGCGGCGCGCGCAGCCGCTGCCATTGTGCTCATGACACCCGGGCTCTCGGTCATCATCGACGCCATCAAGGAGAGCCGAAAAATCTTCCAGCGCATGAATAGCTATGCCATATACCGCATAGCCGAGACGCTGCGCGTACTTCTCTTTATGACATTGGCCATCTTGGCCTTTAACTTCTATCCTATGACCGCCGTCATGATCGTGATGATCGCATTGCTCAATGACGGGGCCATCTTGTCGATAGCCTATGACAATGTGCGTTATCGCAATCAACCCGAAGCATGGAACATGCCCGTCGTGCTCGGCGTGTCCACGGTACTTGGCGTCATCGGCACGGTCGCCGCCTTCGGCTTGTTTTTCCTCGGGTTGAAGATTTTTCATCTCGATCATGCGCACGTTCAGACGCTCATGTATTTGAAGCTTTCGATAGCGGGACACCTGACAATCTTTCTGACCCGCACCCGCGGCCCGTTCTGGTCAATCCGCCCCGCGAAGATCCTATGGATCGCCGTGCTCGGCACGCAGGCCATCGCGACGCTGATTGCGGTCTATGGCCTCTTCATGGCGCCCTTGGGATGGCGGTATGCCGGTATCGTGTGGGGCTATGCACTCATTTGGTTCCTTTTCAACGATCGATTAAAGCTTCTGACCTATTGGGTCCTCGATCGATCCAAGTCTCAGGCGAAAGCTAACGTGAAGGCGGTGGATGGAAAAACCGAGGTCAATACGGCGGCAAAGGTGCGGCCCGCGCCCGGCGCCAAGACTCATGCAGAATCTCCCGCTGACAGCGACGATGCTCACAAACCCCAAGCGGACGCTAGGCCACGCCCCGACGGCACGCCAGCTGCGAAACCCGAGGCGACTACTCCTGCGGAAAAAAAGAATCTGATTGCATCCGACGCCAAGGCGGGGGCTCACCCTGTGAAAGCCGACCCTGCGCCTGAAGCCTCGGCCGACAAGCCAGCGGACACTCACCCAAGCTCGGCCGCCAGCAGGCAAACGGAAACAGAGGCCGCTGGCGAAAAAGCCAATCCGGCGCCAAATCTTGCGAAGGTACCGTCTGATCTGACTCCGAAGCTTGTCGAACGAGTCCATGCCTTGTATGAGGAGCTCGGACGGCAGGATGTGATGGCTGTGCAGGAATTAGAACGAGCACAGAAGGAAGCAGCGGGGACGTCGCATGATTGAGCAGTCCTGCGCTTGACCCTCCGACAGGGAGGGTCTTTTCGATTTCAGCCTACGAAAACAAGGCGTTGAAGAGCCCCGCCGTCATTCCGCATGATAAGGTGGGCTTATCATCCGAGAAGTCCACGATAGGTTCACGCAAATGTCGATGGCTTGCCCGAGAGAGTTCACGGTGCCGGGATCGTCGTAACCGCTGCCTGACGGCGTTGTGATGCCGTGGCAAAAGAGTCTGACGAGATAGGCTTGGGCACCAGGGATTTTACGCAGCGAATGCCGAAACAGCCGGTGGCGGCGCCGCTCGGGGTCCCGCTCGCTGGTTCACCATGATGGCAGGCGCCGGCGTGACGTGATGCTGCGCAAGATTCCCCAAATACTCTGCCCATCGACTGGGCGCCGGGAATCCCGATACCGCGAACAGAAGCTCCCTGCCGCAGCGGTGAAACCGGCCGGTGGCGCCCGCGGCGCCGTAAGGCCACGCAACACCGAATTGGGGTGATCGTAGATCATAGACCCGGGCATCCCGTGGCAGTTGCAAGAGCCACTGCCGTACCTCGCGATCGTGCCCACATTCTTGGCGAGAGTAAAAGGCGAGCGCTCCGCGTTGTTTCCACGCACGGATAGCTGCTGTATCGACTGCCTTCAGCCAGCTTTGAATCGACTGATCGCACGTGGTCCGATGCAGCAGTTTGAGAAACTCGCCGAGATCGGCGCTCACATACACGACGACTTCGGGGTCCCGCATGACACACCAGACCGGCCCCGGTAACCCTCGCGCGTTTCCGGTTTCTGCGATCCATCGTCGTCCCTCGCCATCAATCGCGAGGCTCAAGCAGGGACGAAAAACCGCCAGCGGTTCATCCTGATGCCACTGACTGGTGAAATCGATGTACTGAAGCGCGGTGCCATCCAACCCGCAACTTAAAGCTAGGAGCTGCTCGAATTCAGGTGTCAGGGTGCCGGGAAAAGTAGTCCGGAGGGAATCGATTGCCGAAGGCTTAAGGCCAGGGCCCGAATGAATCGGTAAGGTTTGACCCGCGGTATCGATCCAAGGATGCGCGAGCACAGGCAACATTGTGTTGGCGGACATAATGAGTACCTTTATTGCGGTGTCTATGGAGTCAGTAGCGCCTTTGGCTACCGCATTTTCGCTTCAGGTCCGAACTGCACTTGCCTTGGCGGATGCGGCAACGGGGAAAATTGTATGAATCGCCGCCAAAATTTCAAGAGGTACTCGCCGAAGCGGTGCACCGATACGTAGGCCGGAAGGCGTGCGGCGCACCATCTCCTTTACCTAAGACCGGGAAACTGATTCTTAAGGCCGCTCAAGATGAAGTCGATGGCGACCGAGGCAACGATGAGCGCCATGATCCGCGTGACGACATTGATGCCGCAGTGATCTTGAACCGCGTTCGCGAAGGCAAAGGGACGTTCGGCTACAACGCCGCCTCGGGCGAGTACGGTGACATGATCGAGATGGGCATTCTGGATCCGACCAAGGTGACGCGTCTGGCCCTGCAGAACGCCGCCTCGGTGGCCGGGCTGTTCTTAACGACCGAGGCCTCCATCACGGAGGCGCCGAAGGAGGAGTCGCATTCGCACGCCGCGCCGGCGGGCATGGAAATGTGAGCGATCGAGAGAGACGGGCAGTTGCCCGTCTCTCTCCCGTCACGCATTGCAACGAGCCAATCATCGGCCGACAAAGGCGCTGCTTGCCAGTGAGTTATTGTCGCACGCGCACGCGGTGCCTTCCGATTGCTTCTCGGCCCTGTGCGAGGCGGCCACGGGTGTCGGGTCGGCCGTTGATTGCAAAGGAGGAGGTCTACGAGGCCACGGTCTCGCAGACCTCCCGCATGTTTAGTGCTTTTTCTCCGCACTATTGATCGGTATCCGTTTAGAGCGTTCGACTGCGCGAGCGCTCTTAGGAACCGTCACCGTGAGGACGCCGTTTTTGAACGTGGCACTCACTCCATTGTCGTCGACGTCGAGTGCGAGCGGTATCTGACGCTCAAATCGCCCGTAGAACCGTTCGCTATACGTCCGACTGCGGTTCTCGGACTCCGCCCTCTTCTCACCCCGTACGGTCAGTACGCCGTCCTGAAGGAGTACTTCCACGTCGCGCTCCTCGAGGCCGGGCAACTCCGCGGTGATCCGATATTCCTTTTCGGTCTCTTCGACATCCGTGCTCGGCCAGTAGCCGCGACCGCCAAAGAACCCAGTGGCGTCAAAACCCCGGAACATATCGTCGAAGAGTCGATTCATCTCGCGGTGCAAATTCACCACCGAGCCCAACGACCCCGATTGTGCAGATGTACGCTCACGGTCGCCCTTGACCCAGGGCACCAAATCTCGAACATTCATGGTCGTCACCTCCTACTAAAAAAGTTAAAGCCCAGACGAGGCACATATAGAGTGCGCCTCGCGGCTTTCAAGAGGCTCAAAGCGAGTGCCAGTGCCCATCGGACGACCGATATCCCCTCTTGAAATCGACATTTAGTCGGCTAAATTAATAGCCCAGTAGTAGGCCTACTGCTTCGCGCGCCTGCGGTGGAGGAGTAACGATCATGCGTAAAGGCTGGCCAATTGGCTGGAAACTCATGCTGTGGAGCGGCGCGATTGCGGTGCTGTGCGTGTTGGTGCCGGGAGCCGCGGTGACAGGGTTGGTGCAGACCGCGCCGAATCTCGCCGTTCCTGCCACAGCGCTCGGCCTCACACTCATCACGGCGGCGAACCGGGATCGACAATAGACAACGGTTAGATGAAGGCCGTGACGCAGGCCTCGTGACACAGGCATTTCTCATGGTGTGTCGACTCTTGAAATCATGAGGCGTCCCCCTATTTTTGGTGCGAACGCCGCGCGGCTGCGGCGCGGCAACTCTTAACGAAAAAGGAGGAAAATATGTCGCTCTCAACCAAGGCCATGTTGGCCTGCCTTTTAGGCTCTCTCTTGATCCTGCCGTCCGTGGCCGTATCAGCTGATAATGCGACCGCCAAAGCGGAACCGCAGACGCAGAAGGAAACGGTGGAAAAGCGCAAGGCATTGATGGCGGATGCCACCAGCGCAATTCAGGAAACGCAAGCGGCTTTGAAAACCCTGGATGAGGGTAAGACGAGTCAAGCGATTGCCGCGTTGGAGCGGGCGACGGGCAAGCTCGATCTCATCCTTGCTCGAGATCCCAAGCTCGAACTCGCCCCCGCCGGCGTCAGTGTCACCACCTATGATGTTAAAGGCGGTCTCGATGCCGTGAAGCAGATGCGTAAGGAAGCGGAGGACCTGATCGAAGCCGGGCGATTACAGGAGGCTCGCCGCCTGCTTAAGAACCTGGCCAGCGAAACGGTCATCAGCGTGAGCAACATCCCCTTGGCGACCTATCCCGACGCGATCAAGCGGGCGGTCAAACTCATTGATGAGAACAAGCCGGATGACGCCAAGCGCGTCTTGCAAGCCGCGTTGAATACGCAGGTGGTCATTGACACCGTTATTCCGCTCCCCGTCGTCAAAGCCCAGGAGTTTTTGAAGACCGCGGAGGATCTCGCGCAAAAGAAGGATCGCACGAAGGATGACAATGATCGGCTGAAGAGCTCGTTCGATCGCGCCAACGATCAGTTGCAGTTTGCCCAAGCGCTTGGATACGGCACTAAAAAGGACTTTGACAAGATGTACCAGCAGCTTGCGGAGGTTCGCGAAAAGTCCGCTGACAATCAATCGGGGTCAGGATGGTTTGCGAAGATAAAAGCCTCGATCGCGGAACTGCTGAAGTCCAGTCAATCGAAGAAAGGCTAGTTGCCATTAACCCGACCTCGGCGTTACCGGGGTCGGGTCCTTCGAGATGTCACGTACGCGAGCATTGGCGCTGGAGTGGTGTGCGCATCTAGCCGGCGCCCGAAACTCTCGCATGTCTTTTCATCGCGAAGCGCTTGTTGTCGACTCTTTGTAGGCCAAGGGACTCAGCCGCACGAGCGCGAGTTGAGCCGCAAGCCTAGCAATCAAATTCGAGACGCCCAAATATTCTCGCGCCGCCGCAGTACCGGTAAATTGTTCGTCTTGAGCCATGCATCGCCAAATGCTCAAATGCCGCTGCGAACTCGGAATCTGGTGCGCTGGTCGAGACCAATCAGACTACCTTGTGCGCCATGCTGTCGCGTCCCAACCGCTGTAATCTTCATCGTGGACGCTCCCATTCGTTTAAGTGGTTGCTAGACACATCCACTTTGGCACGCTGATGCCGTTTAGGGTGGGGGCGTCCATCCCATAGCTTACGCGAAAATCAGTGTCGGCCAGCTAACGGCAACTTCAAAAGCGCAACCCGCTAAATCTCATGAAGATTCAATCAATTACACGGCCGCGGATATTTTCTGTAGCCTATCACTCCATGCAAGACAGGCTTATAGGCAAAGTCATCATCGTCGCTGGCGCGGGCGGCATCGGTAACGAACTCGCCCGCCGCTACGCCGCCGAGGGCGCGTCCGTGGTGCTCGGCGATCTCGATTTTAACCTCGCCCAATCAACGGTCGCCACCATCGCCGAAGTAGGCGGCACCGCCATCGCCGCGCAACTCGACGGCGGCGACGACGCCTCGCTCAAAGCCATCGTCGATCTCGCCGTCACCACCTATGGTGGCCTGGACGGATTCCACGCCAATTACGCGAACTTTGCCGATGGCGCCGGACAGACCGACGTCCTCGAAATCCCGCTCGACATTTTTGACGACATGATGCGCGTCAACGCCCGCGGCTTCCTGCTCGCAACCCGCCACGCCGTGCGCGCCATGATCGCGCGCGGCGGCGGCTCTATGATCTACACCAGCTCCGCCGCCGTCTACATTGCGGAAACTGTGCGCGTGGCCTACGCCATGAGCAAGGAATCAGCCCATGCGCTGATGCGCCACGTCGCCCATACCTACGGGCCGAAAGGCATCCGCGCCAACGTTATCGCCCCGGGCGTGATCTCCCATCCACGCTTCGATGAGGTGATGCCGAAGGAAATAGTCGCCGAATTCATGCAACGAAACCTGCTGAAAACCCGCCTGGGCCGCCCCATCGATATCGCCGCGATGGGGGCCCTACTGATGTCCGACGAGGGCAGCTACATCACCGGCCAAGTTCTCACCGTGGACGGCGGTAACACGATGCGTCCTTGAGTAAGCAAGACCCGGTGGCGCTCTTGGGGGGTAGTAAAAGATGAATTCTTCCACCATTCCTGTTTTGGTAGTCGGTACGGGCTTTGGCTGCCGCATACAGATCCCAGCGCTGCGCGCATCGGGTTTCAACGTCGTCGGCCTCGTCGGTGGCAACGCGGCACGCACAAACGAACGTGCCAAGGCGAACGGCGTGCCACGGGCGTTCACCGATCTCGACGAGGCAATCGCCCGCACGGGCGCAGTGGCCGTTACGGTGGCAACTCCGCCGCATACACACGCACCATTAACCCTCGCCGCCATTGCGCGCGGCTGTCACGTTCTTTGCGAGAAGCCGTTCGCCAAGGATGCGGCCGAGGCGCGCACGATGCTCGATGCCGCCGAGCGGGCTGGTGTGACCCACCTCATCGGCCATGAGTTCCGATGGGTTCCTGAACGTGCGATGGGTGCACGGTTGATCGTCGAGGGGCTCATTGGCGAACCTCGCTTTGTGACGTTCACGCAGTTCACGCCGTATCTCGTGAATCCGCTCGATATGCCGGAATGGTGGTTCGACAGCGGAGCCGGCGGCGGCTGGCTGGGTGCTGCAGGATCTCATCAGATCGATTGGGTACACACATGGTTGGGCGATTTCGCATCATTGAGTGCGGCGCTGCCGATTGTGACCCCACGCAAAGATGGTGCGGAGGATACCTATGTCTTCCGATTTCGCCTCGCCACGGACGCAGAAGGCGTCGTGCAGCAGACCGCCGCGGCCTGGGGTCCCCCTCTGGATATGGTACGCGTCGCAGGAACCAAGGGAACGTTGTGGATTGAAAACAATGCCATTTGGGTCGCCAATCGCGACGGAACCCGCCAGATCCCGATCGCGCAGGATCTCGCACTGCCGCCATCCCCGCCGATGGTGAGTGACGATCCGCGCCAGAAGACCCCCAAATGGCAGATGCTCAGACAAATTGAACTGCCGCCTTACACGCGGTTGTGCGAGGCGTGGCGCGCCAGGATTGAAGGTGGCGAACCGCCTAATACTGTTCGCGTTCCGAGTTTCGTCGATGGAATCGCCTGCATGGAAGTACTGGACGCGATCCGGTCATCTGCCGCGAACGGCGGCGCGCTTGTCAAAATCGAACACAGAATGAGTTGAGTTTTCCGCTGTTACTATTTTAATCAAGCCATTGAGACTACAGTGAGGCCGAACAAACCAGAAAGACAATCGATATGGTATCTAGCAATGGGCGTCTATCGACAGCTCGATTTATTGCGACATATCGCGGGCGAATCCACGAGTGTAGTGGCGCCGTGACCGGCTGGTATCAACGCAAGATCGTCCCGCACATTATCCGCATGGGCTGCGGCTGCGCGCTGATGGACGAGTACCGGCAGCACATCATACCGAAGGCGCGAGGACGGGTTCTGGAGATCGGGCTGGGCGCAGGGGCCAATCTGCGCTTTTACGATGCCGCAAACGTCACCCAAGTCTTGGGAATAGAACCTTCCCCGGAATTGCGCGCCATGGCGATACGGGCAGAACGACCCGCTACGATTCCGATCGAGGTCGTGGAAGCTGCAGGGGAGGCGTTGCCGTTCGCTATGGAGAGTTTCGACACAGTGATTTGCACGTTTACCTTGTGCTCGGTCGACGATGTCGGGCTCACGCTTGCGGAGGCGCGACGCGTGTTGAAGCCGGGGGGCCGTTTTCTGTTTTGCGAACATGGACGTTCACCCGATTATCGTGTGCAGAAATGGCAGCGGCGCATCGAACCTGTCTGGAAAGCGGTTTTTGGAGGTTGTCACATCACGCGAGCGGTGCGCGGC
>Ga0302326_10025988_pt1 | contig 11853 bp, 7 predicted proteins | sample Palsa_T0_3_FD_202264 | JGI IMG/M metagenome (GOLD analysis project Ga0302326, IMG submission 202264) | Peat permafrost microbial communities from Stordalen Mire near Abisko, Sweden - Palsa_T0_3 | ecosystem: Environmental > Terrestrial > Soil > Palsa > Peat permafrost | place: Sweden: Abisko... | reverse complement strand
AGTGTTCATTTTGCAAGGGTTATGACCCCATTTTAGTTACTAGCTTGCTAAGATGTGTACCGGTACTCTCAAAGAAAATAGTACTGGGGGGCGGACAAGTTTGTCGAGCGGTTGAACTGGGGTCCGAAACCCGGGGAAAAACCTCGACGAAGGCAGACGTACATGCGACGCGCAGGCGCGCGATTTTCGGGTTGCGAGGCCGCGTTTTGACGGGCGATACTTTTCTCTCAGGACTGCTAAATTCATGCCGGCTACGAGCCCAGCCCATTCGCAGAACACTGCCGCAGAAACGACGAACCTGATCACAGTCTCCCGAACCTCGCCGCGCGAGGCAACGAGCCTCTGCGAGGAACTGGAGTGCGGGAATATTCTCTATTTTTCCGAGCCGCCATTTCTGATTCCCGCGGAGGATCGCGAGGCGCTGCTGGGGCAGAAGCAGAGCAGCGCGGCGTTTCACAAGAACGTGGCGTATCGCCCCGCGGAGGATCGCGTTACCGGCCTAGACGAGAGTGACGCTGCGGGAGCCGAGCGACTGCACGCGATCCTGCGCGGGTATTCGCAGAGCGCGATGAAATTCCTCGGCGAGTTGCTGACACCCTACGCCGGGAAGTGGAAGCTGGACTATGCGAGCTTTCGTCCCATCGAGGAGCGCGGGCGCGTAGCGCGTCTGCACGCCCGCAATGACTTGCCGCATGTGGACGCTTTTCCCACACGGCCGACGAACGGCGACCGCATCCTGCGGCTGTTCACAAATATCAATCCCACGCAGAGCCGCGTGTGGATGACGGCGCCGCCGTTTGCGGCGATCGCGCCGTATTTTGCGAAATCCGTCGGCTTGCCAGCGGCGCAATGGCAGGGCGCCCTGAGCGCGAGCCTGCGGAAACTTGCCCGTGCGGTGAACTGGCCCGGTGCGCGGCGGTCGCCTTACGACCAGTTCATGCACGCGTGCCACAATGCCATGAAGGAAGACACGGCATTCCAGCAGTCCGCCGCGATGCAACGCTGGGAATTTCCGCCGAATGCAACGTGGATGGTGTTGACCGATTGCGTGAGTCACGCGGTGCTGGAGGGACAGTATGCCCTGGAGCAAACGTTCATCATTTCGCGCGCAGCGATGGTGCGCCCGGAGCTGGCGCCGGTAGCCATCCTTGAGCGCCTCGCAGGACACCCGCTAACCGGGGCGTAAGACTAAAGGCTGTCGTCGGCGCCGCACAACAGCAACTTGCTTCTCGCGTGATTGTTATCAAATTTGCTGCGACGGTAGGGGTCGTAGTTTTCCGCAACGTCTGCCCGTACGCTGTTGTTACGGCCCGAGGATCGGCGGGGAAAAGCGCACAGGCTGAAGCCCGTGCTACCAAAGGCAGGACGATGCCGCGGAGCATACCGCTCATAGGCAGGAATGCCTATGCTACCTAACGTTTACGGCTGGGTTGTCAGGAAATCCTTGGCCGAAAGTTTATCGATTCGGCGGCGGCTGCTGCGAGGGCGGCTCTGGCTGTGGCTGCGTAGGGGGCGGTTGCTGCGGCGCTTGGGTGGGCGGCTCGCCCTGCGGCGGCCCTGTTTGTCCGGGCTGAGTCGGCGGTGGTGTTTGTCCGGGTTGACTCCCAGGTGTGCCGGGCTGGCTCGCGGGTGGGGCAGCGCCGGGCGGCTGGGCCGGAGGGGGCGGCGGTGGATTGGCGGGCTCCCCGCCCGGCTGAGGCAGCGGTTGCCGACCGAAATCAGGACGACCGCCTCCGCTCGATATGGAGCCCTGCCCACCCTGGGGCTCGCCGCGACCGGCGTAAATCGTTCGCGCATGGCGGTCCGGCGCGCGCAACTCTCTTGGCGTCACCACGATGAGCAACTCGGTGTCTTGATAGGTATCGCTATGGTCGCCGAAGGCGTAACCGAGCGGACCGGGAATCTCCGCGAACCCAGGGAGACCGGTGATGGAGCGCGTTTCCTCGCGGTCGCTGAGTCCGCCGAGAACCGTTGGCTCGTCTTCTTTCAAACGCACGGTCTGGCTCAGGGTACGATTGGACAAAATCGGGATGCCGTTGATGGCGGCGTTGGCAAGGGCGCGAATCTCAAATTCCAATTGCAGCGTGACTTCGTGGTTGGGATGCAGGGTAGGCGTAGCCTTCATTTTGATGCCCAAATCCTCAAACTCGGCGCCCGGATACGGCGTCTGCCCGGAGGTGCCGTTGTTGCTGGCGGCAAAGGCTGAAGAATCGAGGACCACGCCGACCACGCCGGAGCCGGAAACGGAACCAGAGGCAACGAAAGCTACGTCTGGCAAGCCATCGTTGCTGGTACTAAGCGCGGAAGTGATGATCGCGCTGGGCCCAGCGGGCACGGGGAGCTGCACCCCCTGCGCGAGCAAGCCGCCGGCGGTGAATGTGCCGTCGCCATTGGCGACAAAGAAACTGAGCGTGGCGCTACCTTCATTGGTGACGGCTAAATCGGGTGTGGCGCCGCCGCTGAAGCTGGCGGCCACGATGCCGGTGGGATCGGTGGCACCGACGCTAAAGGGGGAGTTGGCGGCGGCAGTGAACGCGCCGGCGGCATTGGCGCTACCAAGATACACCGAGATGGTGCCGTCGAACTGATTCACTACGGCAAAGTCGGTAACGCCGTCAGCGTTGAAGTCACCGGTGGCAATGGCGGTGGGGATGTTGCCTACCGCGATGGGTGAGCCGGCGGCCTGCGTGAAGGTGACGTTTAGATTGCTGTCGACGCTGCTCAGCCAGATGACCACGCCGCCCACGGTGGCAGTACCACCGGGAAGTGTCGGGTTCTGCGCGACGATGGCCAAGTCCGTTTCATTGGTGGTATTGGCGGCATTGTTGAAAAAGCCTGTGGCCAACGCGACGGGGCCACGCTCGACGATGGGCGCGGTGTTGTCGAGCAGGAAGGGCGAGGCGGGAAATTCCGTGAAGGTGCCGTCGCCATTGCCGCGGAAAAGCGAAATGGTGTTGTCGCCTTGATTGGCTACAGCGATGTCCAGAAAGCCGTCGCCATTAAAATCCTGCACCACCACGGCGCTGGGATTTTTGCCCACGGTAATGGGGGAGTTGGGAGCCTCGACGAAAGTGCCGTCACCATTGCCGAGCAGAATGGAGATGGTGTTGGAGGCGGCGTTGACGAGGACCAGGTCATCGGGCTGGGTGGCGGTGAACTTGGTGGTGTCATTGCGGAAGACGCCGGTGGCTACGGCGACTTGGCCGGCTTCCGTGGTGGCGTTGAGGGGCGGAGTAAGCGGTGGATTGCTTACCGTAAGGAAGTTTCCGTTGTCCTGATTCTGCAAAATGGTGAAGGATGTGGTTCCCGAGTTGTTATAGACGACGGCGAGGTCCGGCTGCGTGCCGCCGGTGAAGTAGTTTGCAACGAGCGCCGAAGGGTTGGCGCCCACGGTGAACTGCGTGAGCGGAAAACTAGTGGGGCTGAAGTTGGCGAGTCCGGTGAGGGCGATGTTGTTGGTGGTGCTGGAGCCGCCGGTGAGGCTGCCAGAGAGCAGCGAAAGAGTGATGGGATAACGGTCGCCGACGAAGAAAGTGGCGGGCTTGCCATTCTGCGCGCGCAAGAGAACTTCACGGCCGCTACGCAGCACGGAGAGCGACTGGGAAAAATTGGCGGCCACGGAGCCGAGTGTGACGAGGAAAGTGCTGTCGCCGCCGCCGATGGGCAAAATGGAGGTGGCGCTGGAAATGCCGTTGCCGGTGAGAATGGAGGCCAAGGCGGTGAGCGCGCTGGCGGCGGTGGTGGCGGCCGCGAGCGTGCTGATCTGCTGGGGCGTGAGGACCGTTGCCTGGAGAGGAAATGGCGTGGTGAGGCCGAGGTTGCGCGCCGTGCCGGAGTCGACCTCGAGCAGTTCGATCTCGAGCAGCACTTCGCCGCGAGCGCGCTCCGCCTGCTGCACGATTTCGCGGGCCAGCGCCAGGCGCTCCGGAGTGTCGCGCATGGTGATGGCGCGGGCGGCGGCGTTCAGTTCCATGTGCGTGCTGCCGGTGAGCTCGCGCAGGACGCGCAGCAATTCGGTCATGTCTTCATTGGCCACGGAGTTGGGCAGGGGAAAAGTCTCTTCGCCAACGATGGCGTACTGCTTGTGCTTCTCGGCGGTGTTGGGGGCGACGTACATGAGCTTGTCGTCCAAGGGTCGATAGAATGTGCCGGTTTCCGTGCCGAGAATGTTCATGGCGGTGGTGAAATCCACGTCCGAGGCGCGAAATTTTACCGGGCGCGAGGTCACATCGTTGTCGAAAGAGACCTGGATGCCGAACTGCTGCGCCACCTGTTCGTAGGCGTTGCGCGTGTCGCCGCGGATGTTGAAGGTGCGTTTGCCGGGCTTGGGCTTTATTTTCGGGAAATCGTCGGGGATGACGGTCTGCGGCGGAAGTTCGTCGTCCATGGATTTCATTTCGAGGAGGCGCTCGGCGAGGACGGTGTTGCCGGGATCGATGCGCAGGCCCTTGTTGAGCTCGGCGGTGGCATCCACCAAGCGGCCGGAGAGGGCGTAGCGTTCGGCGGCTTCGGCGTGCTGACGGATTACTTTCGAGCGTAGAGCGGCTTCGCGTTCCAGGATGGCGCGATTTTTTGGCGCCTTCTGAGCGGCTTCCTGATAATCGTGCCAGGCTTCCTCGGTTTTTCCGGCGGCGTCGGCTTTGTCGCCGCGATCAGCGGCTTTTTGTGCGGCGTAGTCTTCGGGGGGACGCGGTTCGTCCGGGCCGGGTTCTTGGGGCGATGGAATGCGTGCGAAAGCGTTGATCCCGCTGAAGAAGAGAAGCAGACTCAGCGCGGCGCAGAGGAACGCGCAAGGGGCGATGCCAGCAAGCGCGATGCCGCGGGCAAGCGTTGCGGAGGTGAGTTGGGCGCGGGACATGGGCGTCTTTGGCAAAGGAATCATTCTACCGTAGGCTGGGAGGAGGGAAAGCGGACTAGAATAGTCCGGTTGACGTAAGTGACTAGGAGCGGTAAACTTAGACCGTACTTGCAAATCATTAGCAACTGGAGAATCTTAGTGCTTTCTGCGTTTTTGATTGCCTTGCGCGAGGGTGTCGAAGCGGCGCTGGTGGTCGGCATCATACTGGTTTATCTCTCCCGCACCGGGCGGCAGCAACTGGCCCGGTTCGTGTGGTCCGGCGTGGCGGCTGCGGCGGCGCTGAGCCTGGCCGTGGCTATCGCGCTGCAACGCTGGCAAATCAGCGAAGACGGCTTTGAAGGCGTGCTGCTGCTGGTGGCGGCCTTCTTCGTTGTTACGATGATCGTTTGGATGAATCGCGTTGCGCGGCATTTGAAGAAAGATATCGAGTCAAAGGTGGAGGCTTACGCAGCGAAGGCGGGCCAAGCGGCAGGATGGGGGATTTTCTTTTTTGTTTTTTTGATGGTGGTGCGCGAGGGGGCGGAGCTGGCGCTGATTTTGCGCGCGGTGGAGCTGTCCAGCGAAGGGTTGCAGACTTGGATTGGAACGGCGGCGGGGATTGCGGCGGCGGTGGCAGTCGGGGTGTTCTTTTTTAAGGGCACCTTGCGCGTGCAGCTTTCGCGCTTTTTTGCCGTCACCAGCGTGATTCTCATGCTCGTGGCGCTGCAACTGGCGCTGACCGGCGTGCATGAACTCAGCGAGGCGCGCTGGCTGCCCTCCAGCAAAAACGAGATGGCGGTGATCGGCCCCATCGTCAACAATGAGATTTTCTTTTTTGTATTTGTTTTCGGAGCGGCGGCGTTGCTGATCTTCCGCGAATGGCAGACGGTTTCGCATTCGCGCGCGGCGCAAGAAGCCTCCACGAACGCCGAGAAGCGGCTGGTCGAATCGCGCAACCGGCGGCAACGGCGTTGGATGGCCGCCGCGGCGGTGGCTTCGCTGGCGGTGATCCTGGTACTGACGGCGGATTTTATTTATGCGCGGGCGAATTCGGCGCCGCCGAGCGCGCGCTTGATCGCCGCCAGCGGCAAGCAGGTGCGCGTGCCGATTAGCGAAGTCGACGATGGGAAGCTGCATATTTTCCTCACGGACGCTGGCGGCCAATCGCTGCGCTTTCTGGTGATCAAGAAGCCGAATGGGTGGGGCACGGCACTGGATGCATGCCGGATCTGCGGGGCGGAGGGCTACCGGCAGGATGGGCAGAATGTGATTTGCCGGCATTGCGGATCGGCGATCTATGTGCCGACGATTGGCGAGGCGGGCGGGTGTAACCCGATTGGCGTGCCGGCTCGTGTTGAGGGGACGGATTTGGTCTTGGATACGGCGGCGTTGACGCTGGCGGCCAAAGAAATTCCGAAGTAAGCGACTTATTAAAATGTTTCTACGACTCGTTGCCGATTCGTTTACGCGGCGGCCGCGGCGCAAGCTGCTGACCGGTGCGGCGCTGGCGTTGGGCATGGCGGTGGCCACGGCGGCGTTGAGTGTGTCGCTGGATGTGGGGGATCGGCTGGCGCGGGAGTTTCGCAGCCTGGGCGCAAATTTGGTGGTGACTCCGGCGGCAGATTCTTTACCGCTGGAGATTGGCGGCGTGGATTACCGGCCGGCGAATTCTGGGGCCTACCTGGCAGTTGCGGACTTGCCGAAGATAAAATCCATTTATTGGCACAACAATATTATTGGTTTTGCGCCGCTGCTTGAAGCGCGCGCAATGGCTTTGCCGTTTGCGCTGGAAAACGGAAAATTGCGTCAGACGGCCAACTGGATCGAGGACGTACCGCTGATTGGGACGTGGGCCGATCATGGTGTGCCTTTGCCTGACGGCAGAGAGTTTCGAACTGGGATAGCGAAGACAAATCCCTGGTGGCGAATCGATGGGCAATGGTTTTCGGACGATGCCAGGGAATGCGTTGTTGGCACCGCTTTTGCTCAGAAGAATAAAGTCAAGATCGGAGACGAAATATCGTTCGCCGTTGGTGATGTCACAAAAATTCCGTCGCCGTTCAAAGTTATGGGGATCTTGTCGTCGGGCGGTCCCGAGGATAACTCCGTTCTGGTTGCGCTATCACAGGCGCAATTGTTGACCGGCCGGCCGGGGCAATATCGCAAGCTGTATGTTTCGGCATTGACCAAGCCGGAGGACAGCTTTGCGAAGCGCGATCCGAAGACGATGAATGCGGATGAGTTTGAGCGCTGGTCGTGCAGCCCGTATGTTTCGTCGATCGCGTATTCGATTGCGCAGGCGTTGCCGGGGACGGACGTGCGGGTGATCCGGCGCGTGGCCGAGGGCGAAGGAAATATTTTGACGCATGTGCGGACGCTGCTGTGGCTGGTGACGTTTGCGGCGTTGCTGGCGGCGGCGCTGGCGGTGGGAGCGTCTTCGGCGGCCAGCGTGATGGAGCGGCGGTCGGAAATTGCGTTGATGAAAGCGATTGGGGCGGGGCGCGGGTCGGTGGGGTTTTTGCTGGCGGCGGAGCAGTTGCTGCTGGCGCTGGTGGGTGGCGGGATTGGGTATGCGCTGGGCATTATTTTGGCGCGCATGGTAGGGGAGAGAATTTTTGGCGCGGCACCGGAGCCTTCGCTGCTGGTGTTTGTGATTATTTTGGGGCTCGCGGCGGGCGTGACGATGCTGGGCAGCGCCATTCCGCTGCGGCGGGCGGCGCATTTTCAGCCCGCGCCGATTTTGCGAGGCGAGTGATGGGCGGGTCGCTGGTTGGCAATCGCAAGATGTTCTGGCGCATCCTGCGGCGCATGCTGCTGGCCAATCGCGGGCGTGTGCTGGTGATTTTGCTGGCGCTGGCGGCAGGCGCGGCGATTACCGCGGCGATGCTCAATCTTCAGATCGATGCAAAACGCCGCCTCACTGCTGAATTTTCTGTTCTGGGCCCGAACATTTTAATTGTGCCCGCGCAAACGGATTCGGATGCCACTTCGAGAGCGACGCTCGACGAGAGAATTCTTGATGAAGTGCCGCCCACATCCCCCGATGGATGGACACCCGTGAATGCCTTGGGGTATTTGTACCTGCTGGCTGATGCATCGGGGCCAACTTCGCGAACATATCAGCCTGTCGTCATCGCGGGAGTGCGCAGCTCGCTTGCAGATAAGAGGGTCGCAGCGATGAGGCATAATCGGCGGCCGGTAGATGGACATTCTTGTATTGTGGGCGGCAAGGTTGCCGCGCAAATGCATCTTCAAGTAGGCGATCAACTATCGCTCCACGGGGTCGCGGGCGAGCAGCCATGCAGGGTGATCTTTCTGAGGAATATGGGCGATGCCGGAGACGCGCAGATTTCTCCAGAGCTCGAGGTGGCGCAACGGCTCGCCGGACTTCCGGGGCGTATCAGCTTGATCGAGTTGACCGCCCGCGGTACTTCCGAACAGGTGAACGACTATCTCGAAGCCCTCCGGAAACGGGTTCCAAATGCTGGAGTGCACGGTGTCTACCAGTTTTCTGAAGCGCAGGGGAAAATTTATTCAAAGATCAGCGGACTACTGACGGCGACGGTGGTGTTGGTGCTGGTGCTGACGGCGCTGTGCGTCATGGCGGCGATGACCAACGTGGCCATGGAGCGGCGCAACGATGTGGGATTGATGAAAGCCATTGGCGGGGCGACGCGACGCGTGGTGCGCTTGTTTCTTACGGAGGCGGCGCTGCTCGGCTTGGTGGGCGGCTTGATTGGCGCGGCGTCTGGGATTCTGCTCAGCATGGAATTAGGCAAAGCGGTGTTCGGCGTGGCGGCGCGCCCCCGGCTCATTGTGTATCCTATATCCGTGGGCTTAACCATTTTGGTGGCGATTGCGAGTTCGTTTCCGCTGCGGCGGCTGGCCAGCGTGCGGCCGGCGGCGGTGTTTCGGGGTGAGGCGTGACGTCTACGTTGCCAGTGCCGCTTCCGGTGGCCAACGCAGTGACGACGCAGACGCCACGGACCGTGGCCGCGGCGCAGGTGGTCATCGATGCGCTCGTCAAACAGTACGACAATCTGCGTGCGCTGGCGGGCGTGAGCTTCACGGTGCAGCGCGGCGAGTGGGTGGCGCTCATGGGGCCATCCGGCTCCGGGAAAACCACGCTGATCAATATTCTTGGCGGGCTCGATACCTTCACCTCCGGCCGCATCTCCGTGGACGGCGTGGACCTCGCGAAGCTGAGCGAGAACGAAGTGGTCCGCTACCGCGCGGAAAAAGTGGGCTTCGTGTTTCAGCAGTTCCACCTGGTGCCGTATCTGACGGCCCTCGAAAATGTGATGCTGGCGCAATACTTCCACAGCTCGACGGACGAAAAGCAGGCCGTGGAAGCGCTGAAGCGTGTGGGCCTTGGCGACCGGCTCGGGCATGTGCCCGCCAAGCTGAGCGGTGGCGAACAGCAACGCGTGGCCATCGCGCGCGCGCTCATCAATCAGCCGAAATTAATTTTGGCGGACGAGCCCACCGGCAATCTCGATGAAGCCAACGAAAACATCGTACTGCGGATTTTCCGCGAGCTGCACGACGCCGGGCACACCATCCTGATGGTTACGCACGATCCGGATATCGCGCGGCAGGCCGACCGCACCATCGAACTGGCGCATGGCCATCTGCAATTTGATAGCGCGCAGCACGGGCCGGGGCATCCGTTGCATTGTCCGCTGGCGAATACCGGAGATTGCTGCACCGAGCCGCCGAGCGTGACCACCGTGGAAGATCAGATCCGCTTTGACCACCTGCTCGAGCAAATATGGATTTGCAGCGAGGAAATCAAGCCGGCGCTCATTTCGCAGTTGCGCGTGGAAGGACCGTCCGGACGGTTGCCGCTGATCACCGACGAACCCACGAAGCGCGTATTGACGCGCATGTCCGAGGTGGCGCTGGTGAAATTGCGCGATGACGAAGCCCAGCTTACGCCCATGGGCTCGATTCGCGCGCGCGACGTGGTACGTCGCCATCGCCTCGCCGAGCGGCTCTTCAAGGACACTTTTGCGATTGAAGATAGCGAAGCGCACACGCAAGCCTGTAAGTTTGAGCACATCATCAGCCCGGAGCTGGATCAGCGCATCTGCACGTTTCTCGGGCACCCAACCACATGCCCGCACGGCAAAGCCATTCCGCCGGGAACCTGCTGCGTGAACATCCGACACGACAATTCCAACGGCGCCAAGTGATGAACATCTGCCCCGACCGCAAAAATGCCCACGCCGCTTGACCCACGCAAAAAACCGACCGCGGTAAAAATTCACGTCTCGAACGGCGCGGGTGTGGACATTACCTGGGCCGACGGGCATAGCAGCCACTACGACTTTCCGTATTTGCGCGATGCCTGTCCCTGCGCCACGTGCAATGACGCGCGGGAAAAAAAAGCGGACGAGGAAAAAAGGGAAGCGGAGGGCAAAACTGGAGCAGCTTCGCCGGCTGTGCCGGTACCCTCGAGTTCGCCGCTGCTGCCCATGTTCAAACCCAAAGCGAAGGCGCAATCCGCTACTTCGGTGGGAAACTACGCAATTCAAATTAATTTTTCCGACGGGCACAACACCGGAATTTACAGCTACGAGCAGCTGCGCATGATTTGCCCTTGCCCGCAGTGCGCCGCGGCGTTTCGCGCGTAGTAACCTTCGCAACCCATCGCGTCGCGAACCACACACTCGTGGCCTGCGCCACACGCAACGCCAGTCGCCCCGTGTTCTGCGAATCGACGTAATCGAAACAATCCAAGCCACTTACAGGAAGTGCCGGTCCCGCTCGCTCGCGGCGCGCTGCTTGCATTACTCCTCAATGCGGTCGCGCCAGTTCGCTGCCTCGGAGGACAACATGTCATCGCTCGCGGAAAAGTTTCTGCAACATCGTCAGTGCCAAAACCGGCTCGCCGTTCCAGGCTTACCCATCGATTGGATTCCCATCGCTTGGCTGCCCATCGCCCTGGCATTGCTATTGCTCACCACGATTTTTGCCAGCACCGCGAAACCGGCGCAACAGTCTGGCGGCGACAACTCACCTGAAACGAATACGTCGCCGCAAGCGACGGCGCCACCGCGGGTCGCAATTCCGCCTGTTGGCGAAGGCTGCCTGCTCTATCGTTCGGGTGACTCGGGCGAGTATCTGCCGCTCACCCTGGTGCACACCGATGCCGCGCTCGACGTGCGCGGTCTGGTGATTTCCGCAACGGTGACGCAGCAGTATTTCAACTCTGCCGCAACGCCGCTCGAAGCCGTCTACGTTTTCCCGCTGCCGCACGACGCCGCGGTCTATGACATGGAGATTCACATCGGCAATCGCGTGATCCGCAGCGTGATCCGTGAACGCGAGGAAGCCAAGCGCGTCTACAGCGCGGCCAAAGCGCAGGGCCAGCGCGCCGCGCTCGTTGAAGAAGAGCGCCCCAACGTTTTCACCACCTCGGTCGCAAACATCATGCCGGGCGATCACATTGATGTACGCCTGCGTTACGTCGAGCCGTTGCGCTGGGCGGACGGCACGGTCCGGCTGACCTTCCCGATGGTCGTGGGGCCGCGTTACATCGCCGGCACGGCGGCCACAGGACATAGCGGCACAGGCTGGGCGCTCGACACCGACGCTGTTCCCGATGCTTCGCGCATCACGCCGCCGGTGCGCAATCCCGAGAGCACGCGCCCCGGCCACGATATTTCCGTTACCGTGGATCTCGATCCCGGTTTTGAAACCAGTGCCGTCAACTCCATCTCCCACCCGGTGACGATCAATCGCCTGGGGGACGGCCGGCAGCACATCACGCTGGCCACGGGAGCGACGATTCCCAATAAGGATTTCATCCTCGAGATGCAACAAGCCGTCAGCACGCAGCCGAAGACCGCGATGTTCCTCTCTCCCGACCGCGAAACCGGCGAAACCAATTTTCTGCTCACCGCGTTTCCCCCCACTGTGGCGCCGACCGAGCGCGACCCCGTTGAGATGCACTATGTGATCGACATTTCGGGGTCCATGGAGGGCACGTCTATCACGCAGGCGCGCGCCGC
>Ga0302326_10025984_pt1 | contig 11855 bp, 12 predicted proteins | sample Palsa_T0_3_FD_202264 | JGI IMG/M metagenome (GOLD analysis project Ga0302326, IMG submission 202264) | Peat permafrost microbial communities from Stordalen Mire near Abisko, Sweden - Palsa_T0_3 | ecosystem: Environmental > Terrestrial > Soil > Palsa > Peat permafrost | place: Sweden: Abisko... | reverse complement strand
TTACGAGGGCCGGCCGAAAATGCTTTTCGCCATCAACAATTTTTACCCGCTGGCAGGACTGTGGCTGATGGGACTGCTGCTGGGAGCGTGGAAGAAAAAATCCGCTTAGAGGATTGCCTCGCGTTCGCGTCGCGCGCTTTTATCTGGTAGCGCTAGCGGGAATCGAACCCGCATTTCGGCCTTGAAAGGGCCGCGTGCTAACCGTTGCACCATAGCGCCACTGTGTTCTACTTCGGCCCGCGTTCGGGATTTCAATCCTAGCATACTGGCTGCGCTTAATCAGGGCCGCACCGGTGGCGAAGATCGCCGCGCGCAGCATCAGCCGCCGTGTAGTTCCTTGTGTTCCTCGTGCCAGGCCATTTGTATGGCTTCGAGTTTGCCTTCGCTAGAATCCTGCGGATCGCCGGTGAAACCTTCCAGTCCGATCACCCATTTGTGCAGGTCCGTGTAGCGGACAGTGAGAGGATCGGTGTCCGGATATTTCTCAGCGAGCTGGATGCCGATTTCTTCTGCGTTGCTCCAATCGAATTTAGGTGACATGCGTCGAACCTCCGATTAATGATCGGCTTCTTTTGCGTAGTTCTTGTTCCATTCGGGGATCTCGACCACTAAATCGCGAGTGCCGTCGGGCACGCACTGGCATCCCAGACGCGATTTCGGCGTGAGGCCCGGCGCTTCGTCCAGCTGATCGAGTTCCGCGTCGGTGGCTTCGTTGCACGATTCCAGGCCTTCGTGCACGATCACGTGGCACGTCGAGCAGGCGCAGACGCCCCCGCATGCGTGGTCCAGGCCCATGTGGGCGCCCGTGGAAATGTCCAGAATGCTTCCCGGCAGGCCGTCGTGGCCGAACGGAACCTTCGCCGGATCCACCTCGACGATTTTGTCCTCTCCGACGAACGTGACCTTGAATTTTCGGGTCGCGGGCGTAAATTTCGCCTGCTCGATATACGGATTTGAGCCGCCCATGGTCGACCTCCTCTCGTCAATTCTCTTGATTCGATTTCAGCAAATCGCTCTAGACCTGGCCGAGTCGCTTGCCCTCGAGCGCCTCTGACAAAGCGTGGTTCATCTGCAATTCCGCCAGGTGCTCCGTCGCGGTGTTTAGCGCATCGAGCCGCGTGCGAATCAGTTTGTAATCACGGCCGGACATGGCTTCGCGCAATAGTGCGACAGCATCGTCGATCGCGCGACGTTCGTCGCCAGCGAGCGCCTGCGCCTGATCGCGCGCGAGCGATTTCTGCGTTGCGACGAGCGTGATTTCCGCTTCGTTACGCGCCTCGATCAATTGCCTCTCGGTGAAGTCCTGTTCGGCATGCTCGATCGATTCCTCGAGCATGCGCTCGATTTCCGTATCGCCCAACCCGTAGCTCGGCTGCACTTCGATCGAATGCTGCGCGCCGGCCCTTAGATCCTTCGCGGAGACCTGCAGGATTCCACTCGCGTCGATCAGAAATTTCACTTCGATGCGCGCGAGTCCCGCCGGGCCAGGCGGAACGCGCAGCGTGAAGCGCGCAAGCGAACGGCAATCCTTGGCCAGTTCCCGCTCGCCTTGAAGCACGTGAATGTCGATGCCCGTCTGATTTTCAACGCCCGTGGTGAACATTTCCTGCGCGCTCGCCGGAATCGTGGAGTTGCGCGGGATGATCTTGGCGACCACGCCGCCCATGGTTTCGATGCCCAGCGAAAGCGGCGTCACATCCAGCAGCAGCATATCGCGCACGCCCGATTCCAAAATGTCGGCTTGTACGGCCGCGCCCAACGCCACCACTTCATCCGGATTGAGCTCAATGTGCGGGCGGCGCCCGAAGAATTCTTCCACGCGCCGCCGCACCAGCGGCACGCGCGTGGAGCCTCCGACGAGCACGACCTCGTCAATATCCGAAGGCGCTAGCTTGGCGTCGCCCAGCGCCATTTTCACCGGACCGATCGTGCGCTCGACGATGGGCGCGATCCAGGATTCAAATTCCGCGCGCGAGAATTCGCGCACCCACGTGCCGCCGCCAGGCAGATCGAAAATCACAGCAGTGCGATCCTCCGCCGATAAATCGTGCTTCGCGCGAATCAGCGATTTGCGCAATTCCTGCACGGCTTCCGGGTGCGCGGCCAGATCCACACCGTGCTCGCGCAGAATTTCTTCACGCGCTCGCGACAGCAACAGATTATCCAGATCGTCCCCGCCCAGGTGCGTATCGCCATTCGTCGAAAGCACCTGATAAATCTCGCCTTCGCCGGTGGAAACGAGCTTGAGGATGGAAATATCGAACGTTCCGCCGCCGAAATCGTAGACGGCCACCTTTCCACTGCGCTTTTCGTGCAGACTGTAAGCCAGCGCCGCCGCGGTGGGCTCGTTGACCAGGCGGAGCACCTCGAGGCCAGCCAGCCGTCCGGCGTCTTTGGTGGCTTGGCGCTGCGCGTCATTAAAATAGGCGGGCACGGTGATCACCGCGCGATCGACAGGCTCGCCGAACAATTGCTCGGCCCATTGACGCAGTTCGCGCAGGATAAACGCGGAAATTTCCGGCGGAGTGAGCACGCGATCGCCCAAGCGCACGCGCAAAACATTGGCGCTTTCCGGAGCAATCTCGAACGGGAACAACTTCAGTTCGTCCTGAACGTCGTCGATGCCGCGGCCCATCAATCGTTTCACGGAATAGATGGTGCGGCTCGATTGCGTAAGCAGCCGCCGACGCGCCGGCTCGCCGACCAGAATCGCGCCGTCCGGATCCACGCTCACAATCGAAGGACACAGCGGCGTTCCGTAGGGTCCCTGCACGCACCTGGGCCGGCCCGTAGCCGGATCCTGATACGCGATCAGGCTGTAGGTGGTGCCAAGATCGATTCCGACTGTCTTGCTCATTCCGTACGAATCCCCCTGCTTTAGCAATTTTCGGCGAGTTCCCCGTGAACGCCGGCGACCAAATTGCGAATGTAGGAGCGGCGATTCAGCGCGGCGTTCATGCGCTCCATCAGAGCGCGGCGCGCGGTCTCGTCGGCATCCGCATCGATAGCCTTATCCCACGCGGCGAATAATTGCCGCAGTTCCGCGTCCACGCCGGCCAAGCTAGCCTCGAACTTTTTTGCCGCGGCGGAAAGCGTCTTCGATAAACGCGCGCGTTCTTCAGGATCGCCGCCCGCAGCGCGGGCCATGCGCAATTCGTCCAGCGATTCATTGAGCTCGAAAACTTCCTCAAGCAATTCCGGCGGCGCCTGCTGCTTATGCTGGCCTTCGCGGCGCATACCCTGGTGCGCCAGCAAATATTCCACGCGCGAAATTGGATCGAGCAACGTGCGATAAGCGTCGTTCAATTGCGAAGAACGCTCCAGCGACAATTCGCGTTCGGACTCGGACGCACGCACGAAATTATCGGGATGCAATTTCCAACTGAGCGCGTGAAAGCGCTGTTCGAGATCGCCCGCGTCGATCGACAATTTCTGGGGCAGACCGAAAAACGCGAAATAATCGGCGTCGCCCGCCAGTGGCTGGATCTTGCCGCACGCCGCACAAAAATGGCCGCTGGCGGCGGGCTTTCCGCAGCTCCAGCAGATCGCTGTGATCGTGGTTGTGGATGCACTCGTCATAATTGGGATTTCGTTGTTAATCCCCGCTGTTGCGCGGCCGAAAAAAATGGCTGGCGGGCTATTGCTCCCGGCCAGCCTCGCGCCGCCTTAATTGCCGCGACGATTGCCCGCTGCGCCGCGCCCCTGAAATCCCGCGATTTGCACTCGCCCTCAGGTGGAAAACGAAGTGCCGCAGCCGCAACTGCGCGTTGCCGCCGGATTCTGAAACACGAAGCCGCGGCGAATCAGCGTTTCTTCGTAATCGAGCGTGGTTTCCGCAAGATAGAGCAAACTCTTCGGGTCGATGAACACACGCGCGCCGTTTTCCTCGAACACCTTATCGCGATCGCGCGCCTGGGTTTCAAGGCGCATCGCGTACGTCAGCCCCGAACACCCACCGCCCTGCACGCCGAGACGCAGTCCTCCGGATTGCTCCGGCACGCCTTCCTTCAGCAGGAGTTCGTGGATCTTCTGCGCCGCTTTTTCCGTAACGTGAACCATGGCCGTATCCTCGACTTCGCCATCTACACTATTAGATGAGCGTCAGCGCGCGACGACACACGCGAGCGCGACCGCGGAGGCTGGCGGCGCTTCAGCAGCACTGACGCTATCGGCGGCCGCGCACTTAAGAGTGCGACGAGCTGCTCTTCTCGACCGTCGTCTCAACGCCGTGCTTCTGCTTCCAATCGCCGATGGCCGCCTTGATGGCGTCTTCGGCCAGCACGGAGCAGTGAATCTTCACCGGCGGCAGGCTGAGTTCGCGAACGATGTCCGTGTTCTTGATCGCCAGCGCCTCTTCCACCGTCTTGCCCTTCACCCATTCCGTCGCGAGCGATGAACTGGCGATGGCCGAGCCGCAGCCGAAGGTCTTGAACTTGGCTTCTTCAATGACCTGCGTCTCCGGATTGATGCGCATCTGCAGCTTCATCACGTCGCCGCATTCCGGCGCGCCGACCAAGCCCGTGCCCACGTTTTGGTCGTCCTTGGGCATGCTGCCGACGTTGCGCGGATGATTGTAGTGGTCGATTACTTTATCGCTGTAAGCCATGGTGTCTCCCTTTGTTCGCTAAAATTTGCTCGCTAAAATTATTCGCCGAAATCGAAATCGTCAGTCTACCTTCCAAGTCAGCTTGCTCAAATCCACGCCTTCTTTGGCCATTTCGTAGAGCGGCGAAAGTTCGCGCAAACGAATCACCACTTCCGAAACGCGATCCGTAACGTAATCCACATCTTCCTCGGTATTGAAGCGGCCCAATCCGAAGCGGATCGAAGTGTGCGCCAAGTCTTCGCCGACGCCGAGCGCCTTCAGCACGTAGCTCGGTTCGAGCGTGGCCGAGGTGCAAGCCGAGCCGCTCGATACGGCGATGTCGTTGATGCCCATCAGCAGCGATTCGCCTTCGACGAACGCGAAGCTGATGTTCAAATTGTTCGGCAGGCGGTGCTCCATTGAGCCGTTGATGTAGAGTTCATCCAGGCGCGCGAACAACCCGTCCTTCAGCCGATCGCGAAGCGCGCGCATGCGAGCCGATTCCGCCGGCATTTCGTTTTGGCAAATTTCCGCCGCCGCGCCCATGCCCACGATGCCCGGAACGTTCAGCGTGCCCGAGCGCATGCCGCGCTCATGCCCGCCGCCATCGATCACTGCGGCCAACTGCACGCGCGGGTTGCGACGGCGAACGTACAGCGCGCCGACGCCCTTAGGCCCATACATCTTGTGCGCGCTGATCGCGAGCAAATCGATATTGTCCTTCTGCACGTCCACCGGAATTTTCCCGGCGGCCTGCACGCCATCCACATGGAACAAGACGCCCTTTTCCTTGGCGATCTTGCCGATTTCCGCGATCGGCTGAATTACGCCGATTTCGTTGTTGGCGTACATGATGGAGATCAGGATAGTCTTCGGCGTGATCGCGCTGCGCAGCTCGTCCAGGTTCACGCGGCCATCCTTCTGCACCGGCAGATAGGTGACCTCGTATCCGTATTTTTCCAGGCGCTTACAAGTATCGAGCACAGCCTTATGCTCGGTGACTTGCGTAATGATGTGATTGCCCTTCTCGCGGTACATTTCGGCGACGCCCTTAATCGCCAAGTTGTCCGATTCCGTCGCGCCGCTGGTCACGATAATTTCCTTCGGCGTGGCGTTGATCAGCCGCGCCACTTGGCCGCGGGCGTTCTCCACAGCCTCTTCGGCCGTCCAGCCGAACGCGTGATTGCGGCTCGCGGAATTGCCGAACTTCTCGCGGAAGTACGGCAGCATCGCGTCCAGCACGCGCGGATCCACCGGCGTGGTAGCGTGATTGTCCATGTAAACAGGTAGATTGATGCTCATGCTTTTTCTCTCCCCCTGAATTCTCTAACTTGTCAGCTCTACCAATGCCGGCGCGCCGGCTTCGTCGCCCATTTCAGAAATCGTGACGTTCCGCAGCACCTGCAGGATGCTTTCATTCACGCGCCGAAGCGGTTCGCGCACCGTGCACGTCGTCGTCTGTCCGCATTCGCCGTGCGAAGTCACACACGAGGTGATGCGCAACGGCCCATCGATCGCGTCAATCACTTCAAACGCCGTAATCTTTTTCGGATCGCGAGCCAATTGATACCCGCCGCCGGAGCCGTGCCGCGACGTGACCAGTCCCTGCCGCGCCAGCCGTTGCAGCACTTTCGCCAGCAGCGTCGCCGAAATACAGTAGACTTCCGCGATATCCGCGGCGCTGCACGAAGCGCTCGCGCCGAACGCGGCGAGGTGCTTCACAGCGATCAGGCCATAGTCGGCTTTTTTGGTTAGCTTCAGCATTCCCGGGCCCTGCGACCACGCTTACTGCAGTCAAACTGGATATACGACACAATCGGTCGCAATTGAAGTGTACAGCGCGACGGCTCTGAGTGTCAAGACCGGCGGTGGCAATAAATTGTCGGCAACTGCCGCCCGCTCATCAACTTGCATTCCGACCGTTATTGTCCGGATTGGCTGCGAAAACCTGCATTGAACGGCCCAAACTGCCGGTCAAACGGCGTGAAATAAGGTCTGAATAGAATCGGCGCACCAGCGACCTATGCGCCGCTTTGAACGCTCCTCAATCGAATTCCGCCGTGCCGGGGGTTGTCTGGGTTAAAATCGTTGTCGCGCGAGAGCAGGTTCGCGAAACGAATTCATGAAATTAGCCATCTACCCCGGGTCATTCGATCCGGTAACGAACGGGCATCTGGATCTGGTCGAGCGCGGCGCAAAGCTCTTCGATCGCCTGGTCGTGGCCGTGCTCCGCAATCTCGATAAGGAGCCGTTGTTCTCGCTCGACGAACGCGTCGAGATGCTTCGCGAAGCCACGTCCGGCAAAACCAACGTCGAAGTCGATGTGTTCGACGGATTGCTCGTGGAGTACGTGCGCCGCCGGAAAGCCAACGTGATTCTTCGTGGCATCCGCGCCATTTCCGACTATGAGTACGAGTTGCAAATGGCCATGATGAATCGCAAGCTGGAGCCGACGATCGAAACGGTTTTCATGATGCCGGCCGAGCCCTATAGTTATTTGAGCGCGCACCTGGTGCGCGAGATTGCGCGCCTCGGTGGCCCGCTCGATGGATTGATTCCGTCGGCGGTCGAACAGCGCTTGCGCGCCAAATTTTCCTAATTCTTGATCGGAGATCCCTCGAAATGAAGTTTACAGATCGCGTGAATCGAATTTCCGTTTCGCCCACCATGGCCGTGCTCATGGAAGCGGAAAAACTGAAGGCCAAAGGTGTGGACGTCGTCGATTTCGGCCCCGGCGAGCCTGATTTCCCAACGCCCGAGCCTATCAAGCAAGCGGCTATCCGCGCGCTCTCGGAGAATCGCACCAAATACACCGCGACGGCAGGAATTGCGCCGCTGCGCGAATCCATTTGCCGCTGGCACAGCGCGCAATTCGCGACGAAGTATCAGCCCGCGCAGTGCGTTGTAACCTCCGGCGGCAAGCACGCAATCTACGAAGCCGTCGGCGCGCTGATCGACACCGGCGACGAAGTGGTGATCCCGGCACCCTACTGGGTGAGCTTCCCCGACATCGTCAAGCTCGCGGGCGGCACGCCGGTCTTCGTGCCCACAGAAGCGCGCGATGGATTTCGCCTGCGCGCCGCGCAGATCGAAGCCGCGCTCACGCCGCAAACGCGCATGGTCATCGTGAATTCGCCGTGCAATCCCACCGGCGCCGTGGTGCCCAACGACGAATTCGCAAAAATCGCGGCGCTCTGCAAGGCTCGCGATATCTGGCTGATGAGCGATGAGTGCTATTCGCATTTCCTCTACGACGATGCAAAACCGTTTTCGATCGCCAGCCGCCCGGAAGCCGGCGAAAAAACCATCATCATCGGCTCGCTTTCAAAAACATTCGCGATGACCGGCTGGCGCGTGGGCTACGCTCTCGCGCCCGAACCGCTGATCGCCGCGATCGTCAAGCAGCAAAGCCAATCCACATCGAACGTAACTTCGATCGCGCAATACGCAGCGATCGGCGCGCTCGATGGTTCGATGGATTCGGCTAAAACGATGCTTGCGGAATATGCCCGCCGGCGCGCGCGCATTTACGCCGGCCTCAACGCGCTGCCCGGCGTCTCCTGCACCGAACCGAAGGGCGCCTTCTACGCGTTCCCCAGCGTGGCGGCGCGCGACGGCAGCGGTTTAGCCGATACCACCGCCGTGGCCAAAGCGCTGCTCGAGCGCGAACACGTCGCCGTCGTCCCCGGCGAAGCGTTCGGCGCGCCCGGCTTTCTGCGATTTTCCTATGCGACGTCGATGGAGCGAATCGACGAAGGCCTGCGCCGCCTCGCCCATTTCTTTTCCGCAGCGGCTGCCGCTTCGTGAACGTCGCCCCCGCGCGCATCGAACCTCTTCGCGTCCCGCGCATTTGGGGCGTGCGCAGCCTCGATCCGCTCTACGACGACACGCCGCCATTCAGCCCACTCATCGGCGAAGTGTGGCTGAGCGGCGAAGCCTGCCGCTTCGCAACCGGGCCGTTCGCAAGCCAGACGCTCGGCGAAGCGTGGCCGCAAATGCCCGCCGAATGGACGGGCACGCGATTCACCCGCGGCAACTACCGCGTGCAACGAATCCCGCTCCTCGCAAAATATATTTTCCCTGGAGACAAACTATCCATCCAAGTGCATCCCGATGACGCTTACGCGCAACAACACGAACGCGCGGCGGGCGGCGTGGGCAAGACGGAGATGTGGTACGTCGCCGCGGCTGCTGCAAAAGCGAACGTTCGCGTCGGTCTTGCTCCAAACGTCACGCGAGATGCATTCAATCGCGCGATTGAAAATGACGCGATCGAGAATTGCCTTGAATCGATTGTAGTTCACGCGGGCGACGTCATTTTCGTGCCCGCCGGCACAGCACACATGATCGGACCGGGCATGGTGCTTTACGAAATGCAGCAGCATTCCGATCTCACATATCGCGTGTTCGATTACAACCGCTTTGGCGCGGACGGCAAAGCGCGCGAACTTCACTTGGAGAAAGCCATGGGCGTGATGCACTTCGGATCATACGCGCCGGATGAAACCGTCCCGGGACGCGTCGAGCCGATGACGCTGGATGGCGGGCCCGATGCCGAGCGAATTCTGCTCGTCGCTTGCCGGTACTTCGCCGTCGAACGCTGGCACTTCGAGAAGAGCGTCACGATCGAAACTTCATCGGAGCAATTCGAGTTGCTCACTCCGCTCGTCGGAACCGGACGCATCGCGGCACCATCGGGTTTAGTTTCCAGCGAACCCGCCCGCAGGGGAGCGCCCACGCTCGATCCAACCGCGCCGCACGACGAATTTACCTACGCTCCCGGCCAATCGTGGTTCGTGCCGGCCGCGCTCGGAAAATACAGCTTTGAGCCCGCCGAGCCTACGACGCTGCTGCGCGCGTACGTGCCCAATCTCGAGGCGCTCGAACGGGAAACCGCGGTCTCTCGCGCCGGGCATTCCGCGCGGCCGCAAACGACGCAACTATGAAGCGCGAGCGCATCGAGGCACACGCCGTAATTCTGGCCGGCGGACGCGGCACGCGTTTCTGGCCGCGCAGCCGCATGCGCACGCCGAAACAATTGCTGAATATCGTCGGCGACGCCACGATGCTCGAGCAAACCGTTGAGCGCCTCGCGCCGGTCTTTCCTCCATCGCGCATCTGGGTCGTCACCAACGCCGAGCAAACCGCCGCGGTGCGCGCGCAAATGCCGCGCGCCGCGCGCGCTCAGGTGCTCACTGAGCCGACGGGCCGCAACACGGCCGCGGCCATAGGCTTGGCCGCCGTGCACCTTTTGCACCGCGCGCGGCGCGATGGCTCAGCCGACGCGCTGATGGCTGTGCTCCCAGCCGACCACTACATCGCACAAGTCGCGCGCTATCGCCGCATCATTCGCGCGGCGCTCGACGCAGCCGACGCGCCCGGCACCCTGGTTGTGCTCGGAATCCCGCCGACGCGCGCTGAGACTGGCTTCGGCTACATCGAGCGCGGCGCGCGCGCGAAAGCCGGACGCGTGCCAATTTTCGTAGTGAAGCGATTCACCGAAAAGCCGGAAGCCGCGCGCGCGCGCCGCTATCTGGCCTCGGGACGCTATGATTGGAACGCCGGAATGTTTTTCTGGCGAGCTTCCACGTTTCTCGCGCAGCTCAAGCGGTTCCTGCCGGCAACGCACGACGCGCTCTTGCGACTCGCCGAAACCATCGGCACTTCGCGGTACGGTGCGACGCTCGAGCGAATCTATCCAAGCCTTGAAAATATCTCTGTCGACTACGCGGTGCTTGAGCCCGCCACGCGCACACGCGGCGCCTCCCGCGTCGTCGTCATCCCCGCCGAAATCGGCTGGAGCGATATCGGTTCATGGGCCGCAGTCTACGAATTGCTGGCCAAAAAACCCGGCGAAAATGTAAATGATGGGGCTGGCGCGCAGAAGTTGTTCGCGCTCGATGCCGCCGGCAATTTTCTCTGGAGTCCCGGCAAATTCATCGCCGCCGTGGGAATCCGCGATTTGGTCGTCGTCGAAACGCCCGACGCGCTGCTGATCTGCCCGCGCGATCGTTCGCAAGACGTCGGAAAAATTGTCCGCTGGCTCGAAGAGAGCAAGCGCCGCGAACTGCTTTAGCACTAGCCACAGCTCCTGCTCAGGCCGCGATTGCGTAAACGTCAAGATCGTTTCGAGCGCGCTGATTTCTTTCATGGCTCGCCATCGCATATACTTTTTCTATCGTGAGCGACATTCGATTCGGCACCGACGGCTGGCGCGGCGTGATCGCCGAAGATTTCACGGAGGCCAACGTCCGCCTTGTGGCCTACGCCATCGCGCGCTACGTCGTGCGTGAAGAAGACGCGCGCCGCGGCATGCTGGTCGGCTACGACACGCGCTTCGGCTCCGAACGTTTTGCTCGCGTGGCCGCCGAGACGATTGCCATGACCGGCACACCGGTTTGGCTCTCCGACGCCGCGTGTCCCACGCCGGCGATCTCTCTGCTCGTGCGCCAGCGCCAAGCCGCCGGCGGAATCGTGATCACGGCGAGCCACAATCCTTATCGCTGGAGCGGAATTAAATTCAAAGCCAGCTACGGCAGTTCGGCGCGCCCTTCGATGATCGCGGCAGTCGAGCGCGAGCTCGCAGCCGTTCTCAAAGGCGGCGTCCCGCCCCTTCCTCCTCGCGCAGACCTCATTCATTCGCTCGACGTGCGCGCCCCGTACCTTGAAACGATCGAGAAACTCGTGGATTGGGACCGTCTCGCTTCGGCCGGAATGCGCTTCGTCTTCGATCCCATGCACGGCGCCGCGCGAGGATTGCTGCGGGAACTTTTCTCGCGCCATGGAATCGCTTGCGATGAAATTCGTGGCACGCGCGACCCTCTTTTCGGCGGCGCCAATCCCGAACCGATCGAGCCGCACGTCGAACCGTTGCGCCAAGCCGTGCTCAAAGGCGGCTACGATGCGGGCTTCGCCAGCGATGGCGATGGCGACCGCATCGGCGCGATGGACCGCACCGGCGCCTTCATCACCCCGCATCAGATTTTCGCGTTGCTGCTGTGGCATTTGGCCGGCGCGCGCGGCCTCTCCGGCGACGTGGCCAAAACATTTTCGACGACCAAGCTGATCGATAAAATCGCCGCGCGCCACGGCCGGAAAGTTTACGAAGCGCCGATCGGCTTCAAATATATCTGCGAGCTGATGCTGGAAAACGACATCCTGCTGGGCGGCGAAGAATCCGGTGGCATTGGCAGCAAGCTCTATTTGCCCGAGCGTGACGCCACGGTCATGGCATTGCTTTTAGCAGAGCTGATGGCCTGGCACGGAAAGA
>Ga0302326_10025982_pt1 | contig 11855 bp, 15 predicted proteins | sample Palsa_T0_3_FD_202264 | JGI IMG/M metagenome (GOLD analysis project Ga0302326, IMG submission 202264) | Peat permafrost microbial communities from Stordalen Mire near Abisko, Sweden - Palsa_T0_3 | ecosystem: Environmental > Terrestrial > Soil > Palsa > Peat permafrost | place: Sweden: Abisko... | reverse complement strand
CTGCGCGACGGCGCGCACCAGGGACTCCGCGCGCGCGTCCTTCAGCACATCGCGCACGAAGCTGCCGTCGATCTTCAGCATCGTCACCGGCAGCTGCCGCAGACACGAAAGCGATGACAGCCCGGTGCCGAAGTCATCCAGCGCCACGCCGCACCCGAGCTGGCGCAGCCGGCGCATCAGGGCCTCCGCGCGCGGCAGGTTCGCGACCGTGGCGTTCTCGGTGAGCTCGAAGCAGAACAGCTCCGGATCGAGCCCGCAGCTGGCGATGCTGCTGATCAGCCAGTCGGCGAAGGAGTCATCGTTCAGGGACTGACCGGAAAAATTGATGGCGAACCCAAGCGCCTTGCTCTCGAGGATGCCCGCGCGCGGCTTGAGCGTCTCGATGACGTGGTTGATGACCCAGCGGTCGATCGCCGGCATCAGCTGGTAGCGGGTCGCCGCCGACAGGAAGGTGTCCGGGCCCACGGTTTGCCCGAGGTCATCGGTCATGCGCAGCAGCAGCTCGTAGTGCGGGCGCGCGCTCTCGGCGGCGGCGAACGGCAGGATGAGCTGCGCGTTCAGGTGCAGCCGGCCGGAGTCGATCGCCTCGCGCACCTGACCTGCAATACCGATGTCCGCGTGCCGGCGCATGATGCTGACATCGCTCGCCTGGTAGACCTCGACGCGGTTGCGGCCGCGGTCCTTGGCGGCCTTGCAGGCGGTCTCCGCCGGCGCGAGCACGTGCGCGAGCTCGGTGGCACCGGGCTCGAGCGGGGTGATGCCCACGCTGATCGACAGCTGCTGGCGTCCCTCCTCCTGGATCATCGCCAGGCGGCCCGCGCCCTCGCGCAGTGACTCGGCGAAGCGCTCGGCGTCATCCACGCTTGCCGGCAGCATCGCGGCGAAGCGGTCTCCGGAGATGCGCGCGCCGAAGGCCCCGGGCGGCAGACGCTGGCGTATCAGTTCGCCGAGCTGGCCGAGGAGGCCGTCCCCGACATGCATACCGGACTTCTCGTTCACCATGTGCAGCTGATCGACGTTGATGTACAGCGCGCACCAGGGCTTGCCGGTGCGCTGCTCGAGCACCGCGCGCAGGCGTCGCTCGAACTCCACGCGCGTGTACAGCCCGCTTAAGGAGTCGTAACTGTTGTCGATCCCACCGATCGCCTTGCGCGCGAGGATCTCGGCGATATGCGCGTCGCGCTCGGTGAAGGGCTCGGCCACCGGTTCGCGCAGCAGCACCAGCACCCCGATGGAGCGGCCGGCGCGCGAGCGCAGCGAGCAGCACAGCACGCGGTAAGAGAAGTTCTCGGGAGCTGCCCCCGACTGCGTCTCGTTGAGGATCAGCGGCTCGCGCTGCGTCTGCGCAAGCGCCAGCAGCCGCCGGTGCGCGCGCATCAGGAACTGGGTATCGGGCGTCGTGCCCACCGGTGCACGCACCAGCGTCAGGCTCTTCTCCGGCACCAGCAGCGCCCCGGTGCAGGCGCGCAGCAGCTCGATGGTCTGCTGCAGCAGCTGCTGCAGCTCGTTGGCGTCAGGGCCCGGCTGCTCGGTAGCCCCGTGCTGCAGCAGCAGGTTGAGGTTCTTGTCGAGACCGCCCACGATCTGCGTGAGCTCCTCGATCGTGCTGCCGGCCACCAGCTCGCGCCGCAGGCACTCGAGCGCCGGGGCGAGCAGTGAATGGGCGAAGGTGAAGTCGTTGTTGCGCTTGTCCTGCGTCTCGCTCGGGCGCGAGAGCACGGCGAGCAGCGCGAGCAGCTGCTTCTCGTTATCGCGCAGCGCGCACAGGTACACCGGCTGGGCACCGGCGAGCATGCGCAGCTGGCCGGCACTGTCGGGATTGGTGCGGGCCGCGAGCAGCGCGTCGTCCACGATGTTCATGAGGTCCGGGCCCGTGATGGTCTCGGAGGACCACCTCAATTCCCCCGAGGGGCCGAACATGGCCACGCAGGAGGTGCGCGGCATGAGCGAGCGCAACAGCCGCACGTAGGGCTCGAATCGGGCGCCGGGCTGGCCGGGCACGTACTCGTTGTCGGCAGGCGCACTCATGAGGCTTGGTGTTCGGGGCCCGAATATCTGTTAAAAGCCGCAGGTTCGCACCATTGCGCGTATCGGCTCCCCCGTCCTTGCTGGAGTTGGCGAAACGGCGCTCTGGTCAGCCCCGCGGGGCCAAAAATGTTGATCTCAATCACATCCTGCCCCGGGGGCGCAGGGGGTGTTTTCCCTAGGGGTCGGGGGCCTTGAACCAGGGGCGCGGGTCGACCGGCTTACCCCCCTTGCGGATCTCGAAGTACAGCTCCGGGCGGGGGCTGCCGCCACTGTCACCGGCGGCGGCGATGGTATCGCCCGCCGCAACGTGTTCGCCGGCGGACTTGTACAGGCGCTCGTTGTGGCCGTAGAGACTCAAGTACCCATCGCCGTGATCCACGATCGCCAGCAGCCCAAGTCCCGGCAGCCAGTCGGCGTAGATGACGCGTCCCTCGCACACCGCCTTCACGGGCGCGCCGCGCTCGGCAGCCACCAGCACCCCGTCCCAGTGCACCCCGCCCGCGCGCGCATCGCCGAAGCGCGCCAGCAGATGTCCGCTGACCGGCCAGGCGAGTTTGCCGCGCAGGCGCGTGAAGGCATCGTTCCCCTCGACCGGGAAGCGCTCCATCGCGGCGCGCAGTTCGCGCAGCAGCGTCTCGAGCCCCGCCTGCTGACTCCTCAGGCGCTCGAGGTTCTGTGCGCGGGTGTGCGAGCGCACCTCGAGACTGGCGAGCACGTGGCTGCGCTGCTCGCGCGCCTGTTCCAGGGTATCGAGCTGCGCGTGCTGCTGGGTCTCGAGATCGGCGAGCTTCACGTCCTCGGCGGCAAGCTCCGCATCGAGCTCGGCGAGGCGGCGCACGTCGTCCTCGATCAGGTGGATCTGGCCGGCGCGCGCGCGCCCGAAGTAACTGTAGTAGACGAACATGCGCCCGGCGAGCGCCGGATCGTGCTGGTTGAGGAGCAGCTTGAGCGGCTCCTGGCGGCCGATCAGGTAAGCGGCGCGCATCTGCCCGGCGAGCGCGGTGCGGGTCTGCACCAGCTGCTCCTCGCGCGTGCGCTTCTCGGTGGCGAGTGTGGCACGGCGTGCCGCGCCCTCGGCACGCTGACGGCGCACCTCGAGCAGCCGCTCGCGCGCGTTGCCGAGGGAGAGCTCGGCGCCTTTGAGCTCGCGCGTGAGGCGATCGCGCTCCACCTGCTCGGCGCTCACCTCGCGCGTCACCCGTTCGATCTCGGATTTGACCGCCTGCAGCTGCTCCTCGGTCTTGCGGGCATCGGCCTGCGGGGAGGCCGGGGCCCCAGCCGGGGCGGCCATCCCGCTGAGGGCGCAGCACAGGGCGCCGGCGAGCCAGCGCAGCCCGGGCCGCGTGCTCACACGCACGGGGGCGCTATAATGCGCGCCCTTTTTCGCCCGCGGCCTGCTCAGCTTCCCCATGGACCGTGTCCTCGAATTCCTCGCTCACCATCCCTGGCTCGGGACCGCCACGGTGGTGCTCATCGCCGTGATCGTTGTATACGAGATGCGCGCGCGTTCGGAAAGCCTGCTGTCGGTATCGCCCCAGGAGCTCATCCGCCTCATGAACCAGGGGGCACTGCTGCTCGACCTGCGTGCCCCGGAGCAATACCAGGCCGGACATGTGAACGGCGCCCGGCAGATGAGCGGGGAGCAGATCCTGAATGCGGGCGATACGCTCAAGCGCCACAAGGAAAAGCCCGTGGTGGTGTACGACGACGGCGGCTCCCTTGGCGCCGCCGCGGTGCGCCAGCTCACCTCCCAGGGTTTCACCCGGGTGTTTGCGCTGCGCGGCGGGCTTGCCGCCTGGCGCGCGGACAACCTGCCGGTGTCGCGCGCTTGAGGGCCTGGGGCGAGCCGCGGCGATGAACGCCCCGGAGGTCCTCATGTACGTCACCTCCTGGTGCCCGTACTGCGCGCGCGCGCGCAGCGTGCTGGCTGACAAGGGCCTCACGGTGCGCGAGATCGATGTCGATGCGGTGCGCGGTGCGCGCGAGGAGATGACCGCGCGCAGCGGCCGCAGCACGGTGCCGCAGATATTCGTCGGCAGCGAGTACGTCGGCGGGTGCGATGACCTGCTGGAGCTCGATGCGTCCGGCCGCCTGGATTCACTTTTGAAAACAACCGGAGCCACCTGACCATGGCCAACGAACCCGCCGGCCCCATGCCGGTCCCTCAGGCATCCCCCGAAACGGGCGTGGTGATCGCGCTGCAGAACGTATATCTGAAGGACTGCTCCTACGAGTCGCCGAACGGCCCGCGCGTCGAAGGCAACTGGAACCCCCAGATCAACCTCGATCTGCAGACGACCTCCAACGCCTTAGGTCCCGACGTGCGCGAGGTGGTGCTCACGGTGACCGTGTCCGCCAAGCTCGGGGAAGTCACGGTCTTCCTGGTCGAGGTCAAGCAGGCCGGACTCTTCGTCATCCGCAATCTGCCCGATAGCGAGCTGAAGCGGGCGGTGAGCACCGTCTGCCCCGGGGTGCTCTTCCCGTACGCGCGCTGCGCGATATCGCAGCTCGTGACCCAGGGCGGTTTCCCGCAGTTCCTGTTGCCGCCGGTGAACTTCGATGCGCTGTACGCGGCGCAGAGCCAGACGCCGGCCGTCACCAACTGAAACGTCCAAAGTGAGCGCGCGCGTGCAGGACGTGCCGGTCGCGGTGCTCGGCAGCGGCTCCTGGGGGAGCGCGCTCGCCATACAGTTCGCCCGCGGCGGGCGCGAGGTGCGGCTCTGGGGCCGCGACCGTGCGCGGCTGCTCGAGATGGCGGGCAGCCGCAGCAATGAGCGTTACCTGCCAGGCGCCCGCTTCCCCGAATCCCTGCGCATCGAGCCGGAGCTGCCGGAAGCGCTCGCCGGCGCCCATGACGTGCTCGTCGCCGTGCCGAGCGTGGCGCTGCGCTCGCTGCTCGAGGCGCTGGCTCCGCGGCTCGGCCCCGACATGCACGTGGTGTGGGCCACCAAGGGGTTCGAGCAGAAAAGCGGCAAGCTGCCCCACCAGGTTGCGCACGAGGTGCTGGGGCCCGCCCGGCGCGTGGCGGTGCTCTCGGGCCCGACGTTCGCGCGCGAGGTCGGCGCGGGACTGCCGACCGCCATGACCGTGGCCTCGAACGATGCGGAATACGCGCGCACCCTCGCGCGCGAGCTCTCGAGCGCAAACTTCCGCGCCTACAGCTCCACCGACATCATGGGTGTGGAGATCGGCGGGGCGGTGAAGAATGCGCTCGCGGTCGGGGCGGGCCTGTCGGACGGCCTGGGGTTCGGTGCCAATACGCGCGTGGCGCTCATCACGCGCGGGCTGAAGGAGATGACGCGCTTCGGAGTGGCGCTCGGTGCGCGCGCGGAAACCTTCATGGGACTTGCGGGCTTAGGCGACCTGGTGCTCACCTGCACGGACGATCAGTCACGCAACCGGCGCTTCGGGCTGCTGCTCGCCGCCGGTCAGAGCGCACCCGGGGCGCTCGGGGAGATCGGCCAGGCGGTGGAGGGCTACACCACCGCGCTCGCCATCCACACGGTCGCCGCGCGCGCCGGCGTGGAGATGCCGCTGTGCGAGATGGTGTATCGCGTGCTGTACGAGGGTCTGCCGGCCAAGGATGCGGTACGCGAGCTGATGAGCCGGCCGATCAAGGCGGAGTCCGACTAGCGCGCGCCTTAGGCGCGCCGGGTGAGGAAACCGCGGATTCAAGCCCCTGGCCGCGGTTCTATCGCGTTACCAACGGTGTCAGCGTTGATCTGCGCGCAGAGCGCGACGCATTCATCGCAGATGAAAACACACCGTGGTGTATCCCGGTTGCTGCACCCACCTTCAATGAGGCTGCGCACCTCGTGCTGCGACTTACCGCAGAACGAACAGGACAACGGTTCCGGCGCAGCGGTTCGCGACATCTGGCAGGCTCCATCCTGAAGCTACGAATAACCTGAAGGCCCGGCACCGATTGTGTCAAGACGCTGCATCAGCGCTGGCCTGGGTCCAGGAGCCGCGCCAGCCTCTTCGGTGCCACCAGGCAATAGCTCAGTTGCAGCAGGTTCTGTACCTCGCGCCAGTCGATGTCCGCGCAATCCAGGCGCAGGCCGAACCAGCCGCGCACCCCGATGTAGGCAGGCAGGTAGAAACGCCCGGGCTCGGAGCTGGCGCGGTCGACATTCTCGCCAAGCTCGGACTTGCAGCAGATCGAGACGATGCCATCGCCGTGATGATTATTGAGGAAGTAGGCAAACACCTTCTGGCGCACACGAAAGTCCGCGTGGTCCCCGCGCAGCGCACGCACGGTTTCCGGAAGCGCGCTGCACAGCTCGGTGATCCGCGTGAGCCGGAAGTCTTCGTCGGCCGCCACCGGCGTTCAGCCCTCTGCGCCCGCCCGCTGCATGCAGCGGCGCATCGGCTCATTGTCGGCGTATACCTGCCACTCGGCGATGAGCGAATCCTGCACACGCGCGCGCCAGGCCGCAGGGGTCGACCAGGCGTTGTGCGCCGCGAGCGTGCCGTCGGGGCTGTAGGTCCCGTGCGCCCGGCCGAGCAGCACCACCTGCGCACCGTCCGCGAGCACATGCTCCACTTCGAGCCGGTAGTCGGGCACCATCCGCAGGTACTGCCGCCAGCCCTCGCGCAGTTGCTCGCGTCCCTGCACCTGCGTGCCGAGGGAGTCGATGAAGCGGTGGTCCGGGGTCAGGAGCGCGGCAATGGCCGCGACGTCGTGAGCGTTGATGTGCACCACGAACCGCTGCGTCGTCTGCGCGGGCGTCATCATTTGGCGTACTCCTGCGCTCCGGAGAAATGCAGCGACACGTAGGGCTGCTCGCCGAGCACCCAGCTGTCGTGCGGAACGGGCGGAATGTAGAAGAGCTCGCCCGCGCGCAGCTCGATCACCGTGCCGTCATCGAACGCTGCGGTCGCAAGTCCTGCGAGCACCATGCCGACGTGCTCCACCGAGCAGCGCTTAAGTCCCAAGGCAGGTCCCACGTGCTTCGACCACTGCCACCCGGGCTGGTAGGTTGCCCGCCCGATGATCATGCCGCCGAGGTGCACCAGCTCGAACTTGCCGTGCTCGAGCAGGCGCGTCTCGTCCGGGGCCTCGAAGCGCTTGAGAATCACTCCCACCTCGAGCATACCGCCCACTCCTGAGCTGACGCTGGTCACTCTTATTGAAGAGCGCGGCGCGACACACTGCAAGTAGTCTCTCAGTGGCTGTCGCGCAGGGCGACGAACTCGCCGCTGAAGCTGCCCGCGACCGCCCCGGCATGCTCGAGCAGCGCTGCGACCACGACCCGGGCCCTGCCCCTGCGGGTCAGGGTGTCGAGGAACTGCGGCCAGCGTTGCGGCTGCGCGAGTGCGGCGCGTGCGGTGAAGTCACCCGCGATCGGCCGCTCGTAGTCCATGGTATTGCGCTGGATCACCAGGCGGTGCTCGAGGCCGAGCGCGTTCAAGCGCACGTGCAGGAGCGACCAGCCGGCAAGCAGCGCGAGCGCAGAGGCGCTGCCGCCAAAGACCGTCTCGCGATGGTTGATGTTGGGCGCAAGCGGCGCGCGCAGCAGCACGGCCTCTTCACCGGCGGCGAGCACCGCGACCGCCATGGCGCGCGTCAGGGGAATGTGCTCGTGCAGGTAGCGCTCGAGCTCGAGCGGTGACATGTGCGCTCCCGCTAGTGCCACGGCAGCGCCCCATGGTCCGCTCCCAGGGCGTGGCTTGCGCGCTCCAGCGCCTGTCGCCCCTCTTCGAGCGAGCCGCACGGGGTGGCACCGGCCCGTGCGGCCCAGGACGACCAGGAGGCGACCGCCATCTGATGCCTGCCCTCAGGGGTGTGAATTTCTGCGGCGTGCACCAGCAGGCGTGACAGAAGCTCCCTGACCGGTGCACCCGCCGACATGACGGGAGCCTGCGCGCGTGCCGTGCGTGCCAGGAGCGCGCGGGCGCTCCCCGAGAGGCCCCGCAGCTGCCAGGGCTCACGCGCGCTCGCCACTGCAAGAAACGCTGGCCACAGCGAACGATGCACGAAGGTGTCCTTGCCGAGCAGCAGCTTGGTGAGGAGCACGTCGGGGTGGTCGGCGAGCTCGGTAAGCACGCGGTACATGAGTTGACTGTGCGGATGCGACCACCACGACTTCGTCAGCGCCTCGCCTGCGAGCAGCGTGACGACGCTCGGCAGGTGCTTGTCCTGCTTCAGGAGGAGCCCCGAGCGCGCGAGCACCTTCAGGATCTCGAGCGTGGGCGCCGACATCGCGCTGCCCTTCTCACTTGGGCGGACTACCCCAGCGCCATCCCGGTGGCTCGCCCTTCCAGTAACAGATGAGCACCAGCACGAGGGTCATCGCCGTGACGTACCCGAGCCGCAACTCCAGGCTGTGGTGCTCGTGACGAAGCCGGTAAATTCCTGCGAACAACACCGCGGCCCACACGATCAGGCTCACCCAGCCCTCCCATGTCAGCGGCAGTCCCCATCCCCAGCCGTAGGTCTTGGCAGCAAACCAGTAGCGTGTGTCGTTGGGCTCGCTCATCGCAGCTTTGCCTTCGCGTTCGCGACACTCACCAAAACCGCCAGCAGCAGTGCGCCTGTGACGGCCTCCGTCCAGATCGTCAGGTTCATCATGGCCGTGTGCCGGCCGAACGGCGCTCGCTGGTAGTGGAGCAGTCCCGCAAAGCCGAGGCACGCATACACGAGGAGTATCGTAAGGCCAGCTCGCCGATGGCCGCCACGGTAAAGGAGATAGCCGACAAGCCCCGCCGCCGTGAGGCCTCACCAGGCAAGGTAGACCTCCGCGCGCGACCACGAGGGCGGCAGGTTCGGATACTGCGCCAGATACTGCGCGTTGTGGGCGAAGTGCAGCAGGCTCGCGGCCACGTACAGGGTCAGCAGCCAGGGCAGGGCTGCCGTGGCCCATCTTCCGGCAGGCGCCACGGTCATGGGTGGTGCCTCACGGCTCGCCGGACCTGAGCACCGTCGGCTGGTAGACGTAATGATCGCCGGTCTCACGGCGCAGCTCCTGCAGCCGTGCGGACAGGCGTTCGGTCAGAGCGGCGTAGGCGGGCTCCCCATAGCGGTTGTGCATCTCGGCCGGATCGCTCTGCAGGTCGTAGACCTCGAACTCCTCTGGCGCGGTGAAGTAGTGGATGTACTTGTAGCGCTCGGTTCTCACGCCCCGGCAGGGGCGCACCTGCTCGTTGCCCGGATATTCGTAGTACTCGTACAGCCAGTCCGTGCGCCAGGGAATCTGCGGGTTGGCAACAAGCGACATGAGGCTCTTGCCCTGGAACGCCGCCGGCACCGGAACGCCCGTCAGCTCAAGCAGGGTCGGGGCCAGATCGAGATTGAGTGCCATGCGCGCAGACGTGGTGCCCCCTTTGATCCGGCCCGGATAGCGGATCATCAGCGGGATGCGTATGGAGGGTTCGTACATCAGGCGCTTGTCATAGAAGCGGTGCTCGCCGAGAAAGAACCCGTGATCGGAGCTCCACACGATGACGGTGTCGTCCAGGACCGCCTGCTTCTCCAGCACTCGCAGCACCTGCCCGATATCCTCATCGTTGGACTCGACTCCGCAATAGTGGTCCTTCACCAGCTCCTCGAGTGAGCGCGGCGCATCGCGCTGCAGGAACTGGGCGCCGATCTTGTTCTGCGCCTCGATGACCCCGCGCGGCTTTCCGGCGTAACCGGTCAGGTACTCATCAAAGCTCACCGGTTTCGGGATCGCAACGCCGTTGAAGTCGTTGACCATCCGCAACGGCCGATCGAACGGGGCGTGCGGCGCATAGAACCACAGAAACAGGCAGAAGGGGGCGTGGTGCGGCTGCGCGAGCCAGGCGAGCGCCTTGCGCGTGAGCAGATCATCCACGTACTCGTTGTACATGCGCGCCGCCCCGAATTTGCCCTTGGCACCCTCGACGACCACCGGGTTCATGTAGTCCGCCTGCCCCGAGAACCCGAAGTAGTAGTCCCAATAGCGGTCCATCAGCGAGCCTTCGACGTGTGACTTGCCGATGAAGGCGACTTCGTAGCCGCTCTGGCGGATCAGATCGGTCACGATCGGGTATCTGCGCGGCACCTTGCTGTGTTGGTTGTCCACGGCTCCCGTGGTGTGCGAGTACAGACCGCTGAGAATCGTGGCGCGCGCCGGCAGGCACAGCGAGTTGATGCAGAACGCGTTCTCGAATACGGCCCCCTCGCCTCCGATGCGGTCGATGCTCGGCGTGCGCAGCAGCTTGTTTCCCGCCAGCGCCGACTCGTCCCAGCGAGCGCCCTCTCCGAGGAAGAAAACCAGATTGGGCCTGGCGCGTGCGGCCGCGTGCGTGCGAGTCTGCCGCACCAGCTGCGGCACGATGACCGCAGCACCGGCCGCGCTCACCTTCTGCAGGAAGGAGCGGCGCGTTTGCGCCGAAGCGCGCTCACCTGAGTTCTCGCTCATCGATCGCTCCTCGATCAGTCGCGGCGCGCGAGCCTCGCCGTGCTCAGCGTGCCTTGCGGGCCGTGACCTCGATCTCGATTTTCATACGCGCATCGGCGAGCCCGGCCGATAACATCGTGGCCGCGGGGCGCACCTTTCCAAAATACCTGCGCAGCACCGGCCAGCATTGCGGAAAATCGGCGGCGTTCGGCAACAGATAGGTCACACGCACGACCTCTTCGAGCTTCGCGCCCGCGCGCTCCAGTGCCGTCATGATGTTCCTGAAGCACTGTTCTGTTTGTTCCACGACGTTGTCCGAGATGGACATCGTGGCGTAGTCAAAGCCGGTGGTACCGGACACGAACACCCATTCGCCCTCGACGACGGCGCGTGAGTACCCGATCTGTTCCTCGAACGTGGACCCGGAGCTTATGAGTTGCCTGGCCATGTTGCCTCGCTGGCTGAACGCCGCGCAGGGCGGCGTCGGAATGGTGCGGCGCACGGACTGCATCTGTGGCGCAAGTCCACGCACCTGGTCGCGTCTGCAAAGCCCACAGCGTACCCCCTGACCATCAGCGTCAAACGATCATGGTTACGGCGCGCCAGAGTCCGCTGCAATTGTCAGGGCACATTGGCAGCCCTCCCCTGGAAGCGAGCACGCAGCACTCCCCCGAGAATTATCAGAGGCACGAGCGTGCCGAGAAATACAGCGTGATACCAGATTGGAAATTTGGACAACAGCCGGTAGTGCACGGGAAGAAAGAAGGCCAGCATGATTATCGAGAGAACGTAAATGGGTCTGCGCGATCGCCCTGCGACCCATGAGCAAGAATAACCTGCGACAAGCGATGAAAAGAAGCCTACCGCCAGGCGCCCGAGAAGCATCGGCAGTGTGAAATCCATGCCGGCCTCGGCTGTGACATAGGTCGGTATCAACGCTCGCAGAAGCCAGTTCCCAAGCGTGGCCGCAACAAACCACACGAGGAACCCCACGACCACGCTCAGCGTCGCCTTGACCATGTCATTGTCCTTGCATGATGACTCGACGCGCCGGCGGCTCTACCAGCTGTGAGGGTGGTTCGCGCACCCGCGCAGCAGACGTCCATGACGATGTGAGCGCAAAATGGTTACGCGCGCTCCCCGCGCATTGGCCCCCACACTTCACGAAATCGCTCCAAGTGATCGTCAGGGGGTTTTCTCGCCACATTCGTTGCAAGCTTTGCATCGGCGCACCTCGCTCGTGCACGATGGTGTCTGCAGTTCGGGGCAAAAGCTACCACCCGGAGGTGAGCCATGATCAAAGTCAGTGTGATGTATCCCAATACACGCGGCGCCCGATTCGACCATCAATATTACCGCGACAAGCACATGCCGCTGGTCAAGGCGCGTATGGCGGAGAGTTGCAAGTACTACACCGTCGACAAGGGTCTGGCGGGCGGCAGCCCGGACGCACCGGCGACG
>Ga0302326_10025978_pt1 | contig 11856 bp, 12 predicted proteins | sample Palsa_T0_3_FD_202264 | JGI IMG/M metagenome (GOLD analysis project Ga0302326, IMG submission 202264) | Peat permafrost microbial communities from Stordalen Mire near Abisko, Sweden - Palsa_T0_3 | ecosystem: Environmental > Terrestrial > Soil > Palsa > Peat permafrost | place: Sweden: Abisko... | reverse complement strand
TCGCCTTCGCGGAACCTGATTTCGAGAATGCGCCCGGTGCTTTTCGCCGCGATCGCGGCATTATCGCCTTCAATCCGGCCGCTCAAGGTCACAATACTATCGGGCAGTTTTGGCTTGGCAAAGAATACTCTCCAAATAATGTAGGCGCCGGCCGCGAGCGCCACGAAAGCCACAGCAACCAATAGGATTTTGCGCCGAGAATGCGGGGCGTCTTTCGGCGGCGCAGCTTTCGAATCTGATTTCTGTTCAATCTTCTTGTTGGCGGCATCGGGCGGCAGTTTGGCATCAGGCGGTGATGGCTGGGGTTGCTGCTCGCTTTTCTTGTCGCCGTTGGCAGTTTTAGCTGGTTCCTGGGGCTTCTGCTCGGCCTCCTTGGCGCCGTCGGCGGCCGGAGCCGATTCCTGAGGCTTCTGGCCGGTCTTCTTGTCGCCGTTGGCGGCTGGAGCTGGCGCCTGGGGCTTCTGCTCGGTCTGTTTGGCGCCGTTGGCGGCCGGAGTTAAGTTATTCGCTTGTCGCGCATCTTTATCGCCGTTCGTGGCAACTGTTAGCTGTTCGCCGTTTGTGCCAGTTATTACCAGCTTCATCCTCGGTCCCTCCTGCCTGCGGCTTTCGCCGCTTGCTGTTGCATGCCACGCGCTTGCCGGAGGTATGCGAGCGAAAAGTCGGTTCAGTGACCTACAGACTCCTCGGACAAAGCCGAGTCTCTAACGAAAAAGACTCGGTGCTTAGTCGCGGCAAGGCCTTGCCGTCATCCGTTGCCGGCCCGGACTGTTGTTTCTTCATGGGGGCCCGGCGGCAAGAGCTACCGTTGTGCGCTTTCGGCGGATCTCCCGCACGTGTGTGTCGCGCGGCTCAGGAAGGCTCCCGCTAGAACGCCAATTGTGCCTGCAGCGACCAGGGAGCCTGTCAGGTGCCGGCGAGCAAACCGCCGCAAGCCGGTGACTGCGTCCCCCAGGTCGTGATCTTCGATGTACGATCCCGTAGCATCCAGGCGGTCTGCCGTGTGGGTTGAGCAGTTGTCGATCGCCGCGGAACTTTCGTGTCCCGTGCTGCGAACCGAGGAGGCAGCCGAATGGAGTGCCGCCCCTGTCTCACCTCGCGCTTCATCCAATATCCGGCCGGCTGACCGGCCCAACTCCTCGATTGATTCTCGCGTCTGTTTGCCAAACTCCGACGCTGTGTCCGTTACTGTCTGTAATGTGGCCAAAATATTCCTCCAAAGTCCGGGGCCGTTTTCGAGCCACGGCTCGGACAGACAATGCAGGGCACGTTGGCCTCCATTGCGATCGAGAGGCACGCAAGCAGAGTCGCCGGGCGCGGCGGTGCCGAAACAGCGAACACTGCACTGTCCGACGCAGTATCTGCACTTGGAAGGGCGCGGACTGTGCCGCCGCGTCTTTTCCGGCCCAAACCATCAGGTGGCCAACTGCGTGCTTAGTGCTTACGTATCGAGAACGCCTGCAATGCCCTAAGCCTATGCTCTGATGGCTCCCGGATACCATGAGACCCATCGTGCCGCCTCAATTGGCGTCAGATCCCCGGCCTCGAGCCGCGGTTGTGGTCGCCCATCCGGATGACGAGACGCTCTGGTGCGGTGGCTACGTATTGACCCATCCGGAATACATTTGGCGCATCGTGACTTTATGCAGGGCGTCAGATCCGGACCGTGCGCCAAGGTTTCGACGCATTTTGCAGCGACTGGGGGCGGAGGGTGAGATGGCGGATCTCGATGACGGATCGGACCAGGTGGCGTTGCCCGTCGAGCAGGTGCAGGAGACCACTGCCCGGCTACTGGCAGGATCCACTTACAACCTGGTTTTGACCCACGGCCCGACGGGCGAGTATACGCGGCATCGCCGGCATGCGGAGTGCTGCCAGGCCGTGGTTGAGCTTTGGAGGTCGGGCCGGCTCGACACGCGGCGATTGTGGCTATTTGCTTATGAAGATGGGGACCGGGCGTACTTGCCTCGCGTCCGCCAGGATGCCGACCGGCGCGAAGTACTGACAGATGGCGTCTGGCTCGAAAAGCGGCGAATGATCACGGATCTGTACGGGTTTGGGCCTGAAAGTTGGGAAGCGCGGACCACTCCGCGAGAAGAAGGGTTCTGGTGCTTTGACTCGGCAGAAGCGACCGTAAAGCGCACCGTACCCCGAAAGCTACAATCGTGAAAGTACTTGTACTGACCGAATACCCGCCGTCGGCGGCCGGCCTGGCGACGCAAGGCGAGCTTTTTTGCAGGGGCCTGCGCGAGATCGGAGTGGATGTCCACCCGGTGCACTTCGAATCGCCCTTGGAAAAGGAATGGTATTACCGCTGGTTCCGGCCTGACGTGGTGGCCGGCGTGGGTTTCTGGGGCCATATTCCGCACCTGGTCCTGCACCCGCAACAGTTTGGGATGATGGCTGTGCCATGGCTCGTGGCCGACGGCTATGTCGCGGCACACCGCGAGGTGCTGAACGCTCTACCGCTGATCCTGGTCACCTCCAACTGGGTGAAGGAGACATATATCAGGGATGGTATCCGGGGAGACAATATCGAGGTGCTGCCGGTAGGTTGCGACACGGATAGCTTTGCGCCACGCTGCCGCGATGACCTCAAGGTGCGATCGATCCGTGAGGCTTTGGGTGTGTCCGATGACCAGATCATGATCCTGACCGTCGGCGGCGACGCGGCGTCTAAGGGCGCCCAGGAAGTCATGCAGGCACTGGCGCTGATCGATGCGAAGGCGCCCGGCTGGAGATATATCTGTAAGGTTTGGCCCCAGCCGCGAACAGTAGAACAGAACCGGATCGACCTCGAATTGGCGGCGCATCTGGGCATCGGTAAGAAGGTCATTTACTCCACCAACGTGGTCTCGCATAATTTCATGCCCTACTTAATAGCCGCCTGCGATATCTACGCCGCACCCTCGCGGCTGGAGGGTTTCGGAATGATCCAGGTGGAGGCTAACGCCTGTGCAAAGCCGGTGATCGCGATTAATGCGATGGCATTTCTGGACACGATGGTCCACGGGGAGACAGCATTCCTGGCGGAGGTTGCCGAAGAGCGGAAGATCACAGAGGCGGTATTCGGGGAAGGCCACGGGATTGACGACAGCAATCGTATCGTGTTTCCAAACCCGCGAACCGCGGAGTTCCGGGCCAGCGTACCCGATATCGCGAGGTATCTCTTGACACTCATCGAGGACGGCGGTCTGCGGCGGCGGATGGGCGAAGCGGGCCGAACCCACGTGGCCGGGTTGTTCGACTATCGCCAGGTTGCCCGGCGGTTTGTGAAGATAGTGTCCGACCGATTGGGAATTCAATAACGTGGCCATGCTCATGGACGACAAGTCGCTGGCCTCCATCGATCGGGCCAAAGAGGCGGCCCTCCGCGTCCTGCTGCATAACGCACGGGGGCCGTTCCAAGGGCTTCCGCGGGCCGCCGGATGGGGATATCCGGAACCCTACACGCGGGACCTCATGATCTCAGCTCTGGGCTTTCTAGCCACCGGCAACGAAGAGCTAGCCGACGCACTACGGCGCACATTGTTGGCGCTGGCAACTAATCAAACACCGCGCGGTCTCATCCCATCGCTTGCGCACGATCCGGCTGACCGCGGTTCCAGCGATACGACACCGCTGTTCCTCTTTGGCCTGGCATTGTACAGGAAATCGGCAAAGCAACCGGAGTTCCTCAACGAGGCAGCGCGGAAAGCCCTGAGATGGATGCAATATCAGAGCCCTGACGACATGGTGATGGTGGGTCAGTTACCTACCAGCGACTGGCGTGACGAGCAGTGGGTAATGGGTTTCGGGCTGTACGTGAATACGCTGGTTTACGCGTATCTGCTTCTTTATGGCGAACACGAGTCAGCCGGTCAACTGCGCCAGTTAATGAACCGTCTGGAGGTCCTTGGCAATGCGAAGAACCCGCATGAGCACGAGGGTCTTGTGGTGCCATCCAAGCCTTATTACGCTCTCTACTCCTACAAACTCTTTAGCAGCGACCGTTTCGACCTGGTGGGCAACAGCCTGGCGATTCTGACCGGCATCGCCTCGCCCGATCGGGCGCGAAACCTGGTGGCATGGATTGAGGCCGAGTGCGAGGCTATGCGGGACCGCGGCGAGTTAGCGGTGGATTTGCCGCCTTGTTTGTTTCCCTATATTCTGCGCCACGACTCCGATTGGCGGCCACGGTACGAGCAATACAACCGGCCCGGCGAGTATCACAACGGAGGCGTGTGGCCGTTTGTCTGCGGCTTCTATGTGGCGGCATGCGTCGCGGCGGGGAGGATGGAGCTCGCAAAGCGGAAGCTGTCGGCCCTGACCGAACTGGTGAAACCCTGGCACGAAAACGACGCGGACTGGGGTTTCAACGAGTGGATTAAGGCGCAGACCGGTCAGCCTGGCGGGCGCGATTGGCAGACCTGGTCGGCTGCAATGTACCTCTACGCTGCTGAGTGTGTCGAGCGGCAGGACACGCCATTCTTCGGCGAGATGCGCGCAGGTTATGCGAGCCCATCGCCGCATTCGAAGTAGGGTTCGGCAAGCGAGCAATCAGATCCCGATTCCTCCTTTGGTTGAGCCGGGCCAGTGGAAAGACACCGGTTTCGAATGGTAATATGTGCACCTGAAAGTGCGGAATTTGCCGACGCCAACTGCGACTGGCGGTTCCACCGCTCGCGGAGCGAGGGACTCCAAAACCCCACGCCCGAAAATGCGGAGCAGAACTCCGAGTGGCGTCCGAACTGCTAATGCCCTGGAGATTCGCCGTTGCGCTTCCATCTGCATCCAGCTCGACGGGCCGCTTCCAAATGCAGCAACGGCGTGTCGCTGACGGGTTAGGACGTGGCACGCGATGCTCGTTCACCCAGGCATCCCACCGATAGCCCGCGGCCCGGTCGAACGGCCGGACCTTAATGCGCGTTATCCAGCCGGACCGGCCCGTAGTCGTCGGCCAGCGCCTCGGACCACACGGGGAGGGCCGTAAAGAAATCTGACCCATGTCGAGCAGCCAACGCCACCCGCAGTCGAACAGAGTAGCCCTGCCGGCGGATGCCGAGCGTCGCGGAAGCAAAGGTGTAAGGCCGGACAACCGGCGAAAGCAAACATGACCAGCAAAGCTAATCCGGCGAATTGCGGCGCGGTGGTTTCGGTGCGCGGCAGTGTCGTAGATATCCGATCCGACGCACATTTGCCGCCGAGCTACTCGCTGCTGCACGCCAAAGAGGGGAAGATTGCCATCGAGGTTTTAGTCCAGCTCGACGCGCATAGCGTGCGGGGAATCGCACTGACTCCCACCGAAGGCCTCGACCACGGCGGCGCTGGCGCTATGCGTGTTTGTGGCAGTGACATTCTTCGGCATTGTGGATCAAGGAGTCGGCAACTACCTCAAGTCCTATATGCAGCCGACGTTCTTCATGCTGCCATTCAACATCATCGGCGAACTTTCACGGACGCTGGCCCTGGCCATCCGTTTGTTCGGCAATATGATGAGCGGGGCGATGATTGTCGGCATCCAATTGACTATTACGCCCTTCATCTTCCCCATCGTCATGACGCTGCTCGGTCAGCTCACGGGTATGGTGCAGGCCTCCATTTTCAGCATCCTGGCGACAGTGTACATCGCGGCCGGTACGCGGGTCCGGCGGCCTGTCCGAAGAACCCGGTTCAGGCTGGCGCCTCGTAAGAGATACCAAACTGGTCAGCGACCGCGAAGAAACGTGGGTCGGCCGTCCATAACTGCAATCGCCCGACGACAGCGGAAGCCAAAAGGTGAACGTCAATCCAGCCCACGCCACGACCGTGCAAGTCGCGATCGCGAACGAACGCGACGACCTCACGGTGAGGAACCATGGCCGCTTGATGCATCCGCTCGTAGGCGGCTAGCAGCTTCCTGCGGCCTCCGCGGTCGCCGATGAGAAGTTCGCCATAGACCAACTCGTGCCCCGTCACTTCATCGAGACCGAGGAGTCTGTCCAACTCGGCTGCATACGGCGCGCGGCCGGCAAGGAACCGAATCCACACGGAAGTGTCCACCAGGACCATCAGGCTACCCTTCGTTTGGCCGGCGGCTTTTCTCGACGCCTGGGCACGTCGCGTGCGCCAGGCTCGGTGCCGCGCAGAGTCCGAAGGCGTTCGTAAGCCGCGTGGCGTACCAGGGCTTCAAGACCCAAACGTAAGGTCGCCGTATCCGTTGCTGCACCGCAAGCCGCCTTCGCCTCTTTGAAGAGTTGGTCATCGACGTTGAAGGTTTTCTTCATACATACAATCTTGCCATAAAAGTATGGCTATCGAAACCACACCCCAGCGGGTTGCGGCAAGGGGACGGCAGGCGGGACCTTGATTTGCATCTGGCCACCGGGCAGTTCGTTCCGTCTTTTCAGTCCTCCCCGATAGGCTGCGCCGCGACCTCGGCAGAGTGAATCGCTTCGATGCCGGGAAAACGCGCAAAACCCGTCCTGTCGAACGTCAGAACGGCCGTGAGGCCGTGCAGTTGCATGGCGGCAACCAGACGCGCATCGTGAGACTCCGGCATGAAGAGGAACATGCCCTTGATCCGGCCGAGTTCCACGGCTGCTTCCGTCGGAGTCATGCCAAGACCGTTCTCTCCAAGGGGCCTGGTCGCGACCATCCACAGCTCAATCAGATTCTGGGCGACGATATGGAAGTTCGAGCCCCGCCCAGGTAAAAGCCGGATCGCGCGGTCGGCGAGCGTGTAAAGCGAATGGTGAGGCTGGAGAGTGCGAATCGGGACGCTGGTGTCTACAAGCATGCGCTAAACGCGGTCCGGATAGATGCTCTCGCGACCGATCGCCTGCTCACTCAAGAGCGGCGTGGTGCGGTCATGACTCTCCGCCCACTGGTGAAACCGGCGTGCCCACTCTTCGGGGTCGGTCTTCTGCAAGTGGGCTATGGAAGCGGACGGCGCGAGTTGCGCGGCGATCCGCTCCAGCCAGCGTTCGACCGTCAATCCCTGAGCTTCGGCATCGAATCCTTCTATCCACGGATAGGATACGGCGCCCGCTGTCACGCAGTTCAGGGTGACCTTCTTCGCCTTTAGCGCGGCCCGGCCTATGGCACACCTGGAGCGGGAGCGTGTTCTCGACGTTGGCGCCGCCGCGGGCGGCGTTGGTGCGATCTTCCGGCTGCGATTGTTCCATCCGCCGCGATTCTCGCCGCGGTAATTCTCGAGCGACCTCTGTGCGAACGAGGCGGTTTCGAGGCGCGTGCACCACCCGGCGAACGGTGGTTTTCGGGTGGTCTCCGGTTCAAGCCCGGCGGGTGGCTCCATCCTTTCAATAACCAACAACAAAAGCGATTCCCACCCCTGTTCCCGGGGAGCCAATTTCTGGCGATTCGCAGCGGCGTAGCCGCGGCCGCCAATCGGCAAACCGCAGCCTCCTCCAAAAAGCCCACGCGGCTTACGAACGGCTTCGGACTCTGCGCGGCATGCAGCCTCGCGCACACGGCGTGCCGCGGCCTCGTGAAAGGCCGTCGCCCAAACCAGGAGTGGCCTGACGGTCCTGGCCGACATTTTCCGGGTGGATTCGGTTCCTTGCCGGCTGGGCGCCGTACGCGGCCGGGTTTGCACAGATCTATGGAGAACTTCTCATTGGCGACCCAGCCCGCAAAAACTGCTCCCATTGCGGCCGAGTTTGCGTTACAATTCCAGTTGACTCCCTCCCCCCGAGCAATTTTGACCCGGAACGTTTTGCCCGATGTCTCAGCACTATAAACCCGGCGGGGCTCACGCATCTCAACCGGCCCTATTCGAAGTGCCGCCACCCGAAGTGCACCCCAATGAGCGGGAGCGGATCGCACAACTGATCGCCGCGAACAAGTCCGGGCCGGCTCTGGACTTGGCCAAGGACGTTCACAAACGCTGCCACGGCGCCGCCTCGGAAGAGCTGTTGCTGGACACTTATGGTGCGCGCCTGGCGTCGCTTGTGGAACGCAATCTGGACCGCGACGCGAAGGCCCTTATGGAGTTGGTGCGCGATCGCTATCCGGCCTCCCGGGAACGGCTGTCCGAATGGAATGCCGTCCTGGCCGCCCGCCAGGGAAACCTGAACGCGCTGCTGGAGCCGCTCGCCAATCCGCAGTTGTCCGCCGAGAAACAGGCAGCCATCGGCGCCAGAGTGCGCCGCGACGTATGCGATCTCCGCGCGCTGGCCGAGTGCCGGACATTGCCTGCGGAACATCCCCTGCGCACCGCCGCCGCCGCGCTCCACAAGGCATTTGAAGCGGTAACCAGCGGCCCGGTGCCGGACGAGGCTCTGGCGCTTCCGGAGGTTTCACGTTCCAGCCCGTTGGCGCCTTGGAAAATCCTGGTGCGCGCGATTGCGGCCTACTATCGGCACGATCAAGCCTTGTGCGAAAAGTGTCTGGCGGCGCTCGACCCGGACTCCCCAGCCGCCCGCCTGGCGCCGCCGTTGCACGCACTAATGCACCAGGCAGGGACTCTGGGCCCGGCCGCCGTGGCGCTTGTGAATCAGGCGGGCGGAGACGCCGCCTCATTGCGCGCCACGCTGAAAAGGTTGGATGCGGCCCTCGACCGCCGCAGTCAGCCGGTCATCTTGCAGGAAATCCGCAACGCGGTGGCGGCATGCCGGCAGGCCGAGCCGGGCTTGCTGGAGCGCCTCAACCAGCACATCTCCGTGCGCGCCATGGTAGCCGGCGCCAAGGCGGACAAAGTGTCTGCCGCCATGGACGGCCCCTCCTTGAGGAACGCCTACTTCTGGCGCCTGCTGGCGCGCGCGGATGAAGAGCAGAAGGGCAACCCGATGACCATTGGCGCCGCTTGCGGCGAGTGGGAAGAGTTTCGCAAGCATGCCGTGCGCGAAGGCTGGTTCCCCGCCAAAGGTCCGGAAGCCGCCACGCTGTATCTGCACATGGCGGACCTGCTGCGCCATTTGGGGCCCGGCGATCTGGAAGGCGTCCGCGACAGTTTTTTTCGCAATTTCGACGGCCACCAGTATGCTTATCGGGGCCAGCCTCCCGAGATCCGCGCGCTCATTCCCGTGGGGAAACCGGATCTATATTTTCTGTCGCCCGACAGGGTTCTGGAGCGGGCCTGCGGTGCCGATCCCTGCACGGAAAATTTCGAGCGATGGCTGCGTCATACCGAACAAGCTTCACCGGCAATGTGCGATGGGGTGGCGGAACGCTGGTGCGCGGCCTTGCCCAATGATATCCATCCGCTGCTCCACTTGATGCAGTCCGCCGAGAAAAGAAACGCGCTGCAGAAGGCGTTCAAGATGATGGAACGGGCCGAACAGATCGACGGCTTGAATGCCGAGGTGCGCAGCGCGCGGCTGCGGCTGCTGGTGTCGATCGTGGTGCGGCATCTGCGGGAGAAGAAGCAGAAACTGGCCGAGAAGGAGTTACTGCGGATCGAAGCCTTGCCGCAGGCGCAACAGGGCGACCGTCCGGCATTTGTGGCGGCGCTGCGCTTTGTGTGCCACCTTTTGCGCGACGACAAGCCGGGGGCGGACCGCACGTATGCCGAAGCTGTGCGGCTTCTGGATGACGAAGTTACGGCATATTTTCTGTTCCTGGAAGTGGAGCAGGGGTGCGGCCGGCGGTCTTCCGCGCTGGGCGACGCGCCAATGCCCACCGTGCCGTTATTCGCGGCATTCGGCCGCGTATGCGCAATCGGCGAGGACATGGGAATGCCCGTGCACCTGATCGAGCGAATGCCTGAGCAGATGATGAAAGAGCTTTCCGTTCCGGATGTCGCCGCAAACCCCCGGGCGCTGGCGGCGCTGGGTGAGACTGCCATGCATGTGGAACATCGTCCACTCGCTTACGCTGTCGCCGGCGCCGGCTTGACGCAAGGCGCCGAAAGCCACGCGCGCTTCCTGTTTTTGCGCGCGCGCTCGTTTCCGGAGTGGGAAGAGGAGCGGCGCTCCAGTTGTCTGGCGGCGGCTTCCGAACTGGCGCGCCGGCAGCACGATACGGGGCTGCTCAGGCGGATCGGCGCATGGCGCCAGGAAGCGCTCGAGTGGATGGATTTCCCCGAAAAAGCCCAGGCGTCTCTGGAGAGCGACGAGATCGGCCGGGTGGTGAAGCGCGAGATCCAGGAGCGAGCCTATCCCGCATCGGCCGGCGATGTCGCGGACGACGAGGAGTGCCAATGCCCCGCCTGCTGCGCGGAGCGCGGCGAACTGCCGGCCGGACTGATGGACATGGTGGATCAGTTTGGTCCCGAAGTGGTAGCTCAAGCCATGGCCGAGATGTTCGGCAGGGGCCCGAAGCCGAAACGCCGCCGGCGCCGTCCGCGGTACGACGACCTCTACGAACCTTTTTGAGAAAACGGCCATGACACACGACGATCCCCGCCAGGTGCTGGGCATTGCGCCGGAAGCCGGCGATGAAGAAATCCGCGCCGCCTACCTGCGCAAAGTCAAGGAATACCCGCCGGACCGCGCGCCACGGGAGTTCGAGAAGGTGCGGGATGCCTATGAGACCTTGCGCGACCCGCGCCGGCGCATGCGCGAACTGCTGCTCTCCGTGGATCCCAAACAGCCGCTGGCTTCCTTGTTGGAGGACCGCGCGCCGCAACCGCGATTCACCGGTCCGGAGCCCTGGCTGGCGGTTCTGACGGAGCCCCGGACCTGATGGATCGCAGCGAGATCCTGCAGCGTTTCGAGCAGTGGCTGGACGCTTCGCTGGCCGCGGAAGATCCGCCGCAGGGCATTCCGGCCGAGATCCTGGCCGGAGAAGCGGGGCCCGAAACGTCTCCCACCGATTGGTACACCATGTGGGAAGGCATGACCGCGCTCACGCAGGAGGTGAAGCTGCAAGGCCGGGCCTTCAAGCAACTGAGCGAGACACTGGCCGCCGATGCCGAACGGCGGGGCCGCAAGGAATCGCTGGCCGCGCTGCTGGAAGTGCGCGAACGTCTGTTGCGCGGCCTGGAAGGAACCCGCGGCCGGCAGCAGTTGCGCCCCGGATTTTGGGACCGCATCTTCGCCGGCCGCTGGCGCGAGGTACAAGACGCGCTGGGTGTGGCGCGTGCGCTGGAAGATGGCTACCGCCTGACCCTGGGCTATCTGGACGACTTGCTGCTGCAGTTTCAGGTACAGCCTATCGAGTGCGAGGGGAGGCCGTTCGATCCGCGGCGCATGCATGCAGTGGACGTGGAGGAGACGGAAAGTGCCGCCGAGGGAACGGTGCTGGCGGTCTATCGCGCGGGTTACGAATGGAATGGAGAGTTGTACCGGCCGGCGCAGGTCCGGGTGGCCAAGCGGCCGGGAAACGGGAGAGTCGAATGAGCGATCCGGTAGTAGGCATCGACCTGGGAACCACGAACTCCGAAGTGGCCGCGTTCGTGGATGGGCGGGTGCGCGTGTTGGGGCCGAACGCCAGCAAAATGCTGCCGTCCTGCGTGGGCATGGCGCCGTCGGGAGAACTGTTGGTGGGCGAGGCCGCCCTCAACCAACAGCGGATCTACCCGGAACGCACGGTGCGCAGCATCAAGCGTAAAATGGGGAGCGCCGAGACGGTCACCATGGCCGGCAAGGAGTTTTTGCCCCAGGAGATTTCCGCGCTGATCCTGAAGGAATTGACCGAGTGGGCGCGCGGCGAATTGGGCGTGCCGGTGAGCCGCGCAGTGATCACCGTGCCGGCGTATTTTTCGGACGCGCAACGCAATGCCACCCGGGAAGCCGGCGCGTTGGCGGGCCTGGAGGTGCTCCGTATCCTCAACGAGCCCACCGCCGCCAGCCTGGCCTACGGTTTCGCCGACGGAGCGCGCCACACCGTAATGGTCTACGATCTGGGCGGCGGAACTTTCGACGTTTCCATTGTCACCATCGAGGGCGACGTGACCGAGGTTTTGTCCAGCCACGGCAACAATCGGCTGGGCGG
>Ga0302326_10025977_pt1 | contig 11857 bp, 11 predicted proteins | sample Palsa_T0_3_FD_202264 | JGI IMG/M metagenome (GOLD analysis project Ga0302326, IMG submission 202264) | Peat permafrost microbial communities from Stordalen Mire near Abisko, Sweden - Palsa_T0_3 | ecosystem: Environmental > Terrestrial > Soil > Palsa > Peat permafrost | place: Sweden: Abisko... | reverse complement strand
AGATAGGCGCCGCAGGATCTCCGAATCACCAGCTTCGTAGGGACCAGAATATCCCGCGTCGGCAGATCTGGATGCTCTAGTCTTTCCAGCATGGTTGCCATTGCAATCACGCCAATTGCGGGGCAGTTCTGGTGCATCGTGGTCAAGGGAACCGGCAGCAGGCTGGCGTATTTGACGTCGTCGATGCCAACAATCCGCACGTCCTCAGGAATCCGGCGTCCCAATGCCAGCAGGGTCTGCATCAGGCGCGCGGCAGTTACATCGTTGGCGCAGACGATGCCTTTTGGGTGGGCGACATCCAGCATGCTGCTCACAAATTTCTGCTCCTGTGCGCTGCCCCGCCACGCTGGTTCTACTTCAGGACGAATTCCATGGCGTCGCAGCGCCTCATGGAAGCCCGCGATGCGGGCGTCCACCGTCGGGGCCGAGTGCTCATCGGCGAGGAACGCGAGTTCTTTGACTCCCAACTGGATCAGATGTTCCGTCGCCAGAAAGGCTGTGCGCCGGTTGTCAATACCCACAAGGTCCAGAGTCGACCGCTCTGGATACGGCAGATAGCACCGGTCCAGCAGCACGATCGGAATCTTCATCCGGTCCAACATGCGAACAACCCGCCGGTTCGCGGCATCCTTGTCTGGAATCAGTTCCAGGGGCGCAAAAAAGATTCCGGAGACCTTCCGTGCGATGAACTGTTGCGCCATGTGCTCGGCTTCTTCAGCTGCCTCCTGGCGGGAGCCGGAAACTCTCGCGCCGGAGGCGTTGCCCCAGACCAGCGCGTCCGGTCGTGCAAACGGAGAGCGCATCATTCCATGACAGATTGGCTCGAAGATCTCCGTCAGTCCAAGTTCTGGAATCAGCAGCCCAAAGGTATGACCGTCCATCTGCCTGGTCTGGACGTGCGTCCCGGCGCCGGGACGTCTCGTCACAAGATTCATGCGCTGTAGTTCCAGCACCGCCTTCGCCACCGTAATGCGCGAGGCGTCGAACATCTTGCCCAACTCCGCTTCGCTGGGCAGGCGGTCGCCAGGTTTGAACGCTCCGGATTCGATACTGTCGTGCAAATAGTCGAAGACAATCTGATGCTTCGGCACCTTTCGCGACAAATCCGGGCGCGAAGGATCCGGTGTTGCCGCTGCGTCCAAAGCCGGCGTCGTCTTTCCTTGCTTTGCCATTCCCCAACCTGCGCCCGGAATCTTCGCCCCCGTCAAGAAGGACGCGAGATGACGCTCCACCAATGTATCCGATTTTGTCGATACATTTAGACTTGAATTCCGTTCACTTGCATACCGGTTTGCTATGCCGGGCATTTTCCAAAAATGCGCCGTCGAAAGGCTCAACTTCATCTCTCACCAAGACAGCGAAACACCGAGAAAGGAATCAAACCTTCAATGGAACATCGTCTCTTCGCCCAAACGGGCACCTCTGTCTCTCGCATCGGCCTCGGCTGTATGGGAATGTCCGAGTTTTATGGCTCCGGACACGCCGACAGCGACCAGTCCGAGTCCATCGCCACCATCCATCGCGCGCTCGATCTCGGCGTCAATTTTCTCGATACCGCCGACGTTTACGGCGTGGGCCGCAACGAGGAGTTGGTGGGTAAAGCCATCGCCGGCCGACGCGGTGAAGTCTTCCTGGCAACAAAATTTGGCAATGTCCGCTCCGCAGAAGGACAGTTCCTCGGCATTAACGGCAAGCCGGATTATGTACGCCAGGCCTGCGAAGCCAGCCTCAAGCGACTCAATGTTGAGGTGATCGACCTTTATTACCAGCATCGCGTCGATCCGGCTACGCCCATCGAAGAGACTGTGGGGGCAATGGCCGACCTGGTGAAAAATGGCAAGGTTCGGTTCCTGGGGCTCTCGGAAGCGGGGCCGCAAACCATCCGCCGCGCGCACGCGGTTCACCCCATCGCCGCCCTCCAGACCGAATACTCCCTGTGGAGCCGCGATCCCGAGGCTGAAATCCTCAGTGTGACCCGCGAACTGGGCATCGCCTTCGTCCCTTACAGCCCGCTCGGACGCGGCTTTCTTACCGGACGGTTCCGCACCATCGATGATCTGGACCCGGCCGACTGGCGGCGCAACAATCCCCGGTTTCAAGGCGAAAACTTCCAGCGCAACCTGGAGTTGGTCAAATTGATTGAATCGCTTGCGGCGGCGAAGGGATGCACAGCATCGCAGTTGGCTCTTGCGTGGCTTCTCGCGCAGGGCGGGGATGTTTTTCCGATCCCGGGCACGACGAAGGTCCACCGCCTCGAAGAAAACATCGGTGCCCTGAACGTGAAACTTACCCCGGAAGATCTAGCCGAGATTGACCGCTGCTTCCCACCCGATGCCGCGACGGGTACACGCTATCCCGAGGCCGGTATGCGTGTCCTCAACGGCTGAACGGTTTGAAAATCCGGTTATCCCAGGTTTCGACATGGCGCTCCTGCTGTGACAATCTGGGATAGCCGGTTTCAGCCCTCGATCTCTCGCGTGATCCGCCGCAAGGTTTCGGTGTTGATCTCAGGCATCGCGCCAGACTGCGAAGCAATATAGCTTCCCCAGCGGTTCCCTGCCTCATTCAGCACGCTCAGCGGAGCGCCACGCAGCAGGTAATGAGTCATCGCCGCTGTAAACGCGTCGCCTGCACCGATTGTGTCCGTAACTTTGGTGGGAATTCCAGGGTGCTCGTTCCACTCCGAACGCCCTGCCAGCAGGCTTCCCTCACCACCGCGTGTGATTGCAACCAGCGTTAAATCAGGGAAATTCTCAAGCAGCCGTTCTGCTCCCTCGTGCAGCGAAGAAGTTGCGGGAAAGCCAAGCAAATCCAGCACCAGCGGCACCTCGCCGTCGTTCATCTTCATGACTGACGCCAGCTTTAATGATTCCCGCACAATCTCAGCGCTGTAGAAGGGAGTTCGCAGGTTGACATCGAAGATCCGTTTGCACTCCGGGCGCGTAGACCGGACGAGCGCATGAATGGTCTGTCGCGACTGTGGACCGCGCTGAGCCAGCGAGCCAAAGCAAACCGCGTCTGCGTGTGCCGCCTCGCTTAGCCACTCCTTCGTCGGCTCAAAAAAATCCCATGCGGCCGGCTGGTGGATCGTATAGCTTGGCTGACCATCTTCCAGCTTCACGGTTACGCGGCCCGTTGCCTGCTCTGAATCGACTTGCAGCCTCTGGCAATCCACCGGAAATGGCTTCAAAACTTCGAGCGCCCGCTCGCCCAACTCGTCGCGCCCGATGCGGCTCAACACTGTTGCATGATTCCCCAAGCGACCGGCCATCACGCTGTAGTTGGCCGGCGCTCCGCCGAGTTGCGGACCCTCAGGAAGCATGTCCCAAAGCAGTTCCCCGATCCCCAGAATGGTATACACAATAGTTCCTCGCAGCTCTCGTTTGAACCCAACTCTGGCAGTTGCCAGCGATGATTGTATGGCCTCGCAGCCGGATTTGCCGGATCCATCCCCCTTAGGTCTCCGCTTATGACAAGTTTCCTTGACATTTTTCGCTTCCCATGTAAGGCTTAGTTGTCATAAAGGAAAGGAAACATGTCATGCGGTCTTGCAGAATGCATCTCAGTGGCTACCAAAGGCGCTCCATGCGCACCATTGAAATCCTGATGGGAATTTGTATCGCCCTCAGCATCCTCCTACAGGCGATCCTGGAGCGACACAGCCTCTCCATGGTCACGCGGTATGGAATCGCAGTTCTCTCAATCGCTCCGGTCATTGCAACCATCACCGTTGTTGCTCGCTATCTGCGCGGCGAAAAAGATGAATATCTGCGCAACCTTGTCGTTGAGTCGATGCTCTGGGGACTCGGCTTCGTGCTCGTCGCCGATACCTTCTTCAGCTACGTCCAGCCCTACTCGTCCCTTATTCCCTTCGGCAATATCAGCCTGGACGTCTTCATCGTGACGGCCTCGATCACGTTGGAAGTCAAGCTCTGGAGGAATCGATGAAGAACCGGCTCCGCGTCCTCCGCGCTGAACGCAACTGGAGCCAGGCCGACCTCGCCCAAAAACTCGAAGTCTCCCGCCAGAGCGTCAACGCCATCGAAACCGGCAAATTCGATCCCAGCCTTCCGCTAGCCTTTCGTCTCGCCAGGCTTTTTGAAACCAGCATCGAGTCGATCTTCTCCGACGAATCAGAAGCTAACTCATAGCAACCCAGGCCGACCTTCGGCGTGGGCTTCCAGCAGTCAGAAGGATGTACTTCGTTCTGATTTGAGAATTCCTTGCGTATTCGTGACACCCGTCTACACTTCGCGATATCCTAGGCGGTATTCTTGAAGTGAGACAAGAGAGGTCCCCTAACGATGCCAATCCAGCCTACGGAAAAAATCTGGCGTAATGGTCAGCTCATTCCCTGGGAACAGGCGAATATTCACGTAATGAGCCATGTCGTCCACTATGGCTCAAGCGTATTTGAAGGAATCCGTTGCTACGGCCAGCCCTCGGGAGCAGCAGTCTTCCGTCTGCCCGAGCACATGCAGCGCCTTATCGATTCCGCGAAGATCTACCGCATGACGCTGCCCTACTCGCTCGACGAGCTGTGTGCAGCGGTGGTCGACGTCATCGAGAACAATGGTGTGGCTCCCTGCTACATCCGCCCCATCGCCATGCGCGGATATGGCGAGATTGGCGTCAACCCGACAGGCTCGCCGATCGAGGTTTTCATTGCCAACTTCCCCTGGGGTAAGTACGTAGCCGGAGGACACGGCGGCGCCGACGTCTGCATCAGCAGCTGGAACCGGCTTGCCCCAAACACCATGCCCGCTCTGGCCAAGGCCGGCGCAAACTACATGAACTCGCAGCTCATCCGCATGGAAGCCGATATCAACGGCTACGCCGAGGGAATTGCGCTCGACGTCAATGGCCTGGTCTCCGAGGGCTCAGGCGAGAATGTTTTCCTGGTGCGCAACGGTGTGCTTTACACTCCGCCGCTGGCGAACTCGGCTCTCTCGGGCATCACCCGCGATTCGGTGTTGACCATCGCACGCCATCTAGGCCTGCCGGTGGTCGAGCAATCGATTCCGCGTGAGCTGCTCTACATCGCCGACGAGGTCTTCTTCACGGGCACGGCTGCGGAGGTTTCGCCCATCCGCTCCATCGACCGCATCCTCGTCGGAGACGGCAACCCGGGCGCGCTCACCAAGCAGATTGCCGACGAGTTTTTCGGCATCGCCAACGGCCTCAAGCCGGACCGCTTCGGCTGGCTGACGCCGGTCAAAGTCGATGCCGCAGAACCTGTCAGTGCATGAGCACTTAGACACGCAGAAGCTGAAAAGGGATGAGCCATGGCTCATCCCTTTGTTTCGAAGCTTGTTTCGGAGCTTGTTTAGAAGCGCAACCGGTCTGACTTCTTTGAATCATGTTTGAGTCATGCAGTATTCCCCTCGACTCATCGAAGAGCAATCGTCTCCCTACAGGAATACAGAATGGCCAAACAACTTCACTACAATGCGGCCGACCATATCAGCGCGGATACCGCTGAGGACCCCTATCTTCGGCCGGCGTTTTCTCTTCAAAACCGGGTCATGCGACTGACATGGAATGTCTGCTGGCTGCTCTTGTATCGGATTTCTCCCCGCCCGTTGCATTCCTGGCGATCCATGCTGCTGCGACTCTTTGGAGCGAAGATGGGCCCGAATTGTCATTTCTATCCGGGGTCAAAGATATGGGCGCCCTGGAACCTGATTTGCTCGGATCAGGTCACAGCAGGCGATGGCGCGGAGATCTACAATCCTGCCCCAATGCACTTTGGATCACACGCCATCGTCTCCCAGGGAGCTTATATATGCGGCGCAACTCACGACTTTGATGATGCTGCCTTTCCCCTGTTGGCGTATTCCATGGTGATCGGTCCGTATGCCTGGATATGTGCTCGCGCTTGCGTAGGCCCTGGAGTCCAGGTTGGCGAGGGCGCGGTACTTGGACTCGCTTCGGTCGCATCCCGGAATCTGGAGCCGTGGGGAGTCTACGCAGGCTCTCCAGCGGTCAAGGTGAAGGACAGGAGGCAATTCCTTCGCAACGACGCTTAGGCGTCGCCTAATTCAGTCGCTCCTATTGCAAAAGCGAACCGGCCCCAGAGAATCTCTGGAGCCGGTCGCTTTCAACCCGCGCAATATGGATTGCGTTTAGTATGGGCGTTAGTAATAGCCCGGCGGCGGAGGTGGAGGCGGCGGAGGATATCCGTAAGGATAGTAACCGCGACGATAGAGCGTCGGCCTCTGCGATGGCGGAGGAGCATTCGCCGCCAGACGCATTGCCTCCTGCGAACTGACTGGAGTTACCGTCAGCGGACCATTCAGGTGGAAGTCCATGAGAGCTTCCGCGGGAATCCAGACCTGAGGACCGGGAGTAGCTGCTGAGGCAGCCGTGCCGCCTACTGCGCCAGCGCCGGCGCCGATTGCAGCACCACCACCACCGCCCACAGCTCCGCCAATGATTGCGCCAAGAAGCGCGCCGCCGAAGGCGTTACCGACCGTGCGACCAGTCTTGTTCGGGCCCTTCACGCTGAAGGGGTCCGAATCCAGCGCGTAAGTCTTGCCGCCCAGATCGAGCGCATCAAGCTTCAGCGCCAGTTCCGGGCTGCCGCCCAGTGCGCCCGACTTCTTCACATCGATCACTTCCCCGTGGATCGTAGCGCCGCGAGGAACCGCCAGCACTCCGGCCGCGTAGACATCGCGCACCACGGTAAACTCGATCGGTGTTCCGTCCTTGGCCTTCTTGCTGCTCAGCGGTTCGCTCGTGCGGACCTTCAGCAGAGTCCCTTTCCCCAGGGTTACCGGTTCATGAGGAGGCTCCGGCACCTGCGACACTTGGGGCTGGGGCTGCACGTAACCACCTTGCGGAGGCGGCGGGTAGCCGGGTTGAGGTTGCTGGTAGCCAGGCTGCGGTTGTGGGTAGCCGGGCTGGGGTTGTGGGTAGCCGGGCTGGGGTTGTGGGTAGCCAGGCTGGTAATTGGGCTGCCCCGCAGACGCATTCGGTTGCTGCTGCTGCTGCGCATCATTGCCGTAAGCTGGCGCCGGTTGTTGCCCCTGATCCGCATAATCAACCTGGTCCTGAGGCTGCCCCTGTCCGTTCTGGGCGGTCTGCGGATCGCCGACCTTAAGATTGTTGACGACTTTGGTTACACCAGGAACCTTGCCTGCGATCGACTCTGCCAACTGCCGGTTGGCGGCACTGGCCGAGGTGCCAGACAACGTCACCTCGCCCTGCACTGTGCCTGCAGTAATCCAATCATTCTGTAGCGAAGGCGCCGCATCCAATGCGTGCACCACATCCATCTCGATCTGCCCGTCCGTACGTTGACCTGCCGCGGCCGTATCCTGTGCCGCAGCTCCGGCATCCTGGGCCGTCGCATAGGGGCCGCTCACAGTCATCAAGCCGCCAAAGCTGCCAATCACGATAACCGCAGGCCAAATATTGCGAAATGTCTGGTTGGTCCCAAATCTGGTCATGGTTTTTCCTGTCCTTCAATCCCACGCTTTCGGGATGATCTCCGCCGCTCCTGCCATACTCTTAAATAACGTACTTTGGCAAGAGCCGCCAGTCTCTTAGACCCGGCTCGAATCGAAAAGTTCCGCGTGAAATGGTGACGTTGAAAGAAACTGCCTGCCCTGGGACATTCTCAGAGGAGACGGCCCTAAGCACTCCCAACCGGCAAACGATCCCGGTACTTCAACAGCATCCGGGCCAGGTGCCGGGCATCCCAGTAGCGCGGGAAAAATCGCAGCGGATCTGCCACAGTACGGTACAGCCATCCCAACCCCATCGAATCGGCCCAAACCGGAATGCGCACCTGGTCGCCACTGAGAAATGCGATTGCCGCCCCGATGCAATGGATTGCGGGTCGATACGACAGTTGATGCTTTAAATACAGTCCCAGCCGCTCCTGTGTTCCGCCACCTACCCCCAGAACAACATGCCTTGGGCGCCGCTCCTCTATGCGCTCCAGCAACTCTTCGTCACTGATTACCTGGCCGTAGAGCGGCGCGAGATAGACGTCTTCGTTGGCCACATTCACGCCGTTTTCCCGCAGCCAGTGCAAATTCCGTTGTGCGCTCACGGCGGTAGGCATCACCCAGAATGTGCTCCCGCTCCCCTTGAAATCCGGATCCTCCACAAGCGCTCGTAGGTACTTCAGGCCGGAAAGCTTAGGAATACGGTTCCGATCGATCAAATTCCACAAGAGAACCATGAAAGCGCTGTCGGCAATGGCGAAATCCGCCCCCAGCAACGCCTCCCGATAGCCCGTGTCAACCGCCAGATTCTTCAGTGCCGGTGCGGCGGGCACAACTACGAGACCGCCGCCCTGCGAGACCTCATCTATCGCTCCCCGGGCGTCGCCGACAAAAAAACGAACTCCCAGAATCTGCTGAAACTGCGGAGTTGAACTCATTGAAGACTCCTACCTGGTAGTTGTTGTAGCAACGCCGGCAAGCATTTGCTGTTCAATCCAGGCCATTGTAAGTGCCAGCCCATCGCGGAGTTTGATGCTGGGCTCCCAGCCCAAATAACGTTGAATCTTGGTATTGTCGCTATTGCGTCCATTCACGCCCTTCGGAGCGCTCAGGTTGTAATTGCGCTTCAGCTTGACCCCGGCCAACTCTTCGGCCACATCGACCAGTTGGTTGATCGTCACCAATTCGCTGGAACCAAGATTGATCGGTTCCAGAATTTCGCTGTGATAGATTTCGACGACTCCTTTGGTGCAATCGTCGACATACATGAAGCTGCGGGTCTGATTTCCGTCGCCCCAGATTTCGATTTCATGCTTTCCTGACATTTTGGCTTCCAGCACCTTGCGGCAGATGGCCGCCGGGGCCTTCTCGCGCCCGCCCGTCCAGGTGCCGAGCGGCCCGTAGACGTTGTGAAAGCGTGCCACCCGCGTCTCCAATCCGTAGTCTTCACGGAAGTGCCGGCACATGCGCTCGCTGAAGAGTTTCTCCCATCCATATCCATCTTCCGGCAACGCGGGATATGCATCTTCTTCCTTGAGCGCAACTACATTGGGATCTGTCTGCTTCTCGCCGTTATATACGCATGCCGAAGAGGAATAAAAGAACCGCTTTACGCCCTGCTCACGAGCTGCCATGAGCATGTGGGTATTCGTCAGAACGCTGAGCATGCACAGCGCCTTGTTATTTTCGATGAAGCCCATTCCGCCCATGTCTGCGGCCAGTTGGAAGACTGCGTCGGTATCCTCGGCGGCCTGCAGACAAGCTTCTTTCTCCTGAAGATCAAGCACCAGGCTCTCCGCCTCTGAATTTCTCTGGTACCACTCACCGAGCGGCTTCAAATCCACCGCTCGTACACTCGCTGCGCCTTCCTCAAGAAGTTTGTTGACAAGGTGGCCACCAATAAAACCACCGGCTCCGCAAACCAGAGCGTGCGCACCACGAATCTGCATAGGCTAAGTAGTCCTTTCCTCGGTATAAGTGCTTAAGAGATTCCTGTCGCCGGTAACTTAGGAACGCGTGAGCGTTGGATACGATCTGGCATAGTCGTGGAACCTACTCGAAAAATCAAAACTCCGTACCGACCTACCTTTGAGTATACCAATAGAGAAAAAGAGGAGCACTCAACCTATGTACTCTGACTAATTCTCCTTCTTCGGACAACCTATAGACAGACAAGGGCCACCTAACTGCATCTTCGGTACACATTAGTGGTGCGAGTGAATACCGCGCAGATAGTAGGTCGCGCCAATCGTGAAGCCGTTGGGATTGAGCGCGCGAGGGCCGTGGTAGTTCTCGATGAACTGATATTCGTAGTCTCCGCGCGCGTACAAGGTCTTCCAGACTCTGTACTCCGCTCCGCCGCCAAACGCATACGCGGTGAAAGTGTCGTGCGTATAGAGAGGATTGTCCGAGGGAAAGTCGATGCTGGCGAGACCGATGAGCGCCTTGGCATACGGGCGAATCCGAAAGACGGGGTGCGTACGGTAAATGACGCCGCCCTTGATCGTGTCCTGCCTCATCCTCTGTAAGACTGCTGGCTTGTCCGCAAAAATCGACGTGCCTTCTGCTTCGATTCCCAGGCCGCGAAAGACGTTATAGTCAGCCCAGGCGGATATGCCGATCATACGGCGGCCTGGGCCATAGTCCAAACTGTAGTCCGAAATACCGCCGCCTACTCCCAAAGGAAGACCGCCGATCTTAACCGCAGGTTCAACCTGGGCAAAAACGGGCAGGGTGGAGAGGGTTAAGAGTGCTGCCAGGACAAGCTTCGATCGCATTCGACGTCTCCTTGTAATTGCAGACCTCCTCCCCCGAGGCTGATCTTGGTAGAAGTGTACAACGGGCCATCCGGAATCCAATGCAAAGAAATTGCAAAGACTTGCAAGGAAAAGAGCTATTCCACACATTCACCCAAAACAGACATACAATCTGTATAAGATTCTACACGCGATTCCCATTTCGGGAAACAGGTAACTCTTCAGTTAGTGCTGCCCTATTTGGGATGTGGTTCTAATACAAATTTTGTCCCGCCTCTTCGCGGATGGCGGTTAGGAGATAGGCAAGCGCTCGTGTCCGGCCCCTCGCCAAACTCTTGGACCGAGCGAGTTGCAATTTGCCAGGAAGCACTTCCAAGGCACGCTCTAACACAGGAACCACATCGGAATAACTCGCGAACCGGGTATCGCGCCCCACCTTCACGAACGCCCGCAAGGCTCCCATAGCGCCCAGCTGTTCAAGAATATCAGCATCCCGCAATACCACGGCCTCCGGAAGGATTGCGTGATCTTTGGCCTGATGGGTACGGATCGACTCGGCAACGGCCGCCAGCTTTTCCTCGGGAAATCCCCACCCCGCCAGCAGTTCCCTACCTTTCTCAATGGTGTAGGGAACATGGTCCCAGGCGGCCAGTCGGACCGGATCGGCCGGCCGATGGCCGAGAAACACTCCCAGGTCATGCATCCAGGCGGCGGCAAAGAGGACATCATCATCGCAGTTCTCGCCTTCGGCAATCTGGCGCGCCAAGGCATACAACCTGGGTTGATGACCAAACTTGTCCGCTGGCGTTGCCTCCGCCCGGATGTACGCAACTACAGATTCACGCCAATCGTTAACCGCTGGTTTCATCATCTCAGCACCGTTACGCTGTCTGCGTCAGTTCGGTTTTGGGAAAGCGGGGTGTGATCAGGACCAACTCCAGTCCACCGCAATCTTCAATCTGCCAGGCCGGCGAGGTTGCGGGAACAGCCACAACCCCGCGACTCACCAACTCCACGCTCGCAAAGTCCTCGGATGCAAGGGCGGAGATCCGGGCCGAGCCGTTGGCGGCGAAGAGATATATAAGCCCGGAATCCCCGCCGGGCTTCGAGTTGCCAGCCGCAGTGATGGAAGAGCCAGTCCTCGTACCATTCACACCAATCTTCTCAACGCAGAAGTATTCCCGGTCCACGAGCACCGTCCGGTCGATCAACTCGACTGGCTTGGTCTTTCCGGCCGCCGTCTGAAGCCGAATTGCTTCCAGAGCTTTGGCCACATGCAATTCGCGCGGGCGGCCGTAGTCGAATAATCGGTAGGTGATATCGCTGTTTTGCTGGGTCTCCAGCAGCACCGATCCCGGCCAGATCGCGTGAACTGTCCCGGCGTCCATATAAACCAAATCTCCGGACGCTACCGGCAAAATCTCCAGAAATTTCTCAAGCGAGCCGTCCGCTACCCCTCGCTCCACCTGATCCAGGGTCGTACCCGGCTTGAATCCCGCGGCAACCGCCGCGCCCGGCTCCGCCGCCAGCACATACCAGCACTCAGTCTTTCCGCGGGGCTGCCCGTACTTCTGCGCCAGACGATCATCCGGGTGCACCTGCACGCTCAGCTTCTCCCGGGCAAAAATCACCTTCATCAACAAGGGA
>Ga0302326_10025975_pt1 | contig 11857 bp, 15 predicted proteins | sample Palsa_T0_3_FD_202264 | JGI IMG/M metagenome (GOLD analysis project Ga0302326, IMG submission 202264) | Peat permafrost microbial communities from Stordalen Mire near Abisko, Sweden - Palsa_T0_3 | ecosystem: Environmental > Terrestrial > Soil > Palsa > Peat permafrost | place: Sweden: Abisko... | reverse complement strand
GCCGCTGCCCAAGCCACGTGGACGAGAAGCCTTTGGCGCTCGTAACGTCGGCGGCGTGCTTTACGCGATGGGCGGCATAACCGAAGGCGGCACATTCATTAACACGGTCGAGGCGTTCACTCCGGGATCGAACACCTCGGAGAATCCTGCGCTAGACGCGGATCCCTGAGTACAAAGACGGGTCGTCGCACCGTCCGCTCCGCCCGGCGGCGGTGTTCTCAGGCCTTCGCGGTCAGCGCGTCAAGTATCTCGTCGGTAGAAGGCGTGCCGCGTTTATAGAAAACAATCGTGCCGTCGCGGCCGATGCCGACGACGGTGCGATTGATGAAACGCAGCAGTCCGAGTGAGATCGTGGCGTCGTAAGCGGCCGCGACGCGCAGGCCGTCGTCGACGAGGAGCGGTGCGCGGAGGTTGTGTTTTTCGGCGAAACGCTGATGCGAGGCGGCGCCGCCGTTGTTGACACCGTAAACGGAGATGCCGGCTTCGGCGTAGCGCGGCGCGTCGTTGCGCGCGCTGCAGAGCTGTGCCGTGCAGCCCGGCGTGTTATCCATCGGATAGAAGATCAACACCACGGGACCGTTCGCGAGCGAGCCCGCGAGCGTGACGGTCTCGCCTTTCTCGGTCTTCAGAGAAAAGTCGGGGGCTTTGTCGCCGATGCTTACTTTTGACATGCTGTAAGGGAATCGGCATCGCTCGGGGTTTCCCTTCGGCCCAGATTTCGGCGCGTGGCAGGCAGGGTCAACGTTTCAACAGTGCGACGAGCGCCTCAAAGATCGTGGGCTGCGCGAAGGCATAGCCCGTGGCGATCGTGCGCGTTGGGAGGACGCGTTGCCCTTCGGTCACGATGATCGCGGCTTCGCCGAGCACCGCTTGCACGGCGAAGGCCGGCGCCGGAAATATCGTGAAGCGGTGAACCGCCTTACCGAGCGCGTGCGTGAACTGGGCATTGGTTACGGGGTTTGGGGCGCTCGCGTTGAGGGCGCCTTCGGCGCCGTCGATCGCGTGCAGGTAGATGCCGACGAGATCGTCGATGTGAATCCAAGAATACCATTGGCGGCCCGAAGCGACGATGCCGCCTCCGCCGAGTTTGAAAAGCGGGAGCAACTTCGCGAGCGCCCCGCCATCCGGACCGAGAGCGAGGCCCGTGCGAATCTTCGAAACCCGCATGCCAAGCGAGGCGGCGAGATCAGCGGTCTTTTCCCATTCGGCGCACACGCCGGCGAGAAAGTCGTCGCCCGGCCCGCTCGTTTCGTCGAACGTCTCGGTTTGCGAATTGCCGTAGTATCCGATGGCGGACGCCGACACGTACGCTTGTGGCGGGTGCGCGAGTTTTCCAAGCGCTGCGATCAAGGCGGCCGGCGCATCGACACGACTCGCACGAATTCTCTTTTTCGCTTCCGTCGTCCAGCGTTGGGCAACGGGCTCGCCCGCCAAGTTCACGATGGCTGATGCGCCCTCGCACGCACCTGCGGCCTTCTCCGGATCGCGCAAGGAAATGGGAGTGACGGTATCGCCCCGAGCGCCGAGCGCTGCCGCAAGGTGGCGGCCGACGAAACCCGAGGCGCCGACGAGCGTGACCTTCATTGAAAGCTCTTCATATTCTGAAAGCTCTTCATATTCTGCCGACGAAACGGCCGGGTGCGAGCGTGCCGTGGGGATCGAAGCGCGCCTTCACCGCCTTCATCGTCGCAAGCGACGCCGGCGGCGCACCCCATCCGTCGAGGCGGGCACGCAAGCGTTCCGGGGCGGAGACGATTCGTGCGCCGGCAAGCGCCGTGCGACGCTGAGCGTCGAACGCGACGGCACGTTCGGCGAAATCCGGCGTGAGGCGCGACGAGATGCGTGCGATCACGTCGCCCGTGCGAAGGTCCTCGATCGTCTCGGCCTCCAGGTCGCTCGCGCGGGCCACGCGTTCGAACGCATCGAGCCGAGGCGTCGCGTTCGCGGGCGCACCGTAACTGCGGTACGTGATTGAACGCGAGCCGAGCGGTTCGATGTAGGCGTCGATCAGGCGTGCGAATGCGGGGCCGATGTCGCGCTCGAGGAGGCGTGTTTCGGGCACGCCAGCGGCACCGAGGGTCGAGCGCAATTCGCGCGTCGCCGCGTCGACGGTGCGCTGCGTTCCCTCGAAGAGCACGAAGACGCGGCCGTCGAGACCGTCGCTGCCGTCGATCGATTTTGAAAAGCCCTTCACGATCACAGCAGCTGCCGGTTCGATCGCAAGGGCAGCGAGATGACTCACCGTGCGCGCTCGCGTTCCTTCGGGCAACGAGGCGATCGCGAGCCGGCGCGCTTGCGGCAGCGGAAGCGTCCGCAGGTTCGCGCGCACGAGCGCGACGAGCGTCCCGAGCGAACCCACGTAGAGCTTCGAGAGATCGTAGCCCGTCACGTTCTTGACGACCATCCCCCCCGCGCTCGCGATCGTGCCATCGGCCAACACGCAGGTCGTCCCGATCACGAAATCGCGCGAGCGCCCGTACGCCGCGCGACGGGGTCCGAGCCAACCGCTCGCGAGCGTACCGCCGACGGTCGCGAGCGAAGCTCGCGGCGCGTCGAGCGGCAGAAATCGCCCCGCCGCCGCGAGGGTCTGTTCGAGGTTCGCGAGCGTACAGCCGGCTTCGACGGCGATCGTGAGATCGGCCGGTTCATGTTCGAGAATGCGATTGAGCCGCGAACAGTCGAGCGCCACATCGTAGCGTACGGGAACGCTGCCCATGCCTTGCAGCGTGCCGCCGCCGAAGAGGACGACGGCCCGGCCGATGGCGTCGGACTCGCGCAGGGTCGCCGACACGTCGGCGATCGTTTCGGCAACGTGCGCGAAGTCGGGCGCGCGCGTTCCGAGCGCATATTTTTTGGAGCTCGTCTGGGTCACGGCGGCGCTTCGGTAGCGCCCGGCGCGAGCACCTCGCCGCAGATCGCGCCGCGCGGAAAAATCTTCTCGGGATTGAAGACGCGCGAGGGGTCGAACGCGTCGTGCAGGCGTTGCATCGTCGCGATATCGTCGCTCGAATACACGAGCGGCAACGTGTCGCGTTTTTCGTAGCCGATACCGTGTTCGCCGCTGATCGTCCCGCCGAGTTCGATGCACGCGGCGAGAATCTCGTGGCCCGCGGCCACGACGGCTTCGCGCTCGCGTGGTACGCGGCGATCGAACATGATGAGCGGATGCAGGTTTCCATCGCCCGCGTGCACGACGTTGCCGACCGGTAAGCCGCAGCCGCGCGCGATCGTTTCCACGGCACGCACCGCTTGCGGCAAGCGCGTTCGCGGCACCGTCGCATCTTGGATGTAGTAGTTCGGAGCGATCCGGCCGAGGGCGCCCGCGGCGCCCTTGCGCGCGGCCCACAGCGCGTCTCGTTCGCGCGCGTCCGCGGCCGAACGCCACGCGAGCGCGCCGTGTTCGCGCGCCAGGGTCGCGACCGCTCGTTCGCTCGCTTCGACGTCGGCCGGTTCGCCCGCAAGTTCGACCAGCAGCACCGCGCCCGCCTCGAGCGGATAGCCGGCGTGGTAGTGTGCCTCGACGGCGCGCACGATCGTGCGGTCCATGATCTCGAGCGCGGTCGCGCCGATTCCGGCGGCCACGATGGCCGAGACGCACGCCGAGGCGGTCTCGATCGCATCGAACGCCGCGAACGCCACGCAAACGGCGCGCGGCATCCGTAGGAGCCGCAGGTCGAGCGTGGTGACGATGCCGAGCGTTCCTTCGCTGCCGACGAGCGTCGCGACCAGATCGTAGCCCGGATCGTCGATTGATGCGCAGACGATGTCGCCCGTCGCATCCACGAATTCGATGCCGAGCACGTGCGCGCTCATGGAACCGCAGGAGTACGCGCGCGGGCCGCCTGCATTCGTGGCCGCGTTTCCGCCGAGCGTCGAACTCTTTTGGCTCGATGGATCGGGTCCGAAAAACAATCCGCTCGCGGCGGTCGCGCGCGACAACTCGAGATTCACGAGGCCGGCCTGCACGCGCGCGCGCCGGCCCGGGACATCGAGGCTCACGATGCGGTTCATGCGCGCGAACGAAACCACGATGCCGCCCGAAACGGGCACCGCGCCGCCGCACAACCCCGTGCCCGCGCCGCGCGCGACGATTGGCACCCCGCAATCGCGCGCGATGCGCACGATCGCGCTCACCTCACGAGCGTCGTTCGGCAGGACGGCCGCGTCCGGTAAGCGATCCTCTCCGCACGCGTCGAACGAGTACGCCGCGAGATCTTCGGGCGTCGTCTTCACGGAGTCCGTCCCGAGTGCTTCGCGCAAGCGTCGTCCGAGTTCGCGTGCGTCGCTCATGTCACGAATACAACAGATACGGCTCGCGCAATTTCACGAACGCGCTCGTTTCGCGTACCCAGCCCGCGAGGATGTCGTCGACCGCGAGGCCGCCCTGCAGGCCGGCGCGCAGCGTGTCGGTTCCCCAATCCCGATCGAGCGCGCTCGCGCTCGAGATCGAGATCGCGCTCGGGGCGATCGTGCGAATCGCAACGAGCAGTTCGACGGCCGTGCGAACGGCGCGGAACGCGCGCATATCCGTGACCACGAGCTCGACTCCCGAAAGCGTCTTATCCGCCCAGAACCCGGAGAACGGCGTCCACGCGGCCGCACGGAAGTGCACGCCCGGTATCGGCCGCGCGTTGAGATAGGCCGCGAGGCGCTCGCCGTCGAGCCCAATCGTTCCGGCGTATTTGAATGGTTTGGTGTAGCCCGTGCCGTTGTTGATGCCGGCCGAATCGATCAGGCCGGTGGCCGGATACACGAGGGTCGTATCCCACTCGGGAATGTTCGGAGAGGTTTGCACCCAGGCCAGCCCCGTATCGGGCCACAGCATATCGCGCGTGTAGTTCTCCATCGCGATCACGCGCAGCGAACAGCCGATCCCGAAATGTTCGTTATAGAGTTTCGCGAGTTCGCCGACGGTCATACCATGGCGGATCGGCAGCGGGTAGAGTCCGATGAAGGACGAGAAGCGCGGATCCAGCACCGGTCCCTCGACCACGCGTCCACCGATCGGGTTCGGCCGGTCGAGCACCCAGACGGTCTTGTCGAACGCCTTGGCGGCATCCATTACGTAGGCGAGCGTCGAAATATAGGTATACGCGCGGTCGCCGACGTCTTGGATATCGAACAGGATCACGTCGACGCCGGCGAGCATCGCCGCGTTCGGCTTGCGCGTCGCGCCGTACAGACTGTAGACGAGCAGCCCCGTTGTGCGATCGGTGTACGACCCAACATAGGCACCTGCCGGGCGATCGCCGCGCAATCCGTGTTCGGGCGAATAGATCGCTCGCAAGGCGATGCGCGGATTGCGGTGGATCACGTCGACGATCGTATCGAGGGTCGACGTGACGCCCGTTTGGTTCGTGACGACCGCGACGCTTTGCCCGGCGAGGTCGCGCCACGCGTCGCTTGCGAACACGTCGTCACCAAGCCGGATCGCAGCCGGCGGCAGCGGAGCCGCGATCGTGCTCGTACCGCTCGCCCCCGCCGCAACGCCCGCAACGCCTGCGAGAAATTCGTGTCGTCGCACGCGCTACACGAAATCGGGCGTGACGTTGCCCGGAATCAGGCCGGCCGCAGCCGCCCGCGCGAAGAGATCGTCGATCGCGGCAATGCCTTCGCTGCCGAGATCCACCGAATACTCGTTGACGTAGAGCGCGATGTGCGCGCGCATCACCTCTACATCCATCTCGAACGCGTGTTCGCGCACGTACGGTGCGACGGCCGCCTCGTTGCGCTGCGCGAAGGCGAGACTCTCGCGAATGGTCGCATCGATCTGAGCGGCCGTGTCGCTCGGGACGTCGCGCCGCACGAGGATCGCTCCGAGCGGGATCGCGTGTCCCGTTTCCGTTTCCCACCACTTACCGAGATCTTCCACGCAGGCAAGCCCCGCCGCGCGATATGTGAACCGCGATTCGTGGATGATCAGCCCGGCATCGACCTCGCCCTTCGCGACGGCCGCAACGATCTCGTCGAATCGCATGCGAACGGCTTCGACCGGCCGCCCGAGCGCAAGCCGCAGCAATAAGTAGGCCGTCGTCCGAAAGCCGGGAATTGCGATACGTGCGTCCGCCGGAAAATCCGCGAGGCTCGGCACGTTGCCCGCGGCATCCGGCCTTGCGACGACGAGCGGTCCGCAGCCGCGGCCGAGTGCGCCGCCCGCGCGCAGGATGCGATACTTGTCGAGCAGATAAGGAATCGCGCCATAGCTCACCTTCGTGAGTTCGAAACGCCCGCCGGCGGCCGCTTCGTTCAGCGCTTCGACATCGTCGAGCACGACGTTGATGGGCGGCGCGTCCGCGAGCATTCCGCGCGTCCATGCGGCGAAGATGAACGTGTCGTTCGGGCACGGCGAGTAGGCGAGCGACAACGCGCGCTGCGCGATCACTGCTGCCTGGTCAGTTCGATCGCGTCGTCGATGGTCCAGCCGCCCGTCGGGAGTTGCTCTTCGTCGTAGATGCCGAACGTGCGCGGGTCCTTACGGATGAGGGTGGTGCGGCGCCGGTATTGGCGCCCATTGACGTAGGAGTAGTTGCTCGTGAAGATGATCTCGTTCAAATGCCAGCCCTCCGTCGAGACCCATATGCCGTATGACGGATTCGACCCAAGGCGCAGGAGAACCCAATGCCGGGCAAACGGGTCGAAGGATATGTAAAAATAATCGGTCGCTTTGCCATCGCCGCCGAAGATCCAACGGCCCCGCATCGTCGACGCGAAAACGTAAGTATTGATCCCGAGGTCGACCGGGCGTCCGTCGCTCAAGTATTCTTGGGCCTTGGTCGCGCGCCAGGTCCCCGTCATCCACCCGAACTGCGACATCTCCCCGATGGGCCGGTTGATGATCGCTCTTACGTTGGGATCGGACAGCGAGTCTGGAACGGTCGGTTGAATCGGCGCGATCGGTCGCGGGGTCGGCGGTGCCGTGGGAATCGCCGTCGTTCCGTCGGATGGCTCGGGCGACGGCGAAATGGTCGGTGTTGCCGTCGGCGCCGGCCTCGCCGCCATCTTGGATTCCCTTTTCGGTTCGGTAGTGGGAGCCGCCGTCGGAGTCGTCGGAGTCGTCGGAGTCGTCGGAGTGGGTGTCGGAGTGGGCGCTGGCGTGGAGGACGACCTGCCGTGGTGCCGCCGGTAGGGGCTTGGTGACGGCGTTGGGCTCGGCGTATCCGTCACGCCGGGCGAAGGCGTGGGGATCGCCTCCGCAATCGGCTCGATCGCGCTTGCCGGCACGTACGTTGCACCGGACCCGCGATCGGCGTCGACCGATGTTTCGATCAAGACGCCTTCTGCGGCGGCGCTCGAGGTCGCAAGGGCGCTCGCTGCTAAGGTGCCGCTTGGCGCCGGTGAGGGGCTCGGGATTGGGGAGGGGCTCGTCGTTGCGGAAGCGCTCGGCGCGGGGGAGGAACTCGGCGTCGCCGGCGCCTCGAGAGTCCCCGCCACAGCGATGTACGGCGCGGCGCGAAATGCGGCGAGCAAACCGGCGAAGACGAGAGCCGTGGCAATGGCGGGACGGTTCAACGCTGAACTCCTAGGGGACAAGAAGGTTGAGGACGTCGCCGAGAGCGAGGGCCGTCGCGCGAGCGCCGGCGTCGAAGTCCCAGGAGCTGCGGGTGCGATCGCCGGTATAGTTGGAGATCCCGCGAATCTGCAACGCGGGCACGTGTCCGACCGCTGCGGCTCGTAGGACCGAGAACCCTTCCATCGATTCGACTCCGGCGCCGTAGCGACTGCTAAGGCGGGCGGCGGTGGCGTCACTTGTTGTAACGCTCGAGACGGTCACACCGGTCGCGGCGAGGATCCCGAGACTCGCGCAGCGGGCGAGTAAATTCGGGTCCGAATGCGCGCGCTCCACGAGCGACACACCATCCGGGAGCGTTAGCGGCGCGCCGCCTTCGAGCCCGAGATCCGCGAGCACGTCGCTCGTGATGAGGCGCGCGTCCCCGATATCGGCTTCGCCTCGAAACGCTCCACCGATTCCAGCATTGATCACCGCCCGATACGACGCGCGCGAAAGCGCGTTCGCCGTTGCAATCGCGGCCTCGACCGGGCCAACGCCGCAGGCGACGATCTCGATGTCCGCGCGCGGTGCCACGTAGCGCAGCTCGCCGAGCAGCGCGCAAATCACGAGGATCATCGAACTCCGATGAACTTGTGCGTCTGCAAGCCGAGTCGAAGGCGCTCGGGCGCCGCCTTGGCCGCGTCGAGTGCCAGCGCGACGTTCGCGCGTTTGTTCCCCTCGGGTTGGAGAAAGGTGGGAATCGTGCGCCCTTCGAACGCCGCGAGCCATTCGAGTGGAACGCGTCCGTCCACGATGAGTTTGATCTCGTTCGCGCGCGCGGCCATCGCCGGATGCAGACGTTCTTTCGGCGACACCGTGAGCCAAACGTCGGCCGGAAGCTCGACCGCGACGCTGCCGTTCGATTCGACATGCACCCGCCGGCCATCGGCGATCAGCGCGTCGATGAGTTCGGAGGAAAGGGCCTGGGCGAGCGGTTCGCCGCCGGTGAGCACGACCATCGGGCAGTCGCCGCCAAGATCGCGCACGCGCGCGACGACGTCGCTGACCGACGCGAAGGAGCGCGCGCTGTAGTCGGTATCGCAGAAGCGGCAGTTGAGATTGCAACCGGCCAGGCGCACGAAGACGGCGGGCGTGCCCGTCCAAGCCCCTTCGCCTTGAATACTGTAAAACGTCTCAGCGAGCGCGAGCATCTTCGGCGCTGACGACGGCGCACGCCGTCTGCGTTTCCCACACGACGATTTCGTCGAGCTGCGCGAGTTCGCTCGCGAGCGCGTCCCAAATCCAGAGCGCGATATGCTCTGCCGTGGGATTCTCCATGAGATCGTTCAGCGATGAATGATCCAACCGATCGATGACGAGCGGACGGACGATGCCTGAGATCTCGTCGAAATCGAGGACCATGCCCTGCGCGGGGCCGCTGGCTTGCAGCGGCCCCCTTACGGCGACCTCGAGACGATACGAATGGCCGTGAACCCGCGAGCACTTTCCGGGGTGGTGCGGGAGCACATGCGCCGCTTCGAAGCGGAAATGTTTGCGGATGAGCACGACGACAAAGCGTTTCGCCGCGTGCGCGCGGAGCCATTCCATTGCCGCCGGTGCGCCGCGTCGTGAGATTGAATGGCGCTATGGTAATCCCGAAACTGCGGAAGGTTGGGGAATTCCTCGAGTGGGAAGAGGTTCAAGAGCACAAGTACGAGTTCGCCGACGGTGAAGTCTCGCTTTTTCCGAGCCGCACGAATCGCCATACGACGATCTCCATAAATATACATTTGCGCTGCGCTCCCGCGGCCTCGCGCCGGGTTCGGTCTTCAGCGATTCCAAGACCGTCACGGGTCGCAGCAGCCGCTACCCCGATATCGCCGTCACACTCGACGAACGCGACCGGCCGGAGAACAAATTCCTCGGCCATCCGGTCCTCTTGCTCGAAGTTGTGAACTCGAGCGCTAGAGTTCGCCGCTCGGTCCCATCGCTTCGAGACGCTTCTTGAGGTCGGAGAGGAATGCGTTCGAGGCGGTGCCGTCGATCACGCGGTGATCGAGCGAGAGGCAGACGTTCATCATCGAGCGGATGGCGATCGCATCGTTGATCACGACGGGACGTTTCACGATCGCTTCCATCGTTACGATGGCGGCCTGGCCGCCGTTGATGATCGGTTTCGAAAGCACCGAACCGTTCGCACCCGTGTTGTTGACGGTGAACGTGCCGCCGCCCAGATCGTCCATCGAGAGTTTCCCGGCGCGCGCTTTGTCGATCAATTTTCCGGCTGCGATCGCGATGCCCGAGATCGAAAGCGAGTCGGCTTCGCGGATCACCGGTACGACGAGATTGGATTCCATGCCGATCGCGATGCCGATGTTGTAGTTTTTCTCGACGTAGATGCCCTCGGCCGTAAAGCGCGAGTTGAGTAGCGGTTGTTTCTTGAGCGATGCGACGACCGCGTGGATGAAGAAGGGCAACAGCGTGAGCGCGTGGCCCTTGTCTTGCGCGAAGCGGTCCTTCGCCTTCGCGCGCCACGCCCAGAGATTCGTGACGTCGACTTCGACCATCGTCCACGCGTGCGGCGCCGTCGCGAGCGATTCGACCATGCGCTGTGCGATCGTCTTGCGCGCGGGGGAAAGCGGCACGAGCGTGCCGGGAATCGGCGCGGCGTAGGTCGAGCGAGCGGCATCGGGCGGAGGGGCTACGGGCGTACTCGCGGGAGGCTTCGCGGGCGTGAGCGTGGGTGTTGCGACGGGTTCGAGCATGATCGTTGCGGCCATCACGGCCGAAGGTCCCGCGCTCGCCGCCGCGATCACGTCGTTTGCGGTAATGCGGCCGTTGTGGCCTGTGCCGAGCACCATCGAGAGATCCACGACGTGTTCGCGCGCGAGCCGGCGCACGGCGGGCGAAACGCGGCGCAGCGTCTCCGCACTGTTGGGTGTTGCGCCGTTCGTAAGCGGAGCGCCGTTACGGCGCGGAGCTTCTACAGCTTGTACAGCCGGCGCCGCGGCCGGTACGGCGGTTGGCTCGGCAGCCGCGCCGACTTCATCGATGATCGCGATTGGGGCGCCGGTCGCGACCGTCTCGCCTTCTTTGCAGATGATCTCGCGTAGCACGCCGCTTACGGGCGACGGCACTTCCGCGTTGACTTTGTCCGTTGAGACTTCAACGAACGACTCGTATTTTTCGATCGAATCGCCGGGCTTCTTGAGCCACTGCGCGACGGTGCCTTCGGTGACGGTTTCACCAAGCTGCGGCATGGTAATCGTGGTCGCCATGCTAGAAGAGCACCAGTTCGCGCATGGCTTCCGCCATGCGGTCCGTCGAGATCATGAACTCCTCTTCGAGCGGCGCGGCGTAGCCCATCGCCGGAACGTCGGGGCCACATAGGCGCCGGATCGGCGCGTCGAGATCGAAGAACGCTTCCTCCGCGACCATGGCGCTGATCTCGGCGCCGATGCCCCCGAACTTGTTGTCTTCGTGAATGATGAGCAGCTTGCGGGTCTTGCGCACGCTCGCGAGGATCGTCGTGCCGTCCATCGGGCGAATCGAACGCAGATCGATCACCTCGACCGAGAGACCCTCGCCCGCCAAGCGCTTCGCAGCTTCGACGGCTTGATGCACGTACAGACCGTACGAGACGACGGTGAGGCGATCGCCCGCGTGCTTGATATCGGCCTTACCGATCGGAATCGTGTAGTGCCCGTTCGGTACCTCGCCTTTGACGAGCCGGTACGTTTTCTTGTGTTCGAGAAACAGCACGGGATCGGCATCGTCGATCGCGGCATTCAGCAAGCCTTTCATATCCGCGGGATACGACGGCGCGACGATCTTGAGGCCGGGCACGTGATAGAACAGCGCCTCGATCGAAACCGAATGCGAGAGCGCGCCGCGCACGCCGCCGCCGTAGGGCGTGCGGATTACGAGCGGACAGGTGTAATCGCCGTTGCTGCGATAGCGCGTCTTCGCCGCTTCGCCGACGATTTGGTTGAACGCGGGATAGATGAAGTCGGCGAACTGGATCTCGGCGATCGGGCGCAGGCCTTCCATGGCCATGCCGATCGCGATCCCCACGATCGAGGCCTCGGCGAGCGGCGTATCGATGATGCGTTCGGGCCCGAACTCTTCGATGAAACCCTTCGTGATGAGGAAGACGTTGCCGCGCGCGCCGACGTCTTCGCCGAGGATGAGCGTGCGCTCGTCGTTCTTGAGCGCTTCGTATAACGTGGTGCGCACCGCGTCCACGTTGTTCATGACGGTCGTGTCGGTCGCGGCTACAGCCATGGCTGGTGTGTTCCTTCGTGGATCTCGCGGTAGAGTTGGTCCGCGACCGGGTACGGGAGCGCTTCCGCTTCATCCGTTACGAGG
>Ga0302326_10025974_pt1 | contig 11857 bp, 13 predicted proteins | sample Palsa_T0_3_FD_202264 | JGI IMG/M metagenome (GOLD analysis project Ga0302326, IMG submission 202264) | Peat permafrost microbial communities from Stordalen Mire near Abisko, Sweden - Palsa_T0_3 | ecosystem: Environmental > Terrestrial > Soil > Palsa > Peat permafrost | place: Sweden: Abisko... | reverse complement strand
ACTCAGATGCTTCGCCAGAGCGACGCGCAAGTCTTCAAGAAGTATTCTCAGATGAAATTGCAGATGAAGCGCGAAGCACTGGAAAAGCTCAACCGTCGAGCCAACGAAATGGAACCGATAGCCGCCGCTCCGATGGCGGCTCCAATATGCACAGTCACGGTCCAATAGCCCATTCGTGCACAGTTCGTGCACAGTAGGGGCCAAAACTGAGAGATTGGGGCGCAGATGAATCTGACAAGTACTTTGCAATCAGAGACAAAGTTGGTGGACGTGAGGGGATTCGAACCCCTGACCCCCTGCTTGCAAAGCAGGTGCTCTCCCAGCTGAGCTACACGCCCACTTTATTCGACCTTCTGATTGTGTCCCATCTTACGCATTCTACGCAACTTGCTTGTGCTTCAATTTGGGACTAATTGGGCCGTTTGGGACTAACAGACCACATTCCGCCGCAATCTTTTGCTCGTATTCGGCGTCGAAATGCGTATAAGCGTCCGTCATTCTCAACGAGGAATGCCCTACCCACTTCTTGATAAGGGGATCGGGGACTCCCTGCCGCCGAAGATGGCTCACTCTCGCGTGGCGGAAACTGTGCAGTGTGCCATGCGAGATCTTGAGTCGCTTCAGTAGCGGCCGGAGTTGTTCGACATTCACCGTGCCATTAACCAACGGCGTGCCCCGTGACGTCTGAAAGACCCGGCCGGTCCTCCGTCCGTTGAGATAATCCCTCAACAGTTGGATCGCCTCCGGATCAAGCGGAACGTCACGGAATCCGGCTTTCGTTTTCACCGGACCCTCGATGTGTTTGAACGTGGAACGGGTACAGTGAATCGATCCACGATCAAACCGAATATCCTCGACGTGCAAACCGAAAGCCTCGCCCGCCCGCAATCCGGACACGCCGAGAAGGTGGTACAGGACCTTGTACTGCCCCTTCGCGGCTTCGACGATACGGCGGATTTCATCTTGCGTAAACCACCGTTGTTCCTTATACGGGATTTCGGGAAGGTTGAGCTTCCACGTCCGCGTGACTCGTTCCTCTTGCTCAAGCACCAGCTTCAGGACTTTCCAGACGTTGCTGATCGACTTCGGAGCCAACTTGCCCGCGTTGTCCAGGTCCGTGATCCACGCCCGGACGACCTTGGCATTGATGTCGTCCAGGGGCATTTCCCCGAACCTTGGCAACAAATGCTTTTTCATGATGTACCGGGCCGAGTTTTGGGAGGAAGGCCGCATCTTAGAAAGAAAATCGGACTCCCACACCTTAGCCGTCTGAGCGAAGGTCACAACCGGCTTACATGCCTTCACGAGGTGAGCATCGGTGTTGATCCCCATCGCGGCGATCATTTCCTTTGCCATCCGTTTAGCTTTCGCCTTCGTGTGACCCTTGATTGGACAAACCGAGCGCCACTTCCCCACCCGCTGTCCGTCAGGTCCATCTTCGTATACTTTCACTCTGTACCAGCGACCGTGAGCTTCCACGGTCCCGTTCTGGCCGGATCGAGCCATAAATCTCCGTTTCCGATCCGGCGTCGCTGTGCAAATGCTATCACTACTGGCCGATTGGTCCAGTGCTACATCAAAATTATCTCCATGCACACTCTCGACTTTCTTCGCTGTCGTTCCAGGCTCGCGCGATCGCGAAAATTAATCCCGCTGCTGCCGCGTCTACGGTTGCGGCGTCCGGTCACCGAGCGGTGCCGGAACTCTTCTCCCCACCACGACATTTTTGTCCGCGTGGCGTCGGACATGAAAAACCGGCTACGAACCGGCGGCACCGTCGTTCGTGCTTTCGCAGAATTCATACGCGGAGGAATAGAGCTTCCGAAATTGATTTCCGCTGATCGGCTTGGCACGGTCGATGTGCGCGCAAATCTTATCGACGACCGCCGCCCTGGGCTGTCGCTGCCTCCATTCCCGAGTCGCCAGTACCGCATCCGGTATCGCATGTGGCTCGTAAATAATTCCGCAGCCAGCAAGGCCGAAGTAGGCCGATTCGCGACCGGCAATGAACTCTGCAGGTACCGGAGCGATGAACGGGCAGGGCAAGTTATCGATGTCGAACTCTCGGTTGCGGACCTGATCCAAAGACGCGTCGATCAGCAACCCGTGACCCGGGAGAACGACGATCAGATGGCCGGCCACTGTGCCGTTCCACTCCGGCGGCTTGCCGATGGTTCCGTCGACAGAGCCAAGCGTAACGCCGTCATCGGAGCGAGTGACAACAGTCCGTACCGCCATCGGGTTGCTTGCGATGCGGTAGCGGGCGAGAACCTCGATTATGATCCGGGTGCTGGCGATGCAAGACTTCGGGCCAAATCTTCTCAGTATCTCGCCACGACCGACGCGCGTAAGCACAGCTGTAATTACAGGGAAAAGCGTTTCCTTCTCCATTTATGATGCTCGTCGTGAAAAATTCCAGGATGGGCGGGCCCACGAGTTCCGCTAACGCCGCATTGCCTCACGGCTTCTGGTCACCGAGCGATGCCAGGATTCTTTTTCGCGGTCCCGGGTGGGGCCGGATTACGAAGGATGGTTCCCGCTCCCTATATATTACCGGAAACGCTCTCGCTAAAATCGCGTTTGGGGGCAGTTTTAAAAATATTTTTTCCGTGTACGGCCATCAAGCTGTAGAAATCTGCACGGAGATGAGCACCACCTTTACGGGTGCGGCGTCTGCTCACCATGCGGCGGCAGACCAACTGTGCCCCCGCGTCACTAGGTCCGGACGCGGTCAGACCTTCTTTCAGTAAGCGCTCATCCCTGCGCTCCGTGGCCGAAATCCTTCTCACTTCTATGGCCGACAGCACCGCTTGCAGAAATGCTACACATCAGATACAAGATTGTGGTTGAGCAAAATCATGACCGTTAATAATCCAGTAGGGTTCGATGCCGCGGATTGCCGCATTTTATTGTCAGAACTTGCAAACCTAGACGATAACGTCGCCCATATCGAACAAGTTCGGGCGCTGGTGCCCGTAGCGTGCTCCTCCGCCGATTCCGATGAAGAGCGCGCCCTCTTGCTTATGTGGCGGGATACACTGCGGCGACTCTGGGTAGTTGACGAAAAAGCCCGAGGTTGGGGCGTCGGCCAAGTGATCAATGTAAAGGTCCGAGGTGTTGCGAATCCTGAAAGTCATTGGCCTTTTGCTGATACTCCGGAATTCCGTTTACCGTCCCCCTCCCCAATTGAAACGATTCTCAGCTACCTTACCGCGAAGAGAGTGAACCCCAGCGTCTGCGCCAATCCTCAGTGCTCCGCCCCGTTCTATTTCAAAACGAGGAAGGGAGCAACTTGCGGCAGCCGCGAATGCAAGAACTGGCAAATCTCGCAATCCGCCAAGCTTTATTGGAACACTAAGGGCGCTCCAAGACGGAGAGAAAAAAAAGAACGAAGCAAGAAACCACCCTGGTACAAGCGCCAGTTTTCTAATAGCCCGCATTTCAAACCGCGCTGAGGTCTATCTTCCGCCTCGCTCTAGATTTGGCTTGTCTCCTTAGCTAATCGGGCCGGACCCCTCTGCCTCGACCCTGCTAGATCATAGGTGATCGCAATTTACCCAACCATTTTCTTGTATCTAGAGGGGAACGCGAGAGCGTTCCGAGGTCGGATGTAGGCTTCAGCAGCCCGTACTGACCCGAATTACGCACCGTGCGCACAGCTGCGGCACCGTGCCGGCAACACTAAAGGAGTAATAAGCATGTTCTTTTTTTTGTGGGAACGAAACGAGCAGTACCCGGAAATCAGCGATGAACAGCGGCATGTCTCGGAAGCTTTGAAGCAACAAATCCGCAGCTCGCTGCCGCCATCGTTTACCGAAGACGATTACCGGACCGCTGTAGTGCTTGCTTGCACTGCTTATCTCGCCGGTCCTTTCGCCGAGCGTTTGATGAAACTAACCGACTATCCCCTCCCTTTTGTGGAGCGGATCTGCCGGGCCATCGAGCAGTCCGGTTTGTGGGAGCCGGATGGTGTCTTCTGCGCAGAATGGTTCAATGAAGACGCCAGTTTCGACTTCGAGGCTCTCTGGACTTTTACCCGTGGCATGCAGGGAGCACTGACGACGAACGTGAACTAACGCGCTGACACATCCGGCGCCGCTAGTACCAGCGGCGCCGCTATCCGTAGGAATTGTGGTGGGGAGCCGATCGTCGTCACCGAAACGGGCAAAATCGGTCACGACGAGAGCGCCCTGCCGCAGCGGATAGATATCGGGGATCAATAAGTACCGCTTTATCTACTGCGTTTCATCATGGAGGCAATTAACTATGTACTCGTTTTGGCAAGGAAAAGAGAACCTGCCGATTGAGGGATCTGATCGAGAAGCCTTCGAGCAGTACCAGGCACAGGTTCGAGCGCTCGAATCGGAGTTGGGTGACGATGAAGATGTCCTCCGGACTGTTGTAGTCATCGTTGCCGCGACCCTCGTTGTGGGTCCATTCGTTGACCGGTTAATAGCCTTGACAGGCTATCCCAAGGACTTCGTGGCATCAGTTTGCGGCCATATGGAGTTTTGTGGCCTCTGGACGGCTGACGGGGCCATATCGGCGGATTGGCTCAATGAGGATGGCACGTGGGATTTCATACGCTTGTGCTGCGACATGGGGATTGCTCAAGGATGGGTGACAACTTGGTTCGATAAGAACAGGGGCGAATGGATTTGCGCTTCTGTACGAGATGATCTCAAAAACTGATAGCGGAGTAGCTAACGTCCTGCGGATCGGCATCCGGCGCCACGTGGGTCTCGCAACTGCGGCTCGCAGGATATAGTGCCCGGTTCACCGGTTCTTTCTGTCAGTCTCGTGAACGGGAGGCTTTGCCTCGGGAAATGAAGGCATTGGTGCGGGCACTCCCGTGTGAGCCAGTTTTGGAGCGAGCGAGGGCTGCACCAGAGCGCAGGAAAATGCTTGAGAACCGCCGGTGCATTTGGTATACTCAAATCAACCTCAAGTCCTGCTTTATCCTAGGGTTGCACGCTGAGACGTACCTCAATCTAAGAAGCGCTTTATTACAAAGCGCATTTGCCCGGAGTTGATCCCATGGCATCACAACGCATCCTCCTTCCGAGGCGGGACGCCGCCGATTCTCTTTCCATATCTCTGCGGAAATTGGATTCCCTTATCCGTGATCGAGTGATCGCAACGGTTCGAATTGGGCGCAGACGGCTTATCGCCCACAGCGAACTCATGAAATTTGCGGAGCGGCATCGCACGAAGTAGCTGGTTCCCCCCTGAGCACGCAGGTATTCCAGCATGTCGGCGTGGAGTCAAAATAATACGGTGGGCACGCGGCAGTGCCCCACCGAAGTAAGGCATTTTCATGCAGGTGAACCACAGAGAAGGAGCAGATCTAGCTCGCATCAAGCAGGGAATCGCCACACTCTTCGAAGCGGGTCAAGTCGTCGAGGTACGCACGCCCGGAAAGTACGGGTGGCGTAGCGGCTATTTCGATGATCACGAACGGATGGCGGTCGTCATTAAGGGCGAGAGCGACCTCGGTCGGGAGGCGGTGTACTTCACGCTGAACAAATGCAACGAGGCGTTGCTGTCCCGCCGCACCAAGAACAGACTTCATGACCAGATCAAGGAGACGACGAGCGACGCTGATATCGTTCGGCGCCGGTGGCTTTTCATCGATTTCGATCCGAGGCGTCCGAAGGGTGTGTCGTCTACCAAGGAAGAAAAGGCTGCGGCTAAGCAGCTCATGCGAACCGTGGCAGAGGCATTGGGCAAGGAAGGGTGGCCTTCGCCGGTGATCGCGTTGTCCGGCAACGGTTACCACGTCCTCTATCGCGTGGACGAGCCCAACGATCGCGCAACCACCGAGCTTTTCAAGGGGTGCCTGCGCGCAATCGCCGAGAAGTTCAACTCGGATGCAGTTGAAATCGACCAAAAGGTTTTCAACGCTTCGCGCATCACGAAGGCCTATGGATCGCTAGCAGCCAAAGGTGCAGATACCGACGAGCGTCCACATCGCTACTCGAAGATTCTCGCCGTACCGAAGCCGGTCGGTGTGGTAACCAGGGAACAGCTCGAAGCCCTGGCCGAGACTGTTGCTGACGCGAAGAAGTCCGGCAAGAAGGTCAGCGTCGCCGCGAACATGATGGAGAAGGTCGAAGAATTCCTGCGCCTGGGCGGGATTGACGCAGGGCCGCCGGTCCAATCCGACGAAGGCGGCACGAAGTGGGTTCTCGCTATTTGCCCATTCAACCCCGAACACGTTAATGACGCCGCGGTATTTTTGCGGCCGGATGGCAAGCTCGGGTTCAAGTGTTTTCACAATTCATGCGGCGATCAGCACTGGGATGAGTTCCGGGCCGCCGTCGAGAAGAAGATCGGGCATAAATTCAATTTCACGAAGGGCGAGGTAGCTGGTGCTCAACCGTCGACACTTTACGGGGAAACCAGCGACGGGCTGGTCTGGAACAAGGTCACCAAGGACGGAACGGTGCCGGTGCCGCTCACGAATTTCCGGGCGCGTATCGCGGCCGATATCGAGCAAGACGACGGAGTCGAGCGCAGCCATACTTTCGAGATTGAGGCGGCTTGTGGAGGCCGCAAGACTCGGTTTCAGATTGAAGCAGCCCGTTTTCAGGCGATGAACTGGCCTGTTGAAAAGATTGGTGCCCACGCCACGGTTTTTGCCGGGATCGGAACGCGGGACCATGCTCGTGCTGCCATTCAACTGGTCTCCGGTGACATTCCACGCCGGAGAGTCTTCGTACATACGGGTTGGCGTCGCATCGGTAAGTCCTATTTTTACTTGCATGGCGCTGGCGCAATTGGAACCGAAGGTCTTTACGATTCGGTGAACGTGAATTTGCCGGCGAATTTGAACTTCTTCCGGCTGCCGGAACCGCCGACGGGTGAGCGTTTGAGAAATGCCGTTCGTGCGAGCTTCCGCATTCTTGACGTCGCACAACGCATGGCCACGGTTCCGATGTATTGTGGGACCTTCCGTTCCGTGCTGGGTGCAGCCGATTTCAGCCTGCATGCGACGGGGCCCACGGGAACGTTTAAGAGCAGTATATCCGCGCTGATGATGCAGCATTTCGGCCGTGGCTTCGACGCTCGCCATCTGCCCGGTTCATGGTCCAGTACGGCCAACGCCAACTCGGCGCTTCAGTTCATTTTGAAAGACTCCTTGTTTATCATCGACGACTTCGTTCCACGGGGTAGTCACGCCGACGTAGAGCGTCTCCACCGCGATGCAGATAGGATCTTCCGTGGCCAGGGCAATAATGCCGGTAGGGCTCGATTGAATAGGGATGGCATGTCTCTGCGGGAATCCCATCCACCCCGTGGCCTGACGCTGAGTACGGGCGAGGATGTTCCCCGTGGGGAATCGCTTGCTTCTCGAATCTGGTTGACAGAATTTTCTTCGGGCTCCGTGGACACCGAAAAACTTACTGCGTGCCAGGCAGATGCTGCGGCTGGATTGTACGCCCAGGCAATGGCCGGATTTATCCAGTGGATCGCCCCCCAATACGCATCCATTAAGAAGAGCCTTCCTCAGCAAATCGAGAGATTCCGTGCCGTTGCGACGAGGAAGGCACAGCACAGCAGAACGCCTGAGATAGTGGCGAATCTCATGGCCGGCATGAGGTACTTTCTCCGCTTTGCCCAGGAAGTTGGAGCCGTAACGAAGGTCGATGCCAATAAAATCTACAAGGGGGCGTGGAAAGTCCTGCTTGAATCTGCCGCAGCCCAGGCGCGGGGGCGGAGTGCTGACGAACCTGCTCGGCGGTTTCTGGATCTAGTCGCTGCTGCCCACCTGCGCGGAGATGCGTATTTTGGGAGTTGCTCTTCCGATCAGGACACGGCGTCAGGGGAAAAAAGGGGCCGGCTCATCGGCTGGACCGCCGACGGGATGATTTTGCTTGATCCGGATTCAGCCTTTACAACGGTGCATCAACTGGCGGAACAGCAGGGGGAATCGCTAGCGGTTGGGAAGAAAACGCTCGGGAAGCGTTTGCAGGACCGGGGTTTTATCGCGATGCACGATCACGAGCGCAACACGAAGCAATGGACGGTTCAAGGAACCCGGCGCCGGGTTTGGTGCGTGAAGACGGGCACCATCTTCCCGCCGGCGGCAGAATCTTGAACCGGAGGCTGCTGAACCGATTCCAGAACCGATTGCGGCCGCTGGAGAGAACAATCGGTTCACGCGAAACTGCATATTTACTGGGAAAAATGGCAGATTGAGCCGATTGAACCGGTAGAACCGGTTCTGGGACACACACAGGCTAGCCTAACGAATGTATGCATCTTAAGAAGCCACGTGGGAGGAAAGAGAAGAAGCTGCTCTCATATATATGTATATCTATAAAATCGGTTCAATCGGTTCAATATATAGAAAGCAGCAATAAAGCCCTGCAAATCCGCACTTTTTTGTGAACCGATTCCTCAAAATAATCGGTTCAGTACTGGTGCAATCGGTTCAGGAATCGGTGCACCGTTCGCGAGAATGCTTTTTCAAGGACTTCAATGGCACGTTGGCTGATCAGGACGCTGGGCTGAAAGCGAGATACACATTACGGAGACTCGAAGTTATGAATCATCACGGAAAATCGCAAGCGCTACCGGCGAAGTCGAAAGCGCAAAGACACAATACAACCAACCAAGAGCGGCCGCGCGCCTCAAAAAATCGCAAATCCCGCATACCGCCGCCGCAAGCAGCCCGAATTATGCAACGCTACGTTGCCGGCGAAAATATTCGGTCAATCGCTCGGGACGAAGGCAGGGACCGCGGCACCGTCAGCCGGATTGTTCAGTCAGAGGAAATGCAGGCCCATACCCAGAAAATGCGCGAGCAATATTACGGCTTGGCCGAGCTGGCCATGGACGGTCTCCGTCGCGCGCTGGAACACAGCAACGATGGCAAGTTGGCCCATGAAGTTCTTCAGAACATCGGCGTGGTTCCGACCGCGGAAGACATTTCGCTTCAGCGAGTGCAACAGCCTCGGCCCGTGACGGAAGCCGACCAGGTGAAATTTGAAATGTGGCAGCTTTTAGCGGGCGCCTGCGAACGAGCGGAAATGTATGGTCACCCGAAACCGCGCCTGGAAGATTTCAAGACTCCGCTGCGGCTAACTGGACGCAGCGATGATAGGAAATCTCACGAGTTGGAATAGAATTCGTCGATGAGCGGCCGGGCCACGTTGATCAGCTTCAGCATTGTTTCGGCCGCCCATCGAGCGAGTTCATCTCCGCCAGTGTTGCCAGGGGACACCGCAACAACGAATACGGCAATTTAGCTATTCGCGTGTGCGTTGCTATGCGTGGCCCACCTCGTTAACTGCTCCGCAAATCTTTTCGCCTCGGAGCGGAGTCTGATCACGCAGACGATTTCGTTGCCTTGCTCGAACTGCTCCAAGAACTGCGCATCGGCTTTGAGTGTGTCGCGGACCTGAAACTCAGGTACCCCAGTGCTCTGTGAGAGGTTTCCGGTTCGAATCCAAATATCCAGTTGTCCTTCCGGTGTTGGCGGGGTGAGGAAATTCCCTGCAACGCTTACACCGAAAATTAGCTTTTCATCTTGAAAGTATCGCAACGAGCCGCCAAATCTCTTACTTGGCCGCTCATCCGGCCACACCTTACGGATTTCTTCGCGAAAAGCGTCCAATAAGGGTCGCGCATGTCTCTTGTCTGCAAGTTGCAGGAGTTCCTCAAGGCTCGGCTCTAGTTCGGTCTCTGGCAAGGCTGGATTGAGCGCTTGGCCATGCAATTCAGGGACTAGAATCTGGAGTCCTTCCTTGCCATACATGCTCATCTCGATCGCTTGCAATCGAATTGCGGCACCTTGTCTATTGGAATACCCAATCGTCCGCTCCAATTCAGGGTTCATCTTGTCTACCGCAATTAGAAGGCGAAACGAGCCGGACCTTAGATTTCGCTCAGTCGCCTGGCGAAATCCTTCATAGGTCCATCCCTCTGACACCTTCTTTTCGGAAAAGAGCTGTTCCAATGATTTCTTTGCACGATTGAGGAAAAGCCCATTAAAACGGTCAAAAGGCCATTCCCATAGATATGCTGCGTACTCCAAAACCTGTCCAATCACTTTACGCCGGATCTCGTCGTTCCTGGCTAGTTTGCATTCGACAATATAGATGTTCCCATTTTCATCAACCCCAACCAGATCAGTTCTCCCGGAGCCCGGAAGGCCCGCCTCGTGGATAAATGCTCTTGCTACCGCCTCACCACCCTGCACAGGTATCAACTCTGGGGAATCGTAAAGAAGCATCTTCAATTCATCCTCCAAACTGAAAGGTATTTCGTCAGCTGGCTGCCAGTTGGCTGTTGAGCTGGTTCGGAAGAGAATCGGCACGCGATGAACCGCCTCGTTTCTCTGCGCTGTTCCTAAGCCGCGCTTTATGGGTACGAATAATACTATTAGTATCCTTGCTGGACAACCGAGGACCATCGATACAGGAGGTATGAAGCGAACCGTTCAAGTCAATGTGAAAATGACTCAGGAGGATTTCGGTCTGCTACAAAAGGCGGCCGAAAAGCGGTGGCCCGACGCCGTAATGACCAATTCCGGCATTCTTTTGGCGCTCGCTAAGATTGCAGCGCGGGATTCCTTGGCCAGCGGAAAGAAGGGTCGTTAACGTCAACGATGTAGACTCTGTGAACCGCCGTGCGGTACTCTCCGCTCCTTGGAAGGTCATGCATGAGGCCCGCGTTCGAACGTTACATCGGCATCGACTATTCCGGCGCACAGACGCCGTCATCAAGTCTGAACGGGTTGCGGATCTACCTCGCGGATCCAGAATCCCTGCCCGAGGAAGTGTTGCCACCGCCCAGTCCTCGCAAATATTGGACCCGCCGCGGGATTGCTGAATGGCTCAGTGCGCGGTTAACTGAGGATGTTGCAACACTGGTTGGGATCGACCACGGCTTCTCATTTCCCTTGCGATATTTTGAAACGCACGGCTTGTCGCATGACTGGCCCGCGTTCCTCGATGATTTCCAGAACCATTGGCCGACGGACGATGATATCTACGTGGATTTTGTGCGCGATGGTGCCAGTGGTAACGGTTCTGCCCGATCAGGCAATTCTCGCTGGCGCCGGCTAACAGAAGTGCGAGTACGGGCCAAGTCAGTTTTTCATTTCGACGTGCAGGGGTCGGTAGCGAAGTCCACGCACGCAGGCATTCCATGGCTTCGCTATCTCAGGCGAAATGCTGGTCGTCAGGTTCACTTCTGGCCTTTTGACGGCTGGGACGTGTCCGCCGGGCATTCTGCAGTGGTTGAGGTTTATCCCGCCCTATGGAGTCCGGGATTCTCACGGGAGGGCCGGGACTCTCATCAACACGACGCCTATTCGACTGCCGCGTGGATGCGCCAAGCAGATCTCGATGGGACCCTCGTGGCGTTCCTCAATCCGCAGTTGAATCCGGACGAGCGAGAAATAGCGAGAATCGAGGGATGGATTCTCGGCGTGGCATGAGCTTCTTCAGAACATTGCCGCGATCAACGAGGCCGATCAACTTTGGAAATAGATTGAACGGAGTTACCATAGCGCCCGGTTCCAACTGACATCGAAGGAAAGCGGGGGTTACACATGCGATTCGGAAAACATCTTCTCGTCACAGCCGTCGCGATCCCGAGTTTATTCGCGTTTGCGACGCTTGCGGGCGCGCAACAGCAGGCTTCGCCGCTTAAAGTAACGCAGATCAAGGACAACATCTACTGGGCCCAGGGCGGCGTGGGTTCTAACGACGGCATCATCGTGGGCACGACCGGCGTCATTGTCGTGGATACGAAAACAACGCCGGATTCTGAAAAGGAAGTGATTGCCGAAATCGCCAAAATCACCCCCAAAGCGGTTAATACGGCGATTATTACGCATAGCGAT
>Ga0302326_10025973_pt1 | contig 11857 bp, 13 predicted proteins | sample Palsa_T0_3_FD_202264 | JGI IMG/M metagenome (GOLD analysis project Ga0302326, IMG submission 202264) | Peat permafrost microbial communities from Stordalen Mire near Abisko, Sweden - Palsa_T0_3 | ecosystem: Environmental > Terrestrial > Soil > Palsa > Peat permafrost | place: Sweden: Abisko... | reverse complement strand
GCCGTAGGTCGAGGAATCCATGACTACGGAGGGCATCTTCTCTTGGACGTAGTAGGTGCCGTTCGGGGTTTGGTGGCCGCCGGATGCCATCCCCATCGACATCGGGATGGTCTTCTCCACGGCCCCATTGCGGGTGACAGTCAGTTGGTGCGTGGCGTCGTCGGCCGTAGCCACCAGGCTGTCTCCCGTTTGAAAGCTGGCCACTGTGCCACCCGCATCGACGGTCACCGCGGTGTGCGCGGGCCAGAAGCTCAACGGGCGCCAACGCAGCTGCGTGGGCTTCATCCAGTAGAACTTGCCGGGAACCGGAGGGACCGAAGAGATATGGACGGCGCTTTCGGCTGCACCGGAGTCATCGACGAGCCCCGGGAAATTGATAATGATCGGCTGGGCCACACCCACCGTCGCGCCGTTGGCGGGAACGATCCTCGGCGGCCCGAACGGCGCCGCGCCAGTGAACGGTGCCGCGTCCTGCCCAGCACCGGGGCCCGCGAGAACCCCTGGATCGCCGGGATCCGGATCCGCCAGCGCGGGACTCGCACTCAGCACCAGCGCCCAGCCAAATATCGAAGCCACTCGGGCTGCCTTCATAGCGGCGAAGAGGCTTCCCCTCGTCCAGCCCGACATACACATCCCTCCAGCCACTTTCTGGAAACAGTCTCGCATAGCGCCCAGGCCATGCCTTTGACGGCGGTAACCGCGCGCCCGACGCCGACAGTACGACCGGATGGTGCGCGAACCCCACCCAATAACGGTGCAGCCAGCCCGTCAGTAACGGTCCGTCGTCCCAGTGGACAAAGCTAATCTGTCGGGCATGGCCATTGAGTCCACCATGATCGCCCTCGGCACGCCCGCACCACGTTTCAGCCTGCCCGAGCCCGCCACCGGCGCCAACGTCGGCCTCGACGACCTGGTGGGGCCCGCGCTTGTCGTGACGTTCATCTGTAATCACTGCCCGTACGTCAAACACGTCGCCGCGGGCCTGGCCGCGCTCGGCCGCGACCTCGCCGACCAGGGCGTCGCCATGGTCGCTATCTCCAGCAATGACGTGGTCGCGTACCCGCAGGACGGACCCGAACAGATGGCTGCCGAAGCGGGGCGTCATGGCTGGACGTTTCCCTACCTCTACGACGAAACCCAAGATGTCGCCCGTGCCTTCTCGGCGGCGTGCACGCCCGACACGTTCGTCTTCGACGGCCAGCGTCGACTCGTCTACCGCGGCCAGCTCGACAACTCCCGCCCGAAGACCGATCTGCCGGTGACGGCCGCTGACGTTCGGGCGGCCGTTGATGCCGTTCTTGCCGGGCGGCCAGTGGACGCCGACCAACGACCGTCGATCGGATGCGGCATCAAGTGGCGTTGAGCCCGCGGCGCACCTGACTACCGAATTGGGTCGATCATGCTGCGGAATCTCGCCGCCGGAAAGACGGATGCGCCTGTACCTCGGACCCGGTCGGCCAATGTGACGTCAGACGTCACGACGCTGATCTCCTCGGGATGATCATCGGCGCCGACCAGCCGGACAATCTCGTCATCAGCCGAATTCGCTGCGGCCCTTGGCGCGTGGTGGACCGCGATCTCAGATGAGTGAATTGGCGGCGACGTCGGTTGCTCGAAGACCACGGTCACGTCATGGGCATGCGCCGAAGCCCACCGGTCCAGCTGTTGCACAAGCCGCACCCTGGCGCCCTGACGGTCCCGCCACCAGCCGTCGGGGCGAGTCCCGATGACATTCATGGCGTCGACGATCCACCGCACATGCCGACGGTAGCGACGCCCGCCGGTGGCAGTATGAGTGCGTGGATTTGCGGGCGCGGAACAACGTGAGGATCGCCGGAGTCGACGACGGTCCCACGATCATGCTGGCTCATGGCTTCGGGTGTGATCAGCAGTTGTGGCGCCTGGTCGAAGCGCTACTTGCGCCGAACTTCCGGTTGATTCTGTTCGATCATGTCGGCTGTGGGGCGTCGGATCCCTCGGCCTGGAATTCCGAGCGGTATGAGTCATTGCAGGGCTACGCGGACGATATCCTCGGCATCGTTCGCGGGCTCGATGCGCATGACGTCGTGTACGTGGGTCACTCGGTAGCGGCGATGATGGGAGTGCTCGCGGTCTCCACCGATCCGAGTCGCTTCGCGAGGCTTATCCTGCTCACACCGTCACCGTGCTACATCGATAGTGGCGACTACCGCGGCGGCTTCTCTCGCCGCGACATCGACGAGCTCTTGGACTCACTCGAGAGCAACTACCTGGGGTGGTCGCGATCGATGGCGCCGGTGATCATGGGAGCGTCGGATCGGCCTGAACTCGCCGACGAGCTCACCGATAGCTTCTGCCGCACCGACCCGGCTTGCGCGCGGGTATTCGCGCGCACCACTTTCCTGTCTGACAATCGGGCTGATCTTCCGCGAGTGTCATTGCCCACGTTGGTGATTGAATGCGCACACGACACTTTGGCACCTCGCGAGGTTGGTGCATACGTGCAGCAACACATCGATGGCAGCGAACTGGTCACGCTCGACGCCACCGGCCATTGCCCTCAGTTGAGCGCTCCGGACATCACCGCCCAGGCGATTGCGGCGTTCGCCGGGGCGACGTGACGCGGGAGGGCGATAGCGCCGGGGACCTGTATGAGAACGCGCCGTGCGGCTACATGGTGGCTCGGCCTGACCGGACCGTCATCAGCGTGAATGCCACGCTCGCCGCGTGGCTTGGCTACGAACGAAACATGTTGATCGGCAAGCCTTTCACTGACCTGCTGGCCGCGGGTAGCCGCATACACTACGAAACCCATTTCGCCCCGGTGCTGCAACTGCAGGGCCGGCTTGCGGGCATCACAGTGGATCTGGTTACCGCACAAGGTGAGCGACTTCCGGTGTTCCTTGCCGCAAACGTCAAATCCGATGCTGACGGCGAACCAATCCTGCTGCGCATCACGATTCACGATGCAGGGGAACGACGATCATACGAGCGAGAACTGCTAGATGAGCGGCAGCGGGTCGAACGAGAACGTGCGCAGGTCCAGGTCTTCGCGCGGACCCTCCAGCGCTCTTTGTTGCCGCCCTTGCTTTCTCCGCCCGAAGGCTTGGATGCGTGCGCCTGCTACCGCGCCGCCTCCCCTGACGATGTCGGCGGAGATTTCTACGACTTGTTTCCGCTCACACATGACAAGTGGGCCTTCTTCATCGGTGATGTGAGTGGCAAGGGCGCCGGCGCCGCCGCGGTAACATCTTTGGCCCGCTACACGCTGAGGGCAGCCGCGGTCTTCGACGCCGACCCGGTGGCGGTATTGCAGAACTTACATGCTGTCCTGAGCCAGGAGTTTCGCGAAACCGTATCCCAATTCGCCACAGTCATTTTCGGAGTTCTCACGCCAGACGACGGCACGTTCGACATCGAGCTCGCCAGCGGTGGGCACCTTCCTCCGCTGGTGCTAGGCGCCGACGGTGAGGCTCGTTATGCCGACATCATCGGTGGCCACCCTGTGGGGATCCCGATGGAGCCGACGTTTGTTGCTGTCCGAATTCGCCTCGGCGTGGGCGACACGCTGTTGCTCTACACGGATGGTTTGACGGAGGCGCGAATCGGCACCGGCACAGAGCGTTACGATCACAACGGAGCGTTGCTGGAATTCGCCGCGGCACAAGCGCCGGCCTCCGCGTCCGCGATTGTCGCAGCGATTCAGTCGCTCCTAGACGGTTTCGGCGCCGGTCTGGAGGATGATGTGGCCGTGTTGGCACTGGGCGTACCTTCGGTGCGCCGATGAAATTTGTGCTGGCCGGCTATGGGAGCCGGGGTGATGTCGTCTGGTCGGACAAGAGCTCGGTCTTGGCTCCGCTGGCGGAGGCCGGCCGACCTGCTTCTGGCGGGCATGACCGAGCAGTGCGTGGCCGCTAACGTTGCGGAGTATCAAGACATCCCGTTCGTCGCGCTAATATTTTTCCCGGCGCGGATTCAGAATTCAGGGTTGCTGCAGTCACAGATCGCCAAGCCGGCCGAGGCCCGCTACGCCGGACATTGGGATTACCCACCGCTCACGCGGGAGCTGTTGTCTGATCTGCGAGCCGGGTGTTCATCGATTGAGATCCCACTGCCCGAAATCGGTCGCGAGCACCTCGTCAACGTCTACGTGGATTCCGCCAAGAAGGGGACCCGGGTTCGACGGGCTGTTGACCACCTCCTGATACAGCACCGCGGTGGGCTCGCGCTGTCCATGCGACCAGGTCTTGGTCTGCCATGCCCATCGATGCCCTGCGGTGCTGGAGTGGCCGATCACGCCGTCGCTGATCGCCCAGAGACATGCCTGAAAGTGCCCGTAAATACCGGTACGCTCCGCGCCCAGCACCGAGTTGATGCCACGGAACCAGTTGACAGCAAGGCTATTCCAAATATTGAGGTCGATATCGTCGTCGACGCTGAAGAAGATCGGGGCCGAATTGCTGCCCCCGGCGGCCGCGTGCAGCCCCAGCGCGGTATGCGCGTCCGCCACGCCACCGTCGAACCCCCGGGTGAAGTCCGACGGCGCGGGCCAGCCCGGTTTCCCGTACTGGAAATTGCTGACGATGTGCAGGCCCGCTGCGCGGAGCGCGTCCGCGTACTCACGGGTGAGGGGCTTGGCCTCGAAGTCGGCGCCCGGCCGCGCCTCCGATACGTAGTTGACCACCCCGGCATAGCCCGCAGATCTGATCTGGTCCGGCGGGATTCTGCGCTCCGCAAAGTCGATCAACCTGATGTTGTCGGCCGATGCAGTGTGCCCGTCGAGCATCGCGCTCAACGGCGTCAGGCTCAGCAGGGCCGCTGCCGAACCACTTTTGATGAGTTCACGCCGTGAGACAGGTCGCCGTTCGGATGAGTTAACCATTTACCCGTCTCGATGGGTGAGGAGTGCGGCCGCATTCCAGACTCGTCTGCCGGGGTGCCGTGGATTTGGTTGCGGCGCCCAGACCACCGGTCGCATGAACGTCGGCAACCGACGGAACCGGTTGGCGGCCACCATCAGCGATTCGGCTTCCAGAACTCGCCAGCCCAGGTCCTCGAAGTACGCCAACCCGTTGTCGGGGGCGAACTTGAACGGCGCGTTTTCCAATATGCCGGCCATTTTCTTGTTCATCAACCGCTTCAAGCCTGCGCCGCCGAAGTCGAGCAACCACCAGGCCACCTCGGGGCGCTTGATGCTCTCCGAAAGCGCCGTCACATCGAGGTCATCCAGATAATGCAGTAGGCCCTCGGTCAGCACCAGCGCCTTGGTGGCGCCGTCGAGTGCTTCGGCGAAGAAGGCGTCGCGCGCCCGCGGCTCGGCGAGGTCGACCGCCAGCCGGGTCAACCGGCACCGCGGCGTCTGATCGGCAAGAAGCTGCGTCTTCTCGGCGAGCAACTGCGGAAGATCTGCCTCAATCCAGGGAAAGTCAGCCGGCAGGTCCAGTCGGTATGGTCGGGTGTCCAACCCGGCGGCCAGGTTCAATACCCGGTCACAGCCGTTGGCTATCGCGTCGGCGATGGCGTCGTCGATGATCTTGGTCCGCGCGATGAGCCACCAGCCGTTCCGGCTCGATACCGGCGCGCTCGCGACGATCGCGCGGCCTTGCTCACCGGCGAGACGCTCCGCCAGCGGGTCGCTGAACAGCGCATCGGCACGTGCCGATTCGGTTGCCCGATATAACGCCGTCCACCGGGCCGTGTCGGAAACGTGCGTGATCAAGTGCCCGGCGTCTGACATATGTTGGGTTATAGCACTCGCGGTTCAACGATCGCGATCCGGCTGATGGTGGCGCGGGGTTGGGTCGTGTAGAAGAGTCTGATGGAAGATCCCGCCGTCAGGTCATTCGATGCGTCCACGCTGCGCGAGGCGATGACCCGGCGGTTGTACCGCCGAGCGGTGGTTAACGCGCAGATCACAGTGCCCGCCGTACCCAGCATGGTCGATGACTACGTCACGATGTGCGCCAACGTCTTTGCTGTCGCGGGCGTCCAGCACACGGCCGAGCAATCCGCGCAACTTAAGGCGGTGCTGGCGGCCGAGTTGGACAAGGCCTACACAGCTTCCTCCCGTTCGAACATCGTTATCTCGTTTCACTCTCCGTTCGGCATCACGATGAATTACCGGGTGGCAACCGAATCCGTGACGATCGCGGGCCATTACGACGGCTGGGCCAGCAGCCGCGAAGGGCCGCTGTTCGGCACCGAACCAGACGCTCGGGTGTGGGCTCTGGCCGGCGAAGCGGCCGATCCCCGGACCTATCCGGTGCTCGACGTCGGCGCAGGAACCGGGCGCAACACGTTGGCCCTGGCGCGGCGCGGTCACCCGGTGGACGCGGTGGAGATGAGTCCGAAGTTCGCCGACATCATTCGCGCCGAGGCCCAACGCGAATCTCTCACGGTCCGTGTGATGAACGGCGACGTCTTCGAGACGATGGATGGGGTGCGCCGTGACTATCAGCTGATCGTGCTTGCCGAAGTAGTGCCCGACTTTCGGACCACGGGCGAGTTACGCGGAATCTTCGAACTCGCCGCCGATTGTCTGGCACCGGGCGGACAGCTGGTGTTCAACGCGTTTTTGGCGCGGGAGGGCTACGTTCCCGACGACTCGGCGCGTGAACTCGGGCAGCAGTGCAACACCATGTTCTACACCCGCGACGAATTGGCCACTGCGGCGTCGCAGTTGCGCGTTGACCTCATCAGTGACGACTCGGCCTACGAATACGAAAAGGCGCACCTGCCGGACGGCGCCTGGCCGCCCACGAGTTGGTACGAAGGGTGGGCCAGCGGCCTGGACGTATTCGATCTCGAGCGCGAAGATTCCCCTGTCGAGTTGCGCTGGCTGGTTTACCAGAAGGCGTAGTCTCCGATAGTCATGGCCGATGCGATCCATTTCGTCGAAGCGAACGGGCTGAACTTCGCCTACCTCGAGGAAGGCTCCGGGCCGCTTGTGCTGATGCTGCATGGGTTCCCGGACACCGCGCACACCTGGGACGATCTTCGTCCCCGCATCGCCGCCAAGGGATATCGCGCGGTCAGTCCATTCATGCGTGGATACCACCCCACGGCGATCCCCGATCGCGACGCAGACGGAGTGACGTTGGCGCGCGATGCCCTTGCGTTGATCGAGGCGCTGGGCGCCAGTGAGGCCGTCATCGTCGGCCATGATTTCGGAGCCGGGGCCGCTTACGGCGCGGCGGCGCTCGGCCCAGATCGGGTAAAGAAGCTGTTCGCTCTCGCCATTCCGCACCCGGCCGCGCTCAGGCCATCCCTGAAACAGCTCTGGGGCGTGCGCCACTTCGCGGTCTACAAGCTACCGGGGGCGGCGAACCGGTTCGCGCGCAACGACTTCGCGGCGCTGCCCGCGATCTGCAAGCGATGGTCGCCGGACTGGGACCCCGACCCGAAAGAATTCGATCCGGTTCGGGCGAGCTTCTCGAACCGGGCGAGCTTGAACGCGGCGTTCGGCTATTACCGAAAGCTGTCACCGGTGCCCTCTGCAGCACTGAAGACGCGAATCACTGTGCCCACGGTCGTGTTCGCGGGGCTCGGTGATCCCCTCGCGAAGCCGTCGGATTATCGGAGTGCCGCCCGCATGTTCGACGGTGATTACCTCGTCGAAGAGGTCCCCGGCGGGCATTTCATGCACCGCGAGCACCCCGACGAGTTCGGGGAGCGACTCCTGAGCCATCTGTGATCGGCAGCCCGTGCCCAGTTTAAAAACCGGGCTGAGCTGCGATTTGGCTGGCCACCGCCGGCGGCTGCTATCGTGCTGTGCTTATGCCCGAGATGGATCGTCGCACCCTGATGTTGATGACGGGCGTCGGCGTGTTGGCGACCGCGGTCCCCATCTCGCAGGCCCGGGCTAGTCCGCCTCCACCGGCCGCGCCGCCCGGCGGCTACATCTTTCACGACGAGTTCGACGGCCCGTCGGGTACAGCACCTGATCCCGCGAAGTGGGAGGTGGCGAAAGCTCGTGAGCAGATCAAAGATCCGACGTACTGGGAATTACCCGAGCACATCGGGCAATACCGCGACGATCGCCGCAACGTTTTTGTCGACGGCAATTCCAACCTCGTCCTTCGTGCCGTCAAAGACGGCCCCACTTTCTACAGCGGGAAGATCCAAGGCCACTGGCGGGGTGGTGTCGGCCACACCTGGGAAGCCCGCATCAAGCTCGAATGCCTGACCGCCGGCAATTGGCCCGCCTACTGGCTGGGAAATCAGGACCAGGGCGAGATCGACGTCGTCGAGTGGTACGGCAACGGCAGCTGGCCGTCGGCGACCACCGTGCACGCGAGAGCCAACGGCGGCGAATGGAAGACTCATAACATCGCGTTGGACAGCGGTTGGCATACGTGGCGTTGCCAGTGGGACACGGCGGGGATCCGGTTCTGGAGAGACTACGTCGACGGCGCGCAACCATATTTCGACGTGCCGGCGGAGTCGCTGCCGGATTGGCCGTTCAATGGCCCCGGATACACGGTTTACCCGGTCTTCAATCTTGCGGTGGCCGGGTCCGGTGGCGGAGATCCCGGGCCGGGCAGCTATCCCTCGCAGATGCTGGTCGACTGGATACGTGTCTGGTAGAGCGCGAACGCGGGTAGGCGGCATCCCCGCCTGAACGTCCCCGGCTGAACTTCCCAGGCTGAAAAACAGGGTGAAACCGCACGTGGCAGGTCCACCCCGTTACCGCGAAGCGCGGTCAGTAGTTGTTACAGGAAGTGGCGATTTGGTCGATCAGACCGATGTACTGCGCAGACTCCGGGTACATCGCCTCCGCTTGTTGCGCCTTTCTCGCGCGCGTGGGGGGCGGTGAGGCGATAAATGACTGCAACCAGCCTTGCGCCATCGGCGAGCTGTTGAACTTCGCCGCGGCCTCCGGTGACTGCGCATTCAAAGCCGCCACAATCTGCGGGTAACTGCAGGTCGTGTTGATTGCCGGCCCCAGGTCGGGGTCGGCGGACGCGATTCCGGCGCCGGCGAGCAACGAGAACGCCAGACCCCCCGCTACAGCAGCCAGTTTGCTCAACGAACGCGTGACCATAGATGGACACCTTCCAAATTGTGAACCCTCGAACTTCGACGGGGATAAGTGAAGTTTACCGGAAGGAATCGGGGTGCGGTTTGGTCGAAGACCCGGTCCGGTTGGCATAACCGAACACGCCAACCCCCGAGACCTGGCATAACGGGTACTTTTTGGTCATGGCCGAGGGCGCGGTCCGCAATTCGGCGGTGGACTTCTATCGCGTGTCGGGGGTGGTCCTGATCGTGCTGGGCCATTGGCTGGCCGGATCGGTGACTTACCGCGACGGATCTTTCGGTCGGCAGAACCCGCTCGTCGATCAGCCCTGGACTCAGTGGCTGACGTGGCTCTTCCAAGCCGTTCCGGCGTTCTTCCTGGTTGCCGGTTACGCCGCTGCCGTGTCCTGGACACAGCGGTGCGCCATCGGAGGGCTGTCGCGTCAGAGTTGGCTGCGGCGTCGACTTGCCCGCGTACTAGGACCGTCCACCGTGTACGTGGCGTTGGTGTGGGCAGCTATTGTGGTGCTGGACATCTGGCAGGTGCCGAGATCGACCCTGGAGTACGCGGGCTGGGCGGTGGCCATGCACCTGTGGTTCCTGGCGGTATATCTGGTGGTGGTATCGCTTACACCGATTGCGGTTGCCGCACAACGTCGTTGGGGACTTCTGGTGCCATCGGCGCTGGCGTTGGGCGTCGCGGTCGTTGACGCCGCCTCGCTGGTCGGCCATGTCCCCTACCTGGGCTGGCTGAACTATCTGCTGTGCTGGGCGGCGCTCTATCAACTCGGGATAGCCTGGCAGAACGGGTATTTGGCGGGCATCCGACCCGTGTTGCTTGCCGCCGGGTCAGCGGGCGCGCTGGCGTTGCTGATCGGGTTGGGGCCCTACCCGGTCAGCATGATCGGTGTTCCCGGTCAGGTCGTGCAGAACACTGAGCCGCCGTCAATCGCAATGCTGGCATTCGGATCCGCGCAGGCCGGGCTGGCGATCAGCCTCGCGCCGGCGCTCAATCGCGCGCTGCGCGCCGACGCGGTCCAACGGCTATTGGCGCGGGCCAACCGCAATGTGATGGCGCTATACCTGTGGCACATGATCCCGGTCGTGATCGTGGCGGTCGTCGCTTACCCTGCCGGAGTGTTGCCGCAACCTGTCGAGGGCGGCGCCCAGTGGTGGCTTGCCCGGCTGGAATGGGTGGCCATCCTCAGCTTCGTGACGGCGGTCGAACTGACGCTGCTTTGGTGGGCTCGACGCGTTTTCGCCGCACCACTTCCAACCCTGAAAGTGCTGACAGGTCGCTGGGCCGAGCCGGTCATGTTGGCCGGCGCGTCGGCGGCGGCGTACGCACTGGCGTTCGTCGCCGCCGAAGGCTTCGCGCCAGACGGGCATTTCCCATGGCCGGGCGCGGTGATCTTCGCCGCCGGCGTCCTGCTCGTCTGCGTCGTTGACACCGGGTCGACGACGCGACGCGCTACGGCTTAGGCCGAAGCCTTCAGCGCGGCCAGCGCCGCGTCGTAGTCCGGTTCCTGGGCAATCTCTGGCACGAGCTCCGAGTATGCGACGTTGCCGTCGGCTCCGATCACCACGACGGCCCGGGCAAGTAGCCCGGCGAAGGGACCGTCGGCGATCGTGACGCCGTAGTCCTGACCGAAGCTGTCGCGGAATGCGGATGCGGTCTGCACATTCTCGATACCCTCCGCGCCGCAGAAGCGCGCCTGTGCGAACGGCAGATCTTTGGACACGTTCACCACGGATAGTCCACCGGCAGCGGCGCGCTCGTTGAAGGTGCGCACGCTGGTCGCGCATACCGGTGTGTCCACTGACGGAAAGATGTTCAGCAGCAGCGGCTTACCGCTGAATTGGTCATTGCTGACGGTACCCAGATCGGATCCAGTCAACGTGAAGGCGGGGGCCGTGCCCCCGACGGCCGGCAGTTCGCCGACGGTATTGATCGGGTTACCGCGCATAGTTATCTGTGCCATGCGCACAGTCTGCCAAGCTCCGCAGACCGGCCACGGGTCGGGGCTCCGATCCGCCGTGAGGCCCCGAGTCGTGCGGGCTCGCCATGCGTTCGCTACGCCCTTCTATATATGGTCTACGTGTGCCAGAGATCAATCGACGGAACATTATGTTCACGATGGGGCTGGGGGCGCTGACAGCCGCAATGCGCCTCCCTGAAGCCTGGGCGCACCCCTCTCCCCCGGACAAACCGGCGGGTCCGGTACCGCCGCCGGCGGCGCCGGCTGATGCCGCTCACGGGGCCTATGTCTTTCACGACGAATTCGACGGACCAGCCGGCCAGGGCCCTGACTTAGCGAAATGGACACCCCAGACCTGGCAGGACGACGTCTACCCGCCGGTCGATGGCATATACAGTGCTGGCAACGTTTTTCTCGACGGGAATTCCAACCTTGTCCTCCGGGCCACCCGCCAAGACGGGCGGTATTTCACCGGGAAACTGCGCGGCAATTGGCGGGGCACGATCAATACCACCTGGGAAGCGCGGATCAAACTCGACTGCCTGTATCCCGGCCTCTGGCCCTCCTTCTGGACCGTCAACGAGGATCCGCAGCCGGACGGCGAGGTGGACCTTTTCGAGTGGTACGGCAACGGCGAATGGGCCCCGGGTACCACGGTCCACGCGGCATCCAACGGGAAAACCTGGGAAGGGAAGTCCATTCCCGGGATGGTGGACGACGGTTGGCACACCTGGCGGATGCGTTGGGATGAGGAGGGGTTCAAATTCTGGCGGGACTATGTCGACGGCGCGAAGCCCTATTTCAGCGTTCCGCCTAAGCCGATCCACGTGTTCGGGGCCCCTCCTGAAGACAAGCGGTGGCCGTTCAACAACACCGGCTAC
>Ga0302326_10025972_pt1 | contig 11857 bp, 14 predicted proteins | sample Palsa_T0_3_FD_202264 | JGI IMG/M metagenome (GOLD analysis project Ga0302326, IMG submission 202264) | Peat permafrost microbial communities from Stordalen Mire near Abisko, Sweden - Palsa_T0_3 | ecosystem: Environmental > Terrestrial > Soil > Palsa > Peat permafrost | place: Sweden: Abisko... | reverse complement strand
CCAGTCCGGACAAACATCAAGCTTCAAGATAGTGGTGCACTAGACGCCCGATTCCGCTGGTCCGGTGTTTAGAACACCGAGCCTCCTATCCTGATGCGTCCCGGCTGAACCACTGTGAACCGCGAAGAGAGCCTGGCGCCGAGTCTATCCACTGCTTCAACGAGAGCGTCGGACATCGAACTGCGCGCGTGCGCGGGAAACCGCAGAAGGATCACGCCGCAACTCTTCTGTCGTGCCGCGTAGACTAGTTCGCCGAAATCCTTGTCTTCCGTCAGAAGGATCGTGCCGTTATCTCGGGCCAATTCAAGCACTTTGTCGTCAGCTAGACGCGGCGATGCTTCCGCGACCGCGACGACATCGTGAGCGGCCGCGCGAAGCGCTCGGACAACGCCGAAGTCGCAACTTTCGTCGGCAACGAATCGCACCGACTAGTTAAGCCTTTGATTCGGCCTGAGGCCTGGAAAGCAGAATAATCTCTTCGTGGGCGACCGTATCGGCGGCGTATGCGATCGCGGCGCGGATGTCTTCGCGCGTTAGCCTGGGGTATGCGTCGAGCAAATCTGCCTCGGTCGCTCCTTCCGCCAGTTTGCGCAACAAGAGTTCGACTGTGATCCGAGTACCCTTGATGACCGGCTTTCCCATCATCACCTGCGCGTCGATTTCGATTCTCTCGGTGGTCATAGCGGACCCTCGTCCTGAGCTATTCTACCCCTCTTCGGGATTTTCAAGAAGATCGCCGGCCGGTCATCGCTTGGTAGAAGGATCTGCGGACATATAGAGAATTCGGCCGTTGCCGAAGTCGAGGCGGCGGGGGAAGTTCGCGCGTGCCCATTGGACTAGTCCGGGCACTGTATTCAGACGGCCCGTCCAGAACAGCAGCAGGCGCACGTGATACTTCTCACTTGCCCGGATGAATTGCTCGCTTGAGAGATAGCTGGTCTGGATCCGCAGAAACGACGTGTCAGCCAGCTCCGGCGGCACGTCGCGCTCCGCGAGAAATGCAACACTCTGTGCATCAGTAGCGACCATCTCGCCCGGTCCCGTGTTCTGATCGATCGTTTGCGCGATGCTCACATCCTTCCTTTCATCCAAAACATTGTTCACAAAAATTTCCTGCTGATTCGCCGCAAGCCAGCCCGCTCTAAACAAGACGACGGCGACTGCTAAAGCAGCCGCCACATACGCGGCCTGCCACGCGGTGCGCATCCGATTGCTCCGCGTCGCGCACCAGCGAAAGAATGCCGCGCTCAATGCGCCGCAATAACCCGCGCCGACGCCGGCGGCCACGGCGACTGCGGGAATCAGCGCTATCATGTGATGGCTGAAAAGCGGCCGTTGGTACATCAAGCCGAGAAAAGTAAAAGCTGGCCACGCCAAAATCGCGGCGCCTTCATACCCACCCAAAAGACACAGAACTGCCAATGGCAATGCCGCAAGCAGCAGTCGTTCGTCTTTCATGAAGCGGGCAATCAGGTAGATTCGCTGCGGGATTGGCAGCGATGGGTAAACCGATCTCGCCACAAAATGAAAAGTTACGACCTGGTTCCACATTTCGGAATGGCTTGGCAGCAAGCACGATCCTACAATCGCCGCGCTGGTTCCTGCGATGATTGCCATGTCGCCAGCGATCAATCGCAGCCGCTGATAGCGGTCAATTCCAGCTACGGACTCCCCTCTGGCTATTACGAGCGCGACCAGGGCCGGGAGCACGAACAAGCCCAGTACTTTGATCAGGATGGAACAGGCGATGAGCGAGGTAGCCGCCACCAGCCAAAACCGATTGCCGTTTCGAACATAACGTATCGCGAGCGCCATCCCGACGGATGCGAGCGCGGCAAAGGGTACTTCGGCGACTACTACCCGAGACCACTCGAGCTCGGTCGGTGACAACACGATCAACAAACCGGCACCCAGTCCCGCCGCGCGCCCGTTTACCTGCCCGGCCGCCAGCACGACTGCTATGAGAACGATGAGGCCTGACGTGGCAGTAAGTATCTGCCCGGCAAGCAGGTTGGTGCCGAACAAATGGAATGAGAGAGAGAGAAGCGGCAGCCACAGCGGCGGCTGAGAGTCGAAAATGTCCTTGTACGGCCGAAATCCGTGGATCATCAAGCGCGCGGATTCCAGGTAAACGCCCTGATCGTACCAGTCTCCATACTTGCCCAGGCCGCTGTATGCGTTGCGTGCCGCGTAGCAAAACACGCTCACCGCGATGACAACCACGATTGCGTCGAGGTGTCGGGAGATAGCCTCGAAGAACTTCGGACGCAGATTGCCCCTAAGCATCGGCGCGAATATACCACGCCGTATAACCGATCGATCGCGGTATCCTTGTGGGTGAATTTGATCTTCGGCGGACTCCGAAGTAGGTTTGGGGATACTTAGGGGAGAGGGAATCAGCGTTCATGCACAAAAGAACAGCCACGGTCGTGCTCCTCGCGCTCGCGACAATCTTCGCCGTCTCCGTCGGCCCCGCTAACGCCAAGTCGGACAAAGAGTCGTGCAAGGCGACGACCACGGACCAGTTCAAGACCAACACCGACGGCACCGCGTGCTCGGCCGTCGTAGGCGGTTCCGGATCCAATAAATCGAAGGCTACGGCGTCGGGGCTTTCATCCTCCTACGCCTCCGCTGACGACAGCGCCAAATCCACGGCAACCGCCAGCAAGGATTCGGAGGCAGTTTCCGAAGTGGTGGCGGGCACGGGCAAAGCGACCTCGTCAGGCGACATGGCCGCCGCTGTCGTTGAGATCGACGATGCTGGTCTCGCGACTGCAAACGCCACCGGTACGAACAGCTCAGCGGTTTGCGAAATCTCAGGGTCTGCCGGCGGCATCGCGGACTGCACCGCCAGTGGCGGCTCGAGCGCTGTGTCGCAGATTCCGTCGGACGGCGGCGGAAATGCGATCACTTCGGCTGCGTCAGGCAGCAGCTCGGTTGCCCAGGTGACAATGACCGGCGGAGGTTCTGCCAACGCTACTTCGAGCGGAACTTCCGCCCAGGCCCTCGCGATCGTGCAGGATAAATGCCAGGTTACCTCAACTGCCACGGGTGCTGGGAGCGAGGCGACCGGAGTCTGCCATGACGCCGACAGCGTTATCACAGTCACGGCGACCAAGGGTTCGACAGCCGAGGGCAGCGATACCGCGCCGCCGACATGCGTGCCGCAAAACGGTGGCAAAGCCAAAGTCACCAGCCCAATGGGAGACTGCGGCTAGCAGCAGATTCTTAATGCCTCGGCCGCGAGGTGTCACCAACCACGCGGTCGTCCGCTGCCAGGCGCGCAGGGCAAGTTGAAGACCCGTGGCGCAGGTAAAAACTTCCACGGGTTTCACATTTCGATGGTCTCGCCTCAGCGCTTCGATCGCTGAATTGATCCCACAAATTCGCCTCTTTTCATCGAAAATCTCCACGGGTCTCGATTTTGCATTTCATCTCGGTTGAACCCTGCGAAGGGGAAACCAAAATTGAGGTGACAATCATGATCTCGATCACGCGTACAAAAGCGCGCGCTACTACCGCAGCCGCCACTTTTCTCGGCGCTATCGTTCTTGCCACTCCATTGTTTGCCGCCTCGGCCGATTCGACGAATGCGACCGCTGCGCGACAGGAGATGGCGTCGACGTCGCCGTCCACGATGACGCCCGGGCCCGGCTCCGCAGCGGTTGAAGCGCACATCAAAGAACTGCACGCCCGGCTCCACATCACCGAGGCTGAAAAGCCCCAATGGGACGCGCTCGCCCAGGTGATGCGCGAAAACGCGCAGGCGATGGACAGTATTGCCAAACAGCGTGCGTCCGACGCCGGATCGATGAACGCGGTTGACGTTGTAAAATCCTACTCGGAAGTGATCCAGGCGCATGAAGACGGTATGAAGAAATTCGTACCGGCCTTCGAGGACCTCTACAACAGCCTGTCGGATTCGCAGAAGAAAATTGCAGACTCGCTGTTCCGCTCTCACGCGCGGGCAGAGGCAAAGAAGGTCGCCAGCAAGTAGCCAGTGAACTGAGTCGCACCGGCGACGGAGAATTCTGATGAAAAACTCTATGACACCTGACAAAAACTCGCGCCCAATCTTCGCACGATTCGGCAGACTCGCCGCGGCGCTCGCCTTCGGCGGCTTGCTCTGCACTTTTCCCGTGATGCACGCGACTTCGGCGATGGCTGCCTACCATCATGACGGCGGTCACGGCGGCGGGCATGCATACCATGGCGGTTATCACGGCGGCTACCATCACGGCGGCCATTGGGGCGGCGGCTACTATGCCCCCGGACCGAACTACTATGCAGCCCCCGAGCCTTACGGCTACTATGGACCGGGACCATGCTATGGGCCCGACGGCGAATACGACTGCGGCGGCCCTCCACCCTCCGGCATCAACCTTTTCTTCGGACTTTGATACCCGAAATGGGGGGTCGCCCGACCCCCTCTATCTTCTTCGCTCGCAATAGCGTATCGTGCTCTTCTAACGCTCGGATTGTTCCTTTCTCTAAGCCTGGGAATTAGCCCGGGTTTTCGGTACGAGAGCTTCCCGGCAAATACTCACGGAGGGCAAAAATGCCCAGCAAATTGTACGTAGGCAACCTCGCCTACTCGGTCTCCAACAGCGATCTGGAAGAACTGTTTTCACAAGCAGGACAAGTTCAGAGCGTAGCGGTAATCACGGATAAATTTTCCGGCCAATCGAAGGGCTTCGGCTTCGTCGAAATGGCGAGTGCGGAAGAGGCTTCCAAGGCAATACAGACCCTGAATGATACGGATCTGAAGGGCAGGAACATCAAGGTCAGCGAGGCCAAGCCCCGCGAATCGTCCTTCGGCGGTGGCGGCGGTGGCGGCGGCAACCGGCGCGGCGGCGGTGACAATCGCGGCGGTGGCGGCGGCGGCCGCTGGTAAATTGATCTAAGGCTGAGCGGGCACGCGATGCCCGCTCAGTTGTTTTCAGGGGTCGCAAGCGCCGCGCTTGCCGCCTCTGAATGCTCTAAAATAGCCTTCGAACTCCCGTTCACGGGAGATGGCGTGTTTTTGCAAGTCAGATGAGGAGGCCCGGTGCCCAGAATATATGTAGGAAATCTCGCCGAATCAGTTACACGCGATGATCTGCGGGCGCTGTTCTCCAAAATCGGCCGGGTCGGCGGCGCGTTGGTAATCACCGACAAAGTCACCGGCAAATCCCGCGGCTTCGGCTTCGTCGAGATGGTTGAAGTCGAGGACGCGATTAACGCGGCCGCCTACTTCAGCGGTACCGAACTCGAAGGCCGCAAGATTCACGTCGATCCATACCGTCCGCAGCAGGAACCCGGCGCCCAAAAGTACCGCGGCGAACGCAAGCGCCGAGCTCCCGTCAAACGGACCAGCAGCAACGGCACCGCCTAGCCCAATCGCGGCTTCCGGCGAGTTGAACGTCAATCAGGAGTTGATATGCGCGACGAAGGACTGACCCCGTGGAGAACGCATGACTGGAAGGTTCGTACCATCGAGTCGATCGCACCTGGCGGCGGTTCACGGCTCGCTTTTACCTGCCGCAGCTGCGGCCGGATTTTCAATCAGACTACCATCAACAGCCGCACCTGGGCGGTTGACGAAGGCGGCGTAGCCCTTGCCGACGTTGTGACGGGCCGATGGCTGGCGGAAAGTTGCCTGCGCCGCCCCGCAGATGGCGACGTGGAAGACCGCAAGCTGTTCAAGAACGGTCCCACGATCTGAAGCCGAAATCGTTTTTCCCCGGACGATGGCGCAATTGAAATTGAAACTACATCTGCTCGCATTCGGCGTGTTGATTTTGTTTGCGGCAGTGAATGCGCGCGCGTCGGTCTCGCCCGACGATGCGACCGGCTCGGTGAAATCGATCATCGATCAGTCGATCGTCGTGTTCAAGGAAGGGAATATTTCGCCGACCGAGCGCGAACAGAAGCTCCGGGCAATTGCGGAGAGTCATTTCGATTTCGCAGAGATGGCGCGATCCGCCATCGGTTACCATTGGAAGACCCTGACGCCTTCGCAGCAGAGCGAGTTCGTTCCTTTATTCACCGCCTTCATCGAGGACGCGTACCTGTCGAGGATCGAGTCGTATTCGGTCCAGAAGATCAACGAGCAGATACAGACCTCGATGATCCAGTTCACCCGCGAGACCAATGACGGGCCCGACTACGCTGAGGTCTTCAGCACGGTGGTGTTGCAGGATCAGAAAGATCCGATTCCCGTGAACTACCTGATGCGTCGCGACGGCGCCGAGTGGAAGATTTACGACATCACGATCGACTCGATCAGTGTGATCGCCAACTACCGCAACCAGTTCAACCGGGTTCTCAACAACGACGGCTACGATAAACTGGTGAGCATAATCCGCCAGAAGACCGCAGGCCTCCAGCAAGCAACGCAGTAACCGCGCGCCCGCGGCTAAGTCGGCATTGGCGGGGGCATTGGCGATGGTGCTGCGATCGTTCCTGCTTTTAGTACGCGGCGCATCAGCGCGAGTGCTACAAGGTTCAGCATCGGCGGCTTGTACAGCGTTGAGAGCGGCTTGATCATTTGGAAGACGTCTTCCATCTCGTTGCGCACTGCTGGATCTGACGCCGCGGCTCTGGCTACCTGGTCGCGATACCAGTTCAACAATTTAATCGACAGCGGACGATCGCCATGCGTGCCTGGCAGCCGCAGATCATTGCCTACCGAGATTCGCCATGGGTCGCGCTGCGCATCCGCTATCGCTGCGAAGAAGTGCGGCGCGAGTTGCGGACTTGACGCACCGTTTTTCTGGATGCATTCGCGGAGCAGGTTGGCTGTCAGTGCGACCACGCTCATTCCCTGGCCGGCGGTTGGATTGTAGACCGCTGCGGAATCGCCGATCGCGATGAACCCGTCGAGCCGCATTCGCCATCGCTCATAGTGACGCCATCGGTTGCGCGTCGCGCGGTTGGAATAGAACGCCGACGTCGGTTCCATCAGCTTCAACATGTCTGCGATCACCGGCGAACGCATTCGCGGCAACAACTCGGCAAGTCCCGCGTCATCGTCGGGCGGATAGTTGCCGTTGAGTCCCGCCATCGAGAGCGACCATCGGCCCTGCTCGTACTGCGTGAGAATCGTGATGATCATATGCTCCGGCGGCTTCGGTCCGAGGTTCGCACCGTGCGTCCACCACCAATCCGCCGGCCAGGACGCGCCGTCGCGCACGCGGTACCATCGCGAGACGTAGCCGTAATCGCCGTCGACGACAGTTTCCGCGGGTGGATCGAGGCCGAGCTTTTTCAGCCACGTGTCGGCGCGCGACATGCCGCCACTCGCATCGACGACGAGGTCTGCCGCGATCGTCGAACCGCGCGCGGCGCCGTCGCGCGAGCGTATCTCGACGCCGGTGCATCGCATCGCGCCGCCGGATGCAATCGCGGTCAGTGCGGTGACTTCGGTGCGTTGAATAATCTCGACGCGCGGGAGTTTGCGCACGAGTTCGCGCACTGAAGATTCGATGAGCGCGCGCGTCGGCTGTATTCCCGGCAGGCGGAACTCGCGCCGCGGCCTCGTCCATCCCATCGCAGTCAGCACGGCGACGTTGACGCCGGGCTCGCGCATCGGCGCGCCGCGTTCGATTAGCATCGCGTCGAGACCGTCGAACAGGCGGCTGAACTCGCGCCGCCCGCGCAGCATCAGGTAGTGATACTGGCGGCTATGCGGCACGCCGGCCCGATCGGCAACACCGTCGGGATACGCATCGCGCTCAACGATAGTGACGCGGTCGAAGAAATCAGCGAGCACGCGGGCGGCGCAAAGTCCGGCAAGGCTGCCGCCGATGATGGCCGCGTGGGTAGGCATGGCGACGCATCATATGTGAAACCACTCCTGGGTTTCACGCTTCCCCGGCGCAGGGTTTACACCTGCACCTTGGTATTAAAAAGAGAACTGAGCGCGCCCGGTTACTTGCCGGATCCGGTCGCCGTCACATCTTTCTGCCGATGCTTGGGGTCGTCGCTCATGATCATCAGCATCTGCGGGGTGGTGGCGCCCACGACGGTCGGCTGAAATTCGACCTTTACGGTCTCGCTCTTATTCTTCGCCAGCGTGAACGAGCCGCCGCCCGCGGTGACCGTGAACGGTGGTTCAAGAGATCCGACCATCACCTGCAGCGGGAACTTGCCCTTGTTTTCGACCTTCAGATTTTGACTCTTCGATGAGCCGACTTTCACCTTGCCGAAACTCAGACTGCCCGAAACGCTCAGCGTGCCGGGCGAGGAGGTAGCGGTGGGAGTCGGCGTCGGAGTCGCGGTGACAGTTGCAGTAGCAGTAGCGGTTGAAGTTGCAGTAACGGTCACGGTAGGTGATGCCGCTATCGTTGGAGTTGCAGTTGCGGTGGCCGGTGTTGCTGAGGTGGTTGTCGTGGCGGTCGGACTTACCGACGCGGTCGCAGTTGAAGTGGCGGTCACGGTCGGTGTTGCCGTTTTGGTCGGAGTCGAAGTCACGGTCGAGGTCGCCGATGCGCTTGGAGTCGAAGTCGCAGTCGGCGTTGCCGTCGCCGTCGGCGTTGCGGTCGGCGTCGCTGTGGTGAGGACGCGAGCCTCGGCAATCCAGGTGCTCCAATTCGGAGTCGGCTCGCTGGTCGGCCCGGCGTACTCCGCCGCAACCCAGACCGCGGTTTGATCGGTGGGGTCGACGCCCGCGCCGGAATAGTCACCCCACGGCAATGCCTTGGTCGTGGGCTCGGGATTCGGGCTTATGTAGGTGGTAGCTCCGGCCTGAATCAACACCGGGGTTCCAAGACCGGCGGGGTCGGCCGCCAACCGCCCAGCGACGTATGCCGACGGGAATTCGGTGGAGGACGATTGGGAGAAGGCCGTGATTACGTCGTCGGAGCTGTCCATATCAACCGACGGGTAGTAGTCGTAAGCGAAGTTGGTGCCGAACACGAAATTTTGATTCAAGACTGGAGTATCGGTGGTCTCTTGCTCCGTCAGCACCTCGTAGTATTCCAGGCAGCTGCGGGTCTTTGGGTCACTCGCTGACGGCGAGCAGGCCGCTCCCCCGGATGCCCACACGATTCCATCGCGATAGACCGCGTCGAGAATGCGCGCGTCACCCGTATCGATCGGATCCGGATTCGCAATTTTGGCGGTTCCCTTCTGGATCGCCGGCGGAGGCGCGTTAATCGTCTCAATCGTAGCCTGCGTGATGTCGGCATTGGTGCCGGATTCCACGCCCGGCACGCCGTTAATCGCCCAGATATTCAGAGTATTGGCGCAGTTCGAGAAGTTGGTGACGCACGCATCGACCATGAAGAGCGTCGTGGTCGAGGACCGGCTCTTGGCGGGAATGATCGGGAAATCAGAGCTATCCTGAAACGCGCCCGCTGGTCCCGGCGGATAGAAATCCGTATCTATCGCTTCAGCATTGACTGTAGGACTCAGGGGCGCAGCCAGAAGCTCGCTCTTGTTCCACACCAGGAATTCGTTGCCTTCGTAGTCCCCATCTTCGCAATCCGGATCGCACGAAAACGAATTGCCGCCGGTTACAATCTTGTCGTCGTTGAATCCGAGCGGCGGCTGATCCGGAAAGTCTCCGGGCGTCTCGACCGAATAGAGGTTGAAGCCATCTAATGGATTGGAATTGATTGAGACGGCAAGATTCCAAAAGCCATTCTGGGAGTTGGTGATGTCCGTGTTGTCGAGCGACAGCAGCGAAACGTACCATCGCTGGGCAAGCGTGTCGTATTCGATTCTCGGGTCGCTCGAAAAAAGGTCTGAGCCTATGTCGAAGAACGTGTTGAGACTGAACGCCGACTTCAGCACGTTATCGCTTTTGTCGAATATCTCTCCCGCGACGTTGGATACTTCGAAAATATCGTTCGGTCCCGCCGCCACCTGCCCGCTTGGCGGTTCGCAACCGGCGCCGCAGTCAGACTGGGGAAATGCAATCCCGGCGAAACTGGTCGACACGTTCGGCGTCGCCGTCAATGCGAGCGTGGCCAACGACGGAAGTTCCGGCAGCGTCTCGTCGAGGGAGGTCGCGCTCGCGCGCAATCGCTTCAACCGCCGCGACCCACGCGAGTGCTGTGCGAGACTCGCCACATCCGACGCCGTGACCTGCGGCAGCTCCAGCGGATAGACAATCCCGGTTCGCGTCGCGAAACGATGTTGCGGCGAGGATGCGGTCCTGGTCGTGGATGCCGGCGATGCGGCGCCGGAGCCTGCGCGCGCCGGCATCGAGTTCCACGACGCGACGAAGGCGAGCATGAGAACGATGGCGAAGGCGACGGCGGAACGGCGAGGCGTCCAAAAAAGTTTTCGGCGTTGATACATCAAATGACAGCGCCGCTATAATGTATTCGAGCGTCGGCTAACGCTTCAATCACGTTTCTTGACGATGCCGCGCAGCGAGGTTACGCGATGATTTTGAAAGTTGCCCGTCTCGGCTTTCCGTCGCTCCGCACCGTGGCCAGCCCCGTGCCGCCCGACCGGATCAAGACCAGGGAGTTTCAGCAGCTGATCGACGACATGATCGAGACCATGTACGAGTACAACGGCGTCGGCCTTGCCGCGCCGCAGGTCCATCTGCCGATTCAGCTCGCCGTGCTCGAAGTCCACGACCATCCGCGATACCCCGACATGCCGCATGTGCCGCTGACGGTCCTCGTCAACCCCGTCGTGACGATCCTCGACCGAACCTTCGTCGACGAATACGAGGGATGCCTGAGCGTGCCGGATCTTCGGGGGCGTGTGCCCAGATTCAAGCAGCTTCGGGTGACGGCGCTGGGGCGAGAGGCGGAGCCGGTCGATATCGTCGCGTCGGAGTTCCACGCGCGCGTCGTCCAGCACGAGACCGATCATCTGAAAGGCGAAATTTACCTGGACCGGATGCCCGATATGCGCGCGCTCGGCTTCCTCCAGGAATGGCAGCGCTACATGCTGAAGCCGGACCCCGAAAAGTAATAAGGCTTTCGCGCACGCGCCGCACTATTTTGCCGGCGCCACGATAACCGGCATTTTCCCGGTCGCCTTGAACTCCGCGATTGCCTTGCGCATCTCGTCGTTCTGCGCTGCCAGGATCGTTTGTTCGCCCTGTACTTTGGTCAGCTCGGACTTCAGCTGATCGTTTTCGGTTTGAAGCTTCATGACCTGGTCGTTGAGCTGCGAAACCTGCTGCGTCTGCTCCTGGAGACGCGTGCGATAGCTGCTCGAATAGAAAAAAAACAGCAGCGCCGCGATTATCGCGACGATCAATCCGCCAACGAGCAATCTTCCCATCAATCCACCGCTCCTTGCCGATTCAGCCGGCGCGCTCAGCCGACAGATTAGCCCATCGGCCGGGCAAAAAACTGAATTGACTTCCTTGGTCAGCCGTCTCTAGAATGTCGAGGATCAGATCCCTGTGTTCGAGCGCCATTTGCAATACATTGAGAATTATGATCAATACCCCGGCGCAATCGAACTCAAATTCGCTGAGTTTCACAGTCGGCAAGGGCTAGAGCAGGCTTCATGATAGAGGTCCAGGACCTGACCAAATATTTCGGCGCAACGCTTGCCGTTAACCACGTTTCGTTCAAGGTCGAGAAGGGCGAGATCATCGGACTGCTGGGGCCCAACGGATCCGGCAAGACGACGATCATGCGCATCCTCACCGGGTTTTTCCCGGCCACTTCCGGACGCGCCATGATCGGCGGCCTCAACGTCGCCGAGCACTCGCTCGAGACCCGCCGCCGCGTCGGTTACCTGCCGGAAAACATGGTGCTCTACCCGGACCTTAGCGTTGACGCGCTGCTGCAGTTCGGCGCCCGCGTGCGCGAGATCGATCCGCGCACCACTCGCGATCGAATCGAGTTTTCGCTCGAAACTTGCGGCCTGAAGGACGTGCGCCGCAAGCTCATCGGCA
>Ga0302326_10025971_pt1 | contig 11857 bp, 22 predicted proteins | sample Palsa_T0_3_FD_202264 | JGI IMG/M metagenome (GOLD analysis project Ga0302326, IMG submission 202264) | Peat permafrost microbial communities from Stordalen Mire near Abisko, Sweden - Palsa_T0_3 | ecosystem: Environmental > Terrestrial > Soil > Palsa > Peat permafrost | place: Sweden: Abisko... | reverse complement strand
GGCCGCAGACTCGGCCGCAGACTCGGCCGCAGCCCTCAGCGATTCATCGCCGGTAGTGAGCCAGTCAAGAACCACTTGCGGCACTTTGCTTTTCCAATTCTTGATCACGCTCAAGGCGCTAGCTCGCGCATCGGCGCGCAGTAATTCTGTTGCATCGAATCGTGCAATGATTTTGCGCTTTGATGCCACCACTTTGTCACATTGTGTATCCACTATTCCATCAAGCTCGACAAGACAAAGCGTGTTACCCCGCGCGTATATGAGTGCATCCGCAACGCGATAGGACGCGTGTAGTCCTGATTTGCAAATGACTATAGGACCTTTGTATTCCAGCCATTCGCCATTGGGTGGCGCTGTTGATCCGTCGCGTAGTTTATCACCCTTGATGAAATGAAATGCCTGGTTGCTCGGTTTTGTGCCGGTATGCATGCTAGAAGCCCTCGTCGAGGATGGTCTTGGCGGTCCCCAGCTTAAGGTAGCCGTACCTTGAGCCTATGGCGAGGTACTCACCGGTCCGGCGCCGTGTGAACTCGCGCGTGATGGCGCCGCTATCGCTACGGAAGGTGGCCCGGTGACGGGTCCGTGAGTGTGCAACTATCCGGCCACCGTACTGGTCGCTACCGATGCAGTAGCTCGCTGGCATCCCCTCATAGACCACACCTAGATCGGCGAGGAGCTTGTCGTCGGCATCATCTGCTATGTTCGTGTTCATGTTCATTTCCTAGTCTCCGTTCCGTTCCGTTCCGTTCCGTTCCGTGATTCGATGGGTGCATCATAGCACAGCTGTCGGGGTTTGCAACTGTGTCGCACATCACAGTTTCGATATGAACTCTAGCGCCTCCCGGAGCTGCCGGTTAGTCCAGTCCTCTATCGGGCCACAGAGGTCCAGGTGCGCCCGTAGGCAGCCCTGCAGCAGGCGCCGCCTCTGGATGTAGCGCTCCGCCTGCTCCTGCCTCTCGCGTGCGCGGGCGCGCCTCTTCCACTCCCTCTTGTAGATCTTGAAGCGGCGCTTTTTCTCGGTCGCCCTCTCTACCGGGTCGCTTGGTAGCGGTACGTGCTTGCCCATCCTCTATCCCTCATGTGTTGGGTTACTATCTTCAGGGTACCACAGGTAGGCCGCTGGCTGCTAGCCCCTCAACCATCCAGCTACCGATACCTATGATGGAAGGGGAATACTCTCCCCACTCGCGCCCGAGAAGGTATACTTTTATACAGTGTATATAAATATACCCATGGGGGGTACAGTTGGCCAGAGTATACCCCACCTACCTTGCACCTAGCCGTTGGAGCATCCGTCAGCGGTCATCCGTCAGTGGCCGTCGGGTCATCCGTCAGTGGCCGTCGGGTCATCCGTCAGTGGCCGTCGGGAGCACCGGAGCACCCCACCTCGCGACATGCTGCACTGCGGTCAAAGATACGGCTCGATAGAATCATACCAACCGGCGCTTTGGTGAGCGATATTCATGCTGTACTGCCATATCGAGGACGAAAGGACCGTATCGTGGTCCAAGCGAGCGGCTGGCTGCGTGCGTCGGGCTCTGTCATAATGCGCGGGTCAGGTCAGGCTCATCCAGATGACATAATACTTCGAAAACCCCCACAGCGGTCCGCGAGTACAGGTACGTCCCCATCGTCGCGGCGCGGCTCAAAAGTGTTTAGATCCACGGCCACGCTGGAATCATCGTCACCATCGTCACCTACCTGTCCCCGGGGGCGGGAGGCTAGAAACAGGTTATCTGGTCGGCAAGTATCGCCACCCATCATCACTAGAGTGTTTTCGCAATTTTTGCCCAGACGAGGTTGGAGAGGGGTCTGAATGTATTTTTATTTTTATTTTTGCGTCGCAACATTTGAACTCTGAAGGATCAGCTAGGTGAGTGAAACAGGTATTAAAACGACGCCGCCCGGCGCCGCGACGATGTACACGCGAGAGAACCTGACCGTCCTCTTCAAGTGCTCACACGGCGAGCTGGGCCGGCTCCTCGCGCGCAAGATGGCGCCGCTGCCCATCAGACATGACGGTCAAATTCTGTGGTTTATCGACGAGGTACAGAACTCTATGGCCCAAGTTCAACGGACCTTGGAGCGATGGAAGCAGCGCCGATGATTACCCGCGTGCTCTGGCGTCTGCTCGACGCGCAATGGATCGACACCGACCCGAACGTGAGCGTGATCACGGTCGTCATGCAGGCGAACGGGAAAGAGTACGTAGTCGTCTGCTCGGGCCCGAAGGGTATGAAGTCAGATGAGTTCGTCCCGGCGGTTACCGCCGCGGGCGAGGCGCTGAACAGAGCGAGCGGCGGTAACATCAGCGTCGCTAGCTCTGAGGCCGACAAGTTCGATACGGGCGACCAGCGTGCAAGTTAATTCCACATGAAAGCGTACACCACAGGGTGCACGTCGGGAGAGCGCCGATGATGAGCTTCTTACGTCACCTCTGTACTGCAGCGTACCGTATATCCGTGGTGCTCTTGCTGCTGTCCATCGCCTCGGAGCTGGCTCAGTCCAGCCAGCTCCTGGCAGCGATCTTCGTGCAGCTTACCCAGGCCCTGCGCGGGGTGACGGCGTGAGGTTCGTAGGGCGGCTCTTTCTCTGCGGGCTGATGGTGTTCGCGCTCGTACGCGCGGCGGCCGCCGGGCCGGCTACCGCGCAGCTCGTCATCAACGGCGCGACCTGCTCGGGCACCATCGTGGCACCGAGCGCGATCCTCTCGGCAGCGCACTGCTTCAGGGAAGAGGTAGACCCCATCCTAGAGATGTTCGGTCTCGCCGCCCCACCTAAGCCGCTCCCGACCGAGATGACGGTGGACGGCTACAAAGTTTATATCGAGACCATCACCTTCGACGAGGCGGACCACGCGCTCGTGAGGGTGATATTCGTTTTCAAGGATTACGCCACCCTCACTCACCAGCTACCAGCGGTCGGGGACAAGGTTCACTACTGGGGGAACGCCTCGAAGCTCAACAACACGTACCGTGAAGGGTACGTCACGAGCTACCTGCACGGTGACATGCTGATGGACGTTAACGGGTTCTTTGGTGACTCAGGCGCCGGGATCTTTGACGAGAGCGGGAAGGTTGTCGGCGTCGTAAGCTACCTGAACTACAGCCGGCACGACGGTCTCGGGTTCAAGCTGATGGGCGCGTACCCTCTTGAGTTCACGCCACTACAGTACAGCATGATGGGGGTCCCTGCCCCATGAAGATTTTTTAGGAGAGCTTAAAAATGCCAATCATGAACAACGGCGGGTCCCCAATACGGCCCAACTACCTGAACACCACCCCCGCTAAGGCAGGGTTCGGTGACCCGACGGGGCCGAGCACCATGCTCACCCCGCAGCAGGGGGCCGTCGCGCAGCGGCTGGACCCGCAGATCAACCGCGCGCCCGCGGTAGCCGGGTTCGGGGACCCGCTCCCTATGGGCCCGCGCACCGCGTGACGTTCCAGCTATTCTGGCGCTGCGCCCACCACCCGGTAGCGCTGACTAATTTTTTCGAGGATCGCGCAAGCTGCGAGCACGGGTGCCACCTCACTGAACTTAAGTGGTGGCACAACGGCACGAACCCAGCGCTACCCCTCCGACCCTTCAAGGGCCCCGTAACTCAACGGGGCGGCTCTTTATAGCACACGAAACAGGAACCATCTGATGTCAATCTTCAATCTCTACGTAATCGTCTCCGCGGTCTCCGCGGTAGCTGGCTCCATCTTCGGTGCCGCCGTGAAGGCCTGGTTCAGCAAGAAGGTCGAGGCACCGGTCGCGGCCGAGATCGCCGCCGCCAAGGTCGTGGTCGCCGACGTCAAGAAGGCTGCCTAAGGAATTTTAGCCGGCCCTCCAGGGCGATCAGTACTGGGGATGAACTAAAGTCCAAGACTATTTTTTTTACGTGACGTTCCACTATGTGGGCCAGCGTACAGAGAAGTTGCTCGGCACCTGCTCCCTGATTGGAGCAGCTGGATGGATCCGGTGGCCCCTAGCTTGGAGCCAGATTTTAAGGGGGCAGGTGCCACCCTCCTACTAACGTTCAAGGAAGAACAGAATGACTTTAAGCACATACGCCGCGGGCGTCCAGAGCCTGACGGGTGTCGCTGGCGACAACCTAATGATCACAGGGTCGGCTACGAGCACGGTCCGGGTCAAGCGGATCTCGATCAGCTCCTCGGCCTCACTCTCTCAGACCATAAACGTGAACGTGATCAAGCGGAGCTCGCTCGACACGGGCGGTACCGCGGTAACGCTGACTGCCGTCCCCTACGATAGCCTTAACGGGGCGTCGGGCGCTACAGTAAAGTACTTCACGGTGGCGCCGACACCGGGGGCCCAGGTCGGGACCCTGATGCGCGCCGCGCAGATTTTTATAAACACAGCCGGCGGGACCCCTGGGATCACAGAGTTTGACTTCGGGGCCGACATCGCGCAGTGCGGGATCCTCCGGGGCGTGAATGAGTGCCTGTGCCTTAACCTGGGGAGCGCCCCGACCAACAGCCCCGACATCGGTATAGATGTCGAGTGGACGGAGACCCCGCCTACGGGCTTCTGATTTTTTAGCGGGTGGTGAGAGACCCGACACTACGCTCTCAAGAGCACCTTAACTGACTTAGGAGTCTCTCAATGGCAATTGGTAACCTTGGCGCCGCCCCCGGCGCGCAGCCCGCGGCCGGCCCGACCGGCGCACCCATCTGGCTGGATACTGGCCCCGCGGCCGGCTCCGCCCCCGTCGGTCAGGCCGGTAACCCGGCACCGTACGGGAGCGTCACCTATTTTAATTCCAGCTACGAGTCGCTGATGGCGGCGGTCTCGGCCGGCAAGATCTCGCTGAACCAGCTCTACGCGGTCGCGGGACTGGGCGGCATAGGCAACGCGAACGGTAACCCGACCCTGATGCAGGCGATCAGCCAGGGGGTACCGCAGAACGCGACGAACGGTATCGGGGTGGTCTCGGGTCCCGGTATCGGCGCCTGCTACAACCCCGCCGTCGCTGGCGGCGGGACCCAGATCTCTGGGACCGGCGGGCTCGGTGCCGCGGTCTCGACCGGCTCCGGCAACTCCTCGACCAACTTCGGCGGCTCGCAGCTCGCGGACCCGAAGCAGATGGCGAACGCTACGGCGGTCGCGCTCGCGTCCCCCGCACAATATGGTGGCAACTGAGATGACAGTCTACAAGAACACGGACGGGGTCGTCGTCGGTCAGCCGATGTCACCCTTCTTCGGCGCGCAGAACGGGCAGCAGGGCCCGGGCGCGATCACGGTCCAGCAGCCGACCACCGCACCGACCGCGGGCGGGATGCAGGCGACCGGTGTCCAGATGTCTATGCTAGAGCAGTGCTCGCGCGGGATCATCCCACGGAACGCGAACCTTGCAACCGTCGCCGGTCAGGCGGTTAGCGCGGGCGTAAGCCAGTCGCAGGGCGACGGGCTATCAATTGACGAAGCCTTCGCTTGCGGTAACGGGGCTGAGGTATGCCTCGGCGCGCCGGTAGCACCGAACGCTGGAAACACCAGCGTAGTGACGCTCTCGACCTTGAGCCAACAGGCGTTCGTTGATGGTATAGCGGGCGTTGGGGACGCGCTCTCCACGGGCCCCGCCGCGACCAACGTTGAGTCGGTAGTCAGCGCCCCGATGGCGCACACGACCACGACCGCGAACGTGACGCTGCTTGCAGGAGTATACGCAGGATGACCATCTACGGCACACCGGGCTCAACACCCATCAACCAGGCCGGCGGATTCCAGGGCACCACCCCCGGCAACATTACGGCGGGCGCGACGATAATTCCAGTTAACGTCGGTGTTGGATTATTTCCACCCGGGGCGGATAATAGGAGCGGTGACACCATCATGGCCTCAGTCTCCCGGGCCACCTGCCCGGCGAACGTCGACATCACTAACGCCGGAACCCGCGACTCGCGGCCCGGCCGTACCGTGCACGAGAGCATGCCCGACGCGAACGCGACCGGGACCGGGGCCGCGGTAGCTACCGTCTTCGGCGGCTCCTTAAACATGGGCCCGGCCGGCGGCGCGGGACCTGGCGCTGGCGGATTCAACCAGACCAACGCACCCAGCTCGGGCGTCGCGCACATACTGCCCGCGAACGCGGACGTCAAGGTGCCGGCGATAGCTACCCCAGCGCAGTATCAAGGGTAACCTATGACGAATCTACTCCCGTACTCCACGATCCAGAACACTGCCGGTGAGGGCGCTGGCGCCCCCGGCGACGCGCCGACCCCGGGCACCGCCGGTACCCTGATGACAGGGAACCCGCAGTCGAGCCAGTACACGCCGAACGGCAACTACCAGCCACAGAACCAGAACGCTGTCCAGCAGCTCACCGGTACCCAGATATCTGCGGGCAACATCAACACCAACTCGGTCCCGACGAACGCGCTTACAGCTCCCGGTACCGACTCGCTGATGGCACAGATGTCGCGCGGGCAGGTAATCATGGCCGACTCGACCTATGGACAGAGCGGGTTCATCCCGCAGAACGGCGGCGCGAGCCCGCAGGTTCCGTCGCCGGCCGCCAACTTATCGCAGTCGGTGACGGCGCGCGTAGCGAACGTGCTCACGTACCCGGCCCCGTCCGCGACGAGCTTCACAGGAAACTAAGGTGCCGGTAGTCGGCCAGACCAACGCGCAAGCGTACGGGACAGGGCCCGGCTTCACGGCCCCGCCGATAACGACCCCGTCCTACCTCGGCGCCCAGCGCCAGCCTAGCCCGGTCGGCCAGAATTTAAATTATAATCCGAACGTGTTCGCTCCGGCGGGTGTCCTAGGCGACAAGTGGGGCGCGAACGGCGGCGACCAGGTCGCGGCGGGCGGGGGCGCGACGGACCAGACAGGGTACCTAAAGCCGGTAGCGATCACGCCAGCCTCCGCGGAGACGGCGACGAACTTTCTAGATTCGCTACCGCTCGCTACCACGAACGTCCCGAGCGCTGCCACCAGGCTCGGGAGACTGAACAGCGACGCGCTCCCCGGTCAGACGAACGACCCACTATCGAGCGTTGGCAACAACGCAGGTTAAATTTTTCATGTACGCCGACGGCGTACTGCTTATCCGTCAAATGACGGCGACGATGTTTATCGAGGAAATTTCATGACAGCATTAGGCGTCTTCCGAGACGATTTTTATAACGCGGTCTCTGCGCTGGCGCAGACGCAATACAACGCGACTACGCTCGCTACGGCATCTATCCTGCCAGCGTCGCTGCTCGCGGGCGCGGGTGATGTGTACCTTGTCGCCAGCGGATCCGCTACGGCTGTGGCTTACACGACCGACTCAGCGATCAACATCATCGCGCAGATTCAGATCGCGGTAGCGAACGCGTACAAGCAGGGTCTTGGTTCATTTGCGGCTGGCGTCAACCCGCCCCCTGGCGTACCGAACCTGTTCAACGTATCCTACACGCTGACGATAGACAATCAGAACACCGCCGCGGGCGCGATCACGCTCACTGGCGGGACTGGCGTTACGTTGGTCGGCACCAACTCCGGCACCATAGCAATCGGTTCGGCGCGCGTGTACGACGTTACCATCACGTCACCAACAACCGTTACGATGCAGAGCATCTACGGGTTCGCTGCGACGGCGTCTTAATTTTCGATTCAACCAAAGGAATATTTCACATGGCAAGCAAAGTAAACAGCAGGAACGGCGACAAGGCCAACGAGAGCGGCGAAGCGTACCTCAAGGGCCGCAAGGCCGGGGTCGAGGGAACCTACGGAAAGTCTCGGTCCGGTAACCTGGCCCAAGAGACCAACGTCGCGGATGTGATGGATCAGAGCGACTCTGGCTCACTGCAGACCGACCTGACCAGCTCAGCGAAGTCTCTCTACAGCCAGGCCGTGAAGAACACGGGCGACAAGCTGGGCGACAAAGCTCTCACCGAGCGGTAAGTGCCAAGCAAATCGCCAGCGCAAGCGAAGCTGATGCGCGCCGCCGCCCATGGCTGGAAGAAGCCAGGTGGCGGCGGCCCGTCGGTCGCCGTTGGTAAAGAGTTTATGCACGCCGACGAGCGTGCGAAGAAAGGCGCCCGCTCGAAAGAGCAGCGCGCCGACCGTAAGAGTGCGATGAACGACTGGGCTGAGGGGAAGTAAGTGGCGGGCATATTCAAAGAAAAGAACAGTGAGGGCCGCAGCTTCAAGCACGTCGAGGGCAAGCGCTCCGGCGACGGTGGCAGCGGCACCGAGACCAAGAAGGTCGCGAAGCGCGCCCACAAGGGCGGGCAGCGGCCGGGGACCAGCACACCGGACAGGCAGGCGCCGCACAAGCAGCGCGCGAAGAAAGAGCTGAAGCACACCGACCAGGGAGACATCCTGAACGACTGGTGTGCCGGCAAACGAAAGGACTACAAAAATGGCTGTTGATACAACTTTCCAGCCGAAGACCCCCACCTACGCGGTGGACGGCTCGGGCGCGGTCACCATCGACGGCCGACAGGACGGCGTCAGCTCGTGGCGCATACGCTCTGTTGTGGCCACCCCGGTAGCCGGATCGTCCGCTTATATCAAGTGGGCGCCACCGCCACCCTCGGCCGCACCGTCCGCGGCTGTCGCACCGACACTAGGAAATCCTATACCTAACGAGATCGGAGTTAACTGTGGGCAGACCGTGTACCTTGAAGGTATCGGTGCGTGGCTACAGTTCATCGGTACCAGCGGTTTCGTAATCGGTACCAACTCGTTTGAAGTGACAGGCGGACAGGGAGGTTGTGGTGGCTAATATTGCACCTATGCTGGGCGCCATCATGGGCATCAGCAAGACCCCGAAAGGGGAAGACAAGAAGCGGGCGGCGAAACCGAAGACCTACGGCATCAAGGGACGCTCCGGGAAAACCCACCGCGTAACTAAGGGAGAGGGCTCGGTAACTGAGCCGCTCCAGCAGCACGGCGAGCTGGCCTCCAACAAGGAGCCGGTACAGGTCCCGACCGACAACAAGATGATCCGCGAGAACGCAAAGAGCTCGATGCGTCACATCACCGACCAGTGGGTCTCGGGGCACGTCACCACGAAGGAGCTGCACGCCGTTCACCAGCGCGCGAAGCATGTCCTCTCTGGCAAGCGACCGCACGAGTTTAAGGGCCCGAGCGGCGAACGCAAGATGAAGTTCAAATGATCATCGTTACCCAGATCCGTCTCGGAATGTGCTACTGCGGTATCCGTATGGATCGCTCCTGGCGATGAGCTACTTTCTTTTTGGCTTCATCTGCGGGGCGGTCTTCGTGATCGCTTACGCGAAAGCCTTCAGTACTTAAGCTATGCCACAGATAGGTAACAGGTACCTCCAGGGTACCCCTATACTACCCTACGCCAACGTCAAGGCGTACCCGAACACTGATATTTTCTTCGACCTGCAGTTCGTGGACCACACGAACACGCCGGTCATCCCGACAGCGATATCGCTAGAGATCGACGATATTTCTAGCGCCACCGTGACGATGGCGAGCACCCCCGTGACGCTGAACCCGGCCGGTGCGATAGGCACCGCGTCGGTACCGTTCACGTACCCGGCCTTCGCGGCGACTATGTATATGCAGGTGCTCGCCTCCGCGTGGCAGATGACGTTCCCGTACGTCGGCTCGCAGCTGTGCCAGGTCGGGATGCAGTTCACGGCCATAGATACCGTTACGGGGCAGCCCTTCACATCGACATCGATAATCGCGATCATTGAGCTGTGCGCGCTCGCGACAGTGAGCGGATTCGCGTACTGATTTTTCCGCTTTCGTCTAAGGCAGGATCCGGCATTGTATGCCGGGGGTGTGGTGTGCTCCCACAGGCGGATTTTTAATTTTTCTTTTTCGTTATGTGAGGTAACGGATATGGCGATTGAATTTCGACAGAGGCTGATGAATGATCTTGTGGCGGTGGCGCTCCTAGATAAGGCTGAGGGCATGATCAAGCTCCCGGACTGGCAGAGAGTTCTGCGTGGGGAGGTTGTCGCCGTCGGGCCGGGCCGGATGTTACCGCTCGGCGAGCGAGCTCCAATGGAGTGCCGCGTCGGAGATCTAGTCTCCTTCGCTGCCACCGCGGGGATGGACAGTTCCTATGGGATAGGAAAAAATATACGTTTGATGCGAGACACTGACGTCGACGCCGTGGTGATGACGTGAGTATAACGCGTAAAGAGCGAAACGCGCGCTGGGCCGCAGCGAATCCCGAAAAGAAAAAGTTATATAACAGTCAATACGCGAAAGCGCACCGACCTCGTATGAACGAGATCAACAAGCTGTCAAGATGGCGTAGAGAGGGTATAGAGTTCCCTACACGCGCGAAACCGGCAGTCTGTGACATTTGTAATCGCAAGCCTAGTAAGCGCGGTCTGTTTTTAGATCACTGTCATCTGACCGGAATGTTTCGTGGGTGGTTATGCGATTCGTGTAATCGCGCCATCGGACTTCTGCATGACAGTTCAGATACCTGCATCTCGGCCGCGCGATACTTACGTTCATGGGAGCTGAAATGATTTTAACGCCCGAATTGGAAGAAGTTGGACGACGCGTCCGCGTGCTACGGGATAGAGTTTTAATTAAACCACTTCCGTACGTGCACCCCACGTTACTGACACCAGGCATAGAAATATGCAAGGGTGTCGTAATTGCGGTAGGCTACGGCCGACGCCAACGTCGCAAAGTTGCGTTTAAGCAGGAGATCAGCGACGGCCCGCCCGTGCTCGGCCCCGGCGGCAAGGTTATGCAGTTCGCGAAGTCAAAGCTTTCCGGCAAGACGCTGTGGTTCGAGGACGGCCCGGAAACTGGCGCGATAATTCCAATGCAGATAAAGCCTGGCGACGTTGTCGAATACGGATTTAGAAACTTAACGCCGGTTGATTTTGATCGCGTAGGTTTTCCGGGTATTGGAGATTTACTATTCATTTGGCAAAAAGCAGTGTACAGCGTCGACCCGGACGAGTCACTGAACGAGTGCCTGATGTGGCAGCAGAGCGCCGGCTACGACAGGAAAGGAAATTTTATGTCAGGAAGCGAAGACTGGCATAGAGCCTAGAGTATGGGACAGAACGTAGCAGACGCAGACCAGCTAGGAAGTATGGCGAAGGCGGGCACGCCCGGCGCCCCCAAGACTGCGTGGGGCAAGTGGCCCAAGATAAAGCCGGAGACGGTCGCCCCCCTGCGCGACAGCATGCCGGACTTTTACAATCACCAGCCGACGCGGTTCGTTTCGAAAGATGAGGCGAAGGCGCGCGGCTGGAAACATTTTTGGACCGGAGAGATTTGTGTCACAGGGCACCGCGCCGCTCGCTACCTCAGGAACCCCAGCATCTGCGTGGACTGTCACCGGATCGAGCAGGGCAAGCTCCCGGTCTACGGTAAGGGTGTACCAGAGCTAGAGCGCCAGCGTGTTCGCAAGTACACGCAGAAGAATACGACCGCCGCGGGCCCGACGCAGCCGAACGCTGCAGAGAAGCTGTTCCTCACAAAGTATGCTGAGCTGAAGGATTTTGGGTACGCCGCCGACGCGTGCGGGCGGACAGAGTCAGAGTTTTTAGCGATCTTAAGCTGGAACCAAACGTTCCGCGAGTCGGTGAACCGCCTCGAAGAGAGCTTAGGTATCGCTAGAACACAGAAAATCACGGAAGAGTTTGATTGGGATGACGACAAGCGCAAGACCTTCCTCCTCACGTACGCCAACACGGCCGACATGAAGGAGGCGCTGCGCTCGGTACGCGCCACCAACGTCCAGTTTAATAGGGAACTGGTCGACAACCCAGACTTTCAGCGCGATTTTGATGAGGCCGCGCAGCTTGCTCGTAACGTGTTTGATCACGCCGCCTCCTCCAGCGCGATAAAGGGCGATTCGAGGATGCTCGGACGTATCGCATCGAACCTGTTCCCTGAAAAGTTC
>Ga0302326_10025968_pt1 | contig 11859 bp, 9 predicted proteins | sample Palsa_T0_3_FD_202264 | JGI IMG/M metagenome (GOLD analysis project Ga0302326, IMG submission 202264) | Peat permafrost microbial communities from Stordalen Mire near Abisko, Sweden - Palsa_T0_3 | ecosystem: Environmental > Terrestrial > Soil > Palsa > Peat permafrost | place: Sweden: Abisko... | reverse complement strand
TATGGAGCGCCGGTGGCCGTCTATCCCGGATATTCAACCGCTGACATGGTGGCCACTAGCCTGATCTCGTTCGGAGTGGGAGTTGCCGTGGGCGCGGCAATCAGCGGCGGCGGACATTGCTGCGGTTGGGGATGGAATTCGTGGGGATGCGGCTGGCACAGCAATACCGTGGTGTACAACCACAATACCTATGTCTCCACCTCCAACACGTTTGTCAACCGTAACAACTACTATGCTCACAACAACGTTAACGTGAACAACGTGAATGTGAACAACGTCAACCGCAACAACGTCAATGCCAATAACTACAATCGGAACAACGTCAACACCAACAATTACAACCGCAATAACGTGAACGCCAACAACGTCAATCGCGACAATCTAAACAACAACAATAATCGCACTAACAATTTCAACAGCAGCAACTACACCACGCCGAAGTTTAATCAGAAGTACGACCAGCCTCAGTATCAGAACAAGAACATGGGCCAGGACAACCGGCAAAATCCCGGGGGCGATCAGCAGGGCAACTTCAATCAGAACCGCGGCCAGCCGCAGAATTACGGCCAGAATCGCGCCCAGAACTCCAGCCAGCAGAACCGCCAGAACATGGGGCAAAATCAGAGCAGGCCGAATTACAACCAGAGCCAGCGCGACGACGCTTCGCGCGGCTACGGGCAACAGGCCGACCGGGGCACCAGCACGGGCGCCTTCAGCAACTACAGCCAGGGCGGCAGCACCCGGACCAACAGCGCTCGCGGGCAGCAGAGTCTGCAAGGAAACCGCAGCGGCGGCGGAAACTCTGGCGCAAGCCGGGGTGGCGGCGATCACGGCGGCGGATTCCGCCGCTAGAGATGTTGACCTGGGATTCCGAAAGCAGGAGCAGGAGAACACACTGATGCAATCGTCACCGCATACTTCGACGGCAGCCCATTCCGGCCGAATCGCCGTCCTGCTGGCAATCGCCTCGCTCGCGCTGGCCGTATTGATGGTGGTGTCCAGCGCGGTGTGCGCCTTTGCCCAGCCAGGGAATGAGAAGACTTTCGCCTCGCCCAGCGCGGCCGTACTTGCTCTCTACGATGCCGCCAAGAACAATGACAGTCAGGCGGCTGCGGCGCTCTTCGGTTCCAACGCCAACGATATTCTTCACACCGGCGACGACGTGGCCGATAAGAACATGGTGACAAACTTTGTCACCCACTACGACAAGATGCATCGTGTTGTGATCGAGCCCGACGGAAGCGCCACACTTTACATCGGTGCGGAGAACTGGCCCTTTCCGATTCCCATCGTCAAGAACAATAGTGGCGCCTGGTACTTCGATGCCGGCGCCGGGAAGAAGGAAATCCTCTACCGGCGCGTCGGCAGGAACGAGAACGACGCCATCGAGATCCTGTACTCGCTGGCGGATGCGCAGCGCGACTACGCCTCCGAGCTCCACGATGGAGACAAGACGAAGCACTACGCGATGAAGTTCATCAGCGACGAAGGCAAGCAGAATGGGCTGTACTGGAAGTCCGGCGATAACGATGAGCCCAGTCCCATCGGACCGCTGCTGGCCGTCGCCGCCAAGGAGGGTTACACGTTGCCGCAAGGCCAGCCGGAGCCTTACCACGGTTACTATTACCGCATTCTGAGCAAGCAGGGAGCGGCGGCGAAGGGCGGCGCGCGAGACTACGTCGTCAACGGCGAACTGACGCGAGGGTTTGCGTTCGTGGCCTACCCGGCCGAGTATCGCAATTCCGGGGTGATGACGTTTATCGCCAATCGGGACGGCGTTGTTTACGAGAAGGACCTGGGGACGGACACGGCGAAAATCGCGGCTGCCATGACGGAGTTCAATCCCGACAACAGCTGGGACAAGGTGGATTGATTCTCTGAGCTGAAGCGCAGCCGAAGCGCCAAGCTCCGGCTGTGTTCCTGTTTCTTCGAGACGCGCCAGCAAGAGTCACCCTGATTTTGCTCAGCGGCTAGAGTTTCTCAGTCATCGTTCCAATCAATGTCCTTTTGTTTCGGGCGATCGAGAATTGCATCGCCGCGGCTACTGCCACAATAGTCCCAGGCCCATTCCACAAAGGCTTCAACCTTGGCACGAGTCGAAGACAACAGAGCAGCGTGAACTCCTACCCAGGCAGCAAAAGCAACGGCTCCCTGAAGTTCGTGGCGATGCTCCCCGACTTCAGCTACCGCCGAGTTACGCCCGATCATCGCCATGATGCCTTTGTCGAAATAGTCGAATGGTTCCTTGGGCTCTGCGGCAATGTCAGCCAGGATATTCTTGGCGCACCACTTGCCAGACTGTTCGGCAACAGAGGCAAGCTGGGGCAAATGGTTACCGTCTTTCCCGGCAATATTCGCGAAATCTCCCAAGGCATAGACGTTGGGGAAACCAGGCACGGTGAGATCGGGCTGAACGTCAATGCGACCGCCATGACCAGTCTTGACTCCTACGTTCTCCGATAAAGATGAAGCCTTGAGACCTCCGGCCCAGATCACGGTGTGGGTGGGGATCGTAGTCCCATCGGAGAGCACCACGTGGCCCGCATGTACCTCTTTTACATGCGTGTCCAGCCGAATCTGCACGCCGCGTTGTTCCAGCGTCTTGGTCGCATAGGCCTGGGCTTTGGGAGAGAAGGCATTCAGGAGAGTGTGGCCACCGTCGACGAGCATAACCTCTCCTGCGCGCAGCTTCAGGTCGGCAAACGTTCTCTTCAGCCCGTGATGAAACACGTCCCCGAAAGCACCTGCCATTTCCGTGCCGGTGGGACCGCCTCCGACGATTACGAAGTTCAGCGCTCCTTTGGCGACCAGCGAGGAATCGCGATCTGCACATTCCAAAACGGCGATGACCCGTGAGCGAAGGGCCTCGGCGTCACGCAGTGAGTACAGGGGATAGCTGTGCTTGTCGGCTCCGGGTGTGCCAAAGAAATTCGCCTGCGATCCGGCGGCCAGCACCAGAAAATCGCCTTGATATGCCTGGCCCTCGGCGGTGTGGACGGTGCGTGTGTTGAGATCGACCGAGACGACCTCTGACAGCTTGACATCTACGTTGGGATGGTCCCGCAGAAGACTGCGCAAATTAAAAGCGATGTTGCTTGGCGACAGGGCCGCACCAGCCACTTGGTAGAGCAACGGCTGGAATTGCTGATAATTGTTTTTGTCGATCAGCGTGACCCGAACGTCAGGGTGCTTAGCCAGCTTCTTGGCGCAGTTCAGCCCAGCAAAACCACCTCCCACGATCACAACATGTTTCACTCGAAAAGCTCCTGTACGACAGGGTTTCTCACAGCCATTGAATGAGCTTCGCCGGATGTAAGGAGATTAAAACCGATTGGCACCGTTTGCGCAACGGGCAATCCTCAAAATAGTCGCTTTGGAAAACTGAGCGAGTAAGAAGTGTCTTTAAATCAATAGAGGATGCGCGGGCTGTTTGGCAAGGGGTCTTGGAAGGGCATGTTTCTCCACGCCGTTCCCGGTGTAATCGGAATATAGGTTGCGTAAAGGCCTATCGCACCCGTAATCGTGCAATGACCCGAAAACGTTACGGCGTGATCTCCCAAACCGTGCCGTAGTAATGAGCACCGCCGCCGCCGGATGGAGAAAGCGCGAAGACAGTGCCTCCCGCGCCTGCACCGCCGCTGGTGGTGCCCCCGTACAGATTGCCGGCCACATCGAAGATCACGCCACCCGCGGGAAATGCTCCATCGCTGCCATTCTCAAAGTTGTAGACGTGGCTTTCGGTCCAGCCCGAACTCGAAAGGCCTCAGTTTGAACACCATGCCGCGACCGTAATCAGCCAGGCAATGGAGGTCGCCACCGCCCGAGGTCGTCCCGTAGATATTGCCGGCACTATCGAAAGTGACTCCACCATAGAAGGGAAATATGCCATCCCCATTTTGCAGATTGAAATTGTGGAGAATTGTTTCCGTCCAGCCGCCTTGCAAGGGCTCAGCTCCCAAACATTGCCGTAGCCGCGACCGTCCTCGTTCCGCGTGGTGCCATAAAGATTGCCGGACTGATCGAAGACCAGCGTCCCCGAGAAGTCGCATCCGTCACCGCCCTGGAAGGGATAGATTTCGGTCTTGCGCCAGGGACATGAGAAGCTTCCGCAAGCCGTGGGAGGAGGCTGTAGCCGCACAATGGCGCCGCAGCCGGCGCTGCCACCCACGGCAACCGACCTGTATAGCGAGCCATCGCGGGCTATGGTCACGGGCGCTTCCGGCTCCTCGCCATCCGTGCGGTCCTGGTAGACGTAAAGTGGGTAGAAAACAAAACCGGAGTGGGTTCGCTTTAACTGGAATACGGTGCCGCAACCATCGGGATAACAAGATAAGTCTTGGGACCCGCCTTCGGACGCGGTGCCGTACAGGTTTTCTGCTGCGTCCAAGGTAAATCCTACCAGTGGCTCCGACCCATCATCGCCAGCGGTAAAGTTGTGCAGAACGGTGAAGGTCTGTGCCTGCACTTGCGTGGCTAGGAGGATCAACAAGATCGCGATGCTTATCGCGACCACCGTCATCCACAAATCCATCCCGCCACTCATAGTGAAACTCCTCCGTGAATCAAGTCGCGTTTCATGCCTGAATACTCATCTCCCATATTGGGGGACCATCCGAAATTTAACGGACTACTGACAACTGGCTGCTGACAGCTACCGACAACTGTTCTTACGGCGTAATCTCCCAAATAACTCCTTTGCTGTACGCGCCACCTTCCCAGGCGGTGCCGTACAGATTTCCATCGGCATCGATAACCACGTTGCTATAAGAATTGGCGCCGTCGTCACCGCCGGTGAAGTCGTGCAGGTCGGTATAAATCCAGCCGCCATTCGAAGGCGTGAGCTTGAAGATTGAGCCCTGATTGTAGGCGCCGTCATTGAAGGTGGTGCCGTAGAGATTGCCGGCGCTGTCCATGGTGAGCCTCGCGAAAGGCCCGACTTCTGCGCCATCACTGCCCGGACCAGACAAGCCGTATAGCGTGCTCTGTGTCCAAGACCCTCCGTTCGGCGTCAATTCGAAAACCGTGCCGCCGTTGGCCGATCCGGCGGTCGTGGTGCCGCCGTATAGATTACCTGCGCTATCGAAAATCACGCCGGAGTAGGGATAACCGCCGTCGCTCTGCCCTTGGAAGAAATACAGACTGCTCTCGCTCCAGCCGCCGTTCGATGGAGTCAATTCAAAAACGCCGCCACAACAAATGCCCAGCGTCGCCCCGCTTTCCGAAACCGTGCCGTAGAGATTGCCCGCTTGATCGAAGATCACTCCACCGTGGGGTTCTCCTCCTTGATTATGCAATCCGGTGAAGCTATGCAGAACACTTTCCGTCCAGGCTCCGCCCAAAGGGGAAAGTTCGAAGACCGTTCCCGCGGGATTGGCGCCTCCTCCGTAGGTGGTGCCATAAATGTTCTCTGCCTGATCGAAAATAAGGTCGCCATCCGGATAAGCCCCGTCAGGAACCTCAGTGAAACGGTAAAGTACGGTTTCTGTCCAGTAGCACAGCGCCGTCTTGCACGACACGGGCGAAGGTTGGAGCTTGTAGATCGTGCCGCAACCGTCGCCAGTGCATCCCCCCGACAGTCCGCCTCTGACCGTGCTGCCGTAGAAACTGCCGTCGGATCCGATGATCACCCTGGCGGCAGGGAAGGCCCCGTCGCCGCCGCCGCCGAAGCTGTAAAGCGGAGTGAGGAGCCAAGTCGAGTTCTTCCTGGCGAACCTGAAGACTGTTCCAGCGTTGCTGTTTCCCCCGCTTCCCGTCGTGCCGTAGAGATTGCCAGCCCGATCCATGGTCAGGCCCGCCTGCGGGCTTGCGCCGTCGGCTCCGCCGGTGAAATTGTGCAATACCGTGAAGGTTTGCGCCCGTACTGCGATAGGCGTTACCAGCAGGATGAGAAGACCGGCTATTCCTGCCAGCCGAGCGAATTCTGGACTCCAATGTTGCTCCGAGCGCGTCATAACAATTCTCCTTGTGAGCTAACAATCCTGCTTTAATGCCGTTGAGCGCGAACATCCCATGCTGTGGAACGTCCCTGCCGGTCGCCTGACAACCGGCCGCTGGCACCTGACCATTGCCTATGGCGTGAACTCCCACACTGTGCCATACCCGTACAACCCACCCGACTCGGTTGTGCCGTAGATGTTCCCGCTGGCGTCAAAGATCACGGATCCAAAAGCAAAACGCCCGGCTGCATTGGTGAAGTCGGCGAGGTCGGTGAACGTCCAGGAGCCGTTGGAGGGCGTCATCTTGAAAAGCATTCCGTTGCCATCAGCGCCACCGCTATACCTGACGCCGTAGAGATTGCCGGCCGCGTCCAGCGTGAGTTCCCCAACTATGCCTTCGCCGGGACAAGCAAAGTCATACAGGACATGAAACGTCCAGCCGCTGCCGGAGGGCGACAGCTCATAAACCACGCCACAGCCATTCGTTCCTCCGTCGGCGGTACCACCGTAGAGGTTGCCTGCCTGATCCTTCACCAGACCGCCGTATGCCAAAGAGCCGTCGCGGCCGGTGAAGGTGTGCAGGATAGTCGAGGTCCAGCCCGACCCGTTGCGACTTAGTTTGAATATTGCGCTGCCGGTGCCGGTGGTGCCGTAGAGATTGCCCGCGTTGTCCATCACCACGTTGGAATAAGGCCCGTTGCTGGGCAGAGTAAAGCGAGCCAGAACACTCTCCGTCCAGCCACTGCCATTGGGCGAAGCTTCCCAGACAGTTCCGAAGTCGTTGCTGCCGCCGCCGAATTGGGTTGTGCCGTAGATGTTCCCCGCCCGATCGAACATGAGCGGCCCGTAGAGAGGCTGGTCACCATCGCCGTTAACCCCGGTAAAGGTATGCAGCAGCGTGAACTGCCAGGGGGTCAGTGGACTCGGCGGAGGTGTGGCCAAAGGCTTCAGGTTAAAGAGAGTTCCCTGGCCATCGTAGTAGCCGATTGTGGTTCCATAGAGGCTGCCGTCAGGACCAAAAGTCACTGGAGAGAGAGGATTGGCCCCATCGTAATCATTCTTAAAGCTGTAGATGGGAAGCAGGATCCAGCCAGAGCTGCGTTCCGTGAGCTCGAACACGGTGCCATTGCCGTATAAGCCGCCTTCGGAGGCAGTTCCGTAGAAGGTTCCATCACCGCCAAGAGTCAGGCCGGCGTTAGGCGCTTCCCCTTCGGTTCCGCTGAAGGCGTGAAGAATCCTGAAGGTTTGCCCCTGCGCGGGGGTTCTGGCGGCGAGCGCAAACGCAAATGCCAATGCCAGTGCGAAGGCTGAGGCTCGTGAACCGGTTCCGAAACTGCAAATGCGATATTGTCCTGGGTGCGTCATGATGATCTCCATTTTGCTTCAGTCCGCCACAAAGGATACAGGCGGGATGTTTTCCCGGACGGCAGGAATTCAGCTGAATTCAGCTGTTTTTGCCAGCCAAGGTGCCCCACATTACGCTGGCGCAAGCCCACTATTGCGCTCATCCACCAACTGGTCAACTTAATTTCGGATTACGGTCTAATACTTTGATAGCAGACGGTTTATCATCTACGCTTTCAGATTGTCCGTCGGCGTTAACGATGTGATTGCCAGGGTTAGCTTGCGAAAATCGCCTCATTCGGAATCGAGGGAGAAGATTTCCGTTGACGACTGATACTACTTGGGCTGTTCTGGCCGGCGGTCAGCCCTGTCGTCGTCCAAAAACTCGCGATAGCATGTAGACTAAACCATCTGCTATCAGCCTCTTGGGCCGTAATGTGAAATTAAGTTGACCTCCTGCTGCGAAAGCGCAACATTAGTTGCGGCACATAAAGAAAGAACCCGACCGACGGCAGCCGTTAAGCGCACTTTCCAAAATATGTATCTCGCCGGTGCTGGAGGGTCGTCAAGGAGAATCAGAATGTCAGATGAATGCCCAAGTGCGGCTTTGATTTTCGAGATCAACTTGCGAACTTTGATGGTTGCGCTTTTCCTGGTACTGGCGGTCGCTATAAGTCTCATGGCAGCCCCGGCAGCGCAGGCGCAGACGTTTACGGTGCTGCATCAATTCACCGGCGGCGTCGACGGAGATCAGCCTGAGGGGGGAGTGACACTGGATCGAGCCGGCAATCTCTATGGCAGCGTTTCGATTGGCGGGACGCAACATTACGGTGTGGTGTTCAAGATGTCGCGTTCGGGCTCCGGCTGGATTTTCAATCCGCTATACAGCTTTACCGAGCAGTCTGCCAGCTATCCCATCGGCGGAGTGGCGTTCGGCCCGGAGGGCAGTCTCTACGGCACAACGTCAGATGACGATGGGGATTTTGGCGGTGGAACAGTTTTCAGCCTGAGACCCCAAGCAAGCGTCTGCAGGACCTCATTGTGTTCCTGGACAGAGACCACACTGTACAGCTTCATGGGAGGCTCTGACGGCTCCGATCCTGCGAGTACTCCCATCTTCGATCGGGAGGGAAACCTATACGCGACCACAGCCGGGACGCCGTTCGGTGGTGGCACCGTGTTCGAGCTAAGTCCATCGGGGAGGGGGTGGACCGAAACCGTGCTCCATACCTTCGCCAGCGGCTATGATGCGGCGGCTCTGGCAGGCGCCGGCCTGGTTTTAGACTCGTCCGGGAACCTCTATGGAACCTGGTATGGGACTTTCGACGGAAACTATGGATCAGTTTTCGAATTGACGCCCTTCAACGGCGGCTGGAGTTACACCGACCTTTACGACTTCACAGGCGGCCCCGATGGAGCGTATCCGCTGTGCACCTTGATCATGGACCAGTCCGGCAATCTGTATGGGACCACCTCGGGCGGTGGGAACAACAGCCGCGGCACGGTTTTTGAGATGTCTCCCTCCAACGGCGGCTGGACCTTCAACACGATTTACACATTTCAAAGCGGCAATAGTGGGTCTTACGCTGGTCTAGTGATGGATGCGGCTGGAAACCTCTATGGCACGCAAAACACCGGAGGAGCTCATAACGTGGGCAACATTTTCGAGCTGAGCCCCTCCAACGGCGGCTGGATCTACACCGACCTGCACGATTTCACCGGCGGCGATGGACGGTTTCCGGACACCGCACTCGCGCGCGACGGGAACGGCAACCTTTATGGTACGACGCCCGAAGGCGGCACTGGATGCAGCCTAACCGGTGGGTGCGGTGTTGTCTTCGAGATTATGCCGTAGACAGTGCCATGCGCTGACGGCGTTTTAGTCTCACGAAATGAGATCAGCGGCACGAACCGTCTGCACATTTTGTTTGGAACAGGAGGAAGTTATGGACCGGCAAAAGCGAAATCGGAGCTGGACGCCAGGGATCGATCAAGCAACGACGCTGGCAGCACTAACCCTGGCGATGTTAATGATCGTTCTCGCAACTCAAGTGCAGGCTCAGACGTTCACAGTGCTGCATGAATTCACCGGCGGTTCCGACGGGTCGAATCCGTATTCCAGCCTGGTTCCGGACCGGGCTGGAAACCTGTATGGCGTCGCGCCATACGGTGGCAGCCAATCATGCGAAACGCAATCAGGGATCGGCTGTGGAACCGTGTTCAAGTTAGCTCACAGAACGGGTGGCTGGGTTTTCTCTCCGCTGTACGCGTTTACCGGACACTCCAATGGTAACAATCCAGTTGGAAGCCTCGCCATTGCTTCCGACGGCACCATCTACGGCACGACCGACGCAGGCGGTGTCCTGAGCTGCAGGGACAGCTTTGGTGACGGCTGCGGCACCGTCTTTCACTTACAGCCTCCTCCCAACTTCTGCAGTTCGTTCTCGTGCTTGTGGAATGCAACCGTGCTTTACCAGTTCACCGGGGGCAGCAATGGCAACGATCCGTTGGCTGGAGTCGTACTGGATGGAGCCGGCAATCTGTATGGCACTCTGTACCAGGGAGGAGCATCGCAGTGGGGCGCGGCGTACGAATTATCCCGTTCCGGTTCCAGCTGGATCGAGTCCACAATTCATCCCTTCGCCGGGGGAGCCGATGGCGCCGCTCCCACTTCCAACCTCATTTTTGATGGAAGCGGCAACCTGTACGGAACCACAGAGTTCGGAGGTGGCAGCGGAGGATGCGATGGCGGAGGATGCGGCACAGTTTTTCAGCTGACGCCCTCAGGCTCGGGATGGAATGCGAACATCATCTACAACTTTCTCAGCAGTTACAACACGCCTCTGGGAGGATTGATCTTCGATTCCCACGGCAATCTGTATGGTACCTTCGCCGACGGCATTAACGGAGTTTTCGAGCTGACCCCTGCCAACGGCAATTGGACTTTCACCGCGCTCTACACCCAGGATTACAGTGGCCTGGAAGCCTACCGCAGTACGTTGGCCAGAGATTCGGCCGGCAATCTCTACGGCACGGCGGAGTTCGGCGGAGATTTCACGAACTGCACATACGGATGCGGCACCGTTTATGAACTGACGCCGTCGGGCAGTGGCTGGACTTATACCCAGCTTTACGCGTTCACCGGCCTCGACGATGGGGCGTTTCCGATTGGCGGCGTGGTTATCGATGGCAGTGGCAACATTTACGGCACCACCTATGAGGGTGGAACCCATCCATGCGGCTCCGTGGGCTGCGGCGTGGTGTGGGAGATCACGCCATAGGAGCGGGGAATTTCCGCGCTTCCCACTTGCTGTAGCTGTTGCGAAATTGCCATTACCCAGGTGATCCCCACGAGGCTTGGCCGTCAGGATTGGTTGCGATATGGCGCGTTTGCAGCAGTGATCGCCTGCCCCTGCCCGGCTCGTTAGCCGACCGGGCGAATTACTTCCATGTAGCCGGCCACTCGATCAGAATCGTTCTCACCCCTCTTGATCTATGATCTGTCTGCACGAATTCTGCATTTAAGGTTGCTGAGTTCATCGTCTAGGAGCACAACATGAGCCGGGTTCTAGTCATTGGAAGTGACACCCAAGTGAGTCGGGAGGTCGGCAGTGCACTGTCTGCCACCGGTTTCCCCATGGAATACTCGGCAGGGCACGCCGATGCCCTACAGCGGTTGCGCATGCGATCGTTCGGGGTCGTTATCACCAGTCCCGACAGTACTGTCGAGGAAGATCTGGCGCTGCTGGAGGAGATGCGCGCCATCAGGCCGGGGGTAAAGAGCATCGTCCTGGCTCGTCACAGCACTCCGGACGAAGTGATCGCTGCCCTGCGCGCCCGAGTGTTTGCCTGTTTCACCCCTCCGTTCGACTCGGCGGAGATCGCGAACCTGGCCTGTAGCGCAGCCTCCGACAGCCAAGGGCTAGACGACATACAAATTCTGTCGGCCAAGCCTGGCTGGGTGTCAGTCCGCGTAAATTGCCGCCTCATCACAGCTGAGCGCCTTATGACCTTTGCGAACGAGTTGAGTGCTCGATTACCTGAGGACGCGCGGCAGGAGATGATGCACGCGTTTCGAGAGATTTTGCTGAACGCAATGGAACATGGAGCGGCGTTTAATCCCGAGCAGGTAGTTGAGGTCACCGCCGTTCGCACTGGAAGAGCCATGGTGTTTTACATACGTGACCCGGGCGCCGGCTTCCGCCGCGAATCGCTTAGCCATGCGGCTATTGCAAATCCGACTGACGATCCCGCGGCCCACATTTTGCAGCGTGAAGCAGAAGGAATGCGCCCTGGGGGATACGGTCTTCTTCTGGCCGGTGGCACGGTGGATGAGTTGATTTACAGTGATATCGGTAACGAGGTGCTGCTCATCAAGTACGTAGATTCGGCCTCGAATGTCAATAGGGCGTAGCTGCGGGCAGTGGTAAATTTTCATCGTAACGGTAGGCCAACTTCATTGCCGATACGGGATCTGCGCAGCGCCGAGAATCGTGCCGGGGCCAGAATCCTGTACCAGCACAACAACCTTCAGTTGTGCAGGATTCCAGCCAGGGTGTATCGAAACATCGACACTGGT
>Ga0302326_10025966_pt1 | contig 11859 bp, 9 predicted proteins | sample Palsa_T0_3_FD_202264 | JGI IMG/M metagenome (GOLD analysis project Ga0302326, IMG submission 202264) | Peat permafrost microbial communities from Stordalen Mire near Abisko, Sweden - Palsa_T0_3 | ecosystem: Environmental > Terrestrial > Soil > Palsa > Peat permafrost | place: Sweden: Abisko... | reverse complement strand
CCGACGACGCGATCGTTTTCGACGTGGATCTGCTGCACGGGCGTTTCGTAGCGCACCGCATCTTCGAGACCCTCAGCGAGACGGTGACAGAACGTTGCGACGCCGTCGTACGGATACACGTGAAAAACATGCGGGGATTCGGGCAGCGAACCGCAGTAGCCGCTCGCGATCGCCCGGTCGAGCACCGAGCCCGCGGCTTTGAGCGCGAGACTGCGCACGATGCTGCCGGGCATCTGTTCGCCGACCGATAGTGCGAGGCGCTCGGCCGGTAGACCCGACCACGCTTCGATCAGCGGGAGCGCGATCTCGCGCGCGATTGCGTTCCCGTAACGCGCTGAAAACCAATCGGCGGCGGAACGTATCGGCGCTCGACGGATGGCGCGAGCAGCGATCGTTCGCGCGGCGCTCGCCGCGTAACGCGGCGTTCCGATCAACCCGAAGGGATATGCGACGGAGCGATCGCCAAGCCAAACGGATTCCCCGTAGCGCGGGACGCGATAGCACTGCGCGCTCGCGCCGATAGCAGCAGCCAAACGGTTGGTGACGAAGTGCACGCCGACGTCATCGCTGAAACCCCCGGCGTCGCGGTGCGACGAGGCAAGGCCGCCGAGCGTTGCGGTGGCTTCGAAGAGCGTGAATGGAACGCCGGCGGTGCGCAGCACGCGGGCGGCCGTCAAGCCCGCGAGGCCGCCGCCGAGAATCGCGATCGGCGCCGTCACAAGCGCTCTAATACGGCATGGAGTAAGGCACCGCGGCCAATGCTCACCATTGCCGAATCGAGCAACGTGAAGGCGGCGAGCGCGGGAACGGAGCGCAAGGAAAACGCTTCGTAGATCGCAGCGGGCGCGCCGTAATCGACGAGCAGGTTGCGGACGGAGTACGTCCAGTTCACGGGGCTGGCCATCGTGCGCAGCGAGCGCACGCGAAAGCCGGCGCGTTCCGAAAGCGCCGCAAGCGTGCGATGGTTGAACAGCGTAAGATGACGCGGAAAGTGGTAGCCGCCCCAGTGTCGCCCCGCGAAGAACGTTCGATCGGCGGACGACGTGTTGTCGGTGACGATGAACGCGAGGCCGCCGGGACGCAGCATGCGTTGCACGGACGCCAAGAAGTCGCGCGGCGCAACGACGTGTTCGATCGTCTGGATGATGAGGGCGACGTCGATCGATTGCGGTTCGAAGGGATCGTTCTCCGCCAGCGCGTGCGTGACGTCGAGTCCGGCGTCGCGCGCGCGAGCGACGGCGCGTTCGCTCGCGTCGATGCCGCGTACGTTTTGAAACCCGGCCGCGCGGAGCACGTCGAGGTGAAAGCCGTCGCCGCAGCCGACGTCAACGATCGCCGCATCCTCGGCGACCGACGTTAGCCAGGCGCGCAGGCGGCGCTTCTCCAGTTCTCGCCGGACGCGGTACACCCAGCCGAAATGCTTAGCGTCGAAATTGTTTGCGTGGTACGTCGGAGGGTAGATCGTCTCAAAGTCCGAGGTCGAAGGTCGCGGGTCGAGGTAAACGAGGCCGCATCGCCGGCAGCGAACGGCCAGAAACGAGTCGGCGCTCGTGCGGTACTCAAAGTCTTCCCCGACGGCGACCGGCTCGGCGTCATCAATCTGGCAGATGCTGCAAAGCGTCTGTTCTAAGTGGAGCGCCTGCGACGAAGCAATCACAGGCTTCGCATGTTCTGTGGCGCTGAATGCGTCGCCTTGGGACATATGATACCGGTACGTGCTTCATAAGTAGCGTTAATCCGTCGAATCGCTTGACGAATCCAATCGTGATCGACGCCGGCATCGCGAAGGTGCCGGCTTCGCGCCGGCGCCGATAACGCACGCGGTCAGGGGTCTCGGCCGGTGGCGTTTACGCGCTGGCCATATGCGCATGTGCTTCCGGGAACTACGCTTGTAACACGTCGTCCAGCGTTTTTTCGGAGGCCCCAACGTGTCCCAGTTCGTACGCGGTAGCGCAGCCGTTCCCGCTCGTCCGGCAAGGTAAGCGCCGTGGGGTCGGTCCGGATCGAAGATGTCAAGGCGGCCGGCGTCGCTGTCAATATCGATGCACTGGCGGCGAGCGGTTTCGAATCGATCGGCGAGGAGGATCGCTATCGCCTGAAGACGCTTGGCGTCTGCACGCAGCGCCATGTCGGCAAGTTTATGTTGCGCGTCCGCGTGCCGGGCGGCAAGATGACGCCGGCTCAGCTGCGCTCCGTCGCCGCCCTGAGCGACCGCTACGGTCATGGTTCGTTGCATGTCACGACGCGCAGCGGCCTCGAGATTCACCACGTCGCAATCGGCGACGTACCGGAGATCTTCGCTTCGCTCGCGGACGTTGGACTCACGACGAAAGCGGCTTGCGGAGATACGGTGCGCAACGTGATCGCCTGCGCGCACGCGGGAACGTATGCGGGCGAGGTCCTTGCGCTGGAACCGTTTGTGCGTTTGCTTCACAAGCGGATCCTTGCGACGAGCGATGAGACGAATATCTCGCGCAAGATGAACGTGGCGCTTGGATGCTCGCCTTCATGCGACGACCACGTCGCGACAAGCGACGTCGGCTTCATCGCGGTGCCGGGTTCAGGCAGCGCGTTCCCGACCTTCACGGTGTGGGGCGCGGGCGGCCTCGGCGCTACACCAAGACTAGCGATCGAACTTCGCACCGGACTGCCGCAACACGATCTGATCCCGGCCTTCGACGCTCTCATCGCAATCGGAAAGAAGTACGGCGATCGAACGAGCCGCGCGCGGGCGAAGATCAAGCTCTGCGTCGACAAGTGGGGAGCGCAGCGTTTCCGCGAAGTCTTCGAGCAAGAGTTTGCTGTTGCCCGGGCTGCGGGTGATTACATGGCCGTCCTTACGGAAGAGACGCCGAACCGCATCGACGCGCTTCCTCCGGTGGCGGGACGTGTCGTGCCGCAGAAGCAGACCGGGCTCTTCACGGTTCCGGCACTGATCCCGATGGGCGAAGTCCCGAGTGACGGCGCTCGGGCCCTTGCCGATGCGGCCGAACGCTTCGGCGACGGAATGGTCCACCTGACGCCGGATCAAAACGCCGAGGTGCAGGGAGTGCGCGAACCGGACATCGAGGCTGTGATTGCGGCACTACATACCTTTGGGATGCGAACCGCCGGCCGCGGCGGCATCGCCGACGTGGTGTCGTGCGTCGGCCTCGAGTATTGTCCGATCGCCGTGACGCACTCGATGTCGCTCGGCGAAGAGCTCGTCCAAGCGTTCGAATCTCGCCGGCTCGACCCGAGCTTCCGTGATTTTCGCATTCACGTGTCCGGCTGTCCGCACTCCTGCGCTAGACATCAGGTTGCCGACATTGGTCTTGCCGGCGCGACGGCGGACGTCGACGGCGCGAAGGTTGAGGCGTACGTCCTGTATGTCGGCGGGAACGCGCACGAACGGCGCCTTGGGGCGTCGTACCCGAAGAAGATCGTGCGTGGCGAAGTTGCGCACATCGTCGATGCACTCGTGCAGCGCTACGAAGCCGAGCGCCTCGCGTCCGAACGCTTTTCGCAGACCGTCGCTCGCGTGGGAATCGAAGCGTACTTCGCGACCGTCGCGGAGACGCTCACGCGGGGGCTCTTGGCTTTAAGAGCGAAGGTAGCTAGCGTCAACTCGGTTGATGAAAAAGAGTCCGGTACCGCGGTTACGTCCGCGCGAAGCGATAGACTCGAATGGGATCGCAGCACCGACATCTGAGAGGTTCGCATGAACAACGAATCGGACAAGACCGTAGACCCCACCAAGGCCAAGAAGCTCGGTCCCACGTTTACGCCGCTCGAAGGTACCAGCGATACGACGGTCGCGGCTGTCACCGGCGTCAGCAGCGGCGCCGGCCACGGCGTCCTCGGAACGAGCAAACAAGCCGACGGCGTGCACGGCGAGAGTGCGGCCCCGACCTTTTCCGCAGTCGCTGGGATCCACTCGGCAGGCGGTCACGGTCTCTACGGCAGTTCTAGCGCTAACGCCGGCTGGTTCGACGGTAACGTGACGATTAACGGCGCGTTGACCGTGTTCGGAGATATCACGCTGCCGGGTGGCGCGGACTGCGCGGAACGGTTCGACACGGCGGGCGATACCGAAATCGAGCCGGGCACGCTCGTGGTGCTGGACGACGACGGATATCTCAAAGCTAGCGACACCGCGTATGACCGCAAGGTCGCCGGAATCGTGGCCGGGGCAAAAACGTACCGCCCCGGGATCATTCTGGATGGAAACGAGACGGGCGCGCTTCGCACAGCCGTGTCGCTGATCGGCAAAGCGTATTGTAAGGTGGATGCGGAGCACGGCGCGATCGCGATCGGCGACTTGCTCGTCTCGTCGCCGACCCCCGGGTGCGCGATGAAGGCTGCCGACCGCGACAAATCGTTGGGCGCGGTCGTCGGTAAGGCGCTCAAGCCGCTCGCATCGGGTCGCGGCATGATTCCCGTTCTCATCGCGCTGCAATAGGGCGAGCGCACATGGGATTCGTCTCACCCGTTCTCGCCCCACTGACGTTCCCCGATAGCTCGAGCATACAGCTTGCGTGGTCGATCAACGGCGATACACCGCAGTTCATAAACGTCGTCGACGAATGTTCGGGGATGACGCTGGTGACGCTCCCGGGAGACTACGGCGGGCAGTACGAGTTGACCGGCCTCGCGCCCCAGCAGTACGTCATCTTCCTCAGCTCGATCTATCCGGGCAACATCACGTATAACTCCAACGCGCTCCAGCGCTATCCCAACCAGCCCTGCGCGCCGGTGTCCGCCCAACCCGCACCGTGGCCGACCATCAAGACCGACGGCTACCCGAAAGATCTCCAGAATACGAACCGTATCGTCGTGACCTGCACGGACTCGACCCTTTACGACCACTGGATGTTGATGGTCGACAACGTGCAAACGCCGGATCAAACCGCCACGACGTACGAGTTCCCGTCGCAGCCACTGCAGACGTACGCCATCAAATCCGACGGCCTGTATATTGCGACGGATCAGTACGCCAATTTTGTGGGTCCTCTGCACATCGTACGAGCTGTCGACAACCTCCACTCGCTACGCGATTTTCTTTCGAGAACGGGCCAGAACGGCAGCGCCGGCGTGCGCGCATTCGTCGTGGCATCGAACAGCACCGGCATCCGAAACATGCTCGGAATCTAGCCTGGCCCTATGGTGTCACCGTGACCGTTCCGGTCATGCCCTCGGGGCCATCATGGAAGAGGCAGTAGTGCGCGAACGTTCCGGCTTTCGTGAACGTCAAGTTGAATGTTCCACTCGGCGGGATGACGCCGGAATTGACGAGCGCTGTGCCGTCGTAGGTTGATCCGCCCGCGGCCGGCTGGTTCGGAGGACCGGGTGGCGGCGCTTGACCGAGGATCGGGAAGGTCACGGTGTGGGGCACGTTGTTCGACAGATTCGTGAACGTCAGAGTCGTCCCGCTCGCTATGGTTACGTTAAGATTGTCCGTCTCCGTCGGGCCGTTCATGAAGCGCATGACTGCCGAATTTGCGGGCGTCGCGCCGCTAGGTGAAACGCCCGCCGCGATTTTGTTCGAGCCGGGTGCGTATGGGATGGTAGCGACCGCGTCCTTCGCGGCGGCAATGTCTCCGTTGATTCGCCGCTACGATAAAATGGAGAACCGTAAAGAGAGGAGGTGACACGTGGGACAGCCATTCATCGGTCGCACCGAGTTGCTCGAGACCTTGCACGACCGGTATCGGAAAGCGCAGTGTGGCGACGGCGGAGCCGTTATCTTGCATGGCGAGGCGGGCATCGGCAAGAGCCGTCTCGTCGAGTGCTTCGTCGAGCGGATTCGCCCCAGCGATCCGCACGTCATTACGACGGCTACCGTGGAGTACGTTTCATCGCCTTTCGCACCGATCGTGACGGTCGTCGAAACATGGTTGCGAATGCGACCCGAGCTCTTCACGTTTCATCCAGGGCTCCGTGACGCAGTCGACTTGATTCTCAAAGCCGACGCGGAAGCGCTCGTCCCCAGTGCTGCGGAGAGACGCCGATGCTTCGACGGTGTCGCGCGACTCTTTCGCCTGGCAGCAGCTGATGCTCCGACGACCGTCGTCATCGACGATCTGCACTACGCGGATCCGGCAACGGTCCATCTACTGCAACACATCGTGTCGGCGACGCGGCGCAGTGCCTTTCTGTTGGTCGCAACAACGCGACCGCTCGTGGCGGCGACCGGCGTCGCGATGTCACCGTTATCCGGACTGCAGCGGCTGAGCAACGTCATGGAGGTCGCTGTCGCACCCCTTCCCGACGACCTGTGCGAGCGCTTGATCGAGAATTCCGCAAACGGGCTCATCGGCCGCGAAGGCCGACGACGGATACGCCGGCGCGCTGAAGGAAATCCGTTTTTCGCAGAAGAGCTCGTGCGCCAGGCGCTCGAGACCGGAAACAACGACCTTGCGCGGGTCCCGGCCACGATCTTCGAGACCGTCGTCGAGCGCTGCTCCTTACTCTCCGAACGCGGACGTGAGGCGTTGTACCTGGCTGCGGCTCTCGGCCGGACGTTCGAAGCCACGATGCTGACGCGCATCATGAACGGAAACCTCTGCGATATCCTCGCGATCCTTCGCTTAGCCGTACGGCTCGGACTCGTCGAGGAGACCGCGGACATCGATACCTTCCGCTTCCGCCACGCCTTGACACAAGAGGCCATCTACGGCGAGCTGCTTCCGGCCGAGCGGCGGGAAGTTCACCGGCGCATTTTCTCCGAGTTACGCGCCGGGGGCGAGAGCGTCCAGAAGATCGCCGCACTCGCATTCCATGCTCATGCGTCGGGCGATCGGGAAACGACGGTCTACTATAACGAGCTCGCGGGCGACCACGCCTCAGGGAATCAAGCTTTCGAAGCCGCAGTCGAGTTTTACGAGCGGACGCTTTCCGCGTACGGTGAGGCGGATGCGGAGATCGCGCGCGTCTGTCAAAAGCTTGCGACCGCGCACCTGCTGGCCGGCTTTCCGAATCGCGCCATGCGCCCGATGCAACTCGCTCTCGAGCAGCACCGCCGCCGCAACGATGTTGAAAGCCTGGCGGACGCGCTCCTGTTTCTGGCGGACATCTCCGAGCAAGCCGGCGAAGACGAACGGCGCTTGGGATTCCTCGCGGAAGCGCGCGATGTACTCGCCGCTGCCGACGCGCCGCGCCTGCAGGCGAAACGCTCCCTCTGCGCCTTCCAGATCGCGATCGCCGAGCGGAAGGTCGACGGCGTCGTCGACCGCTACGAGGAACTCGCTAACTCCGGCGAGATCGATCTCCCCGTTGCAATCGCGCTACGGAATGCGAGTGCGCACGCGCTGCTGATGAAACGGCGCTATCAGGCAGCGGTGCGCGCTCAAACCGACGCCGTCATCTCGCTGCCGAGAGCGGCAGTGCGGAGCAGCTTTCGGGTTCGCGCTTCGGGCTCGGCGTAGTCTTCGCCCTGAGTGGCGACATGATGCGCGCGGGCGAATCCTTCGGTGAGGCTGCTGCAATTGCACATACCCGCTGGGCCACGACCGAACGCGCGATCGGCATCGCGCACCAGGCCGAAGCCGAACTGATCCGAGGCAATTTCCGGCGCGCGCGCGAGTTGGTCGATGAGGCGCTGGGCGATGCGCGGCTCTCCGATCACCCGATACTGATCACCATCATGGGACGCATAGGCATTTTCTTGGGCGTGCGGACCGACGACGCGTCGCTCGTCAAGGAAGTCGTGGGCGCTCTGGACCTGGAGTCGCTTTTCCACGATCGCACGCCGGAGCGCTACTTCGCGCTCTCGGGAGCGTTCGCGCAGTTCCTTGCGAGCCAGGAGCGGCTCGATGAAGCGCGCTCGGTCTTGCACCGAGTGGTCCAGCGTATCTCGGAGAAGCGCCTTCGCAGCACGGATTGGTCGGTGTGCACGATGATGTCTATCGCGATATTGGGCGATGAGTCGGATATCGCGCCCGCGCGGAAGACGATCCACGAGTGGTTCGCGCCCTATGCGCCGGCGTTGCTTGGTCTCTTTGACACGCTGGTCGCCGATCGTTTTGGCAATGCCGCGGAGGCAGCGCGGCACGCGGAGCAATCGATCGAGGGATTCCGCACGTACGAGTTCCGTTTCGAAGAAGCAATGGCGCTTGCGTTCGCCGGCCGCAAGAAAGAGGCGCTCAAGCTATTCGAAACGTTCGGCAGTCATTCGATTGTGCAGCGCTTGCGCGACGAACTCACCCCGAAGAATCGTCAGGGCCGGGCCGCTCACATCTTGACGTCGCGGGAACGCGATGTGGCGACGCTCGTTGCCGACGGCCTCACGAACCGCGAGATATCCAACCGCCTGAGCGTCAGCGAGAAAACGGTCGAGACGCACCTCGCATCGATCTTCGCAAAGCTCGGCGTCCGCAACCGCTCGGACGTCGCCTCGCAACTCGAGGCACAAACAGCGGCTGCCGGCTAAAGATAATGCCGCGCGCGACTGCGCGTTCGACGCGAAGTTCGAAGATCGTCTGCAGGCCGCGTACCGCAACGAGATCGCGAAGCTACGCTAGCGGGCGTCTCTCAGAACCGATGAAGAGCGGGGCTGCGCACAGAACGGCGCGCTTGAGCACGCGGCCCTCCACGTCTAAAGCGCCGGTGCGAATGAGTGCGGTTCAGTCACGAGGACGTTCGCAGCCGCTTCCGGGGCTTGAGATTCACGGTATTTCCATCCGAAGAAGAACGCGAAGGCGTAGAGCGCGGCCACCAGCGGAAGTAAGCTCCGGTATCCGACGATCAGAGACGAGTACTCGAGCACTCCACCTACCATTGCACCGAGTAAATTCGCGCCGAATGCGATCGTCGAGGAACCGACGGCGCGGAACCTCTCGGCGAAGACGAGGTTCGCGATGAAGATCGGGGCGAACGCAAGCGAGGCGGCGGCGGCGAACCGCAGAGGAACGTCCAACGACAAGAGACGCTCCGGTTCGATCACCCATGCCAGGGCCAGGGTCGCAAACAACGCGACATACAGCCGCGTTGGATGCCGAAAGCGGACGCGCCGGGCGAGCTCGACAGCCGCGTAGACCGAGAGCAGGATACCAAAGAACACAAGCGCGTTGACGAACCACGTGGTGCCGAAGAGCAGCGCGAACTGCACGACGTTCTTGGTCTCCAGCAACAAGAAGGCTGCGCCCATGAAGAACAAGTCGAGGTAGCTTCGCATCTGCCCGAGCGGACCGGTCGCTCCTCGAATGAGGAGCAATGACGCCAGCAGGATCGCTCCCATCGCGAACAGGTAGAGTTGCGGGATCGAGGGGTTTCGCAAATATAGAAACGGGTGATCGTCGTTGACCGGAGCCGGCACCGATCGCGTCCCGGGATTCCACACGGTCGCGCACCTAACGTCGCCTGTCTCGCGACCGACGATGAGGAGGGCGAATCCGCCGACCGAACCGACTTCAGAGTCGACGCAGGGGCGGTGCCCGTAGGTGACCTCGAGGGTGCGGGCAAGCCGGTCGAGCAGCCAGGTTTCGCGGTAGTAATTGTACATCCCGAAGGCGCCGCCGGGAGCCAGGTGCGCCTGGGCAGCTTTCATTGCCTCGAGCGTGAACAGATAACTTTCCAGCCTTAACGAGGACTGCCCCGAAACGAGCGCCAGCGAATCCGGCAGGGCGAAAAGAATGAGGTCGTAACGGCTGCGGGATCGCTCGAGGAAGGCTCTTCCATCGTCGATATGCACGGTCACTTGTGGCCGCTGGTACGGACGCTCGGGGTTCATCTCTCGTCCGATTTGATAGATGCGCGGATCGATTTCGACGGCATCAACGTGCTTCGCGCCCGCAGCCAAGGCGATCGCGACGTCGCCGCCGTTGCCCGCGCCGACGATGAGAACGTTGCGCAGCGGGTTTGATCCGAGGCGTTGGTAGGGCACGAAATAAAGCGGCTCGATCTTCTTGCGTTCAGCCGTCGATTCGATTTGCTGGTGAGGGATGCCGTTGACGCTCAACTGGTACACGCCCGGGCTCACCTTATAGACGGAGACCTTGTAATACGGTGACCAACTGTCGCGGCTACTGATCGACTCCTTGCCGAGGATGACGATCAGTCCCGTAATTGCGACGATCTGGAGGAGCCGGAACGAGGGGTTTAGCAACGCGAGGAACGCTGCCGACACCACGATTCCCCACACGACCGGCGGCGCGCCAAGAAACGACATGAACGAGAAGAGCGCGATGCCGGCGAGGCTACCCAGGATGTCTAGACGGTACGCCTCCAGCGGCTCGAAACCGGCGAACGAGCGGGCCACGCCCTGAGCGATCGACGCCATCGTTAGCGCAACCGCCGTGAAGACAATCGGCAGCGTCAGCCACATCGGCAACCCGCTCGGCGTGCAACCGAAGTAGATGATTTGGCTGCCCGCACAGTCGACGGCCACCTGGAAGTTGATGACGAACGCTACCAGCAGCACCAGTACCAGGGGCGCCCAGGCGAAAAGATCGGTCCGGGACTTGGCTCGCAAGAAGCCGATTCCGATGCCCAGGAAGCTCCCGAGCAATACGAAGTTGGAGAAGTACGAAAGGTACGTTATGTCCGAGCCGATCCACCGGATCAGCGCCAGCTCGACAAACAGCATAAGGAAGCTCAGGACCACCAGACGTGCTTTAGGATGCACGATCGTACCTTGAGGTCATATAGGCAGTATCGGGAGCTCCGGCGGGAAATGCGCGATTGGGCCCGGTAGCGGGAAGGCCGTGAAGATTGCGATTCGCCATGCGCGCGCTGACGACGAGGGGTTCGTCTTGAGTCTTGCCGGGAGGTTTGCTGAGACGCGGCCGGTTTGGCGTACGGAATCCGAGGTTACGGAGGGAACCGTTGCGGAGCTGCGGCGGGCGTTCGCTCAACCGGACGACGGATCGGCGATCCTGATCGCCGAGTACGCAGCCGGCAAGCCGCTCGGGTTTGCGTACTTGGTGCTACACGTAGACTTCTTCACCGGCGAAAAGCATGGTCACGTCAGCGAGATTGCGGTCGCGCATGATGGAAATGGTGTCGGACGGCCCTTGATGGAGGCGGCGAATGCGTACTTCCGCTCCGTCGGCGTCCGCTTCGTTACGTTGAACGTCAATATCGCAAACGAGCGCGCCCAACGGTTCTACGAAAGCCTTGGCTACGCCACCCAGCTACGGCAACTGGTCAAGGTCTTGTCCAGTCCCTGAGGCGGCCAGAACGGTCGAAGCGCCTCCGGCGTCAAACCATGGTGTCGTGCCTTCACTAGTAAGCGCCGACATCGTAGCGGATCTCTCGAACGCGGTCGGGGCGGCGCACTGCATCTCGGACCCGGCGGGACTACGAACCTACGAATGCGACGGGCTGAGCGGAATGCGCGTGCGGCCGCTCGCGGTCGTGCTGCCGGCTACGACCGAAGAAGTCGCCGCGGCCGTGCGTGTTGCCCGGCGCCACGGAGTGCCGATCGTCCCGCGCGGCGCGGGTACGGGGCTGTCGGGTGGAGCGCTTCCGGTTGCAGACGGCATCGTCATCGGGCTTGCGCGGATGAACCGCGTGCTCGCAGTCGATTTCGAGAACCGGCGCATGCGCGTTCAAGCGGGCGTCATCAACCTGGACGTCTCGCGCGCCATAGCCGCCGCCGGCTACTACTACGCCCCTGATCCGAGTTCGCAAAGCGTCTGCTCGATCGGCGGAAACATCGCCGAGAATTCGGGCGGCGCGCATTGCCTCAAATACGGGTTCACCGTCAACCACGTCGTCGCGGCGACCGTCGTGCTGTCGGATGGCGAGGTCGTGGAACTCGGCGATGCGACGGTCGATCCGCTCGGCTACGATCTGATGGCAGCGCTTGTCGGCAGCGAGGGGCTGATCGGCATCGTCACCGAGGCCGTCGTGCGCATTTTGCGTATGCCGGAGCTAACG
>Ga0302326_10025963_pt1 | contig 11861 bp, 11 predicted proteins | sample Palsa_T0_3_FD_202264 | JGI IMG/M metagenome (GOLD analysis project Ga0302326, IMG submission 202264) | Peat permafrost microbial communities from Stordalen Mire near Abisko, Sweden - Palsa_T0_3 | ecosystem: Environmental > Terrestrial > Soil > Palsa > Peat permafrost | place: Sweden: Abisko... | reverse complement strand
CTCCTCGTAGCTCCGGTCAGCTGCGCGGCAAGGGAAGCGGCCTTGCCTGGCGATAATTCCTTCAGCAAAAGTGCGACCGTGCGCCTCAAGAGCTGAGGATCGACGCTGGCGGGGCTTGGCGCCGCACCGCAAACCACGATGGTGATCTCGCCGCGCTGGAAATTTGCATCGTTCTTTGCCTGGGCGGCAAGTTGGGCGAGCGTTCCGCGGTAGATGGTCTCGTGCACTTTGGTCAACTCGCGCGCGACGATCGCACGGCGCTCGGCACCAAACACCGCCGCCAGATCCTCAAGCGACTCGGCAATGCGATGCGGAGCTTCGAAGAAAACGAGAGTCCTCAATTCGCTTGCAAGCTCAAGCAGTGCCGTGCGGCGCTCGCGCGCACGTGCGGGCAGAAAGCCTTCGAAACAGAAACGCCCCGTCGGCAAACCCGCCACCGCGAGCGCCGCCGTAATGGCCGAAGGACCCGCGATCGAGCGCACCTCAAACCCAGCGCTCGCCGCCTGCTGCACGAGCTCAAATCCCGGATCGGACAGCAGCGGCGTGCCCGCATCACTCACGAGCGCGACCGCGGCGCCCGCCTCGAGCTGCGCAAGTATCTGCGGCACGCGCTGCGATTCGTTGTGTGCATGCAGCGACAGGAGCGGCCGCGATACGCCGATAGCGCGCAGCAGGACCAGGGTGTGACGCGTATCTTCGGCTGCGATGAGGTCGGCCTCGCTCAGGCACTGACGCGCGCGGGCACTCAAATCGGCGAGATTTCCGATCGGCGTCGCAATGACGTCGAGCCGACCCGTTGATTTCTTCACTATACTTCCTTCGCCGCGCCACTGGCGGCGGCTCGAACGGGCATCCTGCCCACCCATATGAGGTCGCACAACTGATGCTTGACGGTGGGCGTGTGATGCGATGGCTTGCGGCCGCGGCGCTCGTCGCTTTGGCCGGATGTTCTCTCACGAGTCCGACGACCGAAGCGCCCGCTGCCGCACCGGTACCCGCTCAGCAAGCGGCACCCCCGCCCCCGCCGCCCGCGCCTCTGCGCGCAACCCCCCCGGCTCAAGCTGTGGCGGCCGATGGCCTTGGGCACGTGGCTCTCCTCATGCCCATCTCAGGAAAGCTATCGAGCGCGGGGATCTCCTTGCGCGAGGGCTTCATGACGGCGTACTACCAGACCGCCGTTGCGCAGCGCCTGCACATCCGCTTCTATGACACCGCGGAGCTGGGTGTCGCCGCGGCGGTTGCGCAGGCCACGCGAGACGGCGCACAGCTCATTGTCGGCCCGCTCGCCCGTGACGCCGTCGTCGCGGCCGCCGCGATCACCGCCGTGCGACCACCCATTCTCGCGCTCAACTTCCTGCCTTCCGGCACGCCCGTGCCTTTTGCGTTCTATCAATACGCGCTCTCACCCGAGGATGAGGCGCGGCAGGTCGCGCGGCGCGTGCTTGCGGACGGGCACCACGCGGGAGTCGCCCTCGTACCCACGGGCGATTGGGGTGCGCGCGTGCTCGCAGCGTTTACACAGGAGTTGCAGGCTGGCGGCGGCGCACTCCTTGCGCAGGCATCCATCGACACGGGACTCGCCGACTATTCACCGGAGATCATGCAGGTCCTGCGCATCAGCGACAGTCGCGCGCGCGCCAAGCGCCTGGAATCCGTGCTCGGCGTCAAGCTTGAGTTCGAGCCCAGGCCGCGCGGTGACATCGAGTTCATCTTTGCCGCAAGCCAGGTGAACACGGCGCGGCTGCTGTTGCCGCAGCTGCGGTTTCACTATGTCGGCGGCGTTCCGACCTATGCCACCTCGGACTCCTACGAGCCAAGCCCAAGCGCCAATCAGGATTTGGAGGGATTGCTGTTTCCGGACATGCCCTGGATGCTCGGTGGCGAGCTTGCCGACAGCGTCCACGAGGCCGCGCGCGTGGCGTGGCCGAACGACGGGGCCAACCGCAACCGGCTCTTTGCCTTTGGCTTCGATGCCTATCTCCTGGCGGCTGCGCTGCACAACCAACCGGAGGCGAGTCAGCTCAATGTTACGGGGCTGACCGGGCAATTGAGCCTCGATGCCGAGCGGCGCGTGCACCGCGAGCTCGTGTGGGGAACCTTGCACAATGGCCAGCCGCACGCGCTGCCCGCGCCGGCCGCCAATTGACCTAACCGCCTATTTGACGAGCTTCAGGTGCGAGCGCCGGCTGCCGTCTTCCTCGGCGCTCGGCTGCGGCGGTGGCTCGGGGCCGAGATCCTGGTCGGAGAACACCATCCCCTCACCCGTCTCGCGGGCATAGATGCCGAGCACCGCTGCGATCGGCACGCGGATGAAGTGCACGACGCCCGCAAAGCGCGCGCCAAATTCGATCCATTCGTTGCCGAGGGTCAGATTCTGCGTCGCGGTGAGGCTTAGATTGAGCACGATCTTGCCGTCCTTGACGAACGCACGCGGCACCACGACGCCGGGTCGATCGGCGTCGATGATGACATGCGGAGTGTGCTGGCTGTCGCTCACCCATTCGTGCATCGCACGCAGCAGATAGGGTCGTTTCGGCGGGACGGAAGACATTTTAGTTCACGGCAGCGAAGGTCAGCCTCAAAGAAGGCGCATCTCCTGCTCGGCGTCCGACAGACTGTCGCGAAACGCAGCACGCGCGAATACCAACGATGCGTATTTGGTGATCGGCGCCGCCTGGGGCGGCAGGTCGATCTCATAGTAGGGCAGCCGCCACAGGATCGGCGCGATCGTGGCGTCGACCAGCGAGAACTCCTCCGAGAGAAAAAACCGCTTCATCGCAAAGAGCTCGGTGCTCTGCAGGATGACGTCGCGCAGGATCTTCTTGTGCTTCACCGTCTGCTTCTTGTCCGGCTCCTGGTCGATCTGCTGCACGAGCCCGTACCAATCGCGCTCGATCCGATACAGCGCGAGTCGAAACTGCGCGCGTGTCACCGGATCGACGGGCATCAGGGGCGGGTGCGGGAAGCGCTCATCCAGATACTCGATGATGACGCGTGAGTCGTACAGTACGAGCTCCCGATCGACCAGCGTCGGCACGCTGTGATAGGGATTCAGATCGAGAAGATCCTCTGGAAAGCGGCCCGGCTCGACGCTCACGATTTCAATGCTGATGCCCTTTTCCGCGAGCACGATCCGGGTCCGATGACTCCAGGGATCGGTCGGCGCGGAAAACAGCGTCATGATTGAACGTCGGCTCGACAAGTTTCCGCACTCCCGACGCGATCAGTGCACGTCTTTCCAGTATTGCTGCTTGAGAAGCCAAGCAAGCCATGTAAACACGAGCAGAAACAAGACGACCCAGATGCCAAGCGAGCGCCGCTCGGCCTGGGTGGGCTCGCCCACATAGTCGAGAAAGTTCACCGTATCGTGCACGAACGCATCGTACTCGGCCGCGCTCATGCGGCCCGGCGCGAGCTGCTCGAAGTGGTCGAACACGTGCACCGTCATGGGCTTGCCGTCGGCAGTCGTCTCCTGCTCGTCCTTGTAGACGGCGCTCTTCAGGCCCTCCAGTTCCGAAAGCACCGCCGGCATCGCGGTCGCAGGCAGGCGCAGATTGTTGGCGCCGGTGGGCCGTGATGAATCGACGTAGAACGTCTTCAGGAACTGATAGAGGTAATCGGCGCCGCGCGCCCGGGCCATGAGCGACAGATCCGGCGGCGTCTTACCGAACCAGGTCGCCGCGTCCGCCGCCGGCATGGTCGTCAATATGTAGTCGGCAGGCTTGTCGCCCGGCGCGATCAGGTACTGCTGTAGCTCCTCGGGAGTGAGGCCAAGATCCGTGCCCATGCGGTAGTAGCGCTCGTACTTGAGCGCGTGACAACCCAGGCAATAGGCCATGAAGTTGCGCGCGCCGCGCTGCAGGGATGCGGTGTTGGTGACGTCATCGGCGGCGTGCCAGGTCATCCAGTCCGCTCCCGCGCCCGCGCCCGCCTCAGCGGCAGCAGCGGCGCCGCTCGCAAGAACGCAGGCGAGCAGCAGCGCGCGCCTAATGGTTCTCATGAAAAACCACTCGCTCGGGCACCGGTTTCACTTTGTCGATGCGCGAGTACCACGGCATCAAGATGAAGAACAGGAAATAACAGACGGCAAAGATGCGCGCGAGGACTACGTAGATCCCCTCGGCCGGCTGCAGGCCGAGATAGCCGAGCGCAATAAAGGAGACGGCAAATATCGCGAGCGCTCCTCGGGAGAGGATGCCGCGATAGCGCATCGATTTGACCGGCGAGCGATCCAGCCACGGCAGGAATACGAATAGCGCGACCGCCAGGAACATCAGGAGCGCCCCCAGGCGCTGATCCGGCACGGCACGCAGGATGGCGTAGTAGGGCGTGAAGTACCACACGGGCGCAATGTGCTCGGGCGTCGACATCGGATTAGCCGGCTCGAAGTTCGGCGCTTCGAGAAAGAGCCCGCCGAAGCTTGGTATGAAGAACACGACGATGGCGAGCATGACCAGCATGACGCCAATGCCGACGATGTCCTTCACCGTGTAATAGGGATGAAACGGAATACCGTCGAGCGGATGGCCGTCGGCGCCGACGCGCTCTTTGATCTCGATGCCGTCCGGGTTATTGGAGCCCGTGCGCCGCAGCGCCACGAGATGCAGCATCACCAGCAACAATATGGCGAGCGGCACCGCGGCAACATGCAGCGCAAAGAATCGGCCGAGGGTTGCGTCCGCGATGCCGTAATCGCCGCGGATCCACAGGACGAGTCCCGGCCCAATCACGGGAATCGTGCCGAACAGGTTCACGATCACCTGCGCGCCCCAGAAGGACATGTTTCCCCAGGGCAGCACGTAGCCGAAGAACGCCTCCGCCATCAGCGCCAAATACACCAGCATACCGATGAGCCACAGGAGCTCACGCGGCGCCCGATAGGAGCCGTACAGCATCGAGCGGAACATGTGCAGGTAGACGACGATGAAGAACACCGATGCACCGGTCGAGTGCAGGTAGCGGATGAGCCAGCCCCACTGCACCTCGCGCATGATGAATTCGACCGAATCGAAGGACGTCGCCTCGCCAGGCTTGTAAAACATGGTGAGAAAGATGCCGGTGACGAGCTGCAACACGAGCACCACGAGCGCGAGCGAGCCAAAGAAATACCAGATGTTGAAGTTTTTCGGCGCGTAGTAGCCGGTGAGCTGCTCGGAGATGAACTCCTGCACCGGAAAGCGCTTGTAGATCCAGCCGCGCAGGCCGGCCGGCTTGGCGGCGGATGCGGGCGGCGGCACGGCAGGCGCCATTACGCGGCTCCTTTCTGATTGACGTCATTGACGCCGATCACGAGCGTGTGATCGTTGGCGTAGGCATAGGGCGGTACGCGCAGATTGATCGAAGCGGGCGAGCCGTCGAACACACGCCCCGAGAGGTCAAAGCGCGAGCCGTGGCAGGGACAGAAGAAGCCGCCCGGCCAGTCCGCGCCGAGCTCGGGAAATCCTGCCTCGAAGCGCGCCTTCGGCATGCAGCCCAGGTGGGTGCACACGCCGACCAGCACGAGGTACTCGGGGTTGCGCGACCGCTGCACGTTCTTGGCGTACGGCGGCTGGTCGGAATCATCCGACTTGGGATCCTTCAAGCGATCGTCGTGCCCGGCGAGGCTTGCGAGCATCGCCGGCGTGCGGCGCACAATGAAGATCGGCTGCTTGCGCCAGACGACGATCACGAGCTGCCCCGGATCAAGCTTCGAGATGTCAAGCTCGGTAGGTGCGCCAAAGGCGCGCGCGCGCTCCGAGGGCATCCACGAAGAAATGAACGGCACCAGGGCGAAAGCCACACCGATTGCGCCGGTGGTCGCCGTGGCCGCAGTGAGAAATACACGCCGACTTGCGTCGACCTGACCGTCGCCAATCACACCATCACCAGCCATCGAGTGGCGCTCCCGCTGTCGTCCGTCGCAAGTCCGCCCATACCTTCGCGCCCACATCTAGTGCGCGCGCAAACGCGTGCGGACGCGGCTGGCGGCTAGCGGGGGGCGGCGTGATTTAGTATACACGAACGACACGGGTCTTCGGACGAGCGGCCGGGCGCGTCTTCCGCGCGCGCGCATGATTACAAAGATGCTGACACCTCAATTGCCGCGCTGGCTCACATTTATAATCGGCTGGGTCGTCGGGGGTCTCGCGCTGGCTTTCATCATCGTCGCCCTGCGGCCGCAATTGCTGGCCCACGACCCGACTGCGCGACCGATAGCCCCCGCCGCATGGTCGGCGCCGATCGCGGGCCATGTAAGCTATGCCGACGCCGTCGCGCGCGCAGCCCCCGCCGTGGTCAATATCTACACCGCGCGCGTGGTGACCGAACGCGTCGCGCCTTCGGGCCTGGATCAGTTTTTTGGCAACTTCCTGCCGCGCTACCGGCAGCGCGTGGAGTCGAGTCTCGGTTCCGGCGTCATCGTCGACACGCTCGGCCACATCGTGACCAATCACCACGTGATTGCGAACGCCGATTCGATCAAGGTGCAACTGGCGGACGGGCGCGTGGCCGATGCGCATATCGTCGGGCGCGATCCGGACACCGATCTTGCCGTGCTGCAGATCGATCTCACCCCGCTGCCCGTCGTCACCTTTGGCCGCTCCGACCTTCTGCGCCCGGGAGATGTCGTGCTCGCGATCGGCGATCCCATCGGCCTGTCGCAGAGCGTCACGCACGGCATTGTCAGCGCCACCGGCCGCGAGCAGCTGGGCATCGCCACTTTCGAGGACTTCATCCAGACGGATGCCGCCATCAACTTCGGCAACTCAGGCGGCGCGCTCATCGATACGACCGGCGCGCTCGTCGGCATCAACACGGCCATCGTCGCCAAGAACTTGGGCGTCGAAGGCATCGGCTTCGCCATTCCCGTCAATCTCGTGCGCGGAGTTCTCAATGACATCATCGCGCACGGCCGCGTCATTCGCGGCTGGATCGGCATCGTCCCGCAGGACGTCACGGAAGCGCAGGCAAAGTCGCTCGGACTGCCAAGCGCGGGCGTCCTCGTCTCAAACCTCTACGTCGGCAGTCCCGCCCAGCAGGCAGGCATACAACCCGGCGATATTCTGGTTGCCATCGACGGCGCGCCGCTGCGAAGCGCGCAGGAGGCGCTCGCCAACATCGCGTCCCGTCCCCCGGGAACGGTGGTCACGATTCGTGCACTGCGCGGGCGGCAGTCCATCGACACGCATGCGCGCGTCAGCGAGCCGCCGCGCAACCCCTGAGGGAGAGTGAGCCTTATGAATCCAGGAACGAAAGCGGATGTGCGCATACGCCGATTCGCTCTGCGCCGCGATCTTGACGTTGCCCTTGCCGAGCGCCTGGGACGCGCGGCGAGCGACGGTGCATCGAGCGCCATCATGCTTGCAGGCGGCACCACCCCGGGGCCAGCTTTCGGACTCCTCGCCGAGCGGCCGCCGCGCGCGGCGCCAGGGCTCTACATCCTCTACTCCGACGAACGCTATGTGCCATCGGTTTCTGCCGCCAGCAATTACCACCTTTCCGAGCCCTTGCTGAAAGCCCTCGCACTGCCGGCCGCACAGGTGCTGCGCGTGCAAACGGAACTGCCGCTTGAAGCGGCGGCGCAAGCCTACGAAGAGCGCCTGCGGGGCCTCTTGGGCGAAAAGATACCGGTAAATTTGGGCCTCCTGGGCCTGGGCGCAGACGGCCACACGGCCTCGCTCTTCAAGCCCGCTGACTTGGCCGCCGCACGCGGCCGGCTCGCCATCTCCGTGCTGCGGCCGGACGGCCGCGAAGCGGTAAGCGTCACGCCCGACTGGCTGGCCGAGGTTGAAGAGATCCTGTTCGTCGTGGCGGGCAGCGATAAGCGCGCGGCGCTCACCCGGCTTGCCGCGCGCGATCCGACACTCATCGCCTCGCGTGCCGTGGAGCGCTGCGCGCAGGTGGAGGTCTGGGCGGACAGCGAGGCGTGGCCGCCCTAAAGGCGTGGCATCAGGGTCCGCAGGCGCGTGTCCAGGTATGCGCATCCGCACCCGGATCGTGCCAGCTGCAGACGCCATCCACGAGCTGGTCCGCGATCTTCGGGCCCCAGCTGCCGACGGCATATTCGTTCACGGGCGTTCCCGTCGCGTTAAGAATGGGGTCGACAATGGCCCAGGCGGCCTCGACCTCATCCTGGCGCGCGAAAAGCCCGGAATCGCCTTTCAGCGCATCGCCGATCAGCCGCTCGTAGGCCTCCATTTCGTCGCCTTCGTTTTGGCTGATGAAAAGCTCAACCGGCCTTCCGGTCATGCCGGCGCCCTGGCGCTTGGTGCGTGCTCCGAGAGCAATCGCCACATCCGGGCCTAAGCGAAAGCGCAGATGATTGGGCGGCTCGGCCGCGCAGTCCTCGAAGACCTGTGCGGGCGGCGCCTTCAGATCAACGACGACCTCGGTCGCCGAGACCGGCAGGCACTTGCCCGCGCGCACATAGAACGGCACGCCGCTCCAACGCCAGGAGTCGATCGACAAACGCAGCGCTGCGTAGGTCTCGACGTTCGACTCGGCGGCAACACCCTCTTCTTGTCGATAGCCGCGGTACTGTCCACGCACCACGTGTGCCGCATCGAGCGGCCGGATCGCCTTCAGCACCTTCACCTTTTCGTCGCGCAGCGCCTCGCCGCTGCCGTTCACCGGCGCCTCCATGGCAAGAAATGTCACGATCTGCAGCAGATGGTTCTCCACGACGTCGCGGATCGCGCCGACTTCCTCGTAAAAGCGCCCGCGACCTTCGACGCCAATTTTTTCCGCCATCGTGATCTGCACGCTCGCGATGAAGTTGCGATTCCACACCGGCTCCAAAAAGGCATTGGCGAAGCGGAAATACAAAAGATTCTGCACGGGCTCCTTGCCCAGGTAGTGGTCGATGCGAAAGATCGAGCTCTCCGGGAAGAGCTTGAGCAGGGTGCGGTTGAGCTCCAGAGCGGAGGTCAGATCGCGGCCGAAGGGTTTCTCGATGACCACGCGTGCGTCCTTTGCCGCACCCGAGGAGCCCAGGAGATCGATGACGACGGGAAACACGCTCGGCGGAATGGCAAGGTAATAGAGCGGGCTCTTGGCGGAGCCGAGCACCTGGCGCAGCGCGGCGAAAGTCTCCGCTTTGCGGTAGTCGCCGTCGACGTATTGCAGCAGGCCCGCGAGACGCTCCAACACCGCCTCATCAGGGTTCTTCTCGGCCTTGCGCACGCTTTCCTGCACGTGCGCGACGAGCTGCGCTCGGTCCCAGCCCGAGCGCGCAACGCCCACCACCGGCACCTGCAGATGGCCGTGGCGCACGAGGTTGTAAAGTGCGGGAAATATCTTGCGCGCGGACAGATCTCCGCTTGCACCAAAGATGACGAGGGCGTCGGCGTTGCTCGTCTTCATCAGGACTTCGCCTCGACGTGACCGCCGAACCCCAAGCGCATGGCGGAGAGGACTTTACTGGCAAATTCGGCATTGCCGCGCGAGTCGAAGCGCGAATAAAGAGCCGCGCTCAATACGTGCGCCGGCACGCCCTCCTCGATTGCCGCCTGAATCGTCCAGCGTCCTTCGCCCGAATCCGACACGCGGCCTGCAAAATGCTCAAGCTTGGGATCGCGCGCAAGCGCGCCGGCAGTCAGATCGAGAAGCTGCGAGGAGACGATGCTGCCGTGCCGCCAGAGTTCCGCGATCGCCGCAATATCAAACGTGTACTGGAAGAGTTCAGGATTCTGCAGCGGCGCGGTCTCGGCATCGGTGCTGCGCGTGGCGAGGCCCGCGTTCGCGTGCTTGAGAACGTTGAACCCCTCGGCATAGGCCGCCATCAGCCCGTATTCGATGCCGTTGTGCACCATCTTGACGAAGTGGCCTGCGCCCACCGCGCCGCAATGCAGGTAGCCCTGCGCCGCCGTACCGGCGGCTCCCGCCGCACCCTTGTCGGCGCCCGGCGCAAGGGTTGCAAAGATCGGCTCCAGGCGCTTAAAAACCTCTGGCTCCCCGCCGATCATGAGGCAAAAACCCCGCTCGAGACCGAGCACGCCGCCGCTCGTGCCGACATCAACATAGTGTATGCCGAAGCGCCGCATATCCTTGGCGCGACGCAGATCATCGTGATAGTAGGAGTTGCCACCGTCGATGATGACGTCGTCCTTCGCAAGCTGTGGCGCAAGCTCGCTCAAAACCTTGTCGACGATCCCGGCAGGCACCATGAGCCACACCACGCGCGGCGCTGGCAGAGCTTTGACGAACTCGGCGAGGGTATTCGCACCCTTTGCGCCGTCCGCGCTCAGCGCCTGCACCGCCTGGGCCGACTGGTCAAATGCCACGCACTCGTGGCCGCCACGCACGAGACGCCGCACCATGTTCGCGCCCATGCGCCCAAGTCCGATCATTCCGATTCGCATGCCAAGTCTCCTTCAGTTCGGCACGCGCCGAATTTGTGCGCCAAGCTGTGCAAGCTTCTCTTCGATGGCCTCATAGCCTCGGTCGATATGATAGATCCGCTCCACGTCGGTGCGACCCTCGGCGACGAGTCCAGCGAGCACCAGGCTTGCCGAGGCGCGCAGATCGGTCGCCATGACCGGCGCAGCCGTGAGCTTATTAACACCTTTGATGATGGCAGTGTTCCCCTCGAGGCGAATCTCTGCGCCGAGGCGCCGCATTTCCAGCATGTGCATGAAGCGGTTCTCGAAGATGGTCTCGGTAATCGTACCGACGCCTGCAGCGATGGTATTGAGCGCCGCGAACTGCGCCTGCATATCGGTCGGAAAGGCCGGATACGGCGCTGTGCGGACGTCCACCGCCTGCGGGCGTCGGCCGCGCATGTCCACTTCGATCCAATTATCGCCGCTCGACACCGTTGCCCCCGCTTCGCGCAGCTTAGCGACGATGGCATCCAGGTGCTCCGGGCGGGTGTTCTTGATGCGCACGTGGCCGCGCGTGATGGCGCCCGCGACGAGATAGGTGCCGCTCTCGATCCGATCGGGCAGCACGTCGTAGTGTGTGCCGCGCAGCCGCTTCACGCCCTCGATCACGATCTTGTCGGTGCCGGCGCCGAAAATTTTGGCTCCCATGGCGCTCAGGAAATTCGCAAGGTCGACGACCTCAGGTTCGCGCGCCGCATTCTCGATGACGGTCTCGCCGTCGGCGAGAGTTGCGGCCATCATGAGATTCTCGGTGCCCGTGACCGTGACGGTGTCGAGCACCAGCCGCGCGCCACGCAGGCGCGAGGCGCGCGCGCGGATGTAGCCGCCTTCTATCGTGATGTCCGCCCCCATGGCCTGCAGTCCCGCAACGTGAATATTGACGGGCCGTGCGCCGATCGCGCAGCCGCCCGGCAATGACACATCGGCCCGCCCGAAGCGCGCAACGAGCGGCCCCAGCACGAGAATCGACGCGCGCATGGTTTTGACAAGATCGTAGGGCGCGAAACACTCGCGCACCGTCGAAGCGTCGACCTCGATGTGCATGTGCTCATCAATCGTGACGCTCGCCCCCATTTGACCCAGAAGCTCGATGGTGGTTGTCACATCCTGCAGGTGCGGCACATTGCCGATGACGACGGGATCGTCTGCGAGGAGAGCGGCGGCGAGAATGGGCAGTGTCGCATTCTTCGCGCCCGAGATGCGCACCTCGCCCTCGAGCGGCGTGCCGCCCTGGATCTGCAATTTATCCAAGTGTCACGTTCCGCACGATCAGGAAGACGTTCGCGCCGTCCACTCCTGGGGCGAGAGTGCATCGATCGAGAGCGCGTGAATCTCGCGCCCCACCGGCTCGCCCAGGGCGCGGTAAATGAGCTGATGGCGCGCGATGCTGCGCAGCCCGGCAAACTCGCGCGCCACCACGCGCGCCGCGAAATGCCGGTTGTCTTCCGATTCGACGTAAACATCCGCATCAGGAAGAGCCGCGCGGATGAGATCAGCCACTTG
>Ga0302326_10025962_pt1 | contig 11861 bp, 13 predicted proteins | sample Palsa_T0_3_FD_202264 | JGI IMG/M metagenome (GOLD analysis project Ga0302326, IMG submission 202264) | Peat permafrost microbial communities from Stordalen Mire near Abisko, Sweden - Palsa_T0_3 | ecosystem: Environmental > Terrestrial > Soil > Palsa > Peat permafrost | place: Sweden: Abisko... | reverse complement strand
CGGACCTGGTGGCGCGGCCGGAGAACGTGTGGCCGTCGGCGCCGGCCGGATTCAAGGTGGAGTTGTATGCGACGGGGCTCGACAATCCCCGGACGCTACGTACGGCCCCGAACGGCGATATTTTTCTGGCGGAAAGCAGTCCCGGGCGCATCCGGGTGTTCCGTGGACTGACCAGCGACGGCAAACCGGAACAATCAGCCATTTTCGCGAGTGGTCTGAAAAATGCGTACGGAGTGGCCTTCTATCCTCCGGGGCCTGATCCGCAATGGCTTTACGTGGGCAGCACCAAGGAAGTCGTCCGCTTCGCGTATCACAACGGTGACTTGAAGGCGAGCGGATCGCCCGAACACATCGCCGACCTGCCAGGAAGCTGGTCCGGGCACTGGACGCGGGCGGTGGAATTCTCGGGCGATGGCAAGAAGATGTTTGTCGCAGTGGGCTCAGGATCAAACGTGGATGACCCGGACACGCATCCCGGAGAAAAGGACCGTGCCGACATTCTGGTGTGCGACCCCACGAACTGCAAGCTGACTGTGTATGCCTACGGCATTCGCAATGCCGGAGGCGGGATTGCGGTGAATTCGCAGACCGGCGAGCTGTGGTGCTCGGTGAATGAGCGCGATGCGCTGGGCGACAATCTCGTCCCGGACTACATCACGCACGTGCAGGAAGGCGGATTCTACGGCTGGCCGTGGTGGTACATGGGCGGGCACCAGGATCCGCGGCACCAGGGCAAGCATCCGGAATTGAAAGACAAAGTGATCGTGCCGGACGTACTGCTCCAGCCCCACAACGCGTCGCTGGAGTTGACTTTTTATGAGGGCCAGCAGTTCCCTGCCGCGTACAAGGGAGATATTTTCTCCTCCCAGCACGGTTCCTGGAACAGAGCGGTGCGCACGGGATATGAAGTAATCCGCGTGCCCCTGCACCAGACCGGCCACGCCAGCGGTGAGTATGAAGACTTCCTCACCGGCTTCGTGCTGCCGGATGGCAACGTCTGGGGACGGCCGGTAGGCGTGACGGTGGCTTCGGATGGTTCGCTGCTGGTCAGCGACGATGGCTCGCAATCAATCTGGAGGGTCAGCTATACGGGAAAGTGACGAAGCTCACATGGACGACCGGGACAGCCCGGCCTTCGAGCAGCTTGGCGGCCGAGGAGAATTCGCGTGCCGCCTTCAGCACGACCCTACAGGGAGCCACCCCATCCGATGGATGGCGTAATGTTCCGCGTCTGGGCACCGTCGCGTCGGCCGTGCAGGTCCGGAGGATTTCAACAACTGACGGCCCGGCTCGCCTCACTATGCAGTAAGGAAACGGCTACTGGAGCGTGGATCAAGGCGGCGCCGTAGTCGGACACAATACAACCACCTCATCACGAAGGCGGCCACGGCGTTTCTTACCCACGTTGATCCTTCCAACCGTTCGTTCGAGACCCGCGGCGGTCCCAACCTGATTGCGCCGAGCGATACACCGCACCCCGACGCCTCCTGGGCAACTCCCTCCTTCCCGGAGGTGGAAATCTCCCGTCGTGCACAAATATCTGGAATGCGCGTTTCTTCTTAACCCGGCATCACTGGATTTTGATTTGACTGGGCTCGTAGGCGATGATTTCAGGGGCACCTTTGTAGTCGCTTATTTTTCCGGTCACGCAGATGTGCTTGCTGCGGTACGCCTCCTCGGGATCGCCAAACTTCGAGCGGTTCGTCCCCCAGATCAACACCGTGAAAATCTGGCTTGGGTATGGTTTGTCGAGATTGATGAACGTCGGACTTCCGCGACTACTCGCCGCGTAGTGCGTGCTGGCTACTTCCCCGCAAACAGTTGCCCTCTCCCCAACGTGATTCTTGGCCTCCGCCGCCGAAATCGAAGTTTGGGCCAGGCCCGATACAGCCCATAGGACCATGACAAAGGGAACTACGAGTGCTCGCGTCCTTGTGTACGTCATTTCATCCTCCTTATCCTTATTACACTGTGCTGTCCAGCCAAGCCGTGTACCACAGGTTCAACAACATCTGGCTGCCGGCCGCGAGTCTTTGGGCCGTGAAATCGAACGCCTCGCGCGATCCGGCGTCACGAAAGCCGCCAGCTTTGTCCAATTCATAGACTCTTTCGACCAGTCCATTGGAACTCCTTAGATACTGCATGTAGCAGCCGAAGGGATCAGCGATGTGTTCCGGAGCGTGAACCAAATTGGCAAAGTCGGTGGCCGCGATATTTCGAGAAACATAGGCGGTCTCGAACTCAGCATGAATGCCTCGGCGGGTCGCGTAGCCTTTCGGATTTGCGCCGACCCAACCGTTGTAGTGAATGGTGGTATGGAGCGGCTGCGATCCATCCGCGACATAATGACCCAACCACCCCGCATAAAAAACAATCTTGTGCTCGACAAACTCTGTAGGCTGATGACGTTCGAGGAGGTTACGATATTCCCGAAACGCACTCTTCAACCTCCCGAAGATTTCCATCACGATGTAGGGTTGGAGGCCGACTCCTTCTGGGAGGTAATCGTCTGGGTTGTCCTTGGTCTGCGCCCGTTTCTCATAGAGCTTCCGGTAGAACTCGTACCGACCTTCTGGCAAATGATCCAGCCAAGCAATTCTTTCCAGATCGATGTAATGATCGGGCTCCTGTGCGCTCTTCAGTGGTGGGTCGGAATCCTCCCGCCATCGGTCGGGTTCAGGACCTAGATATGCTAATTCGGCAACTGCGTTTCGCAAGAACGCTGGCACGTCTTGCGGCAACTTCTCAGCGGCAACCCGGTTCACATACACGTGGCCGTCGCTGCCCCACCCCCATCCCTGCTGTGGTATGACAAAGACGAAGAGCAGAAAAACTAGTCCGAGGCGGTTCATTCTCAAAGATCACCTTCCTATCGCCAAGTTCTGCTCAATCGTGTTCAAGAGCGATAACACATCATCCACATTCTGCAACCGGACTGGCAAGACCTTCATGTATGTTCTCGGTCGCCAAGGTATGGGTCCGTTGTGGTTGAAGACTGTCTGCGACCTGCCGCTATCCGAGCAGGCGTGCTTGAGGTGAGGAAGGGCACGATCTAATAGAAGGCTAGTTTGCAAAGCGGTTCGGGTTCCACACGTTCATGCACTCGTTGACAGTTGGCTGATGGCAAACGGGGAGAATCCGCACATCGTCCGCGCCATGCTGCGCCCCGCCGCCAGGCGGCGGGGGCTAAATCGATGTCAAAAGACGCGCTGCCAACTGGCGATGCTAGCCCGCTCTCTTGAGCTGCGGCGCTCTGACATCGCTCGATTCTGCCGGCTCGGTTTTCAGCGCCTGCATGGCTTGCTCCAATTGTTGAAGGGACAGACCGCCGGGAGTTGTCTTCTTTGCAGAGATCCAGTCAGGGTCGGCGATGGCGTAGGCTTCATCTACGAACTTGGCGAAGAACGCCCATGTCATCGTGTAATACCCGCCCCAGGAGATAACCCGCGCTCCGGAGGCGTTATACCCCGCCAGAACAACTGCGTGGCCGCCTACAATCGTGTTGTCGGCTGCGGGATCCACGTCCCAGACAGGAAGCGGATTCTGGCCCGGCGGCATGATGTACTGCGGCACATTGAAGCCGATGTAAGCCACGCCGCAGTCGTTGATCGTGCGTTTGATGTTGTCGGTGTTTTTCACATCGACCTCGACAAACGCATCGATTTGGTGCCGTTGCTGACCCGTAGGCCCGAAAGGCGCACCTTTCTTGAGGATGAATGTCAGAACGTGCTGTTCGTTTCCGCCTGGTCCCTCGCCACCTTGCGAAGGTTTGTAGCCACAGGCCTGCTCGTACAATTCTTTGACATCGGTGTCTGGCTCGGTGGCCATTTGTTGGGCGCCGAGTGCGTTGTAGGTCCAAACCTGGATGGCATGATAATAGGCAGCACACGTGCAATCCCCGAGCGTGTCGTTCAACATCATCCCAAGATTCGGCGGCATTCCCTGCGTGTAGTCCACCGACGCAACCACCGGCTGTGGCGCAATGCCGGCGCCGGTCATGAGCGTATGCAACATGGGAATGCGTTTGTCATGCGACCGAGCCAATCGACCCAGTTTGAAAAACTTCCTATCGTTACTCATCGTTGTATTCTCCTTTTGATTTTGTTGTACGAACGTGATTTATGTCGGTTGCGGTTCCCGCTCGCGCGGCAAACGCCCCAGCTTGAAGCCTGCTTCTTCAGGACGTAATGCGGTGCCAACGGCTGTTGCTGCTCGAACAATTGCCCAGGTCGTAATCACACTTCCGGCCGTGGTAAGGCCGCCGTACTTGGCATAAATTTGTGCGGCCTGCTGTTCGGCTTCTTTTATGTTGTTTTCCGGGTTCGGTATCTGCGGGTCAGAGGCGTTGCGGACGGCGTACCAGGAAAGTCTTGGAATGCCCTGAAGGGCGCTGGCCACCATCGCATCGCCCATCTCACAGACTTGACCGAGACCCTGAAGTTTGTAGTAATCGGTGGAGTCGTCAAATGCGAAGCAGTCGGTGGTAACGATGGTATCCGCCGGATCCGACCAGATCTTCGGTGTGGGCCTGGCGTTAGGAATTCGCGACGCATTGTGCTCGAGCAGAGCGGGCGTAGCCGCGCTTACTCCACCAGCCGGCAACGCCGATGCGTTGAAAGATGCGTTATGCCAGGGTTCATTCTTGAATTGAGTTGTGCAATCGAAGCGCACATGTGCGCCGACGATTACATCTCCCAGCAAGACGTCCGCGCCGATTCCGCCGCCAGTGCCCGTCGTAATGAAGATCTTTGGCTTGACCGCGGTTGCGATTTCGGCCATCAGCTTCTTTACGGGTGTCGCGGGACCGTCGTACGCAAGATGCAGCCCGCTCTTGATAAGCAATACTTTGGCGCTGCCAATCTGGCAGGGGAAGTAGAGTCCCAGGCTGTGGTAGTAGCGCTGCATCTCCGCTGACGAATCATTGAACGGAGCCGTCTTTCCCGTCACCAGCTCTTCATAAGCGCGCACATCGTGGCGGTACTCATACCAGGCGCTGATCGGATGAGATGGCGTCATCAGAGCTGCAAGTGCGCTGGCCTCGGCTGAAGTCCACGTGATCACGACCGCGTCATATCCTTCAAACCGTGTGAGGTCATCGGTCTCCGCCGGCGCCGGCGTCAGCGGGATGACCTTGGGAGCGGCCCCCTCAGGCCACGAAGGAGCTGTGGGTAGTTGTGCAGACGGACTCATGAAGGCCGCCTCCAAGCCGGCTTCGCGAAAGCGTTGCTGAGGCGCTGCTGGATCGTAGTTCAGCCTTACATCTGCAAAGTTAAGGGTCGACATTTTTTATTCTCCTCTCGGCGGCGGACACCGCCATTACTCAAAATTCGCTATATGCGTTCTGAACGAGATGCTTGTATTGCGATTACTGTTAGCCGGATTGGCGCCCACCAGCCGGCGCGAAATTGGGGGAGTTCAGAGCGAAACCCGGATGTTTCCTTTATGCCCTCTCGAGAACCGCCCTCCCTCTCTGCCTCAGGAAATCGACTTTCGTCTCTCGCCGATAGTTTTGGCGATCTCGGAGATACTTCAGCTGAAGATCGGGATCAGCGCCCTCAGTTGCGTGTCGAAAGGTCACATCTTCCATTCCGTCCAGCCTGTCCATACAGCTCCCCGTAGGGCTTAGTTGTAATTAGGCGGAGTCCGGACCGGTGCTCGGCGAACACAACGAATTGCCTAAGGCAAGTCAAGCGCCAAGGGCCTGTGAAAAAAATCCAGCCGCGCTCGGGTCGCATAAGATATTGCGTTGACTGTCCTTTTCACGATCACAACCACAGGCTGTTCAGTGGAATGGCGTGCCATTGCACCATCCTTTCGGATAGGCGGTCTATCTGATCGGATGGTATTGTCGCCAAAAACCGCCGGTGACTCCAGGACGGGTCGGACAACAGGAGGGCAACTGCTGGGAGCCGATTTCGCAGTGGCCGAGAAAGATCGTATCGCCGTCTGGATCGGGTGCTGGAAGATAAGCACGAACTGTTTCTGTGGCTGCGCCAGAACTGCGCGCATCTGTTTCACGCGGACTTCAAAGTGCTTCTCTACGACCTGGCCAGCATCTACTTTGAAGGCGCAACGGAAGAAGACCCCAAGCAAAAGTACGGTCACAGCCGCGATAAACGGACGGACTTGCAGGTGGTGTGCGCTCGTGATCACCCAGGATGGTTTCCGGTACTTGACCAGTAACCTCGCTTCAAAGGTGCGGCGACGACCACCGCGGAGGTTGCCGCCGCCCAAACTGCGATTCGCTTCATTTCCATACGGAAGGAGGAACAACAATGTCGTCGGCTGGCACAAGCGTGTTCACCGAAACATGCGGCCAAGTGAGGGTGGCAAAATTGAGCAGTACCGTCTGAGTGTACTGAATCTGTGTGAACCTAACTTTGATTTTGCGAGGTTTGTCCAAATCAAACGGCGGTGTGATGGAGAATGTCGGTACGCGCTGGCCCTGAACACTGGGTGCGGCCTTAATCCTGAAGGGAGGGTCACCTACGTGGTAGGGTGGCACCTCGATGGTCTCTTCGACAGTTTCAATCCAGAAGACGGCAGTCATCTGTGTGGCTTGGGCGTTGGGTGCAGCCGCATTGGCCTGACCCAGCAGAAATGCGATGTTGTCGGTTCCGCCCCCGAAAAGTCCAACCGGGGGCGGCGGTGCGGTAGAAATGAAGATGGTTGAGGTGCTGATGATGTTCTGCCTGCTGATATGAGCCCGCAGCAAGCTGTTTGGATCGTCCAGTATCGCCTGCGTGATAGTGCCGCGAGTGATAAATGGGCCCAAATCTTGCGGAATTCTAGGCGTGTTCTTGTCGCTGGCGGTCTGGCTGGCGAACTTGATTTTGTTGGCAGGGTTTGCCGTTTCGAACGGCGTAATATCCAGTACGGCGATTGTCGGTGGCCCAGGCTTAGCAGGATCGACGAGTCCTTGGGCCTCGATAGTTGTGCCGTGAGGAATAGACGCCATGCGCGTGACAGTTTCGCCTAGCTGCGGAATCGTGGTCTTGGGCACGTGGATCCAGATTCCTGGCTCGACGTGTATGCCAACTTTTTCTCCGTGGATCGTAATGTCGCTGATGGTTTGCAGATAGGGCACTCCGTTGAGGAAAGCGTCTGGCTGCGCCGCAGTGCCGCGATTGGGAACTGAGCCTAGACTCTTCGAAAATGAGAGGCTCTCCGAGGTCAGGTTTAGTTCCAGGATATTGTCCCGGGGAGGCGGCGGTGGGGGAACTGGATTGGGTAGTGGAGTTGGCGTGGCGGCACTATCGGGCCGGAAGATCGTATTGAAGCCGTTCCCGACAAAATCTCCAACAAATGCGGAGAGTGGGCCAAGCGGCGGTGGCGGTGCAGATGCGGGGGGCTTAAGGTGATCCGGGCGAAGTTCCCCGAATAAGAAGTCACTCGGTAGCTGGATGGTTCCTCTGGGATTCGAGTCGCTCATTGTGGTTCTCCATTTCTTGTAAGGGTTCACTTCTCAGCAGAGATTTAAGAGAGACCTGAATCCGGATAGCGTGTCCTGCTTAAGAGCGCACCGCAGTTCCCATTTTCAACGCCCTCGCAGAGTCGCATTCGTCGCAACATAGGCGAACAATCCATCCTCAAAATGCTTACGACGAGAACGGTTGAATCACAGATACACTGATCTCCCCAGTGGAAACACGCGCTGACTGCAGGTTGGTTGTGTGAAGCGCCTAACTGCCTGGAAGAACTTGCGAATTACTTATAGGGGAAGAGACCACCGCCGAACGGACGAAGCATACGCGCGATAGGCCGGTTTGCCGCTTACATTCCATTTTTGTTACGATTTCCGAACACTCGATCCGGTCGCCCTGAATCGAACCTTTTCGTCAAGCGGTTCGAGTCAGTTACGCTAGCTTAGCGAAGTACTTACTAACATAAATAGAGTGACGTAGAATGTCTTGGAATAGTGGCGCCGAGCACCTATAGGCTGTTCCTTAGGAGAGGCTTACCTGTTACGCTTTGGCCCATTCTGCATCGTGCTCACTTCCGAAGAACAGGAGAAACTAAAGACACGAACCCGAAAATGTAAGTCACCGTATGAGGACGTTATTCGCGCCAAGATCGTTCTTTTGGCAGCCGGATTATCCGATGGCATCACTACCACGCGCTTGGACACACCGCGGCGGATCGTGAGAGTGGCGCAACAGATTTGCCTTAGCGTGCCTGCCGGGCCTGCAGGAGAGACCTCGCTCACCATGAGGTTTCTGGATAAGGTTTCAAGAACGCCTGCTACCGATTGCACTTACTGCCCGATCACCCCCGACGACCTTGCTCATGCGCCGATTCGAGAGAGCACCTAAATCAGCACTCTGCTGCGCTCGACGAAAAGATTTGGACTTTACGTTCTCCTATTTCTCGGCTATCTCCTCAGGCGCCAGAAGGATTTTCCTTCGTCGGTCATGGGTTCGATGCGTTGACGTTTGCCGGGAGGGTTATTGTTGCGCATGAGATCGTAGATGTCGTGAAGCAGGGCTTCCGCTTGCGCGAAGTAGGAATGCGCCAGGAAGTCGAGGTTGAAATTCGGGACGCAGACGGTGTCGATACCCGGAGCGACTGTGTACGGAACGAAATAGCCGGCGCGTGCGGCGCGATGGACTTTGGAGGAGAGGTCCACGGCCTAGTGGTGTCTGCGACGCTATCTGTGCACGCCCACTGCCGGCGCGTCCTAGCACCAACAAGGCAATCAAGGAGAGTACAATCTCTTTAACGGCAGCTGTCATATTTTTGGAAAAGCTTCAGGAAATCATCGGTACTTCTAAACCCAACCAACCCAACAACTGTACCAACTGCGGCGACAGGCAATAACTGATAGGGATCTAATTCAAATCCGAACAGCCGAACCGTCGACACCCGTTCTTTTGCCCAGCTGCGCTAGAAGGCTCCCCGCAATCGCCCCTAACAAAACGGACAAAATCAGAGTCCAGATAGGGAGGGACAAAAACGGATCGCTATAGGGATTTCCAGGGTTCCAGGAATTCCGCCTGAAGAGCCGTAATTGACATATAGAGTTACAGTTTCGTAAGGCTTGTCTGGAACAAGAGGGAAAATGGACGCGCCAAGCGAGTGCCATGGATTGGGACGCAAATTCAGGATAACGGCGCCATCCAGAGTTTGCGCCGGATCCGGCATCCGCGAGCCACTGCGCGGCAGCTGCACTACTGCCTGTGGCTCCTCCTGCCAATAGGACACGTGCCCCGGTGAGACCTTCACGCCTGGATACAAGCCGACAGGTAAGTCGGCGAGAGTGTTGTTTAGCGTGACCCTAGCCTAGCATAGTGCCGCCACTCAGGCTAACGGGCGATAATTCTGCTGTCGCGTGGCCTCCTAAGATGGATTTGGCGTAGACAAAGTTATACAAGGGAATCCGTACAATACCATCTTCCAGCTGCGCACCCCCGCCCACATGGAAGCTAACATCCGCCATTTTGTCGACGAATGTACCGGAGGGCAGCACTTGCACGCGAAATCACAGCTCTGCCTTTATGTCGCGAAGTGCGGAAACAACAACCGATCAGGGCACTCCGGTGAGATCCTCCGCGAGTAACAACCTGTTAGGCGGCCGAGGCAGCGCTCTGGATTGGCGCCAGAAGCAACTCAACGGCCTCCCGGATGGTCGCTTCCGCTGATGCGCCGGTAACCTGCCCCAAATCCCGATAGTTTTCAAAATGTGCTTCATCAAACCACTGGTTGGCCGTGGTGTCGTCGGGAAAATCCGGATTAACCGTGCTGTAACCGAGCACGTCGGCAGGATCACCCGCAACCATAGTGGGCCGGAGATAAATGATTACGCCATCATCGTCTGGCGAGCCGGAGTAACGGATCTTGCCAACCGCGAAGTGGCTTTGAGCCAATCCGCTTTGGGACTGGCGCTTAAGTCCGATTGTCTCGACTTTGATTTCGACTCCGAAATCGGTGCGGCAACGCTCAATGGCATTGTGCAGGTCGCCAAAGCCGGATGCGGGGTCGCAGGAGGCGTCGCTGGCCACAATGAGCTTGCAACCACGCCGAACGAGCTCATAGACCGCAAGATTCTCGAAATGGCCGCCATCGGAAAGATAGACATATTCGCTGTCGTCATTCGTCGCACCGAACAACTCCCGCAGCAACCAGTAGAAACCGAGCCCAGGACCTCCATGTCGCCATGCATTTTCCTTTGTGGGGTTGCCAGTCCACCAGCCGAGGCGCACGTCGAAAAGGGTCATCAGGAAAGCCAGGGCCGGCTGGGAATAGAAACCCATGTTGGGGCTTGCGGCCGCGCCCGAGATCGCGACGGCGGTTCCCAGGCTGATTCCATCTGGGCATTCCCGCCGCTTCGATCCGGATTCGCAGGTAGCTGCATAAGCCGATTGCCATGCCGTGCCGCCGACTGTTTCCCGTGTGAATCCGGCATGGAGGGGTGTAAAGGCGAAAGATCGTGCCTTACGGGTTTGCAGCGCCAGTTCCTTTCCGCGCACCACGTTCAAACTGGCATTCAGGATCGGCAACGGGCGCCCGTCCTTCTGTTCGGTCGAACTAGGTGGAATCTGCAGTTTCCCAAGCGGCAGATCGTCAGCCTCAGAGAAGCCGGTGAAAGGCTGTGCATTTCGATCCTGCACTGACGCTCCCAGATAGCAGCGAACCAGGCGATTGCGATAGGCGTGGTGGATCGAGAATTCGTTGATGTTGACGCGCCAGGAAAGAATCACTGCAGCTAACAAGAACACCAGGCAGCCAATGGGCAGAGTAGGCCCGCTCCAGGAGTGGGGCAGTTTTGTCATAGGGGTTGAGTCCTGAGTGAGGAAGAGAGCGATCCTGGCAGCGAGAACCGCGAGCGCCGACAAGAGTCCAACAATGAAGATGTAAGGGGTTAGACGGGCGGCGTACCCCAGCATCTTCTTGCTCAGAGGCGCCGCTGGATTTCTCAATCCCGAGTCCTTACTTTTGCCAAACAGAACGCCATAGGCGGTGGAGAGGGCCCACAATAATGTTCCAGTCGTGAAGCTTGGGACATGTGCGTGCCACAGCCGGGCGAGGTAGACCGGGAGATACACGGAGGTCACAAAAAGCAAGAACCAGCAAACGCTATAAACCATCAGCCAAGCACCCAGACGCGCCCACCATTCCCGGTGCCCGTCACTCATACCTCGCCCCATCAGACCAACATGCACGACGCCAGCCAGCAACATGATTCCGACGAATACCGGCGCGCCGACTGCGAACACATACCAATTGAAAGTAGAGTCTGGAGTCGGACGACTCAAGAGTCTGCAATAAGGTAGGAATAGGTAGCCGACCATCCAGCCGGTTATGGCAGCCGTAGCGAGCACCAGCCAGGCCGCGGGCCCTGTATAACCGCCGAATCCCCTTGCGCCACCCGCGATCCAGCGGAACAGCAATGCCATCGACCAGAGCCCGAAGTAAAGAATCATGGCGAGAAGTGACGGGCGCCACCATGGTTGATCGAGAATTCCAAAATCATCCACGAAGAAGCTGATTCCATAGCTGACTAGCGCAGCCGACACGATCAAGGGGACTACGATCGTCAGTTGAATCGCCCGTTGTTTCGTGTACCAGGAATAATTCTTCTTTGTACGGGGATCGACCCAAACCAAATTCAGACCCATGTAAGTCACGGCCGATGCGACTAAGAGCAATCCCCCGAAGGCCGCAAGCCACTGGGAATAGAGGAAAAACTGAGGGTGAGCGTTATGGTTAACTACGTTTTCGATCGTCTCCAATTGATTGGGTAAATAGGGCTCTGAGCGAGAATCTGTAACGACCCCTGATGGAATGGGCATTTTCCTTTAGTGGAATTCTGGATACACTCGGCAGCATGGCAGAGACGGACTGGAGCAAGGTACTGGGTTGGC
>Ga0302326_10025961_pt1 | contig 11861 bp, 8 predicted proteins | sample Palsa_T0_3_FD_202264 | JGI IMG/M metagenome (GOLD analysis project Ga0302326, IMG submission 202264) | Peat permafrost microbial communities from Stordalen Mire near Abisko, Sweden - Palsa_T0_3 | ecosystem: Environmental > Terrestrial > Soil > Palsa > Peat permafrost | place: Sweden: Abisko... | reverse complement strand
CGTCAGGCAGAACTGTTTCCTTTGTAACTATATTATGCAAAGCTCAATAGGTTTCTGGGGTTGGAACGAACGATCAAGAAACTTGCAAATAACTTTGAGTCGGAGTATCAATCACCTGCCGGGATTGCATCAATCCGGAAAGTGTCGCAGACCTGAGGGGCTCCCCGACCGGGGAGGGTGAGATTGGTTCCCACGTGAGTATCGAAGGAACCAACACCTGCGGCTGATCACCGTTGAACAAGCGTCCCGCGGCTTGGCAAGCTGCGACGACCCCGGTTCCTGCTCCAATACGCGCTGGCCAGCATTTCGTATTCGGCAGGGGAGCATCCCGCATCTCTCAACACGGGTCCAGTCCGAGTGAGACGTTCTGACTGATGACCTTGGGTGAGTAAGCGGGTTTAGCCTGAACCGGTAGAGGAGATCCTCGATGATCATCGCTACCAATGCAGGGCTGACCGGCTCCTACGACTATGGCGAGGTGACACGCTCGATCTTGATCGCCATCGCCACCTCCTATGCCGCACTCGATCTTGCGGGGCGGGTGACCGCCGCGAGCGGCCGGGTGCGTGCGGCGTGGCTGACGGGTGGCGCCTTAGCGATGGGGATCGGCATCTGGGCGGTGCACCTCAAGGGGATGCTGGCTTTCCACTTGCCTGTTCCCGTCGAGTACCATTGGCCGACCGTGGTGGCAGCTCTCCTGGTGGCCATCTTCGCCTCCGCCGTCGCGCTCTATGTGGCCAGCCGCAAGAAAATGGGCTCCTCTGACGTCTTGACTGGCAGCGTCATTATGGGCGGCGGCATCGTCGGCCTACACTACCTCGACATGGCCGCAATGAGATTGCCTGCAGCCACCCGTTATTCTCCGCGCCTGGTTACGTGTTCCATCTTGCTGGCAATCTTGTTCTCTCTCATCGCGCTGCTGCTGGCATTCGGTCTACGAGAGGAGACCCGATGGTCCATTCCGCGAAGGCTCGGCAGCGCCCTGGTGATGGGAGCCGCGATCTCGGCGATGCATTACACTGGCATGGCTGGCGCAAGTTTCAGCCCCGCCCCGCCTCCCGACCTTTCCCGTGCCATAAGCATTTCTCCCCTTGGTGCCTTCGGAGTTTTCATCACGACTTTGATCTTGCTTGCCGCTGCCATGACGACCTCTTCGGTCGACCGGCGCCGGGGGGAGGAAGTCCGGCAACTCAACCAAGAACTGGAAGGCCGGGTCGCCCTGCGCACCCGACAACTCGAAGCGGCCAACCAATCGCTGAGAAAGGAAATCGTCGAGCGTGATCAGGCCGAACAGGGTTTGCGCCGAAGCGAAGACCACTTGCGCCTGGTGATCGACACAACTCCCGCGATGCTCCATAGCGCTCGCCCCGACGGCTATGTCGATTTCTTCAACCGGCGCTGGCTGGAATATGTGGGCGTCGCGTTGGAAGACATTTGGGGATGGCAATGGACCAAAGTAATTCACCCGGCAGACGTTGAGGACGTCGCCAGCAAGTGGCGCTCGTCGTTGCCGACCGGCAGACCCTTCGAAACGGAAGCACGGTTTCGGCGGGCGGATGGCGAGTACCGTCTGATGCTTCTTCGGAAACTGGCGCTGCGGGACGAAGCCGGCAGCATCGTGAAGTGGTACGGGTCCGCTACCGACATCGAGGATCGAAAGCGCGCCGAGGATGAATTAAGAAAGCAGAAGGAGGTTTTCCAGAAGATATTCGAGCTTATTCCCGCCACCATCTCGTTCTTCGGCGCGGATGGCCGCATCGAGCTCGCCAATCCAGAATGGCAACGCACGATCGGTTGGACGCCGGAAGAAATACGCGAACAAAATCTGGACCTATTTGTCGAGCTTTACCCCGATCCGCAGTATCGCCAAATGGCCCGGGATTACGCCGCCGCCTCCACCAGTGAAGGCGCCGAGTTCAAAGTGCGGGTGAGGGACGGGCGGGTCATCGACATGGCCACCCGCACGGTCCATCTTTCCGACGGATCGAGACTGGGCATCGGGCTGGATATTACGAAGCGAAAGCACGCGGAGGCGGCGTTGCAGGAAGCGCAGGTGAATCTCGCTCGCGTCACCCGCGCGGTGGCGATGGGAGAACTGGTCGCCTCCATTGCCCACGAGGTCAACCAGCCCCTAACCGGGATTGTCACGAACGGCAACTTCGCGCTCCGCGAACTTGCCAGCGGGGCCAAGAACCTCGAAAGGTTACGGGGAGCAATTGCTGAGATTGTAGAGGACGGAACCCGGGCCAGTAGCGTCCTTTCACACATTCGCGACCTGTTGAAGAAGGATGCTCCCGAGAGGGTGGAACTCGATATCAATGATGTGATTCGGGAAGTTACCGTTCTCGTGCGCGATGAGGCAGCCCGAAACCGCGTTCAAGTCCGGCTCGACCTGGCCCCTGGTCTAGCGAACGTACTCGGGGATCGAGTGCAGTTGCAGCAGGTTTTGATCAATCTGATGATGAACGGAATTGACGCCCTGCGCACCGTGAGTGACCGGCCGCGGGATCTTGAGATCAAATCGGCAAAGCGCGCTGATGGTGTGCTGATCCGAGTGCAAGATTCCGGGATCGGACTCGATCCGGATCGATTGGAAAGTATCTTTGAACCGTTTTTCACTACCAAGCCGCAGGGGATTGGGATGGGGTTGTCGATCAGTCGCTCCATCGTCGAGTCCCATGGCGGCCGCTTGTGGACCGAAACGCGGGCTGTTGGTGCAGCCTTCCAATTCATCCTGCCAGGCAATCAACCATGAGGATTCTTGTGCCATGAACGAGTCTGCACCTATCGTTTTCGTTGTCGATGACGATCTCTCTGTTCGCCGCGCAGTCAAGCGGTTGGTCGCGTCTGTAGGGTTGCAAGTGGAACTATTCGAATCGGCCTCGGAGTTTCTGCAGGCCAAACGTCCGGATGTACCCGGCTGCCTCGTTCTCGACGTTAGGCTGAGAGGAGTAAGTGGACTCGATTTCCAGCAACAGCTGGTCGAGGCGAAAATCTATGTCCCGATCGTCTTTATCACCGCGCATGCCGACATTCCTATGACGGTACGAGCCATGAAGGGGGGAGCGATCGAGTTTCTCACCAAACCGTTCCGCGAACAGGATCTGCTGGATGCGATTCAGATCGCGCTTGAGCGGGATCGGGTCAGACGCCAACGAGAGGCTGAAATCGCGGTATTGCAGGAGCGCTTCGAATCACTGACGCAACGAGAGCGCGAAGTTGTCGCGATGGTCGTCGCCGGTATGCTCAATAAGCAGATTGCGGCTGCGATCGGAACCACCGAGAACACAGTAAAGGTTCATCGCAGTCGCGCGATGGAGAAGATGCAGGCACGGTCTCTGGCCGACTTGGTGAGGATGGTTGAAAGACTCGATTCTCCGATCGCCAAAGCTTCCTAAACGAAAGTATTATAGACATACTTCCTTCGGTTACCTTACGGTTGCCAACAGCTAATAGAATAACCTCCACTAAAGTTACTATGTTGATCCTAGCCTTCATGTTCGAAAAGAGAATACACAAGACAGTCGCCGATGATCAGGCAGGCTGTAAAGTAATGCAATGGCCCCGAATTGGTAGTAATTCCCTTACGCCGATCGAGCGTAGATGCGTGCCATTTGAGGAATTGTACCTCGAACTTTCTTACTGGAACTCCGAAAACCACTTGCGTGTGACTAGGAGACGGAGTAAGAATGATTTTTCCCGGACCGCACTTATCCGAGAAAACAGTGTCGCAGAACCTGAGGGGGCTCCCCGATCGGGGGAGGATGAGATTGGTTTCCAGGAAGGAACCAACGCCTGCGACCGGATGTTGAATGTGAGTCCCGCGGCTCGGCAAGCTGCGATGACCCCCAGTTCCTGCTCAAAACATGTGGCACGACGTATTGGACGCAGCAGTTACCGGAGGAGTCTGCATGTCAGAAAGCAGGGTCGCACTCGTGGGAGTTGACTCGCCTGAACGTGACCGTTATCGGCTGCTACTCGAGATCACCGACGTGGTGGCGCGAGCGGAGAGCCTGCCCGACGCATTCAAGGAACTCGCTAACCCGGTGTTGGCCCTGACGGGAGGTGAATTGCTGAACCTTTCCCTCTATGACCCGCGCCGGGATTGCATGCAGACTCACTATTGGAAGAAGAACGAGGAAAGTGGAGAGTTTGCCGCTTCTCCTGTGGACGAAGCGGCGACCGGTTGGGCATGGAAGCATCAGCAGCCGATTGCCATTCCCGATATCAAGCGCGAGCAGCGCTTTCCGGGCTGCGTTCCGGTGTTACTGAATCACGGCGTGCGATCGTTCACCGTTCTCCCCATCAGCACCCCTTCAAGCCGCTTTGGAGCCCTGGGCCTGGGCAAGACCATTCCTGAGGTTTTGAATAGCCAGGACGTCGAGTTCCTTTCACGGGTGGCGCTGATGGGTGCGCTCGCCATGGAGAAGGAGCGAGCTCACCGCGCCTTTGAGGAGCAGCAGAGCCTGGTTGCGATCAGCCGTGAATTGAGTTCCAGCCTCGAATTGGAAGAGTTGTTGCCCGTCATTCTGTCGAGTATTCGAAGCATCGCGCGCTACGAACGCGCAGTGCTGACGCTGCTCGACGAGCAGGGCAAGAACCTGCACCGGTATGGGGATGCTCTGGAGTGGGAGCCTTTCCTCAACCACGGAAATACGGTTCCGCTCGAGCAATCGCTTTCGACACGGGCGATCCAGACTCGGGTCGTCACATTTTTCACCGCCGACGATTTGCGGGACATGAGCGATCCCCTAGCGAAAACCATGTACCAAGCCGGGATTAAGTCGGTTTGCAGCGTGCCCCTGATCGCGGGCAATCAGGTTTGGGGGACACTGAATCCAAGCAGCATGATCGAGAATGCCTTCGGTCCGCCGGAGGTTGAATACCTGCAGCAGGTGGGCAATCAGATTGCCGTGGCCCTGCAGAATGCGCACGCTTATCGCGAGATCGCACAGCTCAAGGACCGGCTGGCCCAAGAAAAGCGCTATCTGGAGTACGAGATTCGGAGCGCGAATCAGACCGAGGACATCGTCGGCACCAGCTCCGCCTTGAAACGTGTGCTGGACTATGCCGCCATCGTCGCCGATACCGATTCGACCGTTCTGATCACCGGCGAGACTGGAACCGGCAAAGAGCGGATCGCCCGCCTGATTCACGGCATGAGCCGGCGCAAGGACCGCAACTTCATCAAGGTAAACTGCGCTGCCATTCCAACCGGACTGCTCGAAAGCGAGCTGTTCGGCCACGAGAAGGGAGCGTTCACCGGAGCGGTGAGCCAGAAGTTTGGCCGGCTCGAACTGGCAGACAAGGGCACCTTGTTGCTCGACGAAATTGGGGAGATTCCTTTGGAGTTACAACCCAAGTTGCTGCGCGTTCTGCAGGACCAGGAGTTCGAGCGCCTGGGGAGCACCAAAACCATTCACGTGGACGTCCGCCTGATCGCGGCCACCAATCGCGACCTGGCCCGCGCGGTCGAAGAAAAGGAATTCCGCGGTGATTTGTTCTACCGTCTGCACGTTTTTCCTCTGCATCTGCCGGCCTTGCGCGAGCGTCGCGAGGACATACCGCGGTTAATTCGCCATTTCGTCGACAAGTGCGCGGCCCGGCTGCATAAGACGATCAAGGTGATTCCGGATGAGGCCATCCAAGTCATGATGAACTGGAGATGGCCGGGCAACATCCGAGAACTCGAAAACTTTATCGAGCGCTCGGTCATTCTTTCAGAAGGCGACCGGTTAACTCCGCCGCTCGCCGAGTTGCGCGAGGAAGTTTCCCGACAGCCAATCGATTCCGACCTTACTCTGCGTGACCGAGAACGCGAACACATCATCGAAATCCTGCGTCAGACCCGGGGGGCGCTGTCGGGTCCCTCGGGCGCGGCCGCTCGGCTTGGCCTGAAGCGTACCACTCTGCAGTACAAAATGCAGCGCTTGGGAATCGCACGCACGGATTACCTGCAGTAGGGCATAGCAATCTGCCGAACTTTCGGCACTCCGCCGGTGTTTGGGCATCTTCGTCGGCGTGCCAGTCGTTCAACCCTGCCCAAACAGTGAAATCACATTCACTTAGCCCACATTGGTCATGTGGCCCCCGGTGTGCACTGCCCTGCTGGGCGGCTCTTTTTCCGATCCCACCGAAAGTTCCGTCCGGCAGGGTTATTCGACCATCCAGGTGTTTGTTATGGGTATGCCCCGGCGCTTCACGATCCCGAAGGACTGTCTGAGTTGCACCCTGAGGCAGAGCTGTGATTTCTGCAATCTGCCTCAGCCTCTCATGACTGCGTTCAACGGCATGGGGCATCTGACACTGTATCCCGCCAACGCCACTTTGCTGACCGAAGGGCAAATGCCGCGCGGCGTCTACATCGCCTGTTCCGGCCGCGCCAAGCTTTCGGTCGAGGCCCGCGATGGCAAGACCATCATCCTGAAAATTGCCGGGGACCGCCAGGTGCTCGGCCTGAGCGCGGTCGTTTCCGGCGGGGTCTCTCCGATTACGGTCACCACCATCGAGCTTTGCCAGATCAAATTTATCGAACGCGAAAGCTTCCTGCGCATGATCGAGCGCGACGGCCACGCCGCTCTGGCGTGCGCCACCCAACTCGCCCGCGAGGTCACGACCTCGTTTGACGACGTCCACGATCTGTTGCTCGCCCGCAGTTCGACCGAGAAACTCGCCCGCCTGCTGCTTTCCTGGGTCTCGGGCGAGTCCCGGAACCGTGAACTCCGAGTGGCCACAGAATTCACGCACGAAGAAATTGCCCAAATGATTGGATCGTCGCGAGAAACCGTAACCCGTTTATTAAGCGATATGAAACGGAAAGATTTGATTCGGCTTGAGGGCACGACCCTGGTGATTCCCAACCGGATCGCGTTGCAAGCCATTGCCGCCTGAGAAGGTCCCTCCCCCGGGCGGACGAAGCAGTCTCCGCGTCCGCCCTTTTTTCGTCCCAGGGGTTCAAGGTCGTCCCCAGAGGTCGAGTGTCAGAGATTGAAGAGTTCTCGCAGGCGGCGGGTTTGCGCGCGGCTTACCGGAATCTCGGTCTGTTTCTTGTCATCCATGCGCAACTGATAGGAGCTCTTGAACCACGGCACGACCTCGCGAATGTGATGGATGTTGACCAGAAACGAGCGGTGCGCCCGCCAGAATGAATTGGGATCGAGGTTGTCGAAGAGCTCTTCGAGCGTGCGGCAGTTCGACTGGCCTTCCAAGCTGGCATGGCCGCTGGTGGCTACGGTGATCACGCCATCCTCGATGGTCGCGTAGCAAATGTCTTTGGGATCAGTCAGGAACAACCTGCCCGCCGCCTTAATCAGGATCTTCGCCGTCTGCGGTTTCTGCGATTCGAGCATCCGCACCAGGGTCTCGAACTTTTCCTCCGGCCCGGCGCCCGCATCAATTTTGGCCCGAGCTCGCTCGATCGACTGGGCCACGCGCTTTTTGTCGAACGGTTTCAGGATGTAATCGACGGCATTCACCTCGAACGCCTTTACCGCGTATTGATCGAAGGCGGTGGCGAAGACAATCTTCGGAAGAGGCACCTTGCGGTCGAGCAGCTTTTTGATCACACCGAAACCGTCCAGTCCCGGCATCTGCACGTCGAGAAACACCAGGTCGGGATTGTGTTCGCGGATCAGGCTGACGGCTTCGAGCCCGTTCTTGCCCTGCGCGACTACGTTGATGTCGCCGAGGTTTTTGAGTAGGTAAGCGAGTTCGTCGCGAGCGAGCTGTTCGTCGTCGACGATGACCGCGGAGAGGGGCATAGGGCTTCGAGCCGAGCTGGTGAAACCGGTGGTGGCGGCGGCGATGGCCATGTGCTTCCCTCGAGGTTGAGTAATAGCTACCTGTTTAAGTATAGCGACCGCGGCGGGCCAGCCGCCAGTCGCTCGCCCGATCGAGAATTCTCTAGGGCCAGCGCCATGCCCAGCCCGCCGCTCACGCAAAGCGTCGCCAAGCCGCGGCCGGCATCTCGTTTCAGCATTTCGTGAACGACGGTCACCGTGATGCGCGTCCCGGTACAGCCGATGGGATGGCCGAGCGCAATGGCGCCGCCGTTGACGTTCAGTCGTTCGCGATCGAAGTGCAGCTCGCGATCGCACGCCAGCACCTGGGCGGCAAAGGCTTCGTTCAGTTCGACCAGATCGAAATCGCTCAGCTTGAGACCATGTTTCTGCTCCATTTTCCGGATGGCCGGCACCGGCCCGATGCCCATAAGGCGCGGGTCCACTCCCGTCGAAGTCACGGCCAGAATTCGCGCCAGCGGGTTCAGATGGTTGTGCTCGACGAACTTCTCGCTCGCCACGATCACAGCCGCTGCGCCGTCGGTGATGCCGGAAGAATTTGCGGCGGTAATCGTGCCGGTCCGGGAAAACACCGGAGCCAGTTTGGCCATTTTCTCCGCGGTCGCGTCGAGAAACAAATGTTCGTCGCGGGAGAATACGGTTGCGCCCTTCTTGCCCTCGATCGTGACCGGAGCAATTTCGGCGTCGAAGCGTCCTCCGGATTGTGCCGCGGCAGCACGCTGCTGCGACAAAAGCGCGAACTGATCCTGTTCTTCGCGCGAAATCTTGTACTGTTCGGCGAGGATCTCAGCGGTCTCGCCCATCAGCATCTTGGCCATCGGACAGAAAAATCCGTCGCGATACATGCCATCGACAAGCTCCTGATGGCCGAGCCGATATCCCCAGCGCGCGCCCTCGAGATAATAAGGAAGCCGCGACATCGATTCGGTTCCGCCTGCCAGCACGCAATCGAGGTTGCCGGCAGCGATTTCCTGAAAGGCAAGCGCAATGGACTTGATGCCGGACGCGCACGCCTGGTTGACCGTGTAAGCGGGAGCTTGCTGAGGAATACCGCTACGGATCGAAATTTGGCGCGCCGGGTTCGGCCCGCCTCCAGCTTGCCGGGCGTTGCCGAAAATGGTCTCTTCGACCTGCTGGGGCTGCACGCTCGCGCGTTCGAGCGCTGCTCGTGCAGCCACCACGCCCATCTCGACCGCGGAGAGCGAGGCGAGCGAGCCTCCAAATTTGCCGATGGGCGTGCGCACGGCGGAAAGGATGTATACGTTGTTCAATCGGTCCCCACCGACATTTGAGTCTAGCATTCAAGAATCGATGCACAAAAAAGCGGCGGAATCAGCGTTCAAGCGGGGCCATGGCCGGCCCCCACACGGGCAGCGAGGCGCGCCGCGGTACACTACTCGGCGTGAATATTCTTTACGGGATCAATACGGTCACCGAAGCTCTCAAGGCGCGCGGCCGTAACTTCGAGTGGATCGGTGTCGCGAAGGAGCGAAACGACATTCGGCTCCGCCGGGTGATTGACGAGTGCCGCAAAATCGGCGTTCCCGTGCGTATTTTGTCGCGGGTTGAACTCGACGAACTTGCCGGCAACGCAGCGCATCAAGGACTTGTGGCCGCAACCTCAGCAAAACAATATAGCGATCTCGATGACATTGTCGCGTCGCGTCGGGGCGAGCGCTCGCTGATCGTCGTTCTGGATGGAGTGGAGGATCCGCACAATCTGGGAGCGATCCTGCGCACGGCCGACGCCGCCGGGGCGGATGGAGTGGTGATTCCCGAACGCCGATCGGCCGCGGTCACAGCCGCGGTGGCGAAGGTTTCGGCGGGGGCGAGCGAACATCTTCCGGTTGCCAAAGTCACGAATATATCGCGAGCGCTCGAGGAATTGAAGGAGAAAGACCTGTGGATCGTCGGATTAGATGAACGCGGCACGCAAACCTACGATGCCATCGACTACAAGATGCACTGCGCCATTGTGCTCGGCGCCGAAGGCAAGGGGTTGCACGATCTGGTGCGCAGGCACTGCGATTTCCTGGTATCGATTCCGATGTTGGGAAAAGTGCCGTCGCTGAACGTATCGGTGGCGGCGGGCGTGGTGCTGTATGAAGTGGTACGGCAGCGACGGCTGGGCGCATCCAAGCAATCATGAAGCTGGCAATCATGAAGCCGGTGCGCAGGGGACGGCTTGCATGGCTTGGGAACCTCCTGAGTCTGACGGCTGTACTGATCGCTCCCGCGGCGGCGATCGACCGGGAGGCGTTCACCATTATCAAGTACGATCTGGAAGTCAGCATTGAGCCCGAACAGCAAAGGCTCGGCGCGCGCGGCAAGATCGCGCTGCGCAATGATTCCGCACAGCCCCAGAAGATCGTTGCGCTGCAGCTCTCGTCCTCTCTCAGTTGGCGCTCGATTCGGGTGGGCGGCAGGACCGTTCAATTTGTGTCGCAACCTTACATGTCGGATATCGACCACACCGGCGCCCTCTCAGAGGCCATCGTTACTCTGCCCGCTGAAATCAAATCGAAAGATTCCGTGGAGCTCGAAATCGGCTACGAGGGGGTAGTTTCGCGAGACACGACGCGGCTCACTCGGGTTGGCGTGCCCGAGGAAATCGCCAAACATTCGAGCTGGGACCAGATCGGACGATCATTTACCGCGGTCCGCGGCGCGGGCTATGTCGCATGGTATCCGATTGCGACGGAGGCGGCGGATTTCTCGGAAGGAAACAGTCTGTTTGAGGTGGCGGATCGGTGGAAAGCGCGGGAAGCGGGCAGCGAATTCAAAGCCAGAATCACAATGTCAGGCGAAACGGGCGAGCAAAGCCCTTCGATGATCTGCACTCCCGGCAGCGATACGATCGTTCCGCAATCCGGAGGTGCGCCGGTGGTCACGGCGGAATGTTCATGGCCGCAGCTCGGCGCGGTTACGCCCACATTTGCGATGGGCAACTATCAGAACCGGTCCAAGCCTCCGATCGATCTATTCAGTTTGCCGGGACATGAGGCGGGCGCGTCCACCTATTCGAACGCGCTCGAGCCGGCCATGAAGTTCGTAAGCGGATGGTTTGGTCAGCCGCGCGCGCCGGTTGCCGTCGCCGATTTCGCCGATCCGAATTCGGCTCCGTTTGAGAGCGGTACTCTGCTGATGGCGTCGATGGCCGCCGAGGATTCGAAGCTCGCCGGCACGAATCTGGTTCACGAACTGGTTCATTCTGCGCTGCCATCTTCGAGGCCCTGGGTGTACGAGGGCTTGGCGCACTTTGCCGAGGCGATGTATCGCCAGGAGCAAGGCGGACGCGAGGCAGCGCTCGACCTTCTGGGGCAGCACCGGGCACCGTTTCTCGATGCCGAGAAAGAAGTATCCTCGGCCCTGCAAATCTACGGCGATCGAAAGAGCGTTGGTCAAGCTCTGGCCAGCACCTTTGACGAAACCTACTATCGGAGCAAAGCCGCGTATGTGTGGTGGATGTTACACGACATGATCGGCGACGATGCTCTGAAGCAGGCGATTGGCAAGTATCGGGCCGAGGACGACAACAACAAGGATCCAAAGTATGTGCAGCAACTGATCGAATCCGCAGCCAAGCGCGAGCTGGGCTGGTTCTTCGACGACTGGGTGTATCGCGATCGCGGCCTGCCGGATTTCCGCGTGCAGTCGGTGCATCCGTGGACGACCGAAAAAGGGGTGCAGTTTATCACCGTAACCCTGGAGAACCTGGGCAATGCCGGGGCGGAGGTTCCGTTCACAATTGCCTTTCAAGGCGGCGAGATCACGAAACGGGTTGAGGTGCGGGCTAAAAGTACGGCGACAACCCGAATTGAAATGCCTGGCCCGGCGAGCGAGATCGTGGTCAACGACGGCAGCGTACCTGAGAGCGACTTAACGAATAATGTCTTCAAGATTCCTGCTGCGCCCTAGACCTGAGGATTTTGAGTTGTTCAAATCGGGTACGCTGATCCTTCGAACCCCTGGCCCAACTTTCGCAGTTGCGGACGTTTTCCGGCTTTTTTGCTCTGATTTTTATTGTTAAGCCGTCTGTTTTCAACGTCGCTATCGGAAAAA
>Ga0302326_10025960_pt1 | contig 11862 bp, 12 predicted proteins | sample Palsa_T0_3_FD_202264 | JGI IMG/M metagenome (GOLD analysis project Ga0302326, IMG submission 202264) | Peat permafrost microbial communities from Stordalen Mire near Abisko, Sweden - Palsa_T0_3 | ecosystem: Environmental > Terrestrial > Soil > Palsa > Peat permafrost | place: Sweden: Abisko... | reverse complement strand
GTCACCTTACGTTTATAAGGACCAAATCCGGCACAACGACACGCCGGGCAAGACGTGATTCACCAAGACACCCAGCCGCATCAGACCAGGTTCAACGAGACGAGACCCACTTCAGGGAGACGGGACACCATGCCCAAACGATCTTGGTCCTGGCTGGAGCCGGGTCCAATTGGCTCCCGGAATGGCTCCCAGGGCTTGTTCGATAAGTTCGAATTATTTCCTTGAACTGGAGCCCCGTTACGGAATCGAACCGTAGACCTTCTCCTTACCATGCATGCCGGTCTCATCTGATGCCATCGGGCCGGGTCGAACTACCGCAGGTCGGAGGGATTGCGGTGTCCGCGCACGTCGCACTCCGTCTGTCGTTGCCTGAGGTCGTTGTCACTTGGTTTGTCACTGGCTTCACGATCTCTGTTCGAAGGAGTTCGGCGGGTCGCGGGCCGCCGTGACCGGCATAGTGGTGATCACGCTGGCCATGCACGGTTAGCCTTTACATTAACATTATGCACGGCTGCTTCGCCGTGGTTCGGCATCCGCAAGCAGTCCTTGAATTTTCACTCGGCTATCCGCGGCAAGATACGGGAAAGCGCACAGCTCGAGCGCCTCGGTAAGCACCGCTACTGCCTCATCCCGCCCGTCCGAACCTAGTCGCGCCTCCAAATAACGAAGTGTATCGCTCAAAATGCCCGATGTTAGTCCTCGGTCCTCAAGACTTATCAACCGAAGGAGGATCTGCTTGGCCGGAGATTCACCTGGAAAACCTGCGTCAGCAACAGCTTCATCAGCGAGACCTCGGCTCATTCTTGGTATTCGGATCTGAAGAAACTGGCGCGTCAACGCTAGCTGATTACCAGACTCGTCCATAATGGCCTCAGGATTAGCGGTCACAATAACCATCCATCTCTGAGTCTCAGCCCCGGATCGCGAGCGCCTGTCAAGTTCGCGTATCAACGCCTTGTAAACGTCGAGTTGAATATTGTCCACGATGAGCATTTTAGGAACAGGCGATGCGTCCCAAGGCGTCCCACGCCCACGCGGTTCAAAACCAGAACCATAAACGGGCGCACGGTAGTCCAATGGAGATGGAGGCAAGTTTTGGTCCAGAAGCGGACTCGACTGCAATTGCTCCAGGGTCTCTCCGCCTATAATGTAGGCATCACCTTCGACCAAGCCCGCCCGATCGGAACCGCGGGCGAGCGCAAGGGCCGTGGCCGTTTTGCCGCTTCCTTGCTCTCCGATCAGAAGAACGTTCTTGCCGGAGTTCAAAATTGCGACCAATGACGCAACAAAACTCCTAGGAAGTACGACGGTCTCCGTCGAAACTTCTTCAGGCATCAGGGTAAGAAGCGCCTCCGGAACATCTTCTACCCGACATCCTGCCCTATGCAGAAGACGCTCAAGGACACCGTCTGGGGCGGCAACTGGCTCCGGGCCCGAACCAATCATCATATCAGGAATAGGAATTCGGGGTTCACAGGTGAGGAGACGATCATAGGTAACTAGTCTTCCACCGGCCTGCGGCGAACGCGAGATCCGCCCGAGCGCCAACGCCTCGACATTCGGACCACCTATTGTCCCGTCTTCACGTCGCCGTGACTCGGCCCCGAACTTACTTTCATTATCCAACCCCGATGTCAGAATAACCCAGGTGCCAGGCCGCAGCGCCTCCGCAGCGCGACGGGTAACCAGGCCAACATCACGCCAGTTAGTCGCGTCTGGCGGAAGCCTCAAAATCCATACTTGCTGCTCCGTCTGAAAAGCGGGAAGCTCTGGTTCTTTCGGGGTCGTCGCCGGAGTTGATGAAGTCGGAGGCTTCCCCACAGTCTCGACAGGTGCCGATGGAGAAATGAGGGTACTCATGGGATGGTGCGGATCCCGATACATGATCCGTATGAATCTGCAGAGATGGAGGCGATCGCTTCGAAAAGCAACAGCAACCTCGCGCAGTTTAGCATCCGGCACGCCGATTGCAGTCCGCACCGATTCGAGTGCATCAGAAATGCTAGCACCCTCAAACAAAACAAGGAGGCCAATGCCCGGGTCACCTGAAACCATATCGCTCAACCGCTTACTCAGATCGCCGTGACCATCCCAGCCAGCAGCCCCGATCCCCGCCTCAGCATCTGCGACCCGGCGGCCCAGTGCTACAGCGAATGCCATTGAAACCCAAGACCAGCGCCGCCTCCTCGCAGGATCAAGCGTCGCCTTCCAAATCTCCCGGATAACCGTACTCTCGGCTGTTGAAGGATCCGGCAGGCGCGATATCGTCTCGAGCCACTCTTGGACGTCGTCTTCTCTACGTTGCTCCATCTGAAGCTCCTACTCGGGGTCTTTTCACATCTCACATACCGCAAAGCTTCAAAGCCCAACGCCTATTCATCCGAGGTGCCACCCGTAAGCAGACCGAGGTCAGCGCGGAAAGCGGCGATCAACGGAGCAAGAGGCAAAGGCCCGAGATCTGCATCCTTCGACTTAGACCGTCTTCGCATCTCTTCCTCAAGCGTAACCGAATCATCACTGATGTTCACTGGAGCGGATAGTCGCAAAACAGCGTTTAGCTCTGCTAGACGGTTCAGCTCTATATGAAGAGCTTCGCGCATCCGGTTACTTCCAGAACCATCGGAAAACTCCTTTAGGGTACGTTGAACACGCCGTGCCTGGAGGAGGACCTCGGCGTACAGATCGCGCTTATGCTTCAAGCGCTCCATCTTCTCCTGATACCGCGACTGCCGCTGAGCCGAGAGTGAACTGAGAAAATACTGAACTACGACGCCACCGAGCGCGAAAACACCCGTAATAATCCCCTCAGATAGCGACATAATACCTTCCTTAAGCCGGGATCTAACTCGAGCGGAAACCTATTATCGCCTGTCATGAATCGAGTGACTTCTCATACCAAGTGCGCGCAGCCATAATAGCCGGAGATACCCGCTGAGAATAGACGTCCTCGAAAGCACCGTCACCAAATCCAAGCCGAACCACAAGCGCTCTTGCGATAAGATCCTCCATTGTTATGCGTACCGAAAGGTCGCGTCGTACGTGCTCCAGTCTAAGCTCGCGAAGCAACGATCCCCACTCTGGCGATGAGAGCACTTGATGAAGTTCGTAAACAGAGGCAATCCCGAGGCTGTTGGCGATGCGAAAGAGGTCGCGCGAGTCTTGACTATGTATCACTTCACTATCGTCCGGAGCAATCAAGTCCCAACCGGCAGGTTTGGCAACCGAATCCATTCGTTCGCGCACCGCTGGGACGCTTAGGTATGCATCTAGTGAAAGCCCATCAAGATCGAGGTCTAGGTTGCCACCGCTAACCTTGACCGCATACTCACCTTCCAGAGATGTTGTTTCAGCTCGCAACTGTGAGAACTGCTCGTCAGCAATCTCGAAAAGTGCACTCAGGCGCGATAGCCTGCGCCTTAGACGGATCGGAACCTCCGACTCGCGCTTATATGCCACTTTGTGGCTTACGGAAGACCAAGCATGTTGTAGTACAGTGCGCACCTGAACCTCGGCCGTAAAGCTGGCGTAATCATTCCATTCCTCCAACTCCCCACGCCGAGCCCCAAGCTTGAGAACATAGTGCCGCGAAACGTAGCCAAAACGGTCGGCAGAGGTCTCGTCAGAATGGTGCGACGATTCGCTTTGATCAATGGCGAATTCGTTACAGATAAGCTGTCCGACCCGTTCGACATCCTCGAGATAGTAGGTAATTATACGTATGCCCGAAAGATCAGGAATATCGCGCAGAGGGTTTGCGTATTTTCCCTGTTTCCTTGCGATTTTTTCGGCTAGACTTGTTGGGGTCTTAGTGCGTGATTCAATTAGCGCGAAGTCAATACTAGCACGATCGAGCAGCGTGCCTATTAGTGCTGCGAGCCTCTTTGTGAACGAATCCCGGCGTGAATATTCTTGTTCGTATGCCGTGCTCAACTGAGAGTCTTGGCGGCCCGAACGTGCCTCATCCTCAGCGGTCACTAGCGTCTCCTTGAACCCGAAGGTTTAGCTCGCTGTCTGTGAACTTCGATCGCAGAGATAGGACAATCGGCCTCTTGTTCCCGTAAATAAGGAGGGCTTCACCGGATTGCAGACCCCGAAGCGGTCGCGGACTGTTCCAAATTGCGTCCTTGCTGTTTGCCACACGCTCACCGTGAAGCAGACCCTGCACATATGACAGAGTCTCAATATCCCGCATGCCCGGAAGAACCAATAGAGCAGAATGATTGTTCACAATCGATCGAGCCGTTTGCGGATCGTACACACTTTCCATTTGGGACAAGTCGTGGAAAATCGAAACCAACTGTATCTTTGTTCCTGCTGCTGTCGTGGCCAATGTGTCAAGATTCTCTAGGGGAGCGATGTTGCCGGCTTCATCCAGGAGAACCAACAGCGGGCAGACCGCCGTTGCTGCCGTATTCGGACTGTTCTCCTGCCGCTTGTCCATTGCGCTAGTGTTTTGAGCGTAGACGCTGCGAAAAAGCGTGCGTACTAGGCCAGTAAAGAGTGGCCTATACTCCTCCTGCTCATCTGGAGGAGCACAGAGATACAGTGTGTCAGCCTTCGAGGCAAGAAAATCGTCAATGTCCAGGAAAGGCGGACTGCCAACACCGGAATCGTCATAATCGAATGCTCGTAGTACTGATCGAAGGGTCGTATACACACTACTGCGCGCTTTATCTTCTCGATTCCAGGCGTCCTCCGCGGAGGCAAGAGCAGAATCGTGACCAATGGACTGAAGGATCGACCGGACTTCGAACTCCTCTTGTGTTTTCACCCAATGCACAATATCTGATATTCCTCGCCCCGTCATTGTCGCTGCAAATAGGTGCGGTGCAAGCAGTTGACCCGCTAGGCTGTACCAGAATTGTTGGTCATTAATTCCAGTAAGTCGCCCCGATTCGGTTAGTGCCCAGCCCATGCGAATACAGTCATCCCATGAACGGCACTGATCGAGAAAATCCCAGCTATGCCTAAATTCCTGATACTGTGTGTCCATGAGCGATCCGGAGGGGTCAAAAATATATACATTACCCTGCTTCTGCCGCCATCGGTATGTATGGTCTACGACGTCCCTTCGCACCGAAGTCACTACCGCCGGCCCTCCCCAATCGAGAAGTGCCGGGACCGCGAAGCCCGATGTCTTACCACTACGTTGGGCACCGAAGACTAGGACTGGGAAGAACTCCTCCGCCGCGTACACTCGCTGAGGTGTGGTCCCAATACGTATCCGGTTAGGACCAAGATCTTGTTGATTAACTTCGGCTACCGATATGGAGGCCCATTCCTGTTTCGTCTCAACCATTGTTGTCTCCTTGCGAAGATGCGATCACCACTGGACACTTGAGTAGACAATCTTTGGCGAAGACGTCTGACCAGCGTCGGAGACGAATGCCTTGCCGGGCTCTTGTCCGCCGCTTTTGCCAATGAGCACATCTTTCATAAAACCGCAGAGGCAGCGTTGCCGGAAGAACTCAAGATACGCTTCTGCAGTACGGGCATTTGTAACGAAGTTCCCCTGCGAAAATGGTTCGCGCTCACCAACAGTAGGTACATAGGTGACGCCGGCGTAGGAGAAATCGAACGCCAAAAGCCGCCACGTTCTGTTGCTTGGCGCCGATACTTTGTATACTTCGAGGATGCTACCCGGTTGTTGCCATCGATTGACCTGGTAGTCGATCTTCCCGAACTCCTCAGGCATCGCTTTTGACGGTACAATCAATGAACCCGTCTCCGACGGCACCTGGCGTAGGAGACTCTGGTTCAATATTTGAATGTTGGGAAATGTCGCCTCGGAGTCACTGTCCAAACTAGAAAGCTCCACTGCAACGGAGAAATTGTAAGAAGCGGTTTCGACCTGTATGACTCGGTCGCGTTTCTTGTCCGGGTTGTGATCGAAATCCACTTCCTCTCGGTCAAAACCCGTCAACTCCTCGTCAATCATCTCGATGGTACGAAGAATGATTGTAGTGAGCGATGGCATGAGGCGTATATACCATTCGTGAAAGCTGCGCGCCGAGGAAGGCGGCCGTGTCAGTGCAATCCGGCCACGACCGTCGATTGCGTATGTGAACGTATAGTCGGGATCCCCATAGTTGAACTCTATACCATCTCGGAACCGCCGTGTTTCGAGTTGAGCCTGATTATGAAAGCCTGAGAGCCTAAGAGCCTCCTGAAGAGTCCGCTGGAGGCGAAATATGACTCTGCGCTCCTTCTCTTCGGACCAACCGCCGAGGAAATTGGTCTGAGCATGGTACGAGAACTCGCCTATCTGGGTAATGCTTTCCACGAAGTCCGGATACGTAGAGCCCTTCTTATAATTATCGTACGAGCTCTTGAAGGAGTTCGCGCTGTCTCGAGGTTGCCTACTTGCCACGCCGCCTACTTTCGATTTCCGAATTTAGTGCCTCTAGTTTTTCCAGGTCTAGGAAAACTTTAGGTGCGCGTTCTTCCTCGATCTGCTGGCTAAGCAGAGCAAGCAATGGAAACATAACCTGGTGAAGACCGCGAGCACCTATCTCCAATTTGGCTGCATTCGATGCCATCCACTCACGTGCTTCATCAGTAATGACTAGTTCTGTGCCTAGAGAAGCTAGATATTTTGTATAAAAGACTGCTGGATTTACCTCAGGAGTCTTTAGAATCTCTCGAAGGTCGGCTTCTATGAGATCTACGAACTCGATGATGACCGGGACCCGGGCAATCAGCTCCTTCATGAAACCAAAGCGTACCAAATCCTCTGGAATTACGTGATCATGAAGGTCCAGACCTCGCATCGTCTCCTGGGATCGCCCTCCAGGGTCGCTAGTCAAATCGGTGAAGGCTCCAGCTACGACGAACAGGAGCCCTGCCGTATTAAAGATGACCTCTGCCTCGCTGGCGTCCGCCGTTGGGTTAAGTGTGATCGTAGTGCCGTCAATGAACTGAAGAAGGCGGCGCTGCATGAGCTCATTGCGGTCGCTCGTGGGGCGGCCGCGGATTGCAAGTTTGTCAAATTCGTCGATGAAAACGATACCGCGTCGGGCAACGTCCACTTCATCGAGCTCGGGAAGGTCTTCGTCTTCGACCGCGCCCCTGGGCAGTCGGCCGTCTTTTATGAGTCTTCTTGATGCGGAAAGCAGCTCGATCAGAACGTCCTCAAGAGAATCGCCTCCGCCGAACGCCCCGAGCCTGGTCGCATCTACGATGGCTAGAGGTATGTTGAGAGTCTTCGCGGCGGTTCGAATAGCGTGAGTCTTGCCTACTCCAGTCGGCCCAATGATCAGGGCGTTGGGGGCAGTGTGCTCATCATTCGGTTGGGAGAACCATTGGAGGTGCATCGCCAGCAATGTCGCAAGGTCACGTTTCGCTGGAATCTGCCCCACAACTTGTTTGTTTAGGTCGGCGAAAATCTCGCGCGCTGCGGATGGCACTTTCTGCGGAGATTCCTCGGCGCTAGGTGACATTGCTTCCTCTTTGAAGGGGGTGAGGCAACTTTGCCGAACGATGGTGTGTCCGGGCTTCGCGATTTGGCTGCATCTCGGCATCAAGAGTAGTAGTGAGCGCTGTTATCCTATGCGAATCTCCCAGCGAGGGAGGGCTTGTCTCGATACCTGACAGCATCATAGTGGTGTTACCTCGGAGGAGCCGCCGTCCTTGGGACCATTGGCCCGCGACACGGCATGTGACGCACTGCATCTGTGGAACCATAAATTCGGCGACGATGACACGGCATGGAGGTACTGATGTTGGTTGGGATTTTTGACCAGTCCCGGCAGGAAGCTCAGCGGCTGTCCGGTCGTAAGATGCCAGGACTTCAGCTCGCGTCCACTGACCCTTGGCGATTGCAGCTCGGGGCTCTCGACCTACCATGTGCGAACCTCTAATGGCGGCAGTTCATACAGCTTGAGCACAGTCCCCCCAGCCAGCAAGTAGATGGCCTAGTCCGCTTACTTCCCAACTTCCAATAGAGTAATCCCCCGCCAGCTGATAAAGAGCTGTTCCGGTAGTTCTCCGTGAACCATACCGTCTGGGCAAGTAGGGGTTGCAGCTGGCGCAGCCACTTCGAATATGGGATCGCATTCAACGGTGGCGCAGTAGGCGTCTTCGACGGCTCGGAGGTGGTCGGTAATGCAGGTTTCGCGAGCGGCTATTGCTTTGGCGGTTGTGGCGCCAGTAGGAGTCTTCGGGGAGGGTCTGGCTAGACGCCCGCCAAACAGGACGAGTTGGTGGCACGGGACGGCAGGCATACCCTGGCTGCGGGCACCTGCCAGGATGTCCAGCCCAATGGCCGTCGGCGTCAAGAAGCGGCGCGAGGCCTTTGAGCGTCCTGAGCACCGCATCGGCAACTGCCCCAGTGGCCGCGTGGTCTCGGTCCATGCGCTACTCTATCTCGATCTCCCTGTCGGCCTCGATCTCCCCGTCGGCTGCGTGCTGAGAAGAACGAAGCGATCTGGTGGGCTCGGGCGTCCTGTACGTGACGTTGCGTTCGATGGCGATGCGGTAGGCGCGTTCGACGGCACGGAGGCGGGCGGCTACTCGGGTTTCGCGGGCGGCGATGGCCTGGCGGTTGCGGCGGCCGTAGGAGTCTTCGGGGAGGGTTTCGCCGTAGCGCTGGACTTCGCGGATGTGGGCTTCTCGTTCGTCGGCGTGAGCGGCGATGGCGAACAGAACGGTGTTGGCGGTGGTGGCGTCCAGGATGAGGCTGACGGTCTGGCTGTCGGGGTTGCGCTGGGCCAGGGCGATGATGCGGGGGCCGTCGGTTTCGGGCCAGGTCTGCGCGGGGAGGGCGACGCCTTCTCTGGCCCGGTCGTGGAGCCGGGCGAGCATGACGTCGGCTTGGTCGATCTGGTCGCAGGCAGCGCCGAAGTTCTCGCTGATCGGGCCGAGGTCGGTGCCGCGGCCGATGCAGTATTCCAGGAGCTTGGCGGCCTGGGACCGGTCGGTGTAGGTGCCGGAGCGGGCGCGCATGCGCAGCTGCATCTTCAGCGTCGGGCCGATCACGCCTGTTTCGGCGAAACGGGTCAGGCCCTGGGCGAAGACGTGTTCTTGCGGGCGGCCGGCTAGCCAGAGGGACAGTCGCCGGGCGGTGAGGTGGTCGATGGTGCTGCCGCGACCGTCGGCGGCCACGATGCCGTCGTTGATGAGGCGCTCGTACAGGGTGAGGTCGGGTAGCGGTGCGCCCTTGGGCTGTCCGTTACGACGCGCGGCCGCGGGTTCTTGTCCGTTATCTGTCTTGCGCATGATTCCTACGGCGTCTCCGGAAGATGCAGGAAGTTCGGCGCTGCGGTGCGCCGATCGTGTTCGTATCTCTGGCCGTTTAGTCAGCTGCCTCCCGGTCTAGGTATCCGCCGGCTCGTTCTTTCTGAGGAGCGAGCTGTCCGCCGTGTTGTTCCTTTTGGGGAGCGAGGTCGCGGGGCGGCTGGGAGACGCGGGCGATCACGTCGGTTCCGGTCAAGCCGAGTTCTTCGGCCCAGCCCTGGATGTGGGGCCATAGCCGGTGTCCCTCGCGCAGGTCACCCTGGGCGGCAGTGTCAGCTAGGACCATCGCGGTGATGGCGCTGTTGCGGTCCAGGACCTGGCCGGGCAGCCAGGACACTTCCCATTCGTGCTTGCGGCCCGGCGCATGCCGGGCGGTGTGCGGGTTCTGGTCGCTGGTCATGGTGGTGTCGTTGATGGTTAGGGTCATGGCGGTCACTTCCAGGTGCGGGTCATGATTCGGCTTCGAGGTCGGGTTCGGGTTCTCAGGTGCGTCCGCGTTTCAGGAGCTCGGCTAGTGACAGTGGTCCGCCTGGTTGCCAGCCGCTGGGCTGGGAGGTGGGGACCGTCGGCTTGGCGGCGGGTTCCGGGTTCGCCGGGTGTTGCCGGGGAGGGTCACTGGCCTGCCTCCTTGTCGGCGGCGGGCCCGGACTGCCGGGCGGGGCGGGCGGGCTCGGCCTGGCCGGGGCGAGGGGCCGGGGCGGCTTCGGCGGGCCGGAGCATGCGGACGGCCAGTTGGCCGTAGGCCTGGGCGTCGCGGAGGCGGGACTGGCAGGCGGGGCAGGACTGGTCCGGGCAGTGGGTGCACAGCTCGACTTGATCGCGCAGGTCGTCGGCGGCGGTATCGAGCGCGAGAAGGACGGCCTTCAGCTCGCTGACCGGGACGGCGACCGCGTCGCGACTGTCCGGGCCGGGCGGCTCAGGTGCCATCTGCGGGGACGGAGCCGGGTTGATGGAGGGACCGAACGGATGGTCCTGCGCGCCCTCGTAAATACGGGCCAGGTCCCCGATGAGGAAGATCGCCCGGCCCGCGTGCGCATCGTCGCCACGGGCGAACCCGTGCCGGTCCAGTACGTCCAGGACGTCGTTGAACAGGTCCAGGCCGATCCGGTGGTCCCTCACGCGCCCTTCCTTCCTTGGCGGCGGTGCGCTGGCGAGTAGGTGTCGGGGGCGACGCCCGTGCCGGTGGCGGGACGCCAGCGGCTGCGGGGGCGGTAGCCGGGGGTGTCGAGCTTGTCGTCGTCCAGGGCGGCGGGCGCGCACCAGTTCCCGGCGATGGCGTGGCGGCGGGCGAGGGTGGCGGCGGCACGTTCGGCGCGGGTGCGTTCGGGGGCGCGTTTGTCCCACCAGGCGTCGTACAGGTCGGTGACGGTGTCGCGCAGCTGCGGGCTGACCGATGAGGCGTCGCCGCGGACGATCCTGCGGATGGTCATCTCGCGGATGCCGAGGGCGCGGGCGATGCGGGCTGAGCTGTGGCCCATGACGTGCAGGGCGCGCAGCCGGAGCCGGGTGCCGCCAGCGTCCAGGCGGCCACGTGGCACGGAGCCGCTGGTGACCGCCAGGACGACCGGGGCACTGCTGGCCGCTTGGCACCGACCGGAAGCCGCGGCTTGGACTGTGGCAAAGACGAGTGGGGCGTCAATGCTCATCTCAGCTCTCCGTCTCGGCCTGCTGGCCAGATGGATGAGGGTGTGACTGGCTTGTTCTGCGGGCAGAGTCGAGAGTTCGCGTGATCTCTGGTTCGTCGAGGCCGGCCTGTCTGGCGGCGATGGCCAGGGGGTTCAGGTCGGCGGCCGGGTCGGTGTCAAGGGCGCGGTTGGCGGCCCAGAAGAGTCCTGCGTTGCGGTTGCCCTCGGTCTGGCTGGCAACCCAGTGGGCCAGGTGGCCGACGTCCTGGGTGAGCGCCAGGTGGGATTGCTGCGGTGGCGGCAACCGCTCTGGTTCGAGGAGCCGTGTGACCGCGCCCCAGTCGAAGCAACTGCGGCCGTTGAGGGTCTTGATGAGCTGGTAGGGCTTGCCGTCGACCTGGGAGGGGGGAGCCAGGACGTACCCGCCCTTTGACCTGAAGTCCAGGTGGTGGCTGGCCAGGTGGCCGTTGTGCTGGTGGGAGCCGGTGAAGTAGGCGTGCATTCCGCCGGCTGGGGTCCGGACGTAGGCGGCGGCGCCGTTCACCAGTCCGGCCTGCTGGAGCTGGGTGAACGCGGGGTAGCCGTTTCCGGCGGGACCGTGCTGGTCGATGTCCAGGACGTCGGGTCCGGGGGCGCCGGTGGCGATGGCCAGGTTCCAGCCCGAGCCGCGGCCGAACCAGCTGGTGATCTGCACCGGGTCGGTGGTCGCGTCGCGGAAGCCGTGCCGGGTGGCGGGGATCTTGGCGCCGGGCAGGCAGGGGAACACGGGCCAGCCGGAGCGGGCGTAGGCCAGGGCCTGGCGGAGCATCGCGGCGGTCATGGCGCGGTCCGGGGACGACGGCCGAGGACCGGTACGGGGGGACGCGGGTGGCCGCACCGGGAGGTTTCCAGCCGGAGCTGGTCGGCCAGGGCGGGCAGGATGCGGGCCTGGTATTCGGCTTGGGCCGACAGCAGCCCGGGGGTGCGGCGGGGCTGAAGATACAAGGCGGACCACAGGCCGCTG